>ERZ791744.908-NODE-908-length-23270-cov-5.691579_pt1 | contig 23270 bp, 24 predicted proteins | sample MGYA00510039_ERZ791744 | MGnify/ENA primary metagenome ERZ791744 (study PRJEB30046, sample SAMN00791969) | human gut metagenome | study: EMG produced TPA metagenomics assembly of the A metagenome-wide association study of gut microbiota in type 2... | reverse complement strand
CATTCTCTCACGTGAGAGAATGGCCCCCTTTGCCGTTCCCCTGCACGGTGCAGGGAATAAAGACGAAGCGCCTTCGGCGCTGCTCCCCCTTCCGCGCCCGCCGGGTGCCCAAAACCGCGCTCGCGCGCTTATGTTGCAAGCGCGGAACCACGTTCCGCTTTAAAAAGCGGCAGGAACGCGCTGCATTCCCACCCCTCCTCCCAGCGGCGCAGGACACCTTCTCCGTCATTTACCTCGAAGGTAAAAACGACCGCATCCTCCGTCTGCGCGCTTACGCGGTAGGTAAGCGTCACCGCCGTCATCTGCCATGGGGCGGAGCGCGCCATCGCCGCGCGGCAGGTCTTTGCGGCATCTGGCAGCAATTTCTGCTCGCAGCGGGCAAAATAGGCATCAGCGAGTGCGCGGTAATAGCGGTCGAAGCGCTTCTCGCGCCGGCTCTCCCCTTTTGTCTGCGGCAGCGTCAAGCGGGCGGTCAGGACGGTGATGTCCTCCCACTGCCAGCTTTTTTCCTGGGCAAAATCTTCTCCCAGCGTCAAACGCGGATGCTCCTTCATGCGCTTCCTCCCCGTTTTTTCATTTGGGGCAGTCTATGCCGCTGCGGCCAAAGCGGTGCGGCGCGAGAAAATGCGGGCGCGGCACTTTACTAATTTCGCACTCTCTGCTAAACTATATGGGATATTTGCAGAAAGGAAGGCGACGGGCATGGACAGCTACGAAGCTCTCGCCGCGTCCTACGACGAGCTGACCGAGGACGTGGAATACGAAAAGCGCGCAGACTTTGTCGAAAAGCTCTTTCTGCGCGCAAAGCGTCCTGTCAAGTCGCTGCTCGACCTCGCCTGCGGCACGGGTACAATGACCGTGCTCTTCGCCCGACGCGGCTACACGGTCACGGGCGTCGACTATTCGCCCGAGATGCTCGCGCAGGCACAGCAGAAGCTCGCCGCGATCAATTCCCCGCCGCTGCTTTTGTGCCAGTCGATGCCGCAGCTGCGACTGCTTGACAGCGTCGACGCCGCGATCTGCTGCCTCGACAGCATCAACTATTTGACGCGTCCGCGCGACGTGCAGCGCACATTCAACCGCCTGCACAACACCATCGCCCCCGGCGGGTCGCTGGTGTTCGACATCCACGCCGTCTCGAAAATGGAAAAACTCGACGGCGAGGTGCTGCTCGACGAGCGCGAGGACGTGTTCTGCCTCTGGCGCACGCGCTACCGCAAAAGCGTCAAAATGCTCGACTACGAGGTCGACCTCTTCCGCCTCCAGCCGGATGGCGCGTGGGAGCGCGACTTTGAAGAGCACCACCAGCGCGCCTACACGGTCGAAGAATTGACCGCGTGGCTCGAAGAGGCCGGTTTCACGGCCATCCGCACGCATGGCGAGCTCAAGCTGCGCCGCGCGAACGAGCGCGACGGCCGCATTTACTTCAGTTGTATCAGAAAGTGAGGAACCATATATGGAAGCACAGAAGGACTGTCTGGTCCGCGCCATCTCGAAAGATGGCTTTGTCAACGCTGTCGCGGTCTACACGCGCGGTCTGACCGAACGCGCCCGTCAGATCCACCACACCTCCCCTGTCGCCACGGCGGCGCTTGGCCGCGCGCTCGCGGCCTGTTCGATGATGGGCAACGCACTCAAGGATAACGGCGCAAGCGTCACGATGCAGATCAAGGGCGACGGCCCGCTCGGCACCATCCTGACCGTTTCGGACTCTGAGGGCAATGTGCGCGGCTACGTGCAGAACCCCGCCGTCGATCTCGCCCTGCGCGAGGACGGCAAGCTGGACGTCGGCACCGCCGTCGGCCACAGCGGCACGCTGACGGTCATCAAGGACCTCAACATGCGCGAGCCCTACGTCGGCACGGTCGACCTGCTCGGCGGCGAGATCGCCGAGGACGTGGCCGCCTACTATGTCGAATCTGAGCAGGTGCCGTCGGCCTGCGGTCTGGGCGTTCTCATCGACCGCGACCGCAGCGTGCTCACCGCGGGCGGCTATCTCATCCAGCTCCTCCCCGGCGCGGGTGAGGACGTCATCACCAAGGTCGAGGGCGGCATCTACGCAGCTCCCAGCGTGACGAATCTCTTAAAGGAGAATTCTGATCCTGCGGTGCTGCTCAAAACGGTGCTGTCTGATTTTGACATGGAGATCCTCTCCGTCGATCCGATCGAATACCGCTGCTACTGCTCGCGCGAGCGCACGGAGCGCGCGCTGCTGTCGCTGGGGTCAAAGGAGCTTGAAAAGATCGTGGACGAGCAGGGCTCTGCTGAACTCACCTGCCAGTTCTGTGACAGGGTGCAGAACTTTACCAAAGAGGATCTGACCGCCATGATCGCCGATCTGAAAAAGCAGGGAAAGTAATGCATTTCCCTTTTCAAAAAGTTTTTTGAAAAAATCAAAAAATAAGGTTGACACGGCAGGGGTTATTCTGTATAATAACCCTTGTCGTTCGCCGAAGCGATTTTTTCGAGTGGGGAGCATAGCTCAGCTGGGAGAGCATCTGCCTTACAAGCAGAGGGTCACAGGTTCGAGCCCTGTTGTTCCCACCATAAATTCGGCCAGGTAGTTCAGCTGGTTAGAACGCCGGCCTGTCACGCCGGAGGTCGAGGGTTCGAACCCCTTCCTGGTCGCCATTCATCAGGCTGCAACAGCGGCTTGATATGCCTCGGTAGCTCAGTTGGTAGAGCAGCGGACTGAAAATCCGCGTGTCGCCAGTTCGATTCTGGCCTGAGGCACCATTTGCGGGCGTAGCTCATCTGGTAGAGCGCCACCTTGCCAAGGTGGAGGTAGCGAGTTCGAGCCTCGTCGCCCGCTCCACAAATGAAAAAGGAGCAAACATTTTGCTCCTTTTTCTATACGGTGACATAGCCAAGTGGTAAGGCAAGGGTCTGCAAAACCCTCATTCCCCAGTTCAAATCTGGGTGTCACCTCCAGAAGTTAGGATTTCAAACAGAAATGTTCGGAATCCTTTCTTTTTATATTAAATTAGTCGCATTTTTGTGTTTTTCAAATCCCGGCTTCCTCTGAAAATTGCCCGAAATCTCCGTTTAGGGGAAAGGGTCTGCTCTTTGGAGGATGCTATGAGAATGGTCAAAATGAAGCCGAAATCGATGGATTTGGAAACCGCGATGCAAAAATTCTTACTGGTCAAGGAATCACAGCACACAGGCGAAGAAACGATGAAGGACTACCGAAATTGCCTCGCTCGGTTCTTAGCTGAGAGTCACAACAGCTTAGACTATCCCCTGCTCGAAAGCGATGTGCTGACATTTTTTGCCGCAATCCCCGACACCTCCCCTGCCCGCTATAATAAACCGTTCCAGACCATCAACGCATTTCTGAATTGGGCGCTTGAGCAAGAACTCATCAGGAAGAATCCCATCAAGGTTCATAAGCTCCATAAGCGGCGGGACGATGGAAACATCAAGCCTCTTCCCGTGGACAAGCTGCAAGCCTTTCTTGCTTCACTGGACAAGTCTACCTACACAGGTCTCAGGGATTATGTGATTTGTATGCAGTGTTCATCAACGAAGGAATCCCGCAGACGGAGCGCCTGGCGAAACTCAACGCCATTGCCATCAGTCAGATGAAGGTGCTGACGGAGGATCACAGAATGCTGCAGTTCAATGAGGCGAAAGAAACAGAATCATAAAAATAAAAAATCCCGTGCAATAAATCGTCCTTTCCGTGCATTACACGGATGACAGGAGAAAAAAGCCATGCTCAGTATGCTGATGACAACCGAATATGCGCCGGCGGAGGAGCGCCGCGAACTGCAGCGATTGCTCCTCCACATTGCCGGTGGTGACCGTGACGCTTTGGCGGCGCTGTATCAGCGCACGCGCACGGCGGTGTACGGCTTAGCGCTTTCCTACCTTAAAAACGCGCACGGCGCGCAGGATCTCACGCAGGACGTCTATGTGCAGGTGTGGGACTGTGCGGAGCAGTACCGTCCCACCGGCTCGCCGATGGGGTGGCTTCTGGCCGTATGCCGCAACCTCTGTCTGATGCGCCTGCGGCGCGAAGAACGCCATGCCGCGCTCAGCGAGGAGGAATGGAATGCCATTCCCGCGCAGGAGTGCGGTTTGGATGCCGACGAGCGCGCACTGCTGCAAGGCGCGTTGGCAAGACTCGCTGATGAGGAGCGGCGCATTGTGCTGCTTCACGCGGTCACGGGCATGAAGCACCGGGAGATCGCGGCACTGCTGGAACTGCCGCTTCCCACCGTCCTGTCGAAATATCACAGGGCATTGAAAAAGATGCGAATTTTTCTGGAAGGAGATGACGCCCGATGACCAACGAAAAAATGGAACAACGTCTGGCCGCGGCGGTCGAAAAGACCGCGCCAAACGATGCGAACGGCGTTCTCTCTCGCTGCGAAGAGCGGAAAGGAACGGTCATTCCCATGACAACAAAGAAAACGACGAAGAGAAGATGGACATCACTCATTGCCGCCTGCCTTGCGGTGATGCTGCTCGGCGGAGGGCTGTTCTACCAGCGGGCAAACGCGGTGGCCTCCGTGGTGTCGCTGGACGTGAACCCGAGCATCGAGCTGAAAGTGAATCGAAGCGAAAAGGTGCTCGTCTGCACCCCGCTCAACGAGGACGCGAAAGCTATCCTTGCGGATATGGGCAACGGCGCAGACCTCAAGGGCGCAAAGCTCGATGTGGCAGTGAACGCCATCGTGGGCAGTCTCGTGCGAAACGGCTATCTCGACAGCATTTCCTCTGCCATCATGATCTCGGTGGAGGACAAGGATACCGCCCGCGCGGAAAAACTCCAGCGCGAGCTGACGAGCACCGTGGACGGCGTTTTGCAGACAAGCGAATTGAGGGCGTCCGTCCTGACGCAGACGCTTACACAGGACGCGGGACTTACGCAGCAGGCGCGGGAAAACAGCATTTCGACCGGAAAGGCGGCGCTGGTGAACCGTGTGCTTGCACTCAACGCCACGCTGAAGTTTGACGCGCTGGCAAAGCTCTCGGTCGAAGAGCTCAAGGACCTCGCCGAGGCGGGCGCACCTGCCATGCCGATCGGCAGGGATGCAGCCCGTACCGCTGCGGAAGAATATGCCGGAACGACGGCGTTGGATTCCGTTGCGGCGGAAGTCGATCCCGAGCTTGACGAATCCCCGGCGCATTACGAAGTGGAACTGCAAACGGCATGGGGCGAGTTTGAGTATCTGGTGGACGCCTACACCGGCAAGGTGCTCAGCGGACAGAAAGATTTATTGGCTGCCGTTTCCGCATCGAATGAAACGACGAAGCCCTCTGGTCAAAAGCCCGCGCCGTCCGGAACGGTGCAGGACATCGGCTACGCCAAGGCGAAGTCCATCGCCCTGAACCATGCGGGCGTGAGCGAGAGCAAGGCGTATGACATGGACATCGAGCTGGACGACGAGGACGGCACGCTCGTCTACGAAATCGAGTTCAAGTCCGGCAATATGGAATATGACTACGAGATCGATGCGGCCTCCGGCACGATCCTCAAGCACGAAGCGGAGCTGGACGACTGATACGATTATCAAGGATTGATTTAGAAAAATATCCGAATGGAAACCGCCTGACAGAAGTTAGGATTTCAAACAGAAATGTTTGGAATCCTTTCTTTTTATATTAAATTAGTCGCATTTTTGTGTTTTTCAAATCCCGGTTTTCTCTGAAAATCGCCCGAAATCTCCGTTTAGGGGAAAGGGTCTGCATTTTTTGCTCTGTTTTCCCTTTGATTTTCCCTTTACAGCAAATCGATCAAGGCCTGTGCTGCTTGGCACAGGCCTTGTTTGTTTTCTTCAGAATACCGCCGTCAGCAGCATGTAGTAGCCGCAGGCGATGAGGACGGTGAGCAGAAACAGCGGCAGGAGCTTTTTGACCGTGGCAAAAAATGTGACGCCGAAATAGTCTGAGATGATCGCCGTGCAGATGTGCGTGGGGCTCAGCTGACTCGAGGCGAAGCTGACGTTCATCAGCAGCGCCAGCAGAAATGCGCCGCCGTTCGGGATCATGGTGTAGGCCAGCGGGATAAAGGCCGCGACGACCGTCACGACGGCCCACGTCGGCAGCGAAAACACGATGATCACCGCGATTGCCAGCAGCAGCGACCACAGGCTCCGCAAAAGCAGACGCACGCACTCTTTCTTGCTGCGTCCCGTCTCGCCGACTGTGCGCGGCACGCGGCGCAGATAGACAAGATAAATCGCCAGAAGCGTCAGCAGCGCCATCGGGAGCATCCATACGAAAAACGATGAAATGGAAATGCCGCTGATGCTGCACGCCACGATGACGCCCGTAAACGTCGGCACCATAGCCTCGGGAATGTGGCGAAGATAGGTGGCGACCGCCGCCTTTTCATCGTTTTTGAGGTGGTTGCCCGCCATCGTGTCCACCATGCCGCCGCAGATCGTCACGGTGGCAGGGCCCTGCATCAGGCCGATGAACATGCAGGCAAGCGACGTGTTGATCCTCGGGTCGCGCATTAGTCCATTCATCGCCCGCTGTGCATCCTCGAACCGATGGCGCAGGTCAAGCTCGTAGACAAGCACCGAGATCACGTACATCGCAAGGTTCACTGACCAGACGTCCCAGCCCGTGAGCGTGTGCAGCGCCGTCTGCCCCGCCGTGGCGAGCGGCAGACGGAACATCACGATCATCAGAAGCGAGCCGAAAATCATCGCAAGATAAAGGGGCAGGCGTTTGTTGAGCAGGGCGAGGATCACCACAAAGATGATCAGAACTTTGATAAGTGCCATGGTGCTGACTTCCTCTCTCCATTTCCCGCGCAAAGCAAGAAAAAGGCCGGGCGGCCACTTTTAGGGTACCGTCCGGCCAAAATGCTATTGCGTAGTGCCTTAGTGCTTCTCTCAGGACTTCTGCTCTCTCGGCAGCAGGTGGATAGCGTGCTTCGGGCAATTGAGCGCGCAGATGGTGCAGCCCCAGCACTTGTCCACATCGTATGCACCTTGCGGTTGTCGTCCTTGTAGAACGCACCGAAGCTGCAAATCTTCGTGCACTTGCCGCAGTTGACGCACTCGTCCTCGTGCCAGTCGATCTTCCAGTTGGATTCGGGATAGATCAGGCGGGAGCCGGCCTTATAGGCCATCTGCATCGAGAAGCAGCACAGACCGTCGCAGTTGCAGATGAAGCCGTCCTCGCCGTTCTGCATGAGTCCGCTGGCGTTGAACTCGCGCACCTTCTTTTTCATGTCCTCAGGGCTGATGGGCTCGCCCATGCCGCGGTCGACCGCGCTGTTCGGCCCGTCGTTCATGTTGACGCACACATTGAGCTTGCGGTCGTGGAAATACTTCTGGCTCTTGCAGTTGCAGGGCACAAGATGGATGCTGCCGTGATGCCCGTCGATGATCTTATCGAACTCCTCGAGCGTCAGATACGTCTGGTTGTGGACATAGATGCCCTCACCGGCGACCTTGGCCTTCACTTGCGGCAGATAGATCGACTGATAAATCTCTGTCTGCCAGTCGTAGAGCGCCTCGATGAGCTCTCTCGGCAGACAGCCGAACTCATAGTACTCAAACTGCGCATAGTAGGAATAGCGGCTGTAGAAGTCGCTGATCTTCCAGGTCGGCTCGTCCGCATCCGTGACCTTGTTGAGCACGTTGCGGGAGTACATGCGGTTGATTCTTATTTTATCATAATGCTTCGCCGACGAATTATCGTTGAATCCGCAGCGCATCGCAGCCCGCTTCGCCATGCGGCCGCCCAACGGATTCAACGCTTTTTTCAACGGCAACTTAGTATATTTTTTCATGCCTAACGGTCAAGCGTTTCTGCGTTATGCACAAAAGTGGCATGAACCGGCAAGCGGCTGTTTCTTTCGCAAAAAAGCGGCTTTTCAGTTTCCGCTTGCCGAAAAAATGTGTAAACTCTGCCGTTTTTGCCACAAAACGCGCAAAAAGCGGCTTGTCATTCCCCCAGCGTTGGCGTATGATGAAAAGGTAGGCTGATCCCCCCGCGGAATCTGTCTTTCTCGTATTTGCTTTTTTACTCTCCCATTCCGTTCCAAGGAGGTTCCCGCACAGCGGACGGTTTAATCACCCAAAAGAAAATGACCGACTCCGAAGCCTTCGTCAAGGCCCGCGGCGGCGGCAACCTGATCGGCAAGGCCATGTACGGCGGCGGCAAGATCACGATGAAGCAGCTCTATTTGCAGAGCTTTGAAGTCGTGTTCGACGCCTATTTCAAGTCCGGCCTTGTGGAGCGCTTTTTCACCCGCAAGGGCCAGATGGGCGGCAACTCGCAGAAGATTTGCATGATCGTCGAGGGCACGCGCTGCACGGCGAGCTATCACGAGCAGCCGCTCCCGCTTTACGAAGCCGACCTCGATCCCGACATGTGCCAGGATTCCACCTTCGGCAAAGAGAAGATCATCGCCCAGGCCAAGCGCGTCGCCATGCGCATCATGCGCCGCCACTCGGGCCACATCATCACCTCGATGGAGGTCGCATCCTACCGTCCCTTCTACCGCCCGTACTACGTCGCGTTCTACGGCGAGATGGAGATGGGCAAAAAGGTGCGCTACATCGCCATCGAGGCCGACGGCTACAAGACCGACAGCTCCCTGTAAAAGAGCGAAACCCACATTTCAAGAGGTACGATCCGATATGAACACTGTTACGCTTGGTGGTACCGCCACCATCAACGACCTCGTCAGTGTCGCGCGCTTTGGCGCGAAGGTCGCGTTTTCCAAAGAATATGAAGAGCGCGTCAACCACTGCCGCGCCCATGTCGACCGCTTCAGCCACGAGGGCAAGGCCATCTATGGTCTGACCACGGGCCTTGGTGACAACTGGAAGAAGTTCATCCCCGAAAAGGACCGCGAGACGATTCAGCGCAACAACATCTACGCCCACACCTGCGCCGTCGGCGAGCCCATCGCCGAGGAGTGCACGCGCGCGATGATGCTCGTCATGCTCTGTCACTTCGGCTCCGGCCATACGGGCATCCGTCTTGAAACGCTCGCGCTGATCCGCGACATGCTCAATGCGGGCATCAGCCCCATCGTCCCCAGCCACGGCTCTGTCGGCTATCTGACGCTCGAGGGCCACATCGGCATGGTGATGATCGGCGAGGGCAGGGCCACCTATCAGGGCGAAACGCTTGACGGCGCAGAGGCGCTCAAGCGCGCGGGCCTCAAGCCCGTCGTGCTTTCTTCCAAAGAAGGCCATATCCTGCTCTCCGGCACCACGTCCGTCACCGCGTTCGCGTCGCTTGCGATCTATGACGCGCAGACGCTCAGCTTGACGGCAGACATTGCGGGCTCTTTCACGCTCGAGGTGCTCAAGGGTACGCTGATGGCTATGGACGAGCGCCTGATGGCCGTGCGCCCGCACCCCGACCAGATCAACACCGCGGCCAACATCCGCGCCATTTTGAAGGACAGCCCCATGCTTGAGCGTTACCGCGGCCACCGCGTGCAGGACGCGCTGTCCATCCGCTGCATGCCGCAGCTCCATGGCCCAGTCAAAAAGGCCTATGACTCGATGCACCTCGCCAAGTATATCCTCGCCGCCGAGCTCATCTGCGACGGTCAGGCGCTCGACTGCTATGAGGATAAGCGCTGCGCCAAGGGCACGCAGGCTATCTACGACCTGCTCCGCAGCAAGGTGCCCGAGATGGACAACGACATGCCCCTCACGCCATATCTCGAGGCCGTCGCCCAGCAGATCATCGACCGCGCGTATATCCGAACCGTGGAAGTAAGCGTCGGCGCGCTGAAGTTCTAAAGGAGAATGCCATGATCGAGCACGAACACGTCCATGAGCACAGCCACGGGCACCCCCATGTGCACGGGCATGTCCATGACCCCGAGCAGACGAAAAAGATCAGCAACCGCCTTGCGCGCCATCGGGCACCTCGAATCTATCAAAAAGATGGTGGAGGACGACCGTGACTGCTCCGAGGTGCTGATCCAGCTCGCCGCGGTGGAGTCCGCCATCCGCTCGACCAGCCGCCAGATTTTGCGCAACCACATGGAGACCTGCGTCACCGCCGCCATCCAGCAAAATGACGAGGAGACGCTCTCCGAGCTTTACCGCGCGATCGACGAGCTTCTAAAATGACAAGTGAAAAAACGTCCGGCTGAATATCAGCCGGACGTTTTTTATTGGAATGTTCTTCCTTTTGCATAGCGGGCAAAAATGCGCGCAAACTAAGCGCGGCAAACGCCAAAACAATTTTTTGGGAGGACAAATCTATGACCGATCATACCAATAACGGCTGCTCCTGCACGCCCAACACCTCTATTCGCTGCGCCGTGACCAACTGCGCCAACCACTGTAAGGACGCCCAGTACTGCGGTCTGAACGCCATCCAGGTCGGTACGCACGAGGCCAACCCCACCATGGACCAGTGCACCGACTGCCAGAGCTTCAAGAAGCAGTAATTTTTGCAGCCGCCCCTCAGGCGGCTGCTACATAGCATCAAAAAGGCGGTGACAGCATGACGGAAAAGGGCAAATACCGCGTCTGCGGCGCGCTCGCAGGCACGGTGAACGGCTTATTCGGCGGGGGCGGCGGCATCCCGCTCGCGTTTTTGCTGCGCTCGTGGGCAAAGCTCTCCGACAAGACGGCGCTTGCGACCTGCGTGGCTGTCATCTTCCCGTTCTGCCTTGTGTCGGTACTCGTGTACGCGTTCCGCGGCGCGCTGCCGCTTGGAGAGGCGCTCCCCTACCTTGTCGGCGGGCTTGCAGGCGGATGGATCGGCGGCAGGCTCTTCAAGGACGTGCCGAACACATGGCTCAAGCGCATTTTCGCGCTGTTTCTGCTCTATGGCGCGGTGAGGTACCTTCTGTGACGGACTGGCTCTTTCCCGCGCTCTGCGGGCTTTTGACGGGAATCCTCTCGTCCTGGGGCGTCGGCGGCGGGACACTGCTTCTTTTATGCATGACGCTCTTTTTCGGCGTGGAGCAGCGCACAGCGCAGGCCATCAACCTGCTCTATTTTCTGCCAACCGCGGGCATCTCGCTCTTCGCGCATCGCAAAAACGGATATCTCGACAAAGCCGTCCTGTGCGCGGCCATCCCGACCGGCACGCTCTGTGCGCTCGCCGCCGCGTTTTTGACGACAATGGTCGACAGCAGCGTCTTCCGCAAGCCGTTCGGGCTGTTCCTGCTCTACGCGGGGCTGTCGATCCTCTTTGAAAAGAAGAAAAACAGCAAAAAAGAAACGCCGTGACTTTCGTCATGGCGTTTTCGATTCTATTCAGATGCGCAGCGCCGTTTCCAGCGCGATATAGAGCTTGCCGAGGTCGTGGTTTGCGCCGTGAAGATTGGCAACATCGTAGCCGCTCTCCTCCAGCACGTCCCCCGCCTCGAGGAAGTTATAGAGCGATAAGCCGTAAAAACTGCACACCGCCTGCACACCGGCGAGCTCCATCTCCACGGCGAGACAGCCCTCGCTTCTTCGCTGCGCGACGAGGCCCGCGGTCTCGCGGATCATGGCGTCCGTCGTCCAAACCCGCCCCGTCACGTGCGGGACGCCCAGCTCGGTAAAGATGGCCGAGAGCTTCCGCGCGTTCTCGACCGTGATGTAGTCGGACGGCGCAGCAAAATAGTACGAGCAGCCCTCGCCGCGGCAACTCTCCGTCGGGACGATGAATTTGCCCCTCGTCGCCTCCCGATTCAAGCTCCCGCAGGAACCGAACATCACGAACTTCGACGCACCGACGATCCAGCTCGCCTCATAGCACTCCGATGCGGCAATCGCCGAGCCGATGCCCGAAAGGTAAAACGCGATGTCCTTTCCCTTGTAATTCATGCGGGAAATGGGGATATTCCCGTTGCACGCACCGATCAGGCCGATCTTTTCACTGGGAAAGGTGTCCAGCAGATGCTGATAGATCTTCTGCGAAAACAGGATCAGGCACGTTTCGATAAGGTGCTTCTGCTCGCCGTAAAAGTCCCGCAGGCTGATGACGGGTTCAGTCTTATCGTCAAAGCAGTCGGTGATCATCTTTTCAGCGCTGGTCCGTCAGTTTTTCGAGTGCGTCTTTTGCGGCCATCTGCTCGGCCTCCTTCTTGCTGCGGCCCGCGCCCTTGCCCACAGCGCCGCCGTTGAGCAGCACTTCAAAATAGAACGTCTTGTCATGGTCGGGGCCGCTCTCACCAAACAGGCGGTAGGAAAGCGTCTGATTCGGCGTGCGCTGCACGAATTCCTGTAAAATGGTCTTATAGTCGCGGCGCTTTTCCTCGGCGACCTCCTCGCGCTCGGTATCGAGCAACACTCGGTGGATGAGCGCGCTGGCCGCGCTGATGCCGCCGTCAAGATACACCGCGGCAAACACCGCCTCGGTCGCGTCGGCCAGGATAGACGGACGCGTGCGGCCGCCGCAGCTCTCCTCGCCGTTGCCGAGCTTTAAGTATTTTCCAAGCTCCAGGCGCTGCGCGACCTCGTGCAGGCTATCCTCGCACACGAGCAGCGCGCGGATGCGCGTCAGCTCCCCCTCCGGCGCGGTAGGATGCTTGGCAAACAGATACTCCGCCGTCACAAAGCCGAGCACGCTGTCACCCAGGAATTCCAGGCGCTCGTTGCTGAAAAAGTTTGCGCCGCGGTGCTCGTTGGCATACGAGCTGTGGCGCAGCGCCTCTTCGAGCAGCGCCGGATTTTTGAAATGATATTGCAGCTTTTCTTCCAAGGCCTGCATGGTTTTTCCTCCTGATAAAAGGACGCCCCGCGCAAAGCGGGGCGGCTTTTTTCTTCTTAACCGAGCTTCGTGCTCAGGTAGCGCACGCAGTCGCCCACCGTCTTGAGCGAGGTGAGCTCCTCCTCGGGGATCTCATCGAGCTCAAACTCTTCCTCCATGGCCATCACCAGTTCGACAAGATCCACGGAGTCGGCGCCAAGATCTTCCTCAAAAGAGCTGTCCATCGTGACCTCATCAGGGTCGAGCGCGAACTGCTCGACGATCAGCTTCTGCATCGTTTTGAAAATTTCTTCGGGGCTCATAAGTCTTATACTTCCTCTCACGGTTTTGGTTCTTCCAAATGATACGGCAAAGGCACTGTACTGTCAATACCCATTTTGCCGCTTTTTGGCATTCGCGTTATTCTGCCTTCTGTTCAATACGCATCTTGTCGATATTTTGCGCGATGTCGTCGATGATACCGCTGCGCGCGACCTCCATCGCCTGACGGACCGCATTGCAGATACCGACCTCACTCGCGCTGCCGTGCGCCTTGACGACCGGCTTCGAGATGCCGAGCAGCGCCGTACCGCCGACCTCGTTCGCGTCGAGCATTTTCTTGAAATCGCCGAGCTGTCCCTTGAGCAGCAGCGCCGCCAGCTTCGTGCCGGTGCTGTGCATCAGCATTTCCTTCAATTTGATGGAAAGAAGCTTGCCCGTGCCCTCGATGCTCTTGAGCATGATGTTGCCGCTGTAACCGTCGGCGACGATGACGTCGCACTCACCGAGCATCGCTTCCTTGGCCTCAATGTTGCCGGTGAAGTTGAGATGCCCCGCCTCGCCCGCTTCCTTGAGCTTCTGATACGTTTCGCGGCGCAGCGTGTCGCCCTTGCTCTCCTCCGCGCCGATGTTCAAAAGACCGATGCGCGGATTTTCGACGCCGAGCACCTTCTGCGCGTAGTAGCTGCCAAGATACGCAAATTGCAGCAGGTATTCGACCGTGCACTCGGCGTTCGCGCCGCAGTCGATGAGTACCGCCTTGCCCTTGGCCGTCGGGATGGTCGGCGCGAGCGCCGCGCGGCGCAGGCCGCGGATGCGCTTGACGAGAAGCGTCGCGCCCGCGAGGAGCGCGCCCGTGCTGCCCGCGCTGACAAAGCCGTCCGCGTCGCCCGCGTGCAGCATATTGAGCCCCACGGTGAGGGACGAATCCTTCTTGTGCTTAAAGGCCGTCGCCGGATCGTCGCAGATCTCGACCACCTCGGTCGCGTTGGCGATCTCCATGCCCTTGGGGAGCTCCTTGCAGCCGCACTGCTGCAGGGCCTTCAAGATCTCTTCCGTTTTTCCGGTCAGGACGATGTCCACGCCGTACTTCTCCTGCGCCATCAGCGCGCCCTTGACGGGCGCGAGCGGGGCGAAATCGCCGCCCATGGCGTCGACGATGATCTTCACGGGGTCACTCTCCTTTCCTGTCACTCAGCACGTCCTCGCGCATCGCGTCGATCTTTTCAAGCGAGCGCGCGGCGAGCTGCGCATTTTTCACGCGCTTGCCGCCCTTGATGCGGTAGCCCAGCGGCGGCATGATACCAAAGTTCACGTTCATCGGCTGAAAGTCCGAGACCGTCGTATCGCTGATGTAAAGCCCCAGCGCCCCGATGGCCGTCTCGCGTGGGAAATCGACGGGCGGTTTGCCTTCGAGTCTTCTTGCCATCTCGATGCCCGCCAGAAAGCCCGAAGCCGCGGACTCGATATAGCCCTCCACGCCGGTCATCTGCCCGGCAAAGGCGATGCGGTCATCCGCGATCAGGCGATAGTAGCGGTCCAGCATCCCCGGCGAGCGGAGATAGGTGTTGCGGTGCATCACGCCGTAGCGCACAAACTCCGCATCATGCAGCGCGGGGATCATCGAAAACACGCGCTTCTGCTCGGGAAAGCGCAGATGCGTCTGGAAGCCGACAAGGTTATAGACACTGCCCTGCGCGTTGTCGCGCCGCAGCTGGACAACGGCGTAAGGCTCTTTCCCCGTCTTCGGGTCTCGCAGACCGCGCGGCTTGAGCGGGCCGTAGCAGAGCGTATCGTGTCCGCGGCGCGCCATGACCTCGACGGGCATGCAGCCCTCGAAGACGTTTTTATCCTCAAAGCCGTGTACGCTCGCTTCCTCGGCGGTCGTGAGCGCCTGCCAGAAGGCATCGTACTCCTCCTCCGTCATTGGGCAGTTGATGTAGTCCGCCGTCCCCTTGTCGTAGCGCGAGGCGAAAAACGCCGAATCCATGTCGACGCTCTCAAACGTCACGAGCGGCGCGGCGGCATCGAAAAAGTTCAGCGTGTGCCCGTCGCCGATCTTTTCGGCGATGGCGGCGGCGAGCGCGTCGCTCGTCAAGGGGCCCGAGGCGATGATGACGTTCCCCTCAGGGATGGCCGTCACCTCGCCGGGGACAACCGTGATATTGGGATGCGAACGGATCTTCTCTGTCACGAGCTTTGAAAAGCCGTAGCGGTCGACCGCCAGCGCGCCGCCCGCCTCCACGCGCGTCGCGTCCGCGCAGGCAAGGATCAGCGAATCGAGGCGGCGCAGCTCCTCTTTGAGAAGGCCGACCGCGTTTTCGATCTGATCCGAGCGCAGCGAATTCGAGCAGCAAAGCTCGGCAAAATCCGCCGTGTGGTGCGCGGGGGTGGTCTTTTCGGGTTTCATTTCATGCAGCGTCACGGCGATGCCGCGCTGCGCGAGCTGCCAGGCAGCCTCGCAGCCGGCAAGGCCGGCGCCGATCACAGTTACTTGCATCAGTTCTCTTCTTTCTCCGCGGTCTTTTTGGCCGCGGACTTGGCGGTCGTCTTCTTAGCGGTCGCCTTTTTCGTGGTCGCGGTCTTCTTTGCCGCCGTCTTTTTTGCGGGCTTTTCTGCACCATCCTCGGCTGCGGCCTTCTTTGTCGTTTTCTTCGCTGCGGCGGTCTTCGTCGCGGTCTTCTTGGTGCTCGCCGCTTTTATGCTCGTTTTCTTTGTGGTGGTGCTCTTCTTAGCCGTCGTCTTCCTGGCGGCGGTCTTCTTTGCCGCGGTCTCCGCCGCATCGGCGGCTTCGGCGCTCTCCGCGCCCTCTTCCGCGGTCTCGGTGGTCTTCTTTTTCACATAGCCGCGCTGGTCTTCCGGCACAAAGCGCGAACACGCGGGGTTGATGCAGTACGGGCGCTTAAAGCCCTTGCCCGCCTTTTTGAACATCGTCTGGCCGCACTCGGGGCAGTCGTCCTTCGTCGGCACATCCCAAGTCATGAAGTCGCACTTCTTCTCGGGATCGCTGCTGGTGGAGAATTCGCAGGCATAGTACGTGTACTGCTTGTTCGTCTTCTTGCTCACGCCGGTGCGCTTCATCATGCGCCCGCCGCACTTGGGGCAGCGGCCCGGCATTTCGATGACAAGGGGCTTGGTGAACGTGCACTCAGGGTAGCCCGGGCAGGCCAGGAAGCGGCCAAAGCGCCCGCTCTTGATGACCATGTTGCGGCCGCAGACGTCGCACTTCTCCTCGCTGACCTCATCGGGGACCTTGAGTCTCATGCCCTCAAGCGCCTTCTCGGCGTTTTCAAGGTCGCGCTCAAAGCCGCCGTAAAAGTCGCGGATGACGTCCTTCCACGCGGTCTTGCCCTCCTCGACGGTATCGAGCTTTTCCTCCATGCGGGCGGTGAACTTCATGTCCACGATGTCGGGGAAGCGCTCTTCCATCAGGCCCGTCACCACCTCGCCGAGCGGCGTAGGACGCAGGTATTTTCCGTCCTTGATGACGTATTCGCGGTCTAAGATCGTCGAGACCGTCGGCGCGTAGGTCGACGGGCGGCCGATGCCGTTCTGTTCCATCGCGCGGATGAGCGTCGCGTCCGTGTAGCGTGCGGGCGGCTGAGTGAAATGCTGGAGCGGCGTATATGCCTCGAGCGTCAAGCCCTGCCCCTCGACGAGCGGCGGCAGCGTGCCCTCCTTTTCCTCCTTGCTGTCGTCGTCGCGGGATTCCTCGTAAACGGCGGTGTAGCCGGAGAATTTCAAGTTGCTCGCGCTCGCGTGGAACTCGTGTCCGCCCGCCATGATCTGCGCGCTCACGCTGTCATACACGGCGTTCGCCATCTGGGAGGCCAAAAAGCGGCTCCAGATCAGTCGGTACAGACGATATTGCTCGCCCGTCAGATCGCCCTTGATCTGCTCAGGCGTCAGGTTGACGTTCGAGGGACGGATGGCCTCGTGCGCGTCCTGCGCGCCGGCCTTGGCCTTGTAGTGGCGGGCGGTCTTGGGATAGTAGCTCTGCCCGTAGCGTCCTAAAATAAACGTCTTCGCTGCGGCGATGGCCTCTTCGGAGATGCGCAGCGAGTCGGTACGCATGTAGGTGATGAGACCCACCGTGCCCTCGCCCGTGATGTCCACGCCCTCATAGAGCTGCTGGGCGATGGCCATGGTGCGGCGCGGCGTCATGTTGAGCTTGCGCGAGGCCTCCTGCTGTAAGGTGGAAGTGGTGAACGGCAGCGACGGGGAGCGCTGCTTGTCCGTGCGCTTGATGTTCGTCACAGTAAAGGACTTGTCGCCGATGTCGGCAATGATGCCGTCCACCTGCTCGCCGGAGGCCGGCTCGACCTTTTTACCGTCCTTGCCGTAATAGTGCGCCTCAAAGGTCTTGTGCGTCGCCTCGTCGGTGAGGTCGGCGTCAAGTGTCCAGTATTCCTGCGCCTCGAAGGCCTGAATTTCCTTTTCGCGGTCGTCGACCATGCGCACAGCGACGGACTGCACGCGGCCCGCGGAGAGGCCGCGGCGGACCTTCTTCCACAGAAGCGGGCTCAGCTGATAGCCCACGATGCGGTCGAGCACGCGGCGCGCCTGCTGCGCGTCGACCAGGTCCTGGTCGATGGCGCGCGGCTCCTTGATGCTCTCGGAGACGACCTTTTTCGTGATCTCGTTGAAAGTCACGCGCTTGGCCTTTTCATCGTCCAGATTCAAAAGCGCTTTTAAGTGCCACGAGATGGCTTCGCCCTCGCGGTCCGGGTCCGTTGCAAGATACACGGTGTCGCTGCTCTTGGCGGCCTTTTTGAGCTCGCTGATGAGCTCCTCTTTTCCGCGGATGGGCTGATAGACAGGCTCGAAGTCGTGCTCGATATCAACGCCCAGCTTGCTTTTCGGCAGGTCGCGCAGATGGCCCATGCTGGCCTTGACCTCGTAGTCTTTGCCGAGATATTTTCCAATGGTTTTCGCCTTTGCCGGAGACTCGACGATCACCAGATGCTTTTTTGCCATGAATGTTATTCCTCCAGTAGTGTGACGGTCAAAGAAAAATGCTTGCCGCTGCCCTGCTCGACGTAGCCCTCAAGCTCCATCATCGTCAGCGCGGAAAGAACACGGCGCGTGGGGATCTGCGTCTTTTCGATCAGATCGTCCACCTGCAGCGCGCCGTCTTTCAGCGTGCGCAGAATGGCGATCTGGTCGTCGGTCAGCCCCGCGTCGTTGGTTTTCAAATTCAGTGTCGGCAGCGACAGTATTTCCTCCGCCGCGGCCTGCTTGGCGCGCGAAAGCTCCTCGCGCGCCTGATAGCCGAGCGTACGCGGAAGCTCCACGCGCTCGCCGAGTATTTTATGCGGATAGATGGCCTCGTACTCGCGCAGCACATCCCAGCTGTCGGTGATGAGGCCCGCCGCGCCGTCCGCGATCAAACGGTTGCAGCCGCGGCTGAGCGGCGCGTCGATCGGACCGGGAACGGCGAAAACATCGCGTCCCTGCTCAAGCGCGGTATTCGCCGTGATGAGCGCGCCGCTCTTTTCCGGCGCCTCGACCACGATGGTCGCGAGGCTCAAGCCGCTGATGATGCGGTTTCGCACGGGAAAATGCCACGCCTCGGCCGCCGTCCCGGGCGGATACTCGCTGATGAGCGCGCCCGAGGCCGCGATATCGCGGTACAGCCATTCATTCTCCGCGGGATAGACAATGTCCAGCCCGTTGCCGAGCACGGCGATGGTCTTTCCGCCCGCGCGCAGCGCGCCGCGGTGAGATGCGCTGTCCACGCCCGCCGCCGCGCCGGAGATCACGACCGCGCCCTGCCTGCACAGGCCGTAGGCGATCTTCTCCGCCGCTTCGATGCCGTAGGGCGAGGCCTTGCGCGTGCCGACCATGGCGACAGCGACCTCCTCGTCGATAACGGGGAGCTGGCCTTTGACATAAAGCAGGCACGGCGGCTCAAAGATATTGCGCAGGCGCATCGGATAGTCCGCGTCCTGCATCGTGAGAAGCCGCAGCCCCAGCCGCGAACACGCGCCGAGGATACGGTCGGCGTTTTCCAACGATTTTTCCGCGAGCAGTGCGATCTGCCGCGGCTCGATGCCCTCGACGAGGCGGTACTCGTCCTCGTCGGCATAGTAGACGTTCTCCGGCGTGCCGAAATAGTCGAGCAGCAGAAGCTTTGAGCGGTTTGTCAGTCCCTTGACCTCCGAGAGCCACACCCAGTATTTAAGGCCCGCCATGAAGAGCACCTCCTTGTTTGTTTCAGCGATACATCTCCCACAGAACGACCGTCGCCGCGATGGCCGCGTTGAGCGACTCGCAGCGCGGGCTCATGGGAATTTTGAGCGTTTTGGCGCACTCATCCAGCATTTGCTGCGACAGTCCGCGCCCCTCGCTGCCGATGGCGACAGCGGCTTTGGACAGATTCGCGTCAGACAGCGGCACGGTGTCCTCACGCAGCGCCGTGCCGTAGAGCGGGACGCCGCTTTTACTGAGCAGCGCGAAAAGCTCCTCCGGCGTGACGCTGTACGCCTCGCGGCGGAAGATCGCGCCCATCGTGGCGCGCGCCGTCTTGGGATTGAAGAGGTCGGCGCAGGCGTTGACTAAGAACACGCCGTCGCACTCAAACGCGTCCGCCGTGCGCAGGATGGTCCCCACGTTCCCGGGGTCCTGCACGCCGTCCAGCACGAGATAGTGCTTACCCGCAAGCGTTTCGGGCAGCTTCGTCTCGGGAAGCGCGACCGTAAACAGTGCGCCCTGCGGCGTCTCCATCGGGCTCACCGAGCGCATCAGGTCTTCGCTCACGCACACGGCGCGCACGGTATCGGGAAGCGTTGGAATCTCCACACCGTCGGAGAACACCGCCGTTTGGACCGGCGCGCCCCACTTGAGCGCTTCGTCCAAGAGCTTTGTCCCGTCGCAGAGATATTCGCCGCTCTTTTTGCGGTAAGACCGGGAGGAAGCGAGCTTGCGCAGGTGCGTCATCAGCGGATTCTGCCGGCTCGTGATGGTTTCTACGTTCATTTTTCCTCTTCCCTCCCAGTTTCTTATTTAATATGTATCACACTATATTATCAACTGCCGCCCTTTGTCAAGCAAAAGAATCTTTTGCACCGTTTCACTTTTGCGCGGATCGGTGCGCCGCGGCTTTACAGTTCGCCCCCTTTTGTGGTACACTGAGTGTGAAATATCACGCAGCATGACTGCAAGGAGGTACCCCCAAATGGAATCTGCCAAATCGCGTTTTCTGCGCTATGTGACCTATTACACCACCTCGGATGAATTCACCGGCACCTCGCCCTCTACGGAGCGGCAGAAGGACCTCGGCCGCGCGCTGATGCAGGAGCTTGAAGCGCTGAAGCTCGAGGACGTCCACATGGACGACTGCGGCAATGTGCTTGCAACGCTCCCCGCGAGTGAGGGCGTGGACGCGCCCGTCATCGCGCTCATCGCGCACATGGACACCGCTCCCGACGCTTCGGGCGAAAACGTCAAGCCCCGCCTCGTGCGCTACGAGGGCGGCGAGCTGAAGCTCAACGACACTGTCTCCCTCACCGAGGCGCTCTGCCCCGGCCTTGAAAGCCATGTCGGCGAAGAGCTCATCGTCACCGACGGCACGACGCTCCTCGGCGCGGACGACAAGGCCGGCGTCGCCGAGATCATGGCCGCGGTCGAGACGATGATTGAGAAAAACGTCAAACACGGCGAAGTGCGCGTCATCTTCACGACCGACGAGGAGATCGGCAACGGCGTGGACGGGCTCGACGTGCAGGAGCTCGGCTGTGACTACGGCTACACCGTGGACGGCGGCCCGCTCGGTGAGATCGAATTTGAAAACTTCAACGCCGCGTCCGCCGTTCTGACGGTGCACGGCGTCGGCGTCCACCCCGGCAGCGCCAAAAATGTCATGATCAACGCCGCGACCGCAGCGATGGCCTTCCACGCGATGCTGCCTGAGGACGAAGTGCCGGAGAAAACCGACGGCTACGAGGGCTTTTTCCACCTGACCGAGATGAGCGGCAGCGTGACCGAGGCGACGCTGCGCTATATCATCCGCGACCACGACCGCGAGCGCTTTGAAGAGAAAAAGGCGCTCTTCGCCGACTGCGCCGCGCGCATCAACGAAATTTACGGCGACGGCACAGCCGAGGCCCAGATCAATGACAGCTACTACAACATGAAGGAGAAGCTCCTCCCCCACTTCCACCTCATTGAGCGCGCGGAAAACGCCTTCCGCGCCAACGGCGTCGAGCCGCAGTGCGTACCCATCCGCGGCGGCACGGACGGCGCACGCCTGTCCTGGGACGGGCTGCCCTGCCCCAACCTCTCCACCGGCGGCTACAATTACCACGGCGTGCGCGAGTGGATCCCCGCGGACAGCCTTGAGGCCATGACGAACGTGCTCGTCACGCTGACGGAGAGCTTTGCCGAATGAGGCAATCGTTATCGTAACAAAGAATTGGAGTGATTTTGTGATGAATCCTGTCGAAAAGCTCGCACTTTTGCGCGCGGAGATGAAAAAGCGCCACTTGGACGCCTACGTCGTCGTGACCGATGACTTTCACGCATCCGAATATGTCGGCGCGCACTTCAAGGCGCGCGAATTTCTCTCCGGCTTCACCGGCTCTGCCGGTACGCTCGTCGTGCTGCCGGACGCCGCCGCACTGTGGACGGATGGCCGCTACTTTTTGCAGGCCTCGCAGCAGTTAGAGGGCAGCGGTATTGAGCTCATGCGCATGGGCCAGCCCGGCGTGCCTGAGATCCCCGCGTTCCTGCGCGACCACGTTCCTGAAAACGGCTGGATCGGCTTCGACTCGCGCACGATCAGCAACGACTTCGCTCGTTCGATCGGCGAAAAGACGCGCGAGAAGCACATCCGCTTTGCGGGCGACGAGGACCTTGTCGACCTCGTGTGGGCGGACCGCCCCGCACTCTCGTGCGAGCCGGTGTGGGAGCTGGACGTAAAGTATGCAGGCCTGACGCGCAGGGAAAAACTCGCAATGGTGCGCGGCAAGATGAAGGAGATGGGCGCAAGCGTGTTCGTCATCCCCTCTCTCGACGAGGTCGCGTGGCTTTTGAACCTGCGCGGCAACGACGTGCTCTTCACGCCCGTGTTCCTCTCGTATCTGCTGCTTGAGCAGGACAAGGCCACGCTCTGCGTGCAGAGAGAGGCCGTGAGCGCAGAGATCGAAGCACATTTGAAATCTGACGGCGTAACGCTCGCCCCCTATGACGACATCTACCGCCTCGTCGCGGCGCTGCCCACGGGCACCCGCGTCCTGCTCGACGGCGAGCGCGCCAACTACCGCATTCTGCAAAGCGTGCCTGAGAGCGCTGAAGTCCTCGACCGCACGAGCCCCATTCAGCTGATGAAAGCGGTGAAGACGCCCGCGGAGCAGGAGAACGAGCGCCTTGCCCACATCAAGGACGGCGTGGCTGTCACGCGCTTCATCTACTGGCTCAAGCACACGATCGGCAAAGAGCCGATCACCGAGCTCAGCGCGTCGAAAAAGCTTGAATCTCTTCGCGCCGAGGGTGAGCACTATCTTGAGCAGAGCTTCGACCCCATCCTCGCCTACGGCGCGCACGGCGCGATCGTCCACTACGAGCCGACCGAGGAGACCGACATTCCCATGGAGCCGCGCGGACTCTGTCTCGCCGACACGGGCGCGCAGTATTTGGAGGGCACGACCGACATCACCCGCACCATCGCGCTCGGCACGCTCACCGAGGAGGAAAAACGCATCTACACGCTTGTCCTGCGCGGACACATACAGCTGGGCGCGGCCAAGTTCCTGCACGGCTGCATGGGCGAAAACCTTGACATGCTGGCCCGCACGCCGCTGTGGGAAGCGGGCCTCGACTTCAACCACGGCACGGGCCACGGCGTGGGCTTCGTCCTCGGCGTGCATGAGGGCCCTGAGCGCGTACACTGGGATGTGAAGCGCCAGAAGCGCCACTGCGTCATTGAAGAGGGCATGATCTTCTCGAACGAGCCGGGCATTTACCTTGCCGGCAAGTTTGGCGTGCGCATTGAGAACCTCGTCGTTGTACGCGAGGCTGAGGTCAATGAGTACGGCCGCTTCCTTGCGCTCGAACCGCTGACGCTTGTGCCGTATGACCGCGATGCGATCGATCTGTCGCTGCTCTCGTCCCGCGATGTGGAGCTTTTGAATGCTTATCACGCTAAGGTCTTTGCGGCGATCTCGCCGTATCTGAGTGGGGATGAGCTGGAGTGGCTCAAGGCGGCCACTGAGCCAGTGCAGTTCTGCTGAACATCATAAAAGGCAGCGCGATAGCGCGCTTCTATCCCTGCACCGTGCAGGGGCACGGAAAAAGGGGGCCATTCTCTCTCGTGAGAGAATGGCCCCCTTTTGATCCCCCAAGAGAACGCAAGGGGCTCTGCC
>ERZ791744.905-NODE-905-length-23460-cov-7.177740_pt1 | contig 23460 bp, 17 predicted proteins | sample MGYA00510039_ERZ791744 | MGnify/ENA primary metagenome ERZ791744 (study PRJEB30046, sample SAMN00791969) | human gut metagenome | study: EMG produced TPA metagenomics assembly of the A metagenome-wide association study of gut microbiota in type 2... | reverse complement strand
AATTGCCGCAAAGCGGCAAGAGAAGCCGCCCTGGGGCGTGCGCGTGGCGGAAAATACCTCTCAGGCCGCAAGTGTGGAATTTGCCCGCCATCGGCGGGCAAATTATGCGCGCAGCGGCCTGCAAGGAATAAAAAATGCGTCCAGCTTTCGCTGGACGCATTTTTTAGGTTTTATAGTCCGTTGGTGTAACGATACAGGAACGTCACGGCCTCGGCGCGGTTGCAGGAAGCATACGGGGAGAACGTCGTGGCGCTGGTGCCGGAGGTGATACCCTTACCGACGGCCCAGCGGATGGCGTTGTAATAGCTCGCCTCGCTCGTGGCGCCCACATCCTTGAACGGGTTGGAGTAGTAGCCGCTGGGCTGACCCGCGTAGCGGTACAGGAAGGTCACGATCTGGGCACGGGTGCAGACCTGATCGGGGGAGAACGCCGTGGTGCTGGTGCCGGAGGTGATGCCCTTCTGGCTGGCCCACAGGATGGCCTTGTAGTAGCTCGAGTGCGTGACGGCGTTGACATCACGGAACGGGTTGCGGGTGGTGGTCGGCTCCGGGCTGCCGGCGGCGCGCCACAGGAACGTCACGATCTCGGCGCGGGTGCAGGACTTGTACGGGGAGAAGGTGGTGCTGGACGTGCCGTTGGTGATGTTCTTGCCGACGGCCCACTTGACGGAGTTGTAGAAGTAGTCGGTGGTCTTGACATCGATGAAGTTCATCGTCTGGCCGATCTTGATGGCCACGGTGCCGGTGAGCTGGCGGGTGCCGGTGCCGGTCGTGCCGTAGCGGGCGTAGATGGTGAACGGGATGTAGACGGTCTCGCCGGTCTTGGCGTAGCGGCTGGCGAGGAACGCGACGTCGCTGAGCGCATTCTGGCTGGCGGTGGCGCTGTAGTAGAACTTGTCAGTCGTCTTGACGGAGCCGCCGTAGTTGTAGCCGCTGTAGTAGGTGTAGAGCGAGCCCTCGTTGACGGCGGAGACGGCGCTCTGGTCAAAGGTCACGTAGTCGATGGTGTAGTTGCTGCTGTAGCCCTTGGTGGAGTGCAGGTAGCTGAGGAAGTCGCTCTCATCGAAGCGGACGCTGTCGCCCTGAGAGACGGTGTACTTGATGTCCTCGCGCACGAGGTTGACGACGACGCTGCCGGAGTAGCTCACGGTCGTGCCGCGGCTCGTGGAGGAGCTGGAATAGCGGGTCGCGTACAGGGTGAAGTTCAGCGTGATGGTCTTCGCGGTGGTCTTGTCGTTGGGGACGAACGTCACGCTATCGAGGTTGGTGACCTTGGTGCGGGTGTTGAACGCGCCGGAGGAATTGCTGGTGGACATGGCGGTGCCGCCATAGTACAGCGTGCCCTGCGCGGTGGTGGGCAGGGAGAAGGACACATAATCGAAGGTGACATAGGGATAGGACTTGCTCTTGCTGGCGTCGCCGCGGGCCTCAGCGACCTTGTTCATGAAGTCGTTGAAGTCGCTCTGCGCGAACTGGACGGTCTCACCGGCCACGCCGTTGTAGTTGATGTTGTAGTTCTTCTGGTAGACGCTGATGGTGCCGCAGTAGAGCTTATTGTCGGTGCCCTGCGTCACGACATACAGCGTGCACTTGCCATTGATGAAGTTGGTGTCGGTCAGGGAATAGAGATTGGCGGTGGCAGTGGTGGGATAGTATTTCTGGGTGCTGCCGTTGTTCCAGTCGGCAGGCTCGGTGTTCACACCGGCAACATAGTAATACCTTGCGCCGGAGGGAACCTGAACGTAATAGCGATAGGTGTTGCCGTAAGCCGCGACCGGCTCGGGATACTGGTCGGCATAGGTGGTCGAGCTGGGCGTTACGGGAACGTTAAACGTAACGCTGTAGGTCTTGGGAACGTTAGAATTGGCAACGCGGGTGGTCACGGTGGCGGTGAACTTTGCAGTGCCGATGCCGCTGAGGTTTGCCTTGAAGTAAAGATAGCCGGAGCCGCCGGCGGGATAGTTGTACGAAGCATTGCTCGTGCCGACACCGTAGGCAGCGGTAGAGGCGACCTGAGTGACGCCGCTGAGGGAATAGACGGTCTCGTAGGTGTAGGCGGTGCTGTAGGTCTTGTTGATGGCGGCCTGCGCGGCGTTGACAAGATCACTGTAGCTGTAGTTCACAGAAGTGCCGTTCTGAACAGCACTGAGGGTCGCCTCGATCAGGGCGCCGGTAACGGGGATGTTCTGCACATAGTCCTTGCCCTTATAGGTCGCCTTTGCGGTGACAGTGGTAGAGCCGCTTGCTCTGAGCGTTACCGTCGGCGCGGCGGTCGTCTGGTTCGTCACAGTTGCGATGTTGAGGTTGGCGGAAACAAAGGAGTAGGTCGGGACGACCAGACTGGCGTGAGGTGAGGTATCCACAAAGTTCGCCGCCAAAGTCGCGGTCTGACCGATCTGCGTCAGCGTAACGCTTGCGGGGACGACAGTGAAGGTATAGGTATCGGTAATAACCTTGATATTGTCAACGGTCGTTTCAGCAATCTTCGTAACTCCATCACTGGCCATGACCACACATTTGACCGAGTGAGTTCCAACGGCGGTATTGCTGGGAAGTGTAAAGGAAGAGGTCTTATTAGAAGCAGGGTCAGTGGCACTGTCGACATACCACAGATACTTTGCATCGGAAGGAGCAGCGGCACAAGTAGCAGTCAGCGTAAGAGTGCCACCAGCGATCACTTCTTTGTCAGTAGGATTGGAGGCCACGGAAACAGTTGCAGCTTCAAACTTACAGGTAAAAGTCGCAGTAACGGAAGTCTTCTTACTATCGGTGGTCTTACCGGTGATGGTTAATGAACCATCGTTCTGTCCGGGATTTGTGGTAATCGTGATAGTATCATAACCATCCAAAGAGGAAGGAACTGTCCAAGTTGCGCCACTGGCATCACCCGTAAACTTATATGCAGTAATCTTCTTGTCTGCATCCGGACGATAAGTGCGGCCCGCGTATGCAATAGAGCCAGACAGAGCAGTTACAAACGCATTATTTGCCTGGACCTCAGAGTTATTAACCGTGAAAGTCTTGCTTGCACTTGCTGAGCCTGTTTTTGAATCTTTTGTATAAGTCACTTCGCAAGTAATTGTAACGGTAGCCGTTTCATTATTGGTTGTGAGTTCCTTTTGGAACTGATGGCCGGTAACAGAAGATTCGACCACCCCATTAACGGACCACTTATATGTAGCAGTGGCACCCGTAATCGGATTTGACCCCTCAGTTACGGTAATTCCATCCTCTTTGGCATTCACGGTAACTTGAGTGTTGTTCTCAACAGTTGTGGAAGCACCGTCTGGCAAGGTAACATCAAATCCTGAGACTGTCAGCTCCTCTGCCGCCCTTGCAGGCACGACGACGAGGCTCAGGACCAATGTCAGAGCCAATAGCAAGGAGAGAAATTTTTTCATGTGATCTTCATCCTTTCGTGTTTGTTGTTGTCGGCTCCGCGCGCACAGAGCCTTTCTCATACACATACATTTTACCATGCCGCGGGAAATAAGGGAACAGGAAAATGGAAAATTCATAAATTCTTTATCTTCCCTCTTCGCCCGGTTTCCCTTTGCTTCCTTAATTAGACGCAAGAAACGTCTGTTTTGTTTCACGAAAATCAAAAATTTCCCAAAAATTTTTTACGCCGCGAAAAAACGCACATACACGAACACCCCCAGAGCGATCTGCGCAAGTAAGATCGTCGGGATGCCGAACTTGAAGTACCAGTGCCGCGTTTTGTGGTGAAAGACCCTCATTGCGAAAAGAGCACCCGCGCTGCCGAGCAGCAGCGCGAGTGCAAATAGAGTCTTTTCGGGCACGCGCCGCGCGCCCTGAATTTTGGCGCGGCGCTTGTCTGCGCCGTAGACGCAGAACGTCAGAATATTGATCGCGGCGAGATAGATGACAAAATATCTCACTTTTCGAGCTTGCTGAGCTCCACAGCCGCCGCCGCGCCGAGGCGCGCGTTGTTGAACACGAGCTGGATGTTGGAATCCAGGCTGTCGCCGCCGGTCAGGTCCTTGATCTTGGCGAGCAGATACGGCGTCGTGGCCTTGCCGTGGATGCCGTCCTTCTTCGCGTCCTCGACGGCCTCGGCAATGGCCTTGTCGATGACTTCCTTGTCCATGGAGTACTCTTCGGGAATCGGGTTCGTGACGAGTAAGCCGCCGCGCAGACCCAGCTCGCGCTTGACGTGGAACGCCTTGGCCAGCTGCTCGGGCGTGTCGAGCTCGTAGTCGACGCCAAAGCCGGACTTGCGCGTGTAGAACGCAGGCAGCTCGCTCGTGCCGTAGCCGATGACGGTCACGCCGTGGGTCTCGAGATATTCGAGCGTCAGACCGAGGTCGAGGATGGACTTCGCGCCCGCGCACACGACCATGACGGAGGTGTTGGCCAGCTCTTCGAGGTCAGCGGAGATGTCGAACGTCTCCTGCGCGCCGCGGTGCACGCCGCCGATGCCGCCGGTGGCGAACACGCGGATGCCCGCCATGTCGGCGATCATCATCGTGGTGGTGACGGTGCACGCGCCGTCCTTGCCCTGCGCGACGAGCACGGGCAGGTCGCGGCGGGAAGCCTTCGGGATGCCCGCGCCGGTGCGGCCGAGGTAGTCGATCTCTTCCTTGGAAAGGCCCGCCTTCAGGCGTCCGCCGATGATGGCGATGGTCGCGGGCACGGCGCCCGCGTCGCGAATGATCTGCTCGACCTTGAGCGCGGTCTCCACGTTCTGGGGATAGGGCATGCCGTGGGAAATGATGGTGGATTCGAGCGCCACGACGGGCTTACCGGCGGCAAGGGCCTCGGCAACCTCGGGGGCGATATCCAGATACTTGTTCATCGTTAAAAATCCTCCTGTAAAGTAATAGGTGAAAGTTTCACGTTTACCTTTTGAGGTAAGGTTGTATGATAACATACAACTTGTCAAAAGTCAATACAAAGCGGGGCTTGAATTTGCACGGGAAGTGGCATATAATACCTCTATTATCCCGTGAAAACCCACAAAAGGAAGGAAAATTATTATGGAACGAGTGAGAATTGCCGCGCTCTTCGCCGACAAAGAGCAGTACGGCGGCGCAAGCGTCACCGTATGCGGCTGGGCGAAGACCATCCGCGATATGAAGACCTTCGGATTCATCGAGCTGAACGACGGCTCGTGCTTCCGCAATTTGCAGGTCGTGATGGATGCGAATTCTCTTTCTAATTATAAGGAGATCGCCGCGCAGAACGTGGGCGCCGCGCTCATCGTGCGCGGCACCGTCGTGCTGACGCCCGAGGCCAAGCAGCCGCTCGAGGTCAAGGCAACAGAGATCGAGGTCGAGGGCGTGTCCAGCCCCGACTATCCGCTGCAGAAAAAGCGCCACAGCGTCGAATATCTGCGCACCATTCAGCATCTGCGCCCGCGCACGAACCTCTTCTCCGCGGCTTTCCGTGTGAGAAGCGCGGCGGCCTACGCCGTGCACGAGTTCTTCCAGAGCCGCGGCTTCGTCTACGTCAACACCCCCATCATCACCGGCTCTGACTGCGAGGGCGCGGGCGAGATGTTCCAGGTCACGACGCTCGACCTTGAGAACCCGCCGAGAACGCCCGACGGCAAGGTCGATTACAGCAAGGACTTTTTCGGCAAGAAGACGAGCCTGACCGTCTCCGGCCAGCTCAACGCCGAAAACTTCGCTATGGCGTTCGGCGACGTTTACACCTTCGGCCCCACGTTCCGCGCCGAGAATTCCAACACCGCGCGCCACGCCGCCGAGTTCTGGATGATCGAGCCGGAGATGGCGTTCTGCGACCTCGACGGCGACCTTGAGGTCATGGAGGCGATGGTCAAGCATATCATCCGCCGCGTGATGGAGCGCTGCCCGGACGATCTCGCGTTTTTCAACAGCTTTGTCGACAAGGGTCTGCTGGAGCGTCTCCAGCACGTCGAGAGTTCCGACTTTGGCCGCGTGACGTATACCGAGGCCGTCAAGCTCTTAAAGGAGAGCGGCCAGAAGTTCGACTACCCCGTCGAGTGGGGCATCGACCTTCAAACCGAGCACGAGCGTTACCTCACCGAGCAGATCTTCAAGCGCCCCGTGTTCGTCACGGACTATCCGCAGGAGATCAAGGCGTTCTATATGCGCCTCAACGACGACGGCAAGACCGTCGCCGCGGCGGACTGCCTCGTTCCGGGCATCGGCGAGATCATCGGCGGCAGCCAGCGCGAGGAGCGCATCGAGCTGCTCGAAAAGCGCATCCGCGAGCTCGGCATGAATCCCGAGGACTACTGGTGGTACTGCGACCTGCGCCGCTACGGCTCCTGCCGTCACGCGGGCTTCGGCCTCGGCTTCGAGCGCATGGTGATGTATTTAACGGGCATCGGCAACATCCGCGACGTGGAGCTGCATCCGAGAACGGTGGGCAACGCAGACTTTTAATTCTTCAAAAAACAAGGGACACGGAAACCGTGTCCCTTGTTTTTTTGAGAATTACACTCCGCTTCGTGCCTTGCCGCCCAAAGGGCGGCTTCGACACGCGCGGAGCGAGAAGAGTTTTTTGGCACGCGCATGTCGCGCCAAAAAACGATTCGAAATCATTTCGCGTCTGCGAATGCGAAAAGCTGTGACGCTTTCATTATTTGTGGTAAATAGTTACAAATGGGAACAAAAGCGCCAAAGGTGTAGTCAAAAGAAGTGAAGTCTGCTATAATGACCGCGCAGTTTTGAGAGAGGAGATTTTGACATGAAACACTTTTTTGCGCTGCTGCTCAGCGCGCTGATGGTGCTGTCGCTGCTGACTGCCTGCGGCGATAAGACGACCCCGTCCGACGGCGACGATCAGACCGTCACGGACGAGAATGGCAGCGACACCGACAACAATACTGACGATACAACTGACCCCTACGACGCCGTGCGCAGCTACTGGTCTGAGGACCAGCTCACGCAGGCCTGGGGGCCGGATCAGGTGGTGGAGCACCTCTTTTTCCACCCGATCATTGCCTACCCGCAGTGGGCCTTCCACGACTGCAATGCCAGTCAGGACCAGCGCTACGGCCTCGACGACTGGATGGTGACGGTCGACGAATACAACAAAATTTTGCAGTCCGTGTACGACAAGGGCTACATCTTAGTCGCGATGGAAGACGTCTGGAGCGAGGTGACGGACGAGTCCGGCACGCATATGGTGCGAAACACCCTGATGCTGCCAGAGGGCAAAAAGCCGCTCGTCATCAGCTTTGACGACGTGAACTACTACCCCTATATGCTCGACGAGGGCTTCACGAGCAAGCTCGTCGTCGGCGAGGACGGCGAGATCTGGGCGCAGTGCACCGATCCGTACACAAATGAGACCTTTTTGACCAAGGAACTCGACGCGACGCCCATTCTCGACCAGTTTGTCTACGAGCACCCCGACTTTTCGCTGAACGGCGCGAAGGCCATCTTCTCGCTGACGGGCTATCAGGGGATACTCGGCTACCGCACGCAGGATGACCGCGACATCGCGGCAGATTCGCCCGACCGCCCCGCGTTCGATGCCTACCGCGCGAGCGAGATCGAGGCGGTCAAGCCCGTCATCGAGCGGCTCAAGGAAACGGGTTGGACGTTCGGCAGCCACACCTGGGGCCACATCCGCCTCGACACCAAACCGCTCCAGACCGTCATCAACGACACCGAGCGCTGGGCGGACGAGGTCGGCTCGCTCGTCGGCCCCACGCAGATTTTGTTCTATCCGCACGGCGGCCGTCCCGACGGCGATGACTGGCACCAGACCGGCGAGCGCTTCCAGTACCTGCAAAGCCAGGGCTTCCGCATCTTCGCGAGCGTCGGCACGAGTTCGTTCAGCTATGTGAAGCCCGACATTTCCGCCGTCATCTGCGACCGTCTGCATCCGGACGGCACCACGCTGCGCCACTCGCGCAGCCGCTATCTGCAATTCTATAACGCCGAGGACATCATGGATACGCAAGTCCGTCCCGATCTTGGCGTAGACTGGTGAGGAGGCGTTTTTATGGCAACGTTAGAAGAACTCAAGGCGAAGGCCGTCGCCATGCTGGACATGGCGTATGTGCCGTATTCCCACTTTCCCGTGGGCGCGGCGCTCGAATGTGAGGACGGCGCGGTCTTCACCGGCTGCAACATCGAAAATTCGAGCTACGGCCTGACGAACTGCGCCGAGCGCACCGCGGCGTTTAAGGCCGTGAGCGAGGGGCACCGGCGCTTCAAGCGCATCGTCATCGCTGGGCGCAGCGACGACTACTGCTACCCCTGCGGTGCGTGCCGTCAGGTGCTCTACGAGTTCGGCCCCGACATGGAGGTCGTGTGCCTCAACAAGGACAACGAAGAAAAGCACCTGCACATCAAGGAGCTGCTCCCCTACGGCTTCGACCAGACGTGGCTTGCAATCGACGAGAAATAACGAAAAAAGAGAGAGCGGCGCCGCCGCTCTCTCTTTTTGCTCGTTTCAGTTGCCGCCGGGGGAGGCTTCGATCGTCAGCGTGCCGCTGACCGTCGAAATTTCCAGCTCGCTCATCTCACCGCCCTCGAGCGCGGGCACGGTGTAGTGCGTTTCGCGGTCGCCGCAGGCGATGAGCGTGCCCTCGCGCTCGGTGAGCGCGGAGCGGAACGCGCCGCTTTTCGTTTCATAGTCGAGAGTAAAACCGTCCTGCGCGGGAAGGGTCAGATAGATGCTGCCGCTCTCCGTTTCGGCATCAAGGCGCAGCGCACGCTCGGTAGCCAAAATCAGGTTGCCGCTGACGCTTTCGAAGTCCAGCACGCCGAGCGCGCCGGCGATATCCACCTTGCCGCTTGCGGTTTCGATCTCGGCATTTTCCACTTCGCCTGCAAGCTCGATCGCGCCGGAGACGGTCGAGAGCTCGATTTTCCCCCATGTGCCGTCCACCACGCCCACGCTGCCGCTCACCGTCTCGATCTCGACCGCGGGGCAGCTTGCGCACATCACGCGTGCGTCGCCGCCGACGGTCGAAAGGTCGATCTTCTGCGCATCGGCGCTCACATAGGCGTAGGCGTCCGTCGTTTCGACCTCGATCTTCTCAAAGTGACCGGCGTTGACCAGCTCCGCCGGAAGTCCCACGTCGAGATACTTTTCCCCATCGTAGCTGCCGCGGTAAGCGTCGCCGAGGAAGCGGATGCGCAGCGTGTCGCCGTCGATCGCGCAGACCATCTTCTCGCTCTCGGCGAGCGGCGCGGTGGATTCCTCCTTCACGCTGATCTGCGCGCTCTGCTCGGCGGCATAGATGTTCACGCCGCCGCTGCGCCACGAGATGTCGATCTTGCGGATGTCTTCGCTCTCGCCGATGCTGAGCACCGCGCCCGGGTGGAGCTCTTCGCTCCCCTCCGCCTGCGTGCAGAAGGTGTAGGTCGCGCTGCTGCCGTCCCAGAGCGCGTCGACGGCGAAAATGCCGTCGCTTTGCGGCAGTTCTGCGCGGAATGTGCCGTTATCCTGCCGCTGGGCGGTCACGGTCTCGGACGACATGCCGGTGCTGCCCCAGGCGTCGGACGGCCAGCAGCGGAGACTGACGGAATCGGGCGAATTATCGCCAAAATCGAGCGTTACGGTGTAGAAATAGGCGGCCGACACTGCAAAGGGCATTTCCAGTACAGGCGTGATGTCACGGGAGGTTTCGTCCAGCGGGTGCGCGCCGCAGGCAATGACGGTCATACTCTGTAGGCCCTGGGGGTAGGTCCAGTCGTAGCTGCTGCTTTTGAGGGTGACGCTGCAAGCGTTTGCACTTGTCACGGTCAGTGTCGGCGGGGTTTGGCGCGCGGCCTCGTCTGCACTTTTTTCGCCGCAGGCGGCGAGGGAAAGGGCCAGCGCGAGGGGGAGCAGAAGGGAAAGGAGCTTCTTCATCGTTCGTTCCTCATTTCTTTCGGATACTTCTATAGACGTATGATAGCCGAAAAAGTTCCCGCGCACAACGAGGGATCGTTGCACAAAACGCGGCAATTTGTGGTATCGTGAATTCTAATACCGGAGGCGGTACAACTTTTTGCCGCGTTGTGTGCAACGCTGCTTCATGATACGGCGTATCATGAAAAGGCAAATCATGCATCAGTGTTCCCGCGTTTGCAGGGGGGTGTGGGCTGCCTTTTCCAACATTATCAAAATTTGGGGGAAAGAGCATGGAGACGACAACAAATTACAAACTTCCGCAATGGGTCAAGACGGACCCGATCAAAATGCAGGACTTCAATGCCGCGTTTGCGAGCATCGACGCGGCGCTCAAGGCTGAGACCGACGCGCGCAGCGAGGCCGACAGCACGGCGGCGGAGCGCATCACGGCATTGGCGCAGACGATCGCAAACGGTAAAATCTGCCGCATCAAATACGGCAGCTACGCCGGCAATGGTCTGAGCGGCGCGGAAAATCCCAACAAGATCGACTGCGGCTTTTACCCGCTGCTTGTGATGGTGAGCGAGCAGAGCGACACGCAGCACTGGGCGCTGCGCGGTGTCAGCGGGTTTTACAACTCGAATAACCGGGGCAACGCGGCGATATGGGACAACAGCAGCGTAAGCTGGTTCTGCCAGCAGGAAGAGGATCAGTATTTCGCCCCGCCCGCCATTCAGTTCAATGAGGCGGGCAAAACATATTATTATGTGGTGCTCGGCTGTGACGCGGACTGAGACGCAGAAAAACAAAAAACAGCCCCCGGCTCAAAAGAGCCGAGGGCTGAAACTCTATTCAGAGATTTTTTGCGCTTACGTCAATGATTAGTTGGCGTAGTAAGCGTTGAGAACACCAGAATCAGTGAGCTTGCCAGCAGCGCTGTCGATGGTGAGGGTGATGGAGTCGGGACCGAAAGCGGTGAGCTTGGCGGTAGAGACGCCGAACTCAGCAGCAGCACCAGCAAGGGTGATGGTGTAGGTGCCATTAACGGGATTCTTAACAGTCTTGGCGTAGGACTGGAGAACAGCACCGGTGTCCTTATTCACGATGTTCAGGGTGTAGGTGTAAGAGGTAGCGAGAGGATCGGGGTTGGTGGAGGTGTCGACCTTGTTCACAGCGTAAACCTGGAGCGCCAGACGGTTGAGGGTGGCGGAGGTGCCAGCGGGATCAGCGTTGTAAACAACGATGACGTTCTGCGTGGTGACGTCGCCGAGAGCCAGAGGCATCTTGGTCAGGCCGTCAACGCCGTTGCCGGAAACCGTGTAGAACTTGTCGCCAGTGATGGTGCCATCGACATAGTCGGTGTAGACAGAGTTCTTGTAGGTGTCCTTGTCAGCGCCCACGATGGAGTCGACCTTAACGGTGTAACCGGTGTAGGCAGCAGCCATGGGATAGCCGGTGAAGGCGGTGATGGCAGCGGTGGTGGAGGACTCAGTGCCGATCGCAGCGATGGCGACATAATCCTTGACGTAGTTGTTGCTCAGAGCGACCTTGAAGAGACCGCCGGCGACCTTATTGGTAGCCTGGGTTCTGAGGGCGTTGAGCAGGGTGAGGACGATAGCGTCGTCCTTGGAGCCGTAGATGTTGCCCTTCACGCCGTCAACGTAGCCGGGGATGGTGTAGACACCGGTCTTGGCGTCATAGGAGACCTGCTCGTTGGCATAGTAGAAGAGGCTGGTGACCTTGGCGGCAACGGGATCGGCGATGACGTAGACGTAATCGGCGACCTTATCACCGTTCAGATCGACGAAGTCGACCTCAGCCTGAGCATAGTTGTCGATGTTGCCGAGACCAACGATGGACTTGAAGGTGTAGGGATTGGTAGTGTTGTTGCGGACCAGGAAGACGGTGGCATCGTCAACGATCAGGTTTTTGCCGTTGTACTGGGTGTTCTTGCTGACGAACAGGTTCTCGTTGAAGAACTTGGCGTCAACACCGGTAGCGACTTCGACAGCGGCGAGAGTGCCGTTTGCCTGGGTGGTGAACTGGAAGAGGTGGCCGTTCAGGATACCGTTGACATCACAGACAGCGTTGGTGTTGATGTAGGAGTCAACGTAGAAGTAGTCACCATCAACCTTCATGACCTTGTTCTGGATGCCGGTGCTGTGGGTGACCTTACCGGTCGCAATCTTGGGGGCCACAACGCCGGAAGCAGTATCGTCGAAGTAGGTCATCTTGCTCAGGTCGACCACAGCGGTGGTGCCGTCCATGTAGGTGACATTCGCCTTAGCAACGCCGGAACCGTCCGCAGCGTTGCCAGCCCACCAGATGGAGTTGATGACGCCGTAGCTGGTAGCAGCAGCGATCTCAACGTTACCGATGAGGTTGTTGTACTGATCGAAGAACCAGGTGAACTTGTTGGTGCTGGCCACCGCGTTGTCGAAGTAGAACTTGGCAGCATCGTCATAGACAGTGCCCTCGACGTTGTGCTGCTTGGCGTTGTAGTAGATCACGCTCTGAGCGCCGTCAATGGAAGTGGCCTTGGAAACGATCTCGCCGTACTTGTCAGCGGCGGTCTTGATGAGGCCGCTCTCGGTAGCGCTGTTAAAAGCGTTGGTGTAGGCGTTCAGGAGAACGTAATCGCCGACAGCATACGGATACGCATCCTCGCCGTTGGTGAGGGTGAGCGTGGTAGCAGCAGTGGAGCCCTTGGTGGCATAGACATCGAGCTTGATGGTAGCCTCGGTGCGCAGGTGGCCCTGAGCGTCATAAGCGGCAGGAGCAACATAGGTGACCTTGGCGAGGAAGGTGTCGATCATGACGATGGTATCGTCATAGACCTCAACCAGACGGCCCTGAGCACCCATCTTGGTGACGGTGTCGGTCAGGTTGACCGTGTAGGTCGTGGGCTGCTTCTGGCCGTTGACATACAGGGTGTAAGCGGTGTCGACCTTCAGGCCAGCGTCGTGAGCGACGTCGCACTCAGTAACAGCCTTGGTGTAGGTCAGGTCGGGCTTCTCAACGAAGGTAGTGGCCTTGTCGCCGGTGTTGTAGGTCCACTTGGTGGCGGGACGGCCCCACTTGTCGGAAGCAGCAGCGGAAGCGAGCTTGAAGTTCTTCTCGCCGAGGCTGTTGGTCTTGGTGCCGATGACCTTATCGGTCACATAGCCGAAGGCCGGGGTGTAGGTGACCTGAGCCTTCTGGATGCCCTGGAACAGGAGCTCAGCGACCAGCTCACGGGAAGCGGGAGCGTTCAGGTCGGTGGTCTTCGCCACGTTGTCCAGAACGCCGAGCTGCTGCGCGGTCTGCGCAACATGGAGCGCCCAGTCAGCGCCGGAGAACTCGTTGTTCTTGTCGTAACCGACAGCGCGGAGGATCATGGCGAGGACTTCATAGCCGGTGACCTTGCCGGACGGCTTGAAGGTGCCATCGGGATAGCCCTTGACGAGGGAGGCGTTGGCGCAGTAGCCGATGTAGCCCTGAGCCCAACCGGCACCAGCCATGTCGCTGAACTTGTTATAAGTGGCATAGAGGCCGGACTTATCGTTCTTGGCGACGTCGGCAGTGTAGATACGATAGACGATCGTAGCTACCTCAGCGCGGGTGATGTTGCCCTCGGGCTTGAAGGAACCATCCTCATAACCCTTGAACACACCCATGCCATTCAGAACGGCAACAGACTCAGCGTAATCATCGCTGATGCTCTTGTCATCCTTGAAGGCGTTGGCGCTGACGGCCAGAGACAGAGTCATGACCAGAGCCAGCACCATTGCGAGTAACTTTTTCATAGATGTTACTCTCCTTTCATAAATTTCCATCCCCTTGGAGCGCTCCGGCAGCGAAAAGCGGGCATTTTGCTGTTCGCGGGCGAAAATGAGAGTTGACCGAAAAAGTTGCAAAGCATTTCGATTTTCTTGCATTTTTGACCGTTTTGCAGGAAAACGCGCGATTTTAGTTGCTATCGCATCCCCTTAAAGATGGTTCGTTTGTCAGAAAGGAGCAAGTTTCGGCGTTTCTCGGCTTACTTACCGTGGCATGCCGATCCCGTAACTAAGTCGGGAACGCACCGTTCCCCACCCTTTCTGCACTGTCACCTTACCACAAGCAAAATTTCAAGTCAACGCTTTCACCCCATCTGTAACACACTTGTAACAAACCGCCGCTTCTGTTACAGCTTGACATAAAACCACAGAAAACCCCATTATCCGCCACCACATACATATAATATATAAGCACAAATATGAAAAAAGCGGCCTAAGCCGCTTTTTGTGATTTTAGGCCCGCGCAGCGGTCAGGCGGCAAGTAACTGTAGTCCGCGCCGCCGCGCGGGGAGCGAAATTTCCCTTTTCCAGCCGCGGCCCGCCGAAAAAAAGGAAAGCCCGCTCACCTGAGCGGACTTTCGCCAATATTTTTTGCACAACCCCGTACAAGCGCAAAAAAATTTCGCGCCCGCAGGCGCGCAATGACCTTGATCGTTTTTTGTCGCGACAGAAGGTGAATTGCCGCAAAGCGGCAAGAGAAGCCGCCCTGGGGCGTGTGCGTGACAAAAAACACCTCTCACGCCGCAAACGTGCGCGCCTACGGCGCGTGCGCTGCCGCGGCGTGCAATCCAAAATCAAAAAAGGCGGCTTTCGCCGCCTTTTTTGAAGTTCTTTACTGAATCTCGATCTGCTTCGCGTTCACCACGGCGCTCTTCTTCGGCATGTTCAGCTTGAGCACGCCGTCATTGTACTGCGCGGAGATATTCGCAACCTCGACGCCGCTGATGTCGAACGCGCGCTGGTAGCTGCCGTAGCTGCGCTCGCAGCGGACGTAATTGCCCTTCTTGTCCTGATCCTCGTGCTCGCTGTGGCGCTCGGCACGAATGGTCATCGTGTCGCCGTCCACATCGACGTGGATGTCCTCTTTCTTGAAGCCCGGCAAATCAGCTTCCAGCAGGTAACTGTCGCCCTTGTCCTGAATATCGGTCTTAAACTCACTCAGCCCGCGGCCCCACGAGCCGTCACCGAAGAATGCGCGCTCCATCTGATCCCAGGGATCATAAGCCGCAACGTGGTTGTTTCTGCGTTCAAAAGGTCTCAGTTCAAACATAATACAAAGCCTCCAAATCTATTCTGGCGAGCCGCTTTTGCAGCCCGCGTGGTTTACGTTTCTTTCGTTCCCCTCGGAACAATTATGAGTATAGGCACGCCCTGTGAACAAAAATACTTCTTTTGATGAACAAACTTTTAATTTTAGCACTCACGCGTCGAGAGTGCTAAAATTGTGGTAGCTGCGGACCGCCGCCAAACCGCTACCCGACCTTTCGCGCCCCCAAACCCTTGAAAAATCAGGCTTTTTTCGCCCCCAAACCCCCGTTTCCGGCAAATCGCTACCAAACCGCTACCAGCCGCGCCCACGAGCCCTTGCGCATCGGGCTTTTTTTGCGGCGCTAAGGGGATGCGATATCCACTGAATTGAACGATTTTGCCTTGATTCTGCTGCATTTTGATTATTTTCTTTGGCTACGACAAGAACAACGAGTTCTCCGGCGCTGGCTGGGCGCTCCATGTTGCGCAGACCGCGCAGCAGCTCGGCGTTCTGGACAGAGTGGCGAAGACCACCGACCTGAACGCTCCCGCTTCCCGTGAGCTGGTCGCTGAGCTCCTGTTCCAGGGCATCCAGAAGGCTCAGGTCACCTACACCCCGGCCTTCGGCTATGTGACCGATAAGGTCATCGGCACCAAGACCAACAGCCTCGGCGAGAAGAACTTCAAGCTCGCTTCCGCTGCTGCTTCCGACAAGTGGGGCCGTCCCGCCACCAAGTGGACCTACAACACCGGCGACAAGGCCACTACCTTCGTTGAGAAGCCCGACCTGACCTACACCAAGGCTGTTACTGAGTGCGACGTCGCTCACGACGCTGGCCTGAAGGTCGACACCGCTTACACCCTGTATGTCAACGGCCAGAAGCAGCCCACGACCTACACGGTCAACCTGACCGACACCGTCACCAAGATGGGTGCTCAGGGCCGTCTGGTTGAGGTCTATGACGATACCATCGTCATGATCGACACCTTCCTCGCCAAGGTCACCTACGTTGCTGACATCACCTATGATGCTCAGGGTCACGTCAAGACTCCTGCCACCATCACCCTCGAGGTCTATGATTCTAAGACCGCTCCCAAGACCACTCCTCTGACGCTCAAGGACTACGACGATAACTATGGCTATGCCAAGGATGAGTATGTCCTCGTCAACGCTTACACCGACAAGGCTACCAACTCCGCCACTGTCAGCGGCAAGGTGCTCAACACTGCTGATCAGTATGCCGAGATCGTCGGCAAGGCCACTTCCATCGAGGGCGCTCAGAGCGTCATCTACTGGAACGCTCAGCAGCACAACGTTGAGGGCACCGTTTATGACGATGCTGTCAAGTTCTGCCTCGACGAGGCCGAGCAGAAGGACGCCAAGTACACTTGGTACTTCGATTCCTACAACAACCTGATCGGTGCGGTTGCGATCGCTGCTGCGAACAGCTACGGCGTCATCAACTCCATCTGGTGGGCTGGCAATGCTACGGACGGTTCCGGCGTTGCTAAGGCGAATGTCACCTACATGGACGGCACCACCACCGCCGTTCTCGACATCAGCACTCTCATCTACAATGGTGCTGCCGCCGAGAACCGCAACACTACGTATATCGCTAAGGGCGGCAAACTGTCCCACAACACCGCTGCCCTTAAGGTCATGTCCGGCGATACCTACAGCACCGCGCCCACGAGCTACTTCTATATCGATGACTATATCGATCAGAACGCCCGTGCCGACAAGACCGGCGCTCAGATCCTGAACGACGATATGTTCCAGTTCACCACTCAGCCCAACGGCACTGTTGCCGCTGTCGAGGTCTCCGGTAATGGCACAGGCGCAACCGCCACTGTCAATGGCTCCACAGTCACCACTACCGCCAAGAAGGCTCTTCGCAGCCTGGATGCCGCGGTTGGTACTGATGCTCTGTACAATGGCAGGCTGCTCACCAACAGCGCCACCATCTTCCCGGTTCGCTCCGGCAATGGCAATACCGTTCCCTTCACCTATAAGTCTGTCATCGGTATCAACGCCATCGGCAACTATGTCCGGGGTGAAGTCGACTATGTTGACCTGAACGATGACGGTGTTGCAGATTACGTCTACATCATCGCTGCTTCCGACACCGCTAAGGCTGGGGGTCTGTTCTACTATGCCGGCAACAACAACTACTCCTATAACACCACCACTGGTTACCGGACCATCAACGGCTTCATGGACGGTGTTGATGCTACGCTGACTGTCGCTAACGACAACTTCTTCGATGGCATCTCCGGCTATGACACTACTCATGCCGGTTGGGTCAGCAAGATCGTTGCTACTTCCAACCGCCTGTATCTGGCGAAGACCGAGGACGGCCTGCTCTCCGCTGAGCCCGTTGCTTACAACACCAACGATACTCAGGTCACTCTTGACGATGATTACTCCGACGCTTACACGGGCAAGACCCCGTACGTCAATGTTGTCGCCGGTGAAACTGGCAGCAAGTTCGATAACAACCTGCTGAGCATGGCCGCTGGTCAGAACTTCACCACCAATGAGTCTACCAAGTTCGTTGTTGATGGCAAGACTGCTGCTCTGCCCTACTCCCTCACCGACTACAATGTCATCATTGTCTGGGATCGCGCCAAGAGCACCGCTCTCCAGGTCTACGCTTACAGCAAGGACACCACTAAGACCAACACGGACATCGTTTACTCCGTTGTTGCTCGTGACAATCAGGTCACCACTGCCACCGTTAACAATGGCACTCTGACCATCGACCAGGCCAAGCCCGTTTCCTCCACCAACGGTGCTGCCAACGTGGACGCTGCGTTCACCACCGCCACCGCTGCCGTGAAGTTCTACGATCTGGCCGGTAACGAAGTTGCTACCAGACAGGCTGCTGTGACCCCCACCGTGAACGGCGGTGGCACGGCCTGCGTCATCGGCATCAGCGTTCCCACCACTCTCACGCCTGCGAACTACAAGGTCGTTGTAACCCTGGACAACGTGAAGGTCGGTTCTGATGTTGTTGCTACTTCCCCCTCCGTCTTCGAAAACGTGATTGGCTTCTAAACAACATTCGTTAGACGTCTCGTTCTGCTGCGCGACTGACAACAAAAACAGCCCCGAGCCGAAAGGCTCGGGGCTGTTTTTTGCTTTATCCAGTCCGCGTCATAACCGAGGACAAGATAGCAATATTCTTTCCCGCTGCTGTTGAACTGCGAGGATGCCATATATCCGCCGGAGTCGCTTTGCAGCGTCTCCGACACCCAGCTCACGCCGCTGTCACCCCATGTATAGTAATTGTTCATGGAGCCGATGCCGGACGAGCAGGCGGTCACGCCGCGTATGACCGTCGTTTTCTGTCCGCCGTCCGCGCGGAACAGCACCAGCGCCGCGGGGCAAAAGCCGCATTCGACGCTGTTCGGGTGATTTTGGCCCGATAGGCCGGTGCCGGTGTATGTGCCGAACTTCGCGCGGCAAATCTTGCTGCTGGCAATCGTCTGCGCAATGGCGGTCACGGCCTCCGCCTCCGCCTTGGCCGCCACCGCGTCGGCGTTGGCCTTGAGCGTTTCGTCGATCTTGCCAAACGCCGCATTGACGTCATCCATCTTGATAAAGTCCGACTTTTCCCACTTGGGCAGGCCGTAATTGGCTGTTTTTCCCATCGCATCCTCCCCTTTCACCACGCGCGGCGCACGACGCTCAGCACGCCGATGGCCTCGTCGATGCTCGAAAAGCGGTAGACGCGCTCGTCGCGCTCGCGCTGCGCCTTTTCGATCGGGTTTTCGAATTTCATCCGCGCTAAGTGCTCGCATTTTTCGATCTGGGTTCTGGGTCGTTCATAGGTGTTGTTGTACATGTTTTTCCTCCTCATTTTGTGCAGCCCACGCATTCGCGCGGACCGTTTACAGCTATAAAGCTGTAAAGCGGTTTTTGGGACGAACCGGTGCAGCGGAGGAAAAATTTTCCGCCTTGACAACGCATGAAAGCGGGGTATAATGGAGATAGAAAAGGGCGCTGTTGTCATGACGGTTAGCCCTCAAAGCTGGTTAAAACAATACTATGTTAACCGCTCGGTGGCCGCCGGGCGGTTAACACGCTTTTGGGGCTATGTAGGTCATTACCACGAGGACAATGACGAGACACAGAAGAAAACGCAGAGCATTTCCTCTTCCCATCCGCATCACCCCCTTTCGCAAGGGAGTGGCTAACCGCCGTTTACAACAGCGCCTACCTTTATTTTACGGTTTTTGCCGCATTTTGTCAATCTTTGCCGCCCGTTGGGCGGTTTTTTGCATTTTTTAGAGGGTTTCGAGCGTCAGCAGCGCGTCGAGCAGCGGCCACGCCTGCGCGAGCTCCCGCCCCGCCTGCCAGAAGCCGATGCCCTGCAAGCCCTTTTCCGCCGCAAGGGCGATCTTCGCGCGCAGCGAGCGCGCGTCCTCGAACCAGACGACGTGTTCGCGCCGCATTTTGTCGAAGTAGTGGTAGCAGGGCGAGCGCGCGGTTTCGTCAAACTTAATTTCCGCCCCCACCAGCCGCGCCCGCGCGACGGCCGCTTGCGACGAGAACGTCTCGGCCCGCGTCCGGCCTTTTTCGTAGGGCAGCGGCCAGTCGTAAGCGTACAGCGGCGCGCCGAGGAAGATGTTCTCCCCCGCCGTGACCGAGAGCGCGTAATCGAGCACCGCGCGCACCTGCGGCAGCGGCGCGATGGCCTGCGGCTCGCTGTAGGCATAGCCCCATTCGTAGGTCATCAGGAACACGGCGTTCGCGGCTTTTGATAGCAGCGCGTAGTCGTGCGCCTCGTAGAGCAGTCCGCGCTGCTGCGCGCTCGTCTTCGGCGCGAGTGCGGCGACAACGGGCTTTCCCTCGGCGTTCAGCGCCTCGCGCAGACGGCAGACGAACGCGGCGTAGTCCTCGCGCAGCTCCGGCGGGACGTACTCGAAGTCGACGTCGAGGCCGTAATATCCCTTTTTCGCCATCGTCTGCAAAATCTCGGCAAGGAGCGCGCTCTGCGCGCGGTCGTTTTGCAGGAGCGCCGCGGCGTTTTCGCTCGAAAAATTCCCCTCCGGCGTCAGCGTCGAGAGGTGCATGAGCGATTTTGCGCCATCGTGCGCCGCTCGTTCGAGCAGGCGCGCGTCGTCGAGCGGCACAAGGACTCCCGCGGGCGTGATGCCGTAGGTGAACGGCGTCAGATACGTCAGGTACGGCAGGACCGAGTCGAGCAGCTCGCCGCCGATGTAGGGGTAGGCGTAGGCGTTCACACCGAGCGTACCGAGCGGCGCTTCGTCTGCGTAGTCGATGGCAAGCACGTCGCCCTCGCGCAGAAGCTCGCGTCCGTGGAGGAAAAAGTTCCGCCGCAGGAGCGTCCTGACGCTCAAATCATAGTCCCGCGCGATGGACGAAAGCGTCTCCCCCGCGCGCACGGTGTGCAGTGTCTTCGGCGTCCGCACGACGAGCGCCTGGCCGATCACAAGCGGCGTACTCAGCGTAAGGCCGTTGTCCGCCGCGACGAACGCGGGCAGGGCGCCGTGCATCGCGGCGATGGAAGAAAGCGTGTCGCCGCGCTTTACAACATGAATGTGCATGGTCGATCACCTCGCGCCATTCTATGCCGGATTTTTCGCGCTTACCCCAGCGCGACGTCCAGTATCATCATCAGAAGGAAGCCCACGAGGAAGCCGCACGTCCCCCGCCGTCCGCCCGCGCGCGGCAGCAGCTCCTCCGCCACGACGTAGAGCATCGCCCCCGCTGCAAAGCTCAGAAGCCACGGCATCAGTGCGTGGATTCCCGCCGCCGCGAGCACGACGAGCGCGCCGAACAGCGGCTCCACTGCGCCGGAGAGCACGCCGGTCCAGAAGGCGCGCCGTTTCGACTTGCCCGCTTGGTACACCGGCAGCGCCACCGCCGCGCCCTCGGGAAAGTTCTGCACGCCGATGCCGAGCGCCAGCGCGAACGCGCCGGCAAGGCTCTCCCCGTCTGCCGCGAGCGCAAACGCGAGGCCGACGGCCATGCCCTCGGGGATGTTGTGCAGCGTGATGGCCGAGAGGAGCAAAAAATCGCTGTGCACCTCTCCCCCGCCGCGCCGCCGCACGAGCTCGTCGAGCAGGAAGAGCGTCAGCGCGCCGAGCACGATGCCCGCCGCGGCGGGCAGAAACGGCGGCAGATGGCCCTCTGCCTCCGTCTGTTCGATGGCGGGCAGGATGAGGCTCCACACGCTCGCCGCCATCATCACGCCCGCGGCAAAGCCCAGCAGCGCGCCCTGCGCGCGCTCGCACACCTTGCGGGCAAAAAAGAACACCGTCGCGGCGCCCAGCGCCGTCATCAGAAACGTGAAAGACGTGCCGAGCAGAGCCAGCATCAGTGGTCGAAGCATATCCGTTCATCGCCTTTACGGTTTGTCAGGCGGAAAAGCGCCTGTATGCCAGTATAGGCGGCAGGAATGAAAAACGTGAAAAAGGGCGCGGAGAATTCCTCCGCGCCCTTTTGGAGCAATATTGACTTACTGCATCAGCTGCGCGACCATGTCGGTGTACGCGCTGGGATCTTCGAGCGGCAGGCCCGCGATGAGGTTTGCCTGATCGTAGAGGATCTTGGCATACAGCGCCGCCTTGTCGCGGTCCGTTGCCAGCGCGGCGGCCATCGCCTTGACCGCCGGATGATCGACGTTCAGCTCGAGGATGCGCTCGGCCTTGATGGGCTCGGGCATCTGGAAGTTCTTGAAGTACTTCTCCATCTCGAAGCTGAAGCCCTCGCCCGCCGTCAGGCAGACGGGATGGGTCTTCAGGCGGTGCGAGACCTTGGCCTCCTTGATCTTGTCGCCGAGCGTCTCCTTGACGAACTGCATAAGCTCGGCGCTCTCGCTGTCGTCCTTGTGCTCTTCCTCGTCACCGAGCTCGAGGTCGCCGTCCACGATGGAGCGGAACGGCTTTTCGTCGTAGTTCATCAGCGCCTGCAAAACGAACTCGTCCGTCTCGCCGGTCAGGTACAGGACCTCGTAGTCCTTGTCCTTCAAAAGCTCGGTCTGCGGCAGCTTGTCCACGGCGGCGATGCTCTCGCCCGCGGCGTAGTAGATGCACTTCTGGCCTTCCTTCATGCGCTCGACGTACTCTTTGAGTGTCGTGAGCTTCTTCTGCGTGGAGGAGTAGAACATCATCAGGTCCTTGAGCGAGTCCTTGCGGCTCTCGCCGCCGTCGCTCACGATGCCGTAGCCGATCTGGCGGCCGAAGTTTTCGTAGAATTTCTCATAGCCCTCGCGGTCTTCCTTGAGGAACTTTTCAAGGTCTGCGCGCACCTTCTTTTCGAGGTTCTGGCCGATGACCTTGAGCTGGCGGTCATGCTGTAAAAGCTCGCGGGAGATGTTCAGGCTCAGATCCGGCGAATCGACCACGCCGCGCACAAAGCGCAGATAGTCAGGCAGCAGCGAGTCGCACTTGTCCATGATGAGAACGCCCGCAGAGTAGAGCTGCAATCCCTTTTCATATCCTTCCGTGTAGAAGTTGAACGGGCGCGAAGACGGCACGAACAGCAGCGCCTTATAGGTCACGCTGCCCTCGGCCGAGACGGTGATCGTGCGCTGGGGCTTGTCGAATTCATGCGTCAGCTCGGAGTAGAACTTGTTGTACTCCTCTTCCGTGACGTCGCTCTTCTTGCGCTGCCAGAGCGGCACCATGGAGTTGACGGTCTTCATCTCCTCGACGGTCTCGTACTCGGGCTTCTCCGGGTCGCTGCCCTCTTTGACCTTCTGCTCGGGCAGCAGCATGCGGATGGGGTAGCGGATGTAGTCGGAGTACTTCTTCACGAGCGCGTGCAGGCGGTAGGATTCCAAGTACTCGCTGTACTTCTCCTCGTCCGTGTCGGGCTTGATGTGCATGATGACGTCGGTGCCGACGGCCTCCTTGTCGCATTCGGTGATCGTGTAGCCGTCCGCGCCGGAGGACTGCCACTCATAAGCCTGCTCCGAACCGTACTTCTTCGTGCGGACGGTGATGCTGTCGGCGACCATGAACGCGGAGTAGAAGCCCACGCCGAACTGGCCGATGATGTCGATATCGGCGTCCTTCTTGTCCTTTTCCTCGGTCTCCTGGCGGAACTTGTAGGAACCCGACGACGCGATGACGCCGAGGTTGTTTTCAAGCTCTTCGCGGCTCATGCCGATGCCGTTATCCGAGACCGTCAGCGTGCGGTTCTCCTTGTCGACCGACACCGTGATGGCAAAATCGCTGCGGTTCATGCCGACCTTGTCGTCCGTCAGCGCGACGTAGCAGAGCTTGTCGATGGCGTCGCTGGCGTTGGAAATGATCTCGCGCAGGAAGATCTCCTTGTGCGTGTAAATCGAGTTGATCATCAGATCGAGCAAACGCTTCGATTCTGCTTTAAACTGTTTCTTAGCCATAAAAGCATCCCTCTCTGAATTGTATTTGAACCTAAGTATAGCAGGAAATTCCTGATATTTGTTACTAAACTCTTAATTTTTAGCACTCGTCGGCAGCAAGTGCTAAAACGTGATGGTTACCTTTTATATATAAAAGGTACTATCGGTTTCGCACCGGTGCGAAGGGGAAGCAGCGCCGTAGGCGCTGCACGAATAAAGGGGGGATA
>ERZ791744.888-NODE-888-length-23867-cov-7.305266_pt1 | contig 23867 bp, 29 predicted proteins | sample MGYA00510039_ERZ791744 | MGnify/ENA primary metagenome ERZ791744 (study PRJEB30046, sample SAMN00791969) | human gut metagenome | study: EMG produced TPA metagenomics assembly of the A metagenome-wide association study of gut microbiota in type 2... | reverse complement strand
GCCATCGCACATGGTGGAGTGGCAATGGACACTGGACTTCTTATAATCTGCCATAATTGCTTCACTGCATCCTTTCCTGCTTGACCTTATGGTCAATGACGTGTCGTTTTTCCAGTTCACGGGTCACGTCCTCCACCGTGATGCCGGCGCTGACCATCAGCACCAGAACATGGTAGGCCAGATCACTGATCTCGTAAACGGTTTCTTCCTTGTCCTCTTTTTCGCCTGCAATGATGACCTCGGTGCACTCTTCGCCCACCTTTTTCAGGATCTTCTCCTTGCCCTTTTCAAACAGGTAGGTGGTGTAGCTGCCCTCTTTGGGGGAATCCTTGCGGCCTTTGATCAGTTCATACAGGCCCTGCCAGCTGAACTGTTTCAGTTCCGGGGAGACGTATACTTCGTTGAAGAAACAGCTCTCGGCCCCGGTGTGGCAGGCCGGGCCGGACTTGACCACTTCCACCACCAGTGCGTCCTTGTCGCAGTCGGCAGCGATGGACACCACCCGCTGCACGTTGCCGCTGGTCTCGCCCTTGCGCCAGATCTCCTGACGGCTGCGGCTCCAGAACACGGTGCGACCTTCGGCAATGGTGAGGGCCAGCGTCTCAGCGTTCATGTACGCGAGGGTAAGCACCTCTTTGGTGTAGTGATCCTGCACGATGGCAGGGATCAGGCCCTTTTCGTCAAATTTCAGTTCCATGGTCGTTTCTCCCTCCCCGGATGGGGATAGCTCTAGTTTAGCGTATTCGGCTTGCAAACGCAAGGGGTACGGCGTATTTTTACAGGCGCATTTCCACGCCATTCTCCGCCAGATATTCCTTCAGGTCCCGGATGGTCAGCAGCTTCTGGTGGAAGATGCCGGCCGCAAGGCCCGCGTCGATGCCCTTGTGGTGGAACAGCTCCAGAAAATCCTCTTTTTTTCCGGCACCGCCGCTGGCGATGATGGGCACGTCCACGCGGGCCGCCACAGCGTCCAGCATTTCCAGATCAAAGCCATTGCGCACGCCGTCGGTGTCGATGCTGTTCAGGCAGATCTCCCCGGCACCGTGGTCCACGCACCAGCGGATCCAGTCCAGCGCATCCCGGCCGGTGTCCTCGCGGCCGCCCTTGGCGAATACCCGGAACTGGCCGTTCACCCGTTTGACATCCGCCGAGAGCACCACGCACTGGTTGCCGTAGCGCCGGGCCGCCGCCGGGATCAGGTCGGGGTCGCGCAGGGCACCGGAGTTGACGCTGACCTTGTCGGCACCGCATTTCAGCACCCGGTCAAAGTCCTCCAGCGTGTTGATGCCGCCGCCCACGGTGAGCGGGATGAACACCTCGCTGGCCACCCGGGTGAGGATGTCGGTGAAGAGGGTGCGGCCCTCAAAGCTGGCGGTGATGTCGTAGAACACCAGCTCGTCGGCCCCGGCCGCATTGTACATCCGGGCCATCTCCACGGGGTCGGCCACATCCCGGATGCCCTCAAAGTTCGTGCCCTTGACCACGCGCCCGCTGCGCACGTCCAGGCAGGGGATGATGCGTTTTGTGATCATATCGGTTTCCCCTCCGTTCAATCCTGTACCAGTTGTACGCAGCGTTCAAGGTCCAGTGCGCCGGTGTACAGGCTCTTGCCCAGAATCGCGGCTGCGGTGCCCATCTCTTTCAGTTCCAGAAGCTCCGCCTCGGACGAGATGCCGCCGCTGGCCGTAAAGGCCACGCCGGGCACCTCTGCTGCCAGCTGGCGGTACAGGGCCAGATTGGTGCCCTGCATGGCACCGTCGCAGGCGATATCGGTGTAGATGATGGCGGTGCACCCGGCGTCTGCCAGCCGCCTGCAGAAGTCCACGCCCGGCTCGGCGCTGACCTCTTTCCAGCCATGGATGGCCACATAGCCGTCCTTGGCATCCACGCCCACGGCGATCCTGTCGCCGTATTTTTGCAGCATCCGGGCGGTAAACGCAAAGTCCGTCACCGCCACGCTGCCCAGGATGCAGCGCCCCACGCCGAGGGAAAGATAGTTTTCAATGCGTTCCTCGGTGCGGATGCCTCCGCCCACCTCGATATACAGCCCGCCCTGTTTGGCCAGTGCGGCAATGGTGTCGTAATTGGAAAGGGTGCCGTCCTTCGCGCCGTCCAGATCGACGACGTGGAGGTTCTTTGCGCCTGCGGTCAAGAACTGCCGTGCCTGGGCACAGGGATCCTCGCCGTATACGGTCATGCGGCTGTAGTCGCCCTGGGTCAGGCGCACCACCTTGCCGCCGCGCAGATCAATGGCTGGAAACAGTTGCATCATATTCTCCTTATAACTCCGCAAACGCTTTCAGGATGCGCAGGCCGGTGTCGCCGCTCTTTTCCGGGTGGAACTGGGTGCCGTACACCTTGCCCGCCCGTACCGCGCCGGTGACCGGGATGGAATACTCGCTGGTCGCCAGTGTACTCTCGGTACAGTTCTTGCCGTAATAACTGTGCACATAATAGACGTATTCGCCCTCATGGATGTACTGGAACAGCGGGTCGTCTTTCACGATGTGCAGTGCGTTCCAGCCGATCTGCGGCACCTTCAGACTCTTGTCCGTCAGGTCCGGCTCCAGCGGGCACACCTCGCCTTGGATAAATCCCAGGCCCGCGTGCTCGCCGTACTCATAGCTTTTTTCAAACAGCAGCTGCATGCCCAGGCAGATGCCCAGCAGCGGCTTTTTTTCCGCCTCGGCCCGGATGACCGGCACAAGGCCGGTGGCCACCAGCTTGTCCATGGCGTCGCCAAAGGCACCCACGCCGGGCAGGATGAGCCGGTCGGCTTTGCGGATGGTATCGGGGTCGGCGGTGACCACCGTGTCCTGCCCCAGCTGTGCAAGGCTGGATTTCAGGCTGAACAGGTTGCCCACGCCGTAATCCATGATCGCGATCATACCAGCAGTCCTTTCGTGGAGGGGATCTCGTCCTTGTGGGCTTCGTCGATCTTCACCGCCGCACCCAGCGCATGTCCGGCCCCCTTGAAGCAGGCTTCGAGGATGTGGTGAGTATTTTCGCCCGCAAATTGTACAAAGTGGACGGTGGCGGGCACGCTGCGGGCAAAGCCCAGCCAGAATTCCTTGGCGCACTCCACGTCAAAATCGCCCACCTTTTCGGTGTTGCAATGGATGTCCCAGTTCAGGGTGCAGCGGCCCGAAAGATCGACGGCGCACAAAATCAGCGCTTCATCCATGGGCAGATAAAAGCTGCCGTAGCGCTGGATACCGCGCATATCGCCCAGCGCCCGTGCAAAGGCCTGACCCAGTGCAATGCCCACATCCTCGGTGGTGTGGTGGTAGTCCACCTGCACATCGCCGTGGCAGGTAAGCACCAGATCGAACCGGCCATGGCGGGCGAACAGCTCCAGCATGTGGTTCAGAAAGCCGCACCCGGTGTCCACCTCGTAGCGGCCGGTGCCGTCCAGATCAAGGGTAAGGTCGATCTGGGTCTCATTGGTGTTGCGTTCCAGCGAGATCATTCGGTTCGGCATGGTTCATTCCTCCATGATCTTATCCAGCGTTTCCATAAACGTCTGCATCTGTTCCGGCGTGCCAATGGTGATGCGCAGCCAGTTCTGGATGCGGGGCGCGTCAAAATGGCGCACCAGAATGCCGTTTTTCTTCAACTTCTTGTAGAGTGTTTCACCGTCTTTCCTGTCGGTACTTGCAAACAGGAAGTTGGAGCGGCTGTCCAGCACGGCAAATCCGCGCTGTTCCAGCTGTTGTTTTGTCCATGCGCGGGTGTCCACGATGGCGGCGCGGGTCCTGTCAAAATAAGCGGTATCTTCCAGCGCAGCCTGCCCGGCCTTCAGGGTCAGGCGGTTGATGTTGTAGGGGTTCAGGCTGAACTTGACCCGGTTCAGGTCGGCAATGAGCTTTGCATTGCCCATGGCCAGACCCAGCCGCGCACCGGCCAGCTGGCGGGACTTGGAAAAGGTCTGCACCACCAGCAGGTTCTCGTACTGGTCGATGAGGGGCACGCAGCTCTCGCCGCCAAAGTCCACATAGGCCTCGTCCACGATGACCACGTTGTCGGGGTTGGCCTGCAGGATGCCCTCGATGGCGCTGCGCGGCAGGGCAAGGCCGGTGGGGGCGTTGGGGTTGGCGATGACGATGGTCTGGTGCAGGCCGTAGTAGTCCTTCGGGTCCAGCGTGAAATCATCCTTCAGCGGGATGATGTGGCTGGGGATGTGCAGCAGCCCGCACCACACGCCGTAGCAGCCATAGGTGATGTCGGCATAGGCCAGCGGGTGCTGTTCGTCGCAGAAGGCCCGCAGCGCAAAGAACAGGTTCTCGTCGCTGCCGTTGCCGGGCATGATCTGATCCGGCTGCAGGCCAAAATGGGCCGCCGCTGCCCGCAGCAGGTCGGCACAGGCGGGGTCGGAGTAAAGGCGGAGCTTTTCCACCTCGGCTTCACTCACCGCCGCCACCACCGCCGGGGACGGCAGATAAGGGCTTTCGTTGGTGTTCAGTTTGATGTACTGCTGGTCCTGCGGCTGTTCGCCCGGCGTATAGGGGGTGACAGCGGACAGGGTGGGGGAAAGAAAACGGCTCATGAACAATATCCTCCAGTTTTCTTTTATCGGCAAGCGGCCTCGCCCTCTCCGCCACGGCTTACGCCGTGCCACCTTGCTCCCCGCTTTGTCGCTTACGCGACATCTCTCCCCAGCTGGGGAGAGTCTGTCAGAGGGAGAGGCAAGAGCCGTACCGTAACGTTCTTGGCTCTCCCTTTGGGAGAGCTGTCACCGAAGGTGACTGAGAGGGCGAGCCTCTTTCACTTCTCGTACCGGATGGTCACGCTCTTTGCGTGGGCGTGCAGGCCCTCGCGCTCCGCAAAGTCGGCAATGCGGGGGGCCACTTCGCCCAGTGCCTCGCGGGTGTAGTAGAGGAAGCTGGACCTCTTGACGAAGTCGTCCACGCCCAGCGGGCTGGAGAAGCGGGCCGTGCCGCTGGTGGGCAGGGTGTGGTTGGGACCGGCGAAGTAATCGCCCAGTGCCTCCGGCACGTTGCGGCCCAGGAAGATGCTGCCCGCGTTTTTGATCTCGTTCAGCACGCCGAAGGGGTCCTCCACGCACACTTCCAGATGCTCCGGGGCGATGATGTTGCAGGCTTCGATGGCCTTGTGCAGGTCGGTGCAGACGATGATCTTGCCGTTGTCGTCCACGCTGGCGCGGGCGATGGCGGCGCGGGGCAGCTGAGGGATCTGCACTTCCAGCTCGGCCTGCACGGCCTTGGCGAGGTCGGCGCTGTCGGTGACCAGCACGGGGCTGGCCAGCTTGTCGTGCTCGGCCTGGCTCAGCAGGTCGGCGGCCACCCAGGCGGGGTTGCAGCCGCCGTCGGCCAGCACCAGAATCTCGCTGGGGCCTGCGATCATATCAATGCCCACCTTGCCGAACACCTTGCGCTTGGCGGTAGCCACATAGATGTTGCCGGGGCCCACGATCTTGTCCACGGCAGGGATGCTCTGGGTGCCGTAGGCCAGCGCCGCCACAGCCTGTGCGCCGCCGGTCTTGAAAATTTTGGTCACGCCTGCCGTGGCGGCGGCGGCCAGAATGACCGGGTTCACCTTGCCGTCCTTCCCGGCGGGGGTGGTCATGACGATCTCGGCCACGCCTGCCACCTTGGCGGGGATCACGTCCATGAGCACGGTGGAGGGGTAAGCCGCCGTGCCGCCGGGCACATACACGCCCGCCTTTTCAATGGGGGTGTACTTCTGCCCCAGCACGATGCCGGGCTTGTCGTTCACCACAAAGTTCTTGTGCACTTGCTGGCGGTGGAAGTTCTCGATGTTGGCCGCCGCCTGCCGCAGGGTCTCGAGGAAATAGGGGTCCATGCCCGCAAAGGCCTCGTCGATCTCTTCCTGTGTGACCTGCAGGTTTTCAATGACGGCCCCGTCAAATTTCAGGGCGTAGTCCTTCAGGGCCTCGTCGCCCCGGGCACGCACATCGGCAATGATGCCGTCCACCACGTCCTCCACATTCTTTTCGGCGCGGATGTCGCGGTTCAGGATCTCTTCGGGCTTCAGCTCGTCGAAGTTGTACAGCTTGATCATCTTGCTTCCTCCTTGTTCTGCAGCTGCGCCCGCAGCTTTTCCAGCATGGTGTCCATTTCAGCGTGCTTGAACTGGTAGTTCGCCTTGTTGGCAATGAACCGGGCCGAGATGGGCAAAAATTCGGTGACCACCTTCAGGCCGTTCTCCCGCAGGGTGGTGCCGGTCTCCACGATATCCACGATGACGTCCGAAAGGCCCAGAATGGGGGCCAGCTCAATGGAGCCGTTCAGCTTGATGATATCGATGTCCCGTCCCATGGATGCGTAGTAGCTCTTTGCAATGTTGACGAATTTGGTGGCCACCCGCACCGGGCGGCTGGGGTCGTCCTTGTAATCGGCCGGGGCGGCAACGCACATGCGGCATTTGCCAAGGCCAGTGTCCAGCAGCTCGTACACATCGGCAGAAGCCTCTGTGAGGATGTCCTTTCCCACGATGCCCACATCGGCAGCGCCGTGCTCCACATAGATGGCAACGTCGCTGGGCTTGACGAGGAAGTAGCGGATGCCGGCCTCCGGGTTTTCCACCACCAGCTTGCGGGTGGCGTTGTAGTCCTCCGGGCAGCCGTAGCCGATGCCGGCCAGCAGATTGTAGACCTTGTCGCCCAGACGGCCCTTGGGCAGGGCCACGTTCAGCATCACCTTGTCGGTGCTGTTCTTCTGCACCGGCGGCAGGGGAGCGCTCAGGCGGTCCAGCTCGTCCAGATAGACCGCAAAGCCAATGGCACCGGCCCCGGGGGTGAACTGCTGCATCAGCAGGTCGTACCGGCCACCCTTGAGCAGGGGGCGGGGCAGGGCTTTGAGGTAGCCTTGAAAAACAAGGCCGTTGTAGTATTCCATCTCACCGGCCAGGGTCAGGTCCAGCCGGATGGCACCGCCCGCCTGTTCCAGCGGCCCGGCCAGCCCCTGCAGCTCTGCCACCGCGGCCCGCATGGCGTCGTTGCGGCACAGGGCTTCGGCACGGGGCAGGGTGTCGGCGTAGCCGCCGCAGAGGGTCAGCACCCGGCACAGGGTGTCGGCGGCGTCCTCGTCCAGCCCGGCGGCGAGGGCAGCGGCCCGCAGCTCGTGGGCGTTTTTCTGGCCCAGCTTGCGCAGCAGGCCCGCGCGGGCGTCCTCCGGCACCTGCAAAGCATCCAGCAGGCCGAACAGATATCCCATGTGGCTCACTTCCAGCACCCAGTCGGTGCCCAGCTGCCCCAGCGACTGCGCCGCAAGACACACGGCCTGCTGCACTTCCGCTTCGCCCACACCGCCCAGAAATTCCAGACCCATCTGGCCGATCTCCTTGAAGGTGTGGCTCTCTGCCGAGGGGCGGTAGACGTTTTCGTGGTAGTAGTAGCGCAGCGTCTCGCCGGGGGCGGGCTGCGCCGTTTTGGCAATGGAGAGGGTCACGTCCGGCTTGAGAGCCAGCAGACGGCCGTCCAGGTCGGTGAAGGTGATGACCTGCTCCGACGAAAGAAAGCTGCGGTTGGCCTGATACAGGCTGTACTCCTCAAACCGGCCCATGTGGTACTTGCGGCACCCTGCGGCCTCGTACAGCGCCCGCAGTGCAAAGGAGGCACGCTCCTTGGGCTGCAGCGTCGAAAGATCAAATTCCATGTCGGTTCCCCCCTGTTCTTCTTACACCATCCTGCACCGGTCCTCCCGGCCGGTGGGTGCGGCACCTTCCGCACACAATGGGCACACCCGGGTGTGTTCTGTCTTCATTTTACTTTATCTTGATAAAGTTGTAAAGCAGGAAAGTGACAGTGTTTGCAGCTCCATCTTACATTTTTTCGGTGCGTTTGTACAGAAAGGCGAAAATGTTTCACCGCCGGGCCGCAAGAGTTGACGGCGGGCGAACACAAAAAAAGCCACCCGCAGTCTCCTGCGGATGGCTCAGTCAGCACATCTTAACCCAGCAGCTCCAGCACACCGGCCTTGGGGCGGGCACCCACGGCCTGACGCACCAGCTTGCCCTGCTCGAACACCAGCAGGGTGGGGATGCTCATCACCCCGAACTGTGCCGCCAGGTCCGGCTGCTCGTCCACATTCACCTTGCCCACCTTGACGTCGGTGCGCTCTTCGGCCACCTCATCCACGATGGGGCTGAGCATGCGGCAGGGGCCGCACCAGCTGGCCCAGAAATCCAGCAGCACCGGCTTGTCGCTATGCAGCACTTCCTGCGCAAAGTTTTCGGTCGTAATGGTCACAACTGCCATATTTTATCCCTCCGTAAAAGGTGTTTGTTTTTTCTGACAGCATCAGTATACCCCGGATGCCGCATGTTTTTCCGTGACCGGGTCACATAAAAAACGCGCCGCCGGGCACTCAGGCACGGCAGCGCGCTGCAAAATCGGTTTTACTTGTTCAGCATCTCATGTGCGGTCTTGCAGATGGTGGCAGCATCCAGGCCGTACTTTGCCAGCAGGTCCCATGCGGGGCCGGAGCAGCCGAACACATCCTGCACGCCCACGCGGCGCACGGGGGTGGGCAGCTTCTCGGACAGGACGGCGCACACGGCTTCGCCCAGACCGCCGATGACGTTGTGCTCCTCGGCGGTGATCACCTTGCCGCACTCTTTGGCCGCCTTCAGGACGATCTCCTCGTCCAGCGGCTTGATGGTGTGGATGTTGATGACGCGGGCATGGATGCCCTCGGCGGCCAGCTGCTCGGCGGCGATGCGGGCCTCGTTGACCATCAGGCCGGTGGCGATGATGGCAATGTCATTGCCCTCGGTGATCTGCTCGCCCTTGCCGATCTCAAAGTGGTAGTTGTCGGCATCGTGGAACACGGGCACCGCCAGACGGCCGAAGCGCAGGTAGACCGGGCCTTCCATGGCGTAGGCGGCACGCACAGCGGCGCGGGCCTCCACGTCATCGGCGGGGCAGATGACGGTCATGCCGGGGATGCTGCGCATGAGGGCAAAGTCCTCGCAGCACTGATGGGATGCACCGTCCTCACCCACCGAGATGCCGCCGTGGGTGGCACCGATCTTCACGTTCAGGTGGGGGTAGCCGATGGAGTTGCGCACCTGCTCAAAGGCACGGCCGGCGGCAAACATGGCAAAGCTGGAAACAAAGGGCACATAGCCCATGGTGGACAGGCCGGCGGCCACGCCCATCATGTTGCCCTCGGCAATGCCGCAGTCAAAGTGGCGGTCCGGGTAAGCCTTACGGAACATGCCGGTCTTGGTGGCGGCAGCCAGGTCAGCGTCCAGCACCACCAGGTCGTCGCGGCCCTCAGCGGCCAGCTCCTTCAGGGTGTTGCCGTAGCTTTCACGGGTAGCGATTTTTTTCACGTCTGCCATCTTACTTCTCCTCCTGTTCCAGCGCGGCGTAGGCGGCGTTCAGTTCTTCCATAGCGACCTTGTATTCGTCGTCGTTGGGGCCCTTGCCGTGCCAGTCCACGGAGTTGGTCATAAAGGAAACGCCCTTGCCCTTGGCGGTGTCCATGATGATGCAGGTGGGCTTGTCGTTTTCGGCATGGAAAGCCTGGATGGCGGCCTCGATCTGGTCATAGTCGTGGCCATTGATGGTCAGCACGTTGAAGTTGAAGGCCTTCATCTTCTCTTCCAGCGGCTCGCTGCTCATGACCGTCTCGGTGGAGCCGTCGATCTGCAGGCGGTTGCGGTCCAGGAACACGCACAGGTTGCTCAGGCCGTAGTGGGCGGCAAACATAAAGGCCTCCCAGCACTCGCCCTCTTCCACCTCGCCGTCACCCACGATGGCAAACACGTTGATGGGCTTGCCTGCGTGTTTGGCACCCAGTGCCATGCCGCAGGCTGCAGAGATGCCCTGGCCCAGACTGCCGGTGGACATGTCCACACCCGGCGTCTCGTTCATGTTGGGGTGGCCCTGCAGGTAGCTGCCGATCTTGCGCAGGGTCTTGAGGTCCTCCACCGGGAAGTAGCCGCGCTCTGCCAGAGCAGCGTACAGCGCCGGAGCGGCATGGCCCTTGGACAGCACCAGACGGTCGCGGTCGGCCATCTTGGGATCCTTCGGGTCGATGTTCATTTCTACGAAATAGAGGTAGCTCAGCAGCTCGGCGATGTCCAGACTGCCGCCCGGATGACCGCACTTTGCGCTGTGCGTGCCCTCGATCACGCCCATGCGGATGTGACAGGCGTGCTTTGCCAGGGTAAGTTTTTCTGCATTTGTCATGATGGTCCTCCCGTATGAACCTCAGATTTGCAAGCGTTCCAAAAAAGCCGTTTTACGCCCTGCCGGGCAGGTGTGTCCCAGCAGTGCGCTCTTTTTCAAGTTTATATTAGCTATTCTATGCAAAAAGGTCAAGTTCCTTCATGCAAAATGTACATACACGGGGAAATCTTGCCCGAAAAGTTCCGCTTTTTGGTCAATTTGCGGGTCGTTTGCCGCATCTTGACAGCCGCCGGGACATTTGCTATAATTTTGTCAAAATCCGGCACGGAGCCGGGTGTGCGGGCAGTAGTCCGTTTTCTCCATGCGGAGGATATTTTTGTCCAGAGTATTTTTTCAAAAGACGCCACGAAGGGGTCTGTTTCCGGTCGGAAGGCCGGGAGCAGGCCCCTTTTTTGTGCAAAGGAGGACTTTTTCATGAACACCAAGACTGTTTCGCCCGCCCGCCGCATCGTGCTGGCGGCATTGTTCCTTGCGCTGGCCTTCCTGCTGCCCATGGTCACCGGCCATGTGCCGCAGGTGGGCAACATGCTGTGCCCCATGCATTTTCCCATTCTGCTGTGCGGCTTTGTGCTGGGCGGCCCCTGGGGGCTGGCCGTGGGCTTTGTGGCTCCGCTGCTGCGCTCGGTGCTGTTCGGCATGCCGCCGATGTTTCCCATCGCCGTCTCCATGGCCTTTGAGCTGGCCGCCTACGGCCTTGTGTCCGGCCTTGTCTGGCGCAGAGTGAAGCACACCCTGTCCATGATGTACGCCGCCCTTGTCACCGCCATGGTGGCGGGGCGTCTGGTGTGGGGTGCTGTGCGCTTCGTGCTGGCAGGCCTGACCGGCAGCAGCTTCCCGTTCAGCGCGTTTCTGTCCGGTGCCTTGCTCACCGCCGTGCCGGGCATCCTGGCCCAGCTGGTGCTGATCCCCCTGATCCTCACGGCCCTGGAAAAGGCAGGGTTTATGGACTAAGGCCTTTTCGGGAAAGCGCATCAGCGATAATTTCTGTCGTAATACATATAGGTCATCGCACTGTTCGCAAGTGCCGATACCCGGCTATTATATGCGGTCAGTTCGGTATTTGTCCTCACAGCGTCCAGCTGCCCATAGATCCTCTGGTTTCCCTGCTCAATGCGGTTCAGGGTATGATTGCTCTGGTTCAGGCATTCATAAAGGCCCTGATTGACCTGCTGCAGCTTTCGCAGTTCTCGTACTGCCTGCTGTAAATTTGTAAGGACAGCGTGCCTCCACGAATCCTCATCAAACCGGTCATAGCAGCCTTTCTTTCCTTCCAGTGTGTTCGTAATGCCCGTTGAGAGATAGTGGTGGAAACACGCCATGGGGATCAGGCTTCTGTAGGCTTCGTGGATCGTTCCGCGGGAATACAGTCTTGCCCGGGCCTGCTCCAGTTTTGCCTGCTGCTGCAGCAGCAGTTCCTTTTCACTCTGGAGCTGTTTCCTGTAAGCACGTTCTTTTTCTACTCTCTTTTTGTCTGCAGCCACGGCACTATCATACTTTGCCCATTTTTCGTTGCGTATTTCCCTATCCGCAGCACGCTGGTAGATGTTTCCCCAGACCGTTCCGAACACACCGAGAGCGATCGCAATAACAATGCCCAACGAGATGCTTCGAACAACACCAGAGATGGGGATCCCCAGAAGAAAAACCATATACCAGCCGCCGTTTTGAACGAACGGATTTCCGCCGTCTGTCGGTTCTGGAGGATCGACTTCCCTTGGGTGTCCAAGCCGCTGCATCTGGTAGTCCAGATTGGCGATCAACCGCTGTGTCGTATAGAGTTCCCTTTCTACATCGCAGATTTTTCCGACATAATCGGTCAGAGCCTGATTATAATATCCCATTGATCTTTCCTCCAAATCAGCTGTAGATCATCCATGCACTCATTGCAAGATATGCCACTCCGCATAGGATCCCGACAAGGATCGGATACGCCGCCGCTACCATGTATGCATCCACAGCAATGATCAGACAGCCGATCGGCGGACAAATGCATGCGATCACAAAACCCGCTATCAACATCGTTAAATACATTTTTCCATCCTCCCTTTAAAAGCAACAGCCGCCTGCCCTCTTTTTGAAGAAAGCAGACGGCTGTTGCTTTATTTCATCTGTACCATTGCTCAGAATCCATCTGTCAACCGAATTGCCAGCAAAAACAGCCACTTAACGATGGTTACGCAGATAGTTGCATAGCCCACAACCACCGACAGGAGTGCTTTTTTCACCTGCCCGCCGTCCGAATTCAGCGACTGCAGTGTTTCTGCCGAAAGGAATCGGCACATCCATCCCCGGCCATTGCTGATATCCCGCCAGGAAAACCATGCGCCGATCAGCAGAATCACGATCAATACCACCAACTGATCCATTTTCTATTCCTCCGTTTTCTGGATTCATTCCAGTGCAGCCTTCCCCAAAGCAAGCCGCACTTTGCAGCTTTTAAAGAGCAGATCCGGTGAGTTCATTGTTCCACACTGATCCTGATGGCCGATCTGCTCCTTTACTACAGGTCCATCACTTTCTTAGCGTTCTTCAAACCAGATGCAGCCGTTCCGATCTTCCGGGCGGTTGTAGCCGTGGGTCCAGCCTTTCTGGCAGCGGCAGTAAACCCTATCCCCGTTCCAGTCACTCCGGTCAGCATAGATACACTCCATGCAGTTTCCACAGAAGCAGCCCTCCGGCAGCACGATCATGCGCTTGTTCCGGGTATCAACTTTTTCCATCGTCAATTCCTCCCTGATATAAGATTGGCTCTTTTTCTATTTTGATTTTCCCATGATCGTTCGATGCCCGATAGACCACCATTTCCCGCTCAGGCATTTTAACGACCGGAAAATACAAACAAGTTATTTTTTCTGGCATTGCTTCCAAAATCTGGCCGATGTACAATTTGTCACCCGGCGAAAGACTCTCTGCTCCACCAAAATGCACATGAAAGATGCCCATAAATTCAATTCCATCTTTGAACCATTCCTCGATCTTCCGGTTCAAATACGCAATATTTGGCGTATAACTGCACGGAGAACCGCCCGTCTTTCCGTAGTCCAAGACATGGCATGTGACCACTCCATTTTTTCCGCCAAGAATTCCGCCTATCTCTGGCGGCTCACACGGAAGTTTTTTCAGGATCTCTCCCATCACAGATTCCGACTTTACGACCATTTGCAGTTCCTCTCTCGCCAAAAGCCGTATTTTTATTGCATATTTGTATTATAGATAATATTTATCTATTAGTCAATAGAAAAATTCTTCTTGCCTATCCTTAATAGTAAGGAGGGCAACAGCCATGAAGAACAGACTCAAAGACTTACGAGAAGATCACGACCTTACGCAACAGATGGTTGCTGACCAAATCGGTATCACACAGCGGAAGTACAGCTACATCGAGACAGGCATTCAACAGCTCACAGCAGAATTGCTGGTTTCTCTTGCTTTGTTGTACAACGTGAGCATCGACTATCTTCTTTGCCAGACGGATAACCCCAATCGTTATTGATTTTCAAATTTTACACGCAAAAAACGGCCGCCGCCCTCGCAACGAGGACAGCGGTCGTTCGCATTTTTTAAAATTTAGGTTTTCTCACTGAGCCAGGAACCCCGGCAGAGCCTTGCCCTGCTTGCGCCACTGGTGATACTCTGCGGTGGCGGCAAATTCCACGTCACCGGCAGAGTTCAGGGCCGTTTCCACCGAGTCCTGCACCACGCCGATGATAAAGCCCACGCCTACCATCTGCATGGCCACGTCGTTGGAGATGCCGAACAGGGAGCAGGCCATGGGGATCAGCAGCAGGGAGCCGCCGGCCACGCCGGAGGCACCGCAGGCACCCAGAGCGCTCATGGCGCTCAGCACGATGGCGGCCGGCAGGGACACCTGAATGCCCAGCGTGTTGGCGGCGGCCAGCGTCATGATGGTGATGGTGATGGCGGCACCGTCCATGTTGATGGTGGCGCCCAGCGGGATGGACACGGAATACATGTCCTTATCCAGCCCCAGCTTCTCACACAGGGCCATATTCACGGGGATATTGGCGGCGGAGCTGCGGGTGAAGAAGGCGGTCAGGCCGGACTCCTTCAGGCAGCGGAACACCAGCGGGTACGGGTTGCAGTGCAGGTAGATGAACATGATGAACGGCGAAACGATGAGGGCCATGAACAGCATGGTGCCCACCAGCAGGGCCAGCAGCTTGCCGTACTGGGTAAAGATGGCCAGGCCGTTGCCGGAAACGTTGGTGTACACCAGACCCATGATGCCGAAGGGTGCCAGATTGATGATCCAGCGCACGATCTGGGACACCGCATCGGCGGTGTTGGCCATAAAGGTCTTGGTGCTCTCAGAGCCGATGCCCTTCATGGCAATGCCGAACATGCAGGCCCAGAACAGGATGCCGATGTAGTTGCCGTTCATGATGGCCGCCACGGGGTTGGCCACAAAGTTGGTGAGCAGGGTGCTCATCACTTCGCCCAGACCCTGGGGGATCACGTCGGACTGGGCAGCGTCTGCCAGCACCACCTTGACCGGGAACATAAAGCTGGTAACTGCCGCCAGGGCTGCTGCCAAAAAGGTGGTGAGCATGTACAGCCAGATCACCGTGCCAAAGCGGCGGTCCAGCCTGGAAGAACCCTGTGCCAGGGCGCTTGCCACGATCACGAACACCAGCACCGGGGCAATGCCCTTCAATGCGCCGACGAACAGGCTGCCGAACTCAGCCACCCAACCGGCACCCGGGGCCACCAGTGCCAGCACCACGCCGACTGCCAGGCCCACCAGGATACGGAGGATCAGACTGATGCTGTTGTATTTTGCAACAGCAGCTTTCAGGGTCTTCATACTATGATAACACTCCTCTTTATGCTGTACGCCTCATGCGTACAGTTTTCTGTCTTTTTCTCAAGAACAAGTGTCATTATAGCACAGACGGCCCAAAAGAGGAAGTATTTCCAGGCATTTTTCTCTCTCGTTTTCCAATTTTTGTGAACTTTTATTTTTTCGCCCCGAAAACTGTATTTACATAAAATACAGTTTTGCAGTTTTGACGACAAAAAAAGCACCCCCTGCCCCGGGGCCGGGCCTCGGGGCAAAGGGTGCTATGCTGTGTTTTTGGCTCAGCTGTGCTGCTGGGTCAGGGCCAGCTTCTGGTAGGCGATGCGGGGCGTTCCGTCCGCCACATGGATGATGCCGCAGCGCGTAAAGCCGTTCTTTTCCAGCAGATGCTGCATGATCTGGTTGTCGGCGTGGGTGTCCGCCCGCAGACTCTGGCAGTGCTCCAGACACCACTCGATGACCGCTGAAGCCACCCCCTTGCTCTTGCCGGAGGAGGCCAGCCGGTGGATGGTGCCATAGGGCAGGGCATCGTTCAGCCATGCTCCGTCCTCGATCGCCTGATAGGTGGGGTCCACCCCCAGAATGAAAGCGAACACGCCCAGCAGCTGGCCGTTGACCACATACACGAACAGCCGGTTGGAGTCGATGTCCTCCTCCAGAAGCTCCTGCGGGGGAAAGTTGTCGCCCCACTGGGTGGGGTTGCCCGAAGCCGCCATGGCTTCCCGCGCATGGGCATAGATCTGCAGGATCTGCGGCAGATCTCCTCTCACTGCTCCACGAAACATCTGTTTACACCCTCTTATCCTGCCGCATATTCTCCGCAAGGAAGGCGCGGCACAGCTTTGTTGCACTTGTTATTATACTACATCCTGCCAGAAAACACCAGTTTTTTGTGCATCGGCACAACTGCAAAAAAGCAGGGCATCGTGCGTCTCACACCGGTGCCCTGCTCAGGGGGAAAGTGATTCTCTTGCCTGGAATGCTCAGGCCGTGGTCCGGCTGCGGACTGCGCGCACCTGACGGTACTCACGGGGGCTCAGGCCGTAGCGCTCGTGGAACAGACGATAAAAATAGCTGGTGTTCTCGTAACCCACCTGGGCAATGATCTGCTGGATGTTCAGATCGCTGCGGCGCAGCAGGCGGGCCGCCGTCTCCATGCGGTGCCTCTGCAGCAGCTCCTTGTAGGTCTTGCCGGTCTGCGCACGCACGCACTCGCTGACGTATGCCAGCGAAACGCCATAGGCCCGCGCCACGTTGGACAGGCTGGCCTCGCGGTAATTCTGGGTGATCTCCTGCAGAGCCGCCCGCACCAGCGCGTCGCGGCTGACGGCTTCCGTGCGGCTCTCCAGCATCTCGTTCTTGGTCTGCATCATCTGGATCTCCTCTGTAACGGTGCGGCGGGCGGGGACTGGGGGAAGCCGGACCCCCGCCGCACGGGAACTACAGGTCTTGCTTGAAGGCCCTTACACTTCGTATACGAAACACGGTCCCGGAAGATTGCACGAAATGATAAAAATTTTTGAATTATTTTCCTCAGCAAAAAGGGCCGCCTGTGCACGAACTGCACAGCGCGGCCCATCTGGAAGAAAATGAGGAAAATCGCTTGATCAAAACATGCTCTCGTCCTTGTAACGGCCGGTGCGCACGAACTGCACCCACTCGGCCACGTTCACCGCGTGGTCGCCGATGCGTTCCAGATATTTGATCACCATCAGCAGGTCCAGCGCAGCGTCCACCTTAGCGGGGTCGGCTGCGATCTCCTGCGCGAGGGTGTGCTTGATGGCGTTAAAGTCAAAGTCCACGGCGTCGTCGGCCGCAATGACCTTGCGGGCGGCCAGCTCGTCCTCCGCGGTCAGTGCCGCCATGGCGTCCTGGATCATCTGGTATGCCTTGCGGCCCATGGCAATGGCCTGGCTCACCGCCGGGTCGCCCTCCTTGCGCACGGTGACCAGATGCGGGATGATCTCGGCAATGTCCGAAGCATGGTCGCCGATGCGCTCAATGTCGGTGACCACCTTCATGGCGGTGGAGATGCGGCGCAGGTCCCCGGCCACCGGCTGCTGGCGCAGCAGCAGGGTCATACAGCGGTGCTCGATGTCCCGCTCCATGTTGTTGATGCGGCTGTCGCCCTTCACGATCTTCTGGGCGGCTTTGGCATCGGCGGTGCACAGTGCTTCCAGAGCGGCCTCCACGGCCTCGGCAGAGTTGCTGCCCATTTCCACCAACGCCGCCTTGAGGGCTTCCAGATCGGTGTCGTACTGTTTGCGGATGCTCATTGGTCTTTCCTCCTCGATTTAACCGAACCGGCCGGAGATGTAATCCTCGGTGCGCTTGTCCTGCGGGGCGCTGAAGATCTGGTTGGTGGGGCCCACCTCCACCAGCTCGCCCAGCAGGAAGAAGGCCGTGCGGTCGCTGATACGGGCAGCCTGCTGCATGTTGTGGGTGACGATGACCACCGTGTAGTTCTTTTTCAGCTCGCTCATCAGCTCTTCCACCTTCATGGTGGAGCCGGGATCCAGGGCGCTGGTGGGCTCGTCCATCAGCAGCACTTCGGGCTTGACAGCCAGGGCGCGGGCGATGCACAGGCGCTGCTGCTGGCCGCCGGACAGGCCCAGGGCGCTCTTTTTCAGGCGATCCTTCACCTCATCCCACAGGGCCGCACCCCGCAGGGAGCTTTCCACCAGCTCATCCAGCTCTGCCTTATTGCGGACCCCGTGGAGCCTGGGGCCGTAGGTGATGTTGTCGTAGATGCTCATGGGGAAGGGGTTTGCCTTTTGGAACACCATACCCACCCGGCGGCGCAGGTCGGTGAGCTCCATGTCCCGGGCAAAGATGTCCTGCCCCTTGAGGCGGACATCCCCCTCGATGCGCACGCCCGGCACAAGGTCGTTCATGCGGTTGAGCGTTTTCAGGAAGGTGGACTTGCCGCAGCCGGAGGGGCCGATGAGGGCCGTGATCTCCCGCTCGCCCACGTCCAGCGAGATATGTTTCAGCGCCTTGAAGTCGCCGTACCAGAGGTTCAAGTTTTTTGCCGAGATGACCGGCACCTTCGTGTTTTCCATAGCATACCTCTTTATTTTTACTGCTTCTGTTTCAGTTTTGTCTTGGCCAGCCGGGCCGCCAGATCGATGACCAGCACCAGCACCAGCAGCACGGCACCGATGGCCCAGGCGGAGGCAAAGTCGCCGTCCTCAAAGGCACGCAGGTACAGCAGCACCGACAGGGTGGCACCGTTGGAGGTGTAGGCTTTGGCCACGCCCTTGGCAATGACCTCTGCGGCACCGGCGGTGAAAAGCAGGGCGGCACTTTCGCCCACGATGCGGCCCACAGCCAGAATGCAGCCGGTCACGATGCCGTCGATGCTGCAGGGCAGCACGATGGTGCGGATGATGTGCCACTTGCCCGCACCCAGACCCAGCGCGCCCTCACGGTAGCCCTGGGGCACCGTTTTCAGGGATTCCTGGGTGGTGCGGATGATGGTGGGCAGGTTCATGACCACCATCGTCAGGCTGCCGGACAAAAGACAGGTCTGGAAGCCCAGCGCCTGGCTGAACACCAGCATGCCCACCAGACCGTAGAGGATGCTGGGGATGCCGGCCAGCGTCTCGTTGGTGAACTCGATCACCTCGATCAGACGGCGGTTGGAGGCGTACTCCGTCAGGTACACCGCTGCACCCACCCCCAGGGGCAATACGATGAGTAATGTGAGTAGGATGACGTACAGCGTGTTGAGGATGGCCGGCAGGATGCCGTCGGTGCCTTTCAGCACGCTGGCCGTGGTGGTGAGGAAGTTCCAGCGGATGTGCGGCACACCGCGCACCAGCACCATGCCGATGATGCCCGCCACCAGCGTCATCACCAGCAGGGCAGCCGCCCACACCAGCACCGTCATCACACGGTTCCAGGCGCGGCGGGAGGACGAAAACCCGTTATGCATCGCGGTCGCCTCCCTTCAGCACCACGTTGAGCACCACATTGATGATCATGATGAATACAAACAGCACCAGAGCAATGCTGAACAGCGCCTGCCGCTGCAGGCCGCCGGCGTAGCTCATTTCCTTGGCAATGGCCGTGGTCAGGAAGGTGACGCTGCGGAACAGGCTGTCCGGCATGTTGGGGCTGTTGCCGGCCACCATCATCACGGCCATGGCCTCGCCGATGGCGCGGCCGATGCCCAGCACGATGCCGGCGGCAATGCCGCTTTTGGCAGCGGGCACGCTGATCTTGAACCAGGTCTCGGTGTCGGTGGCACCCAGGGCCAGGCTGCCCTGCTCATATTCCGGCGGCACGGCGTTGAGGGCCGTGACCGACACGGACACGATGCTGGGCAGGATCATGATGGACAGCACCACGATGGCCGACAGCAGACAGGCACCGGAGGCCTTGCCAAAGGTCTTTGCCACGGCGGGCACCAGCACCTGCATGCCCAGCAGTCCGAACACCACGCTGGGGATGCCGCTCAGCAACTCAATGGCCGTGACCACCACCGTGCGCACCTTCGGGCCGGCCGCCTTGGACAGGAACACCGCCGTGAGCAGGCCGATGGGCACACCGATGAGGGTGGCACCCAGCGTGCCGTACACACTGGACAGGATAAAGGGCAGGATGCCGAACTTCGGGTCGGCGGCGGTGGAGGCCCACTCGGTGCCAAAGAGGAAGCGGAACAGGCCAATCTTGTGGATGGCTGGCACGCCGGAGAGGACCATGTACACCGTGATGAGCACCACGCAGCCCACCGCCAGCATGCCGCACAGGAAGAAGATGAAATTCATCATCGCTTCCAGCCAGTCGGCAGGGGTGCAGGGCAGCCGTACCCGAGCCAGATAGGATTTTTTGTTCATAGCTGAAATCCTTTATAAAAGCCGCGTCGGCTCGCAGAAACGGCAGGCCAACGCGGTGGGCTAATTTTATCATTGTCCCCATCCTGTTTACCGGGTCAGTTCGGCCGGGAGTTTCACCAGCGAATGATCCGAGGGTGGGACCCTGTTGCCGTAGGCAATAGGGCGGGAGCTGGAAGCCCCGAATTTCGCGGGGGAACTCCCGGCCGGGCTGGCTCTGAGCGCCTTTTACTCGTTCACGGGCACAGCGCCGGCGGTGCGGATGAGGTCGGCAGCGTCCTTGCTGGCGGCAAAGTCCATGAAGGCCTGTGCCTGCTCCGACAGGGTCACGCTCTTGTTGGTGACGAACACAAAGGGACGCTGGATCTTGTAGCTGCCGTCCTTGACGGTAGCCTCGCTGCACGCCACGCCTTCCACGGTGATCATGGCTACGGTGTCGCCCACAGCGGACAGGGAAGCGTAGCCGATGGCCAGAGGGTTGGCCTCCACAGCGCTGATGACGGCGCCGGTAGCGGTCAGCTCCTGTGCGTACTTGCAGCTGTCCTTCACGTCCACGATGCTCTCGAAGCCGTCGCGGGTGCCGGAACCGGCCTCACGGCCGATCAGCACGATCTCGCCGTCGTCTCCGCCGACCTCAGACCAGTTGGTGATCTCGCCGGTGAACATCTGCTTGAGCTGGTCCACGGTCAGGTCCGCCACCTTGCTGTCCTTATTCACGATGATGGCGATGCCGTCCAGTGCCACGGTGGTGCCGTCCACATCGTTCTTCTCGTCGTCCTTCAGGGCACGGGAGGACAGGCCGATGTCCAGGGTCTTGTCGGTGGCACCGGTGATGCCTGCGCCGGAACCGGTGGGGTCATAGCTGACGGTAACGCCCGGCTCCACCTCGGCAAAGCCTTCGGTCAGGGCAGCGATGACGTTCTTCATGGAAGTGGAACCGCCGGTGGCCACATTGCCGCTCAGGGTGCCGGCAGCAGTGCTCCCGGCAGCGGAAGAAGCGGTGGATGCCGTAGCAGAAGAAGCGGAACCGCCGCAGGCGGTGAGGGCAGCAGCGGCTGCCACGGTGCCGCAGACAGCCAGGAACGAACGACGCGTGATCTTTTTCATAATATTTTCCTCCAGATCGGGCCGGGCACCCGCCCGGCGTCTCTTGTTGTGTTTCTTTGGGAACGGCCTTATTGTAGCGCATTCCCGCCGGAGGCTGCGACCATACACGGGCAAAATGCAGGTAAAACTTTGGGGTCCGGGCCTGGCTTTTGCAAGGAGCTTGTAAACTGACGGTGAAAACCGTGGCACATTTCTTTACATTGCCGGAAAAACTGCCCAAAACCATCCTTCTGCCCCTGGGCAGAACGGCAAAAAGCCCCGGGCACTCGTTCCAGAGTGCCCGGGGCAAAGGGTTCTTGATCCGATCAGCCGACCGTCTTGGTGGCAACGTATCCGTCGCCCCGTTTTACCAGGTACAGCACACCCGTTATGTTGTTGATGGTAATGGTCAGGTAAGCAGGCTTTCCGCTCTGGTAGGCCTCTCGAGTGGCCACATCGGGGAAGCTCAGCTTCAGGTCCTTTTCCTTGGTGGCAAAGGGCTTGCCCAGCAGTGCATCGGAGACCACCAGGTTCCCGGTGGGAGCCACCTGGGTCAGCTTAGAGCCGCCGACCGTAGCGTTGAACATCCCCCGGTAGGGCACACGCTGTCGGAGAAGCGGATCTTCACGGTGCCGGTGATGGCACCTGCGTCGCCGCCCAGCTCCGCGCCCTGGTCCACGTTCAGGCCGTAAATGCTTACGTTGAACACGCCTAGCTGGACTGCGTTGTCCGGCAGCTCCTGGTCACCGCCGCAGCCGGTCAGCAGGCCAGACAGGGACACTGCTGCCGCAGCAGCCGCAGCCCCTTTCAGAAATGTGCGCCGAGTCATTTTTGTTGTCATAAGAAAAACCTCCTTTTCAGCAATTGCTGTTTTACCTTTGCGACCCTGCGTCGGGGTCTCTCTTACAGGTGCAGGCCCCCATCCGGGGTATAGAACTGCACATACTTGCGCCACTGGCTCTCGCTGATGGTGCGTTTGTAGCAGCTCACCAGGGCGTCCAGCGCGTCCTTGTCGCTCAGCTCCGGCGCACCGGGGCAGGGCAGCACCAGGATGCGGAACCACGCGTCAAACAGGTGCTCATAGTAACCGGTGTCGCGGGCACCGCACCGGGCGTAAAAGCCCAGGCGGCGCACGGCCATGGCCTCGTCCTCAGCCTTTTCGGGCACTTCGGCCTCAATGATGATGGCCTGTGCCCCGGCTTCGTACTCCGGCAGGGCTGCCAGCAGCTTTGCGCCAAGGCCGCCCGCGCGGTAGGCGGGCACCACGGCAAAATAGTCCAGCTGGCTGATGGCACTGCCCTCCGGGCGCACCATGAGCAGGTAGGCGGCCAGCGTTTCCCCGTCAAACACGCCCCAGGTGTGGGCAAGGCCCTCGGCCTCGCTGGTCAGGATCATACTCAGCGGCTTGAGCTCCCCGGCGGGAAAGTCGCGGCGCATTTCCTGCAGATACACGTCGGTCAGCTCGCCGGGGGTCAGCAGCCGCCAGGTAAAGGTCTTGTTCATACGATGCGGGTCCCTTTCTGGATCACGGCCTTGATGTTCAGTTCCTTGTCGGCCAGGATCACGTTGCCGTAACGGCCGGCGGCCAGGCTGCCGTAGTCGTTGTCCACACCGATGCTCCGGGCCGGGTTCTCGCTGGCGGCGCGCACGGCGCTCTCCAGCGGCACGTTCATCTCCAGCACGGCACGCTTCATGCAGTCGTACAGGCAGGTGTTGCTGCCAGCAATGGTACCGGGCTGCTCGGTCAGGGTAGCGCGCGGGCCCTTGACCGTGACAGCCTGTCCGCCCAGGCTGTACTGGCCGTCCGGCAGGCCGCAGGCCATCATGCTGTCGGCGATCAGGCACACATGGTCGGCCCCGAAGGTGTTGAAGGTGAACCGCACCATGGCCGGGTGGATGTGCACGTTGTCGGTGATGAGCTCCACCTCTGCGCCGTGCTCCAGTGCCGCAATGATGGGGCCGGGGGCACGGTGGGTGATGCCGGGCATGGCGTTGTACAGGTGGGTCATGTGGGTGGCACCGGCCTCAAAGGCCTGCACGGCAGTGTCGTAGTCGGTGCAGGTGTGGGCAATGGAGATGCGCACCTCATTGTGGCATTCCTTGATGAAATCCAGGTTGCCCGGCTCTTCGGGGGCCACATCCACCAGCTTGATCAGGCCGCCCGCACGCTTCTGCAGGCGGCGGAACATCCCCGCGTCAGCACCCTGCACATACTCCGGGTTCTGGGCACCCACCTTCTTGGGACTGATGAAGGGGCCTTCCATGTTGATGCCCACCAGATCGGCGCCCTTGCCGTTTTTGTGGGCGGCGGCGGCGTCCATCACATGGTTCAAAAACTCTTCCGGGTAGGTCATGGTGGCGGGGCAGATAGCCAGCACGCCCTTGCTGGCCTCAAAGTCGGCCAGCGTCTGGATGGCCTCCTCGGTGCCGTCGCAGAAATCCTTGCCCATGGCCCCGTGGAAGTGGATGTCCACCAGACCCGGCAGGGCATACAGGCCCTCGGCGTCGATCACCTCTTCGCCCGCTTCCGGGGCGGCAAAGGGCACGATGCGCCCGTTGCGGATGAACAGCGTACCGCGCTCAAAGGTGTGGCGCGGCGTATAAACCAGTGCATTCTGAATGATCATGCAAAACACCTCGTTTTTCGTCAGCGGCCCGCCCGCTTCCACCGGTGCACAGCGGCCGGAGCGGGCAGCGCGTTTTTTTCAGTATAGCACGTTCCATTTTGGAAGAAAAGCAGTTTGTGTGAACAAAAAAGCCGCCGGGAACGGGCGCTTTCTGCGCCCGCCCCCGGCGGTGTCATGCGGAGGCAACCAGCCCTCCGCGCCTGTTTTGTTTTACCGAAGTGCCAGTTACAGCATCTTCTTCAGCTCGTCGTAGACGAACTGAACCTTGGTGCCGATGATGACCTGGCAAGCGTTCTTGCTGGGACGGATGACACCGG
>ERZ791744.886-NODE-886-length-23901-cov-5.894867_pt1 | contig 23901 bp, 22 predicted proteins | sample MGYA00510039_ERZ791744 | MGnify/ENA primary metagenome ERZ791744 (study PRJEB30046, sample SAMN00791969) | human gut metagenome | study: EMG produced TPA metagenomics assembly of the A metagenome-wide association study of gut microbiota in type 2... | reverse complement strand
TTTTGCATAATTATACATCTACTTTTTCGATTATGCAAGAGTTTTTTTCATTTTTTCGCGGCGCTTTTTCTGTTGCTGTGTTGGTTCAATCGGTGAAATCAGGATAACCGTCTTTGAGAGACTCATCGTAGATCGCACGCTCGCCGCCGATGAATTTGGGACGCGTCCGCGCGGCCAGCACAATGGCCTGACCGATGCGGTTCTGCTTCAAGCGAACGGGAACGGCGACCTTTTTGAGGTGCATGCCGATCAGCGTGCCGCCGATGTCAAGTCCGGCGTCGGCGTGTATCTCTTCGAGCGCCACGGGATGGCGGAACGCTTTGTACGCGGCCGTCGCAAACGAGCTGCCCGCCTTGGGCTGAGGCAGGACGTTGACGATCTCGCCGTTCGGCACAGCCTCGTGCTCCACGATCAGCGCGCGGTTCAAATGCTCGCAGCACTGGGCGGCAAGATACACGCCCATGGGCGAAAATACGCTGGAGAGCCCTCGGAAGATGGCGTCCGCCACCTCCGGCGTCGACCAGCTGCCGACCTGATGGCCCACGACCTCGCTCGTGCTGCAGCCGATGACGACGATCTGTCCGCGGCGCAGATGTGCGATCTCCGCAAGCTCGCGCGCCGCCTCTGCCGCCTCCTGCTCCGCCTGTTCCACCAGACGATGATTTTCTACCTCATGTACGATTCCCGCCATGATCTGACACCTCTTTAGAAATTTATTATGCCAGCTTCTCCGTCACCTTGGCGCGCTCAAGCACCGTGACCAGCAGCACGCCGACCACGAGGCCGACCGCACCCTGGAAGATGTTGCCGGGGATGCTTGCCGCAGCGGCAAGGCCCTTGCCCAGCAGGAGAGAAGCGTAGCCGAAATAGCCGAGCACCATGATGATCTCGCTCACAACGCCGCCGGCGATGCGGGAGGTCGCAGTGCGGCCCATCTTTTCATACATCAGCGCAGCGACCAGCGCCATCACGCCCTTGATGACCAGGGTGCCCGGAGCGTAGTGCGCATAGCCGAGGAAAATGTCTGCCAGCATCGAGCCGATGCCCGCCGCAAAGCCATACCAGGGGCCCAGCAGCCAGCCGGACAGCAGCACGAAGCAGTCGCCCAGGTTCACATAGCCCTGCATCGGAGAGGGGATCTGCACGACCATCGTCGCCACGCAGACAAGCGCCGCAAGCAGTGCGGCAAGGACAAGCTTTCTGATCTTTTTATCGTTCATGATCGGGTGCTCCTTTGTTTTGGTTGTTGGCCGTATTATATCCCGTCCTGGTATTATTCATATAGTCAAAACAAAACAAATTATGCAGACCAGATTTGCCCTAAGCTGGAAAAAAGCGGCGCAGCCAGAGCTGCGCCGCACATTGGGAAGGATTTAGTCCTCCTTGGTCTCCTCGGCTTCGGAAGGCTCCTTGGCTTCCTCCGCAGCGGGCGCTTTCTCTTTCGCGTCCTTCTCGATGGTCACCTCGATGATGGGCTCCTGCGCCTTCTTGGCAGCGGCAGCCTCAGCCTTGGCGGCCTCGTAAGCGGCGAGCTTCTCCTGAGAGGCCTTGATGGCCGCGACGATATCGGCGACCGCTTCGGGCGCGTCACCCTCGAGCGTGGAGACATACCACTCGCCGATGGCGCGGTAGTTCTTGTCCATGCTGCGGCGCTCAGATGCCATCTCATACTCGGTCTTGGCCTTATCGGCAACGGCATTTGCCTTTTCACCGGCAACGGCCGCGACCTGCTGTGCCTTCTCAGTCGCCACGAACGCGACGTCCTGAACCTTCTTGCTGAAGTTATCGAAAAATGCCATAATACTTTCTCCTTTCAAACCGTGTCCTCGGGTTTGTTATTGACAGTATAAGCTACCGGGGCTTTCATTTCAATGGATAATTTACGACAAAAGTATAAATTTTTTGTGACAGCGTTCACTTTTTCTCGACCCAGCCCTGCGCGCAGCTGACGGCGCGCTTCCAGCCGCGGTACAGCTCCTCACACTCGTACTGCGCCCGCTCGGGGGTGAAGACGCGCTCGCTGCACCGGAGAGTGCTCAGCTCGTCCAAGTCCCTCCACACGCCCGCGGCCAGACCCGCGAGCGATGCCGCGCCAAACGCCGTCGTCTCGACCATCGCGGGCCGGTCGACCGGAATGCGCAGCAAATCCGCCTGAAACTGCATCATCAAATCGCTGACGCTCGCGCCGCCGTCGACACGCAGAAGGGAGATCTCGCAGCCGGCGTCCTGCCGCATGGCGGTCATCAGGTCGGTGACCTGATAGGCGATGGATTCGAGCACTGCGCGGGCGAAGTGCGCCTTCGTCGTGCCGCGCGTGATGCCCACGACGCAGCCGCGCGCATACATGTCCCAATACGGCGCACCGAGGCCCGTAAACGCGGGCACTAAGTAAATGCCGCCGCTGTCGGGAACGGATTCTGCCAGAATGTCGCACTCGTGCGAGGTCGAAATGACTTGCAGCTCGTCGCGCAGCCATTGAATGGCCGAGCCCGCGTTGAAGACGCTGCCCTCGAGCGCGTAGGTCGTCTCGCCGTTTAAGCTCCAGCCCACCGTCGTCACCAGTCCCGCGCGCGAGCGCACCGGCGCGCCGCCGACATTCATCAGCGTGAAGCAGCCCGTGCCGTAGGTGTTCTTCGCCTGTCCGCGCGTAAAGCAGCCCTGCCCGAACAGCGCCGCCTGCTGGTCACCCGCCGCGCCGCAGATCGGCACGCCCGCGAGCTCTTCGAGCCCTTCGATGCCCTCCGCCACCGTGCCGTAGACTTCGGAGTTGGACACGGGACGCGGCAGAATGTTCATCGGAATGTCCAGCAGCGCGCAGAGCTCTTCATCCCACGAAAGCGTGTGGATGTTGAAGAGCATCGTGCGGCTGGCGTTCGAGTAGTCCGTCACGTGGACCTTGCCGCCCGTCAGCCTCCAGATGAGCCATGTCTCCACCGTACCGAATAAAATTTCGCCGCGCTCGGCCCTTTCCCGCGCGCTGGGGACGTGGTCGAGCAGCCACTTGATCTTCGTCGCGGAAAAGTAGGCGTCGATGTGCAATCCCGTTTTCTCGGCCACAAGCTCGCTCACGCCGCGCTTTTCGCGAAGGGCATCCGCGATGTCCGCCGTGCGGCGGCACTGCCAGACGATGGCGTTGTGGATGGGCTCGCCCGTCGCGCGATCCCAAAGAATCGTCGTCTCGCGCTGGTTCGTGATGCCGATCGCCGCGACCGCGCGGCCAAGGCCCGATTCGCGCAAGGCCTGCGCGGCAACGGCGCGCTCGCTCTCCCAGATCTCGTTCGGGTCGTGCTCGACCCAGCCGGGATGCGGATAATACTGCCGAAACGGCCGCTGCGCGTGTCCGCCGACACTGCCATCGCGCCCGAACAGAATGGCGCGCGAGCTGGTCGTCCCTTGATCGAGCGCCAAAATATACCGCTGCATGAAGATACCCCCTTGTTCATTTGGACCGCCTTATGCTATACTGATGAATAAGATTATATCATGCAGGAGGGTTTTGCGCCATGGCTATTTGCAGGGAATTTTACTTCCCCTCGTCGGACGGCTCCTCGCGCATTCACGCGGCGGAGTGGATGCCCGAGAGCGGTGAGATCATCGGCGTTTTACAGATCGCGCACGGCGTGGCGGAATACGGCATGCGCTACGCGCCGTTTGCCGAATTCATGACCGAGCACGGCTTTGCCGTCGTGGCGAACGACCACCTCGGCCACGGCCTTTCCGCCGAGAAGGACACCGACACGCTCTATTTCGGCCCGCGCGACGGCTGGAAGCATGTTGTGGACGACATGTACGCCCTGCGCTGCCGCACGAAGGAAAAATATCCCGATGTTCCCTATTTTCTCATGGGCCACTCGATGGGCTCGTTCCTGACGCGCACCTATCTCATCCGCTATCCCGGCACCGTCGACGCCGCCATCATCATGGGCACGGGGCACCAGTCCCCCGCGATCGTCACGGGCGGGCGCGCCATCGCCAAGGCCGCGGGCAAGCGCCACGGCTTCAAGGCGCACTCTCCGCGCGTGGAGGCGCTGGCTTTCGGTGCTTACAACAAGGCGTTCGCGCCCAACCGCACGGAGGTCGACTGGCTCAGCGCGAGCGACAACAATGTTGACGCCTACATTGCCGACCCCCTCTGCGGTCAGAAGGCGAGCATCGGCCTCTTCTACGAGATGCTCGGCGGCATCCGCTTCATCAGCACGCCGAAAAACATCGCGTCGATGAACCGCAACACGCCCATTCTCTTCATCTCCGGCGACAAGGACCCTGTCGGCGAGATGGGCAAGGGCGTCAAGCGCGCATACGAGGCCTTCCGCCGCGCCGGCGTGCGCGACGTGGAGCTGAAGCTCTACAAGGGCCTGCGGCACGAGATTCTGAACGAAGACTGCCGTGCCGTGGTCTATAACGACCTGTGGAGCTGGATCGAAAAACATTTATGAATAAAGTCAGGAAGGCGAACCGTCAGGCGGTTCGCCTTCTTTTACTTCGGAGCAACGTTCGCGGCGTCAAAGCGTCGATATCGTGCGTCGTGAGCAGGACGCGCGCGGTCAGGATGCCGTCAAGCGTGACGAGGAACACCGCCAGCGCCGCGGCCCACTCTGGAAGCAGTACGGCATAGCCCTCCAGAACCGGCTGCACATACCGCACGGCGAGCATCGACAATATTCCCCAGCAGATGGAAAACGGCAGGCAGATGCGGCCGTTCACGTCGCATTTGGTCGAAGAATAGTCCCAAAACTGCACTTGAAACAGCCTTTCATAGCCCCAGTGCACGGCGTATTCCATCGCCGTCGCCGCGAGCATACCGAGCAAGATCTGCTCCCACGCGCCGGGGAGCTTTTCCGCCCCCAGCAATAAAATCGTAACCATTGCAAAGCCGTACACCGGACACAGCGGCAGGAACACGAAGCACCGCCGCAGCCGGTGGCTCGATCTCGTCGCTGCGGCGAAGAGCTTTTCCAAGCAATAGCCCAAAAAGCTGTAAGCAAACCAGTACCAGATATGATCCATTTCTTCCTCCGCGTCCGTTTTTTTCAGTATGGCCCGCGCAGATGGAAAAATGCGTGCCGCGCGCGTTGCAAAGCGCGGCGAATCATGGTAAAATGACAAAAAATCGACAGGAGAACACAACTATGCCTGATACCTGGGAAGCTCTGGAACACGACTGCAAAAATTGCCGCGAATGCTCGCTGTGGGAGACGCGCACGAACGTCGTCTTCGGCGTCGGCAATCAGAATGCTGAAGTTTTATTCATCGGCGAAGGCCCCGGCGCGAACGAGGATGCGCAGGGCGCGCCATTCGTCGGCAGGGCCGGTCATCTGCTCGACGACATGCTTGAGATCATCGGCCTCAAGCGCGACGATGTGTATATCGCCAACATCGTCAAGTGCCGCCCGCCGGAAAACCGCGACCCGCTCGGCGTGGAGCAGGACGCCTGTATCGGGTATCTTCGCCGTCAGGTCGCGCTGCTGCGGCCCAAGATCATCGTCTGTCTCGGACGCATCGCGGCCATGCGCATCATCAAGCCCGACTTCAAGATCACGCGTGAGCACGGGCAGTGGTTCGAAAAGAACGGCTTTCAGATGATGGCCGTGTATCACCCCGCGGCACTGCTGCGCGATCCGCGCCGCAGGCCCGAGTCGTTTGAGGATTTCAAGGGCTTACAGCAGAAGATCAATGAGCTTTGCGAGCACACCCATGCCGTTTCCTAATGCAAATAGCATACTTTTCGGTGCTGTGCCCTGCCAAATTTCTACATAAATGGTGTTTTTTGGATAAAAATGCTATTGACGGCCATTTTTGTGTGTGCTATATTACTACCATCCTTTTTGAAAGGACTTGGAGCTTGAGTGATGAAGACTGTTGTAAGCAACGTTGCATATCGCTTTTACTATTACTCTTACTTTTACTTTAAGGACAAGGTAAGAGCGATTTGTGATGCCCGTAGCTGAAAGGTCTTTCGAACCAACACTTGAAGGTCACTTCAAAAAGAGTTGAGTCAAGGAACCCGCCGTATGGACCACAAGTCCTTACAGCGGGTTTTATTGTTATCAGCGAGAAATAAAAATTGGAGGAAAAAAGCATGAACACCAAACGCATCATTTCTCTTGTTGCCTCTCTTGCCCTCGTTCTCAGCCTGAGCGTGGGTCTGACCGGCTGCGGCGATAAGGCCGCACAGGACGACAATCAGGGCAGCACCGACGGCGAAGGCACGAAGTACACCGTCGGCATCTGCCAGCTCGTGCAGCACGAGGCACTCGACGCTGCCACCCAGGGCTTCATCGACGCGCTGAATGAGGCGCTGCCCGGCCAGGTCGAATTCCAGAACAAGAACGCTTCCGGCGACAGCGCCAACTGCTCCACCATCGTCAACGGCTTCGTTTCCGACGGTGTGGATCTCATCTTGGCGAACGCCACCGGCGCGCTGACCGCCGCCGCTGCCGCCACGAGCGACATTCCCATCCTCGGCACCTCCATCACCGCTTACGGCGTTGCTCTTGATATTGACGACTTCAACGGCACTGTCGGCGGCAACATCTCCGGCACGAGCGACCTCGCTGACCTCGAGGCTCAGGCCAACATGATCACCGAATGGTTCCCCGATGCCACGAAGGTCGGCCTGCTGTTCTGCTCCGCCGAGCCCAACTCCCGCTACCAGATTGGAGAGGTCGCCAAGTGCCTCTCCGATAAGGGCATTGAAACGAAGGAATTTGCCTTTACCGACACCAACGACGTCGCTTCCGTCACGCAGTCCGCTGCCGACTACTCCGACGTTGTCTACGTCCCCACCGATAACACCGCCGCTTCCAACACCGAGGCCATCGCAAACGTTCTTGTTCCCGCGGGCGTGCCTGCCATCTGCGGCGAAGAGGGCATCTGCAAGGGCTGCGGCGTCGCGACCCTCTCCATCAGCTACTATGACCTCGGCGTGACCACCGGTAAGATGGCCGCCAAGATCCTGACCGGCGAGGCCGACATCTCCGAGATGCCCATCGAATTCACCGAGGCCACCCCGAAGTACAACGCCTCCATGTGCGAGACGCTCGGCATCGAGCCTCTCGATGGCTACACTGCCATCGAAGAGTAATCTGATCACATCCCCCCGCAGGCAGGGACGGGCTTAGCCCGTTCCTGCCTCAACAAGAGATAGGAGGAGAGAACCCATGAGTTTTCTTTCGTCGCTGATGAACGCCCTGCCCGGCGCTGCCGCACAGGGTCTCGCCTGGGGCATTATGGCCATCGGCGTTTACATCACCTTCCGCATTCTGGACGTGGCGGACCTGACCGTCGACGGCTCGCTGGCAACCGGCGGCGCTGTCTGCGTCATGCTGATCCGCGGCGGCTTCAATCCCTGGATCGCCCTGCTGTGCGCGATGCTCGCCGGTATGCTGGCAGGCCTCGTCACCGGTCTTTTCCACACGCGCTGCGGTATTCCGGCCATTCTCGCCGGTATCCTGACGCAGCTTGCGCTGTATTCGATCAATCTGCGCATCATGGACAGCAAGGCAAACCAGGCACTCAGCGTTGATAAATATCCGCTGCTGCTTTCGCAGCGCTATGTGCGCGAGCTCTCGATGAACAATCCCCTGCCGCTGCTGCTTCTCTTCACAGCCGCGGTCATCGCCATCCTGTACTGGTTCTTCGGCACGGAGAAGGGCAGCTCGCTGCGCGCGACCGGCGCAAACCCCCACATGGCGCGCGCACAGGGCATCAACACGAACTCGAATATCGTGCTTGGCCTGATGGTCTCGAACGGTCTTGTCGCCCTCTCCGGCGCGCTGCTGGCGCAGTATCAGGGCTCGAGCGACATCAACATGGGCCGCGGCGCCATCGTCATCGGCCTTGCCGCCGTCATCATCGGCGAGGTCATCTTCGGCAAGATCTTCACGAACTTCGGCCTCACGCTGCTGGCCGTTTCCATCGGCGCGATCATCTACTACATCGTGCTCCAGATCGTGCTGCAGCTCGGTCTGAACACCAACGACTTAAAGCTTATCACGGCGCTGATCGTGGCGGTCTTCCTCGCCATCCCCTACTGGAAGAGCAAGATGTTCCGCCGCAAGGTGCAGCCCCAGAGCGCAAAGAACGGAGGCAACGGCCATGCTTGAACTCAAGGAACTTTATAAGACCTTTAACCCCGGCACCATCAACGCCAAGACCGCGCTGAACGGCCTGAGTCTGACGCTGAACGACGGCGATTTCGTCACCGTCATCGGCGGCAACGGCGCGGGCAAGTCCACGATGCTCAACGCCACCGCCGGCACGTTCTTTGTCGACTCCGGCAAGGTCATCATCGACGGCGCTGACGTCACGAACCTGCCCGAGCACAAGCGCGCGGCATTCATCGGCCGCGTGTTCCAGGACCCGATGATGGGCACCGCCCCCTCGATGTGGATCGAAGAGAACCTCGCCCTCGCCGCCCGCCGCGGCCAGCGCCGCGGTCTTTCCTGGGGCGTGACGAAGGAGGAAAAGGAGCAGTACCGCGAGCTGCTCGGCGGTCTCGGCCTCGGCCTTGAGTCCCGCCTGACCACGAAGGTCTCGACGCTCTCCGGCGGCCAGCGCCAGGCGCTCACGCTGCTGATGGCAACGCTCAAGCGCCCCAAGCTGCTGCTGCTCGATGAGCACACCGCGGCACTCGACCCGAAGACCGCCGCCAAGGTCATGGAGCTCACCGACCGCATCGTGCGCGAGGGCCAGCTCACCACGCTGATGATCACGCACAACATGCGCGATGCCATTCAGTACGGCAACCGCCTCATCATGCTGCACGACGGCCACGTCATCCTCGACATTGCGGGCGAGGAGAAGAAGAAGCTGACCGTGCCCGATCTTCTTGAGCAGTTCACGAAAGCCAGCGGCGACGAGTTCGCCAACGACCGCGCGATCCTCTCCTAACGTTTTCTCTCTCCCCTATAAAGCACAAAAAGAGCTTGAACGCTTTGTTCAGGCTCTTTTCTTATCCTTTTTTACGCTTCCCGCAGCACGACCTCGACAATGCCGACATCGTCGGTATCGGGGTAGAAGTTCACCTGCCACGGCTCAGTAAAGCCGGTGTCGACCTCCTCCTGCACAGATCGTACCATGTCGCGGATGCCGTCACGGTCCGCGGTGAAGTACGTGAAGCGCACGGCGATACGGCTGAGCGCGCCCTCGCGCGCCGTCAGGCGCAGAAGGTCAGGCAGCGCCTCGGTGCTCGTCGCGGTGACAATGCCCGCCTGCTCCTCCGCCGTGCGGCGGTAGCCGAGGCGCACGTGCATCTCGTAATAGGCGCGCTCCTGCGTGTCGGTGTAGCTGATGTAGTCAAGAAGATACGCGCCCAGTGCCGTCTCCTCCTGCACCTCCTTACAGGCCTGCTCGGCCATGGCCGCGGCGTCTTCCTCGCTGTAAATACGCACGACGCCTTCCTCGCTGTGCTCGCCAAGGAGCAGCAGCAGCGCATTGACGAGGTCCTGATAGCTGTCGGCGCGCAGGGTGTCCGCACCCTCGTTTTCCCAGTAGACCTCGCTGTGCGGCGTGGAGACGCTGTAGGAACGCTCAAGCACGACGTTGCCGCCGCAGCCCGAGAGCGTCAGGCAGAGCGCCAGCGAAAGCGGAATGAACTTTTTGCGCACGGCGCTCCCTCCTTTTGGGCGAAATCTCTCTTTCTCAGTAGCCAAGCGGCTCGTCGACGAGCACGACCTCGGTCTCGCAGCTGCGGATGGCCTCCCACAGCACGACAAGACCGCGGCAGATGCGCTGCGGGCTCTTGCAGTCGTAGCAGCGGTCGCCGTTCACGGCACACGGCGTTTTCACGCCGAGGCGCTGCGCGTTTTTCGGTGCAGCAATGTTGCGGGCGCGCCAGAGCGCTTCGTCATAGGTCGGCGCGATCTTGTTGCTGCCGACAATAAACCAGACTTTTTTATGGCCGAAGAGTGACGAGGACACGCGGTTGCCCGTGCCGTCGATATTGATGATCTCGCCGGTCTCGGCAAGGCCGTTGGCCGAGAGCAGGTAGTTGTCGCACGTCGAGGCGTTTTTGAGCACCTCGGCAGCGTTCATGCCGTCGGGCACGTTCCAGTGGCTGAACATCTTGTTGTGCTTGCCGAGGCTTTCAAAAAGCCCCATCTGAGAGAGCGTCATGCTGCCGCCGAACGACACGCTCTCTCCGTCGATCTGCGCGTTCAGATAGTCCGCCGCTTCCTTCGCCGTCGCGAAGGCAGATACCTTGAAGCCGCGCTCTTTGAGATTCTTCTCCACCGTCGTAAGATCCATTCCTGCTTCCTCCTTGTATCCTGATATCCTTAGAGGCCCTGCGGGTCGTATTCGCCAAAGCCCTCACCGAGCACCTCGCTCGCGTCGCAGACGATGAAAAAGGCGTCGGGGTCGAGCTCTTTGATATAACGCTTGATCGAAACCGCCTCCTTCTTGCGCACGGCGCAGAAAAGGAGCGGACGCTCCGCGCCCGTGTAGCCGCCCTTACCGTTCAGAAGCGTCACGCCCATGTCGCGCCGCAGCATCTCCTGCATGATCTTCTCATACTTGTCGCTGATGATGTAGGCGACCTTTGCCGTGTTCTGACCGTAGACGACCAGATCGAGCACCTTCGTCGTGATGTAGAGTGCCAGCGCACCGTAGAGCGCGTTGTTGAGGCTGTGGAACACCGCGGCGTAGATCAGAATGATCGTCAGGTCGATGCCGAGGCAGATGTTGCCGATTGACAGCCGTTCAACGTGCGACCGCACGATCCACGCGCCGAGCTCCGAGCCGCCCGTCGTCGTCTCCTCGCGGAACAGCAGGCCTGAGGCGATACCGAGCGTCACGCCGCCGTACAGGCACGCAAGCAGCGGGTCCATGGGCGCAAACTCGTGGATGGCCGCGACAACGTCGATCAAAATGGAGCTCAGCGTCATCGTGTAGATGGACTTGCACAAAAATGCGAAGCCGAATTTTTTAAGTCCCACGATAAAAAGCGGCACATTGAGCACGATGACCATCGTACCGACCGGCAGAATGGGTGCAAAAAAGTTAATGATCTGCGAAATACCCGTAAAGCCGCCGACCGTAAAGCCATTCGGTGCATAGAACCAATCGAACGACAAGGCATACAGCACGCAGGCAAGCGTGACAATGATATAGCTTTTCACCTGCTCGCGCAGTTTTTTATTTTTCATAAATTTTCTCCCCTCACATGTTTCTCTCAGGCTTCCGACGTCAAATCAGCGAGAGCTGCTTGTCGTCGCTGTCCTCCGTCTTGAGCAGCGCGCCCGTCGCGGGAATGCTGCGGCCGCGGTAGCGGGCAAGGTCGGTGATGCCGGTCTCCTCCGGGAAGCGCACCGTGTCGAGCACGTACTTCTTTTTGAGCGTCAAAAGCGCGACGCCCTGCGTCGTGCGCGTCGTCTTCACACCAAGAAGCGCCGTGTTGACGATCAGCACGCGCGGCTCTGTCGAATAGACGGCGATCTCGCGGTCTTCCTTGAGATGCAGCAGCGCCTTGAGCGGGCTTTTGTCGCTGTAGGCGCCGGTCAGGCGGCGGCGGTTCGAGGTCGTCCTGTAGGCCGACAGCTCGACCTTTGCGGCCTTGCCGTTTTCAAAGAAGAAGATCATATAGCCGCTGTAATCGCCGGGAAGCACCATGCCCATGACGCTCTCGCCCTCGTCCATGCCGAGCTTCGCGGGCAGGTAATCGCCCAGCTGGCTCGCCTTGCCGTCGGCAAAGTCGCTCGCGCGCGTCTTGTAGACCTGCGCCTTATCGGTGAAGAACATCAGCTCGGCGGCGTTGGAGCTCTCCACGCTCATACTGAGCGCGTCGTCCTCCTTGAACTTCTGCTCGCCGGACATGCGCAGCGACTGCGGCGTGATCTTTTTAAAGTACCCGTGCTGCGACAAAAAGAGCGTGACGGGATAATCCTCGATCATATCCTCCACCGCCTCCGCCTCTTCGACAAAGTCGTAGAGGATGCCGGTATGGCGGGGCTCGGCGTACTTCTTGCGCACTTCTTCAAGCTCGTTCACAATGATCTTGCGGATGCGCGACGGGCGCGCGAGCGTATCCTCGAGGTCTTCGATCTCCGCCTCGAGCGATGCCGTCTCCTCCACGCGCTTTAGGATATATTCGCGGTTGATGTTGCGCAGCTTGATCTCGGCGACGTATTCCGCCTGGATCTGGTCGATGCCGAAGCCGATCATCAGGTTCGGCACGACGTCGGCCTCCTTCTCCGTCTCGCGGATGATCTTGATGGCCTTGTCGATGTCGAGCAGGATCTTTTTAAGGCCCTTTAAGAGGTGCAGCTTGTCCTGCCGCTTTTTGAGCACGAAGTACACGCGGCGCTTGACGCTCTCGGTGCGCCACGCGCACCACTCGTCTAAAAGCTCGCGCACGCCCATCACGCGCGGCATGCCGCCGATCAGGACGTTGAAGTTGCACGACGCCGTATCCTGCAGTGTCGTCGCCTTGAAGAGCTTCTGCATCAGCTTGTCGGGGTCGGCACCGCGCTTTAAGTCGATCGTCAGCTTGAGGCCGGAGAGGTCGGTCTCGTCACGCATGTCGGAAATTTCCTTGACCTTGCCCGCCTTGATGAGTTCGGCGACCTTGTCCATGATGGCCTCGGTCGTGGTGGTGTAGGGAATTTCATAGATTTCGATGAGATTTTCTTTTTTGTCGTAGCGCCAGCGGGCGCGCACCTTTACGCCGCCGCGGCCGGTGTTGTAAATGTCCTCAATGGCGCGCGGGTCGTACAATACCTCGCCGCCGGTCGGGAAGTCGGGCGCGAGCAGCGTCTCGCTGATGCGCACCTCAGGATTTTTCAAAAAGGCGATCGTCGTGTCGCAGACCTCGCCCAAGTTAAAGCCGCACAGCTGGCTCGCCATGCCGACCGCGATGCCCTGGTTGGCCGAGACTAGGATATTCGGGAACGTTGTTGGCAGCAGCGCCGGTTCTTTCATCGAGTTATCGTAGTTGTCGACAAAATCGACGGTGTCGGAGTCGATGTCGCGGAAGAGTTCGGCGCAGATGGGCGCGAGCTTCGCCTCGGTGTATCGGCTGGCCGCCCACGCCATGTCGCGCGAATAGACCTTGCCGAAGTTGCCCTTCGAGTCGACGAACGGGTGCAGCAGCGCGCCGTAGCCCTTGGAAAGGCGCACCATCGTGTCGTAGATCGCGGCGTCGCCATGGGGGTTTAAGCGCATCGTCTGTCCGACGATGTTCGCGCTCTTCGTGCGCGCGCCGGTGAGAAGCCCCATCTTGTACATCGTGTAAAGGAGCTTTCGGTGCGAGGGCTTGAAACCGTCGATCTCCGGAATGGCGCGCGAGACGATGACGGACATCGCGTAGGGCATGTAGTTCGTTTCGAGTGTCTCGGTGATATTCTGCTCCACCACATCCGCGTGGAGGCCCATGACGTTCGGGTCCGCGCGGCGGTGGGTCTGCTTGGGTGTTTTGTCGCTTTTCTTCATTCGGTTACCTCAAAATCGCTCCGACGGCAATATGGCCGCTGGTCATACTATTTCTAATATATCCTATCACACTTTTTTTTGCTCTGCAACACCGCGGAGGAAGAGAAAATTGCCGCAAAACGCCATTTTTTCGCCAAAGGCGCACAAAACCGGCGCGGCAGCGCATATTGACAAAATCGCGGCACAGAGTGTACAATGCAGATACCCCAACAGGTATGGAGGTCAAACGATGAAACAGTGTATGGACGCCGACAATCTGCACCGCCGGCTCAAAAAGATCATCGGTCAGGTGCAGGCCATTGACCGCATGGTGGACGAGGACGTCCCCTGCGAGGATATTCTTGCGCAGATCAATGCGGCCAAATCCGCGCTGCACGGCTGCGGCAAGGTCGTGCTTGAGGGGCACATCAAGCACTGCGTGCGCGACGGCATCGAGCACGGCGACGCGGACAAAACGATCGAGAACTTTACGAAGGCGGTCGAGCGCTTTTCGAACATGGGCTGAGCAGGAGATAAACCCTCTCACGCGCCCGTTTTCAGCAGAATTACATGAAAGAAGAGAAGCAGTTTTGTGCTGCTTCTCTCTTTTTGCGCGCTTGACAACCTATACCCCCATATGTATAATAAGCCCATACCCCCTACGGTACAGAAGGGAGCTGTTTCCGTGAAACAGGCAATGGAAAAGCTGGAGCATTTTTTAGAGCTGGGCGGCACAAAAAAAGATATCACGCTGCTCCTGATCTCCGGCATCGCGCTGATCGTCAGCATTTTTGATCTCGTCCCCCTGCCGTTCGACGCCTCGTGGGCCGCGATCATCCTCTGCGGCATCCCCATCATTTTAGAGGCCGTCATCGGCCTTGTCACGGCGTTCGACATCAAGGCAGACGTGCTCGTCTCGCTCGCGCTGATCGCGTCGGTCTGCATCGGCGAAGACTTCGCCGCGGGCGAGGTCGCGTTCATCATGCAGCTCGGCGGTCTTCTTGAAGAGCTGACCGTCGCTCGCGCCCGCGCGGGCATCGAAAAGCTCGTCCATCTGACACCGCAGACCGCGCACGTCATCTTGGGCGGAGAGGAAACGGCTGTCCCCGCCGAGGCCGTCAAGGTCGGCGACCTGCTGCGCGTGCTGCCCGGCGAGACCATCCCCGTCGACGGAGAGATCGTATCGGGCCAGACATCTGTGAATCAGGCCGTTATGACGGGTGAATCGCTGCCGGTCGACAAGGGCGTCGGCGACGAGGTCTCCTCCGGCACAGTCAACCAGTTCGGCGCTTTCGAGATGAAGGCCACAAAGGTTGGCGAGGACAGCTCCATCCAGCGCATGATCCGCCTTGTCCAGTCCGCCGACGCGGACAAGGCCAAGATCGTCGGTCTATCCGACCGCTGGGCGACATGGATCGTCGTCATTGCCCTGACCGCCGCGGCGCTGACGTGGCTCATCTCCGGTGAGATCATCCGCGCGGTGACGATTCTGGTCGTCTTCTGCCCCTGCGCGCTTGTGCTGGCAACGCCGACTGCCATCATGGCCGCCATCGGCAACGCGACGAAGCACGGCTTTCTCGTCCGCGAGGGCGACGCGCTTGAGCGTCTCGCCGCCGTGAAGAAGATCGCCTTCGACAAGACCGGCACGCTGACCTACGGCACGCCGAAGATCGTTCTGGTGCACAGCGCGCTGCCCTCCCTCTCCGATAACGAGCTCTACCGCCTCTGCGCCGCGGCGGAGCGCTATTCCGAGCACCCGCTCGGCAAGGCCATCACCCGCTGCTGTCAACAGGAGACGGGCGAGGCGCTGGGCGAGGCCGAAAACTTCCAGATGGTGCCGGGGCGCGGCGTCTCCGCTTGCGTTGACGGTAAAACCCTCCTCGCGGGCAATGCGGAGCTCCTTGCCGAGCACCATATCGCCATTCCCGAAGAGGCCGCTAAGGCCGCTGTTGTCCAGCTCTCGCAGGGCTGCACCGTCACCTACGCCGCCGTCGACGCCGCGGATATCGCGCTCGTCGACGACGAGGTCAAGGAGCTGCCGCACCTCATCGCGCTCTCCAAGCGCATGATGCGCACCATCAAGCTCAATATAACATTCTCGCTCACGCTCAACTTCATCGCCATCGTGCTCGCCATCACCGGCACACTGAACCCTGTTGTCGGCGCGCTGGTCCATAACGCAGGCAGCGTGCTTGTCATCACAAACTCGGCCCTGCTGCTAAAATGGAGGCGAACCACCTCGCAGAGTTTCGCGTCCGCAGACGTGAAATCTGTTTGATCGTAAATTCCGACGACAGGCGCGTCGGAATTTACTCTTTGCGCGGAGCGCGTGTCGCAGCCGCGCTGCGAGCGGCAAGGCACGAAGCGCAGCGAATCCTTTTCAAAAAGAGTGGATCGCAAAATTGCGATCCACTCTTTTTGATTTTCTTTTATTTTCTGCGCCAGACAGAGGGCATTAAGAGGACAAGCAGCGGCATGATCTCAAGACGTCCGAGCAGCATGATGGCGCTCATCGTGAGCTTGCTGATGCCGGAGAGGAAGCCGAAGTTGCACGTCGGTCCCACTGCGCCAAGGCCCGGGCCCACGTTGCTGATGGCCGTAAGCGAGGCGGTGAACGCCGCGGTAAAGTCGATGTTGTCAAGCGACAAAATCAGCGTGCCAAGCAGCATGATCGTGATATAGGCGAAGAAGAAGACCGAAACGGACGAGACGGTCTCCTCCGTCACGCGATGTCCGTCGAGCGTGATGGGGCGCACCTCGCGCGAGTGCATCACGCGCCGCAGATCACGCCGCAGCGACTTGCACAAAAGCACGATGCGCGAGGCCTTGACGCCGCCCGCCGTAGAGCCCGCGCAGCCGCCGAAAAACATCACCAGCACGAGGATACAGCGGCAGAACTGCGGCCAGAGGTCAAAATCCTCCGTGCAGTAGCCGGTCGTTGAAATGAGCGTTGTTACCTGAAAGGCCGCATTCTCGATGGCCGAGCCGATGTCGCGCCCCGTGCGCACGATCAGGTCCGCCGCGATCATCGCCGACGCGCCGACCACGACCAGCGAGTAAACGCGCAGCTCCTCGCTCTTGAGCGCCTCGCGGAAGCGGCGCGTCACGCAGAGGTAGAGGAGCGTAAAGTTCACGCTTGCGGCAAACATGAAGAAAATGAGGATCCAGTTGACAAGATGCGACTGATAATACGCGATGCTCGCATCCCGGATGGAAAAGCCGCCGGTAGAGATCGTCGTCAGCGCCGTGGTGATCGCATCGAACAGCGGGAGGCCCGCAATGCGCAGCAGCAGCGCCTCCGCCACGGTGAGCGCGATGTAGATGCGGTACAGGATGCGCGCCGTCTCACCCGTGCGGGGACGGAGCTTTGTGCTGATGGGGCCTGGGGATTCCGCTTTCATCAGGTTCACGCTGCCCTCACTGAGCTTGGGCAGCAGCGCCAGCATGAGAACGAGGATACCCATGCCGCCCATCCACTGCGTGAGCGCGCGCCAGAATTGGATGCCCCGCGGCAGCGACGCAGGCGACGGGAAGATGGACGCGCCGGTCGTCGTCAGGCCGGAGACGGTCTCGAAAATGGCGTCGATAAAGCTGCAGCTGCCGCTGAAAAAATACGGCAGCGCGCCGAACACGCTCAGCGCGATCCAGCACAGTGCCACGCAGACAAAGCCGTCGCGCGTCTGGAGCCGCGCGTTGTCCGCGCGGATGAGCGAGAGCAGCACCCCCACGCCGCCGCAGATGAGCAGCGCGTACAAAAAGGCCCTCTGGTCAACACCACCGCCGAACACGCTCAGCAGCAGCGGCGGGATCATACAAAGCGCCTCGATACAGAGAATGACGCCCACGATTCTGAGAATAAGATTTTGGTTCATAATGAAACTTCCTTGCCGCAAGCAGCCGGCACATCAGCCGAGAATATCGTTGAGGTCCTGCAAAAAGAGCTTTTTCGCCACCACGATCACGCGGTCGCCCGCATGGATCTGGGAATGGCCGTTCGGGATCTCCATCCGGCCGTTGTGCACGATGGCCGCAACGAGCAGGCCGTTTCGAAAATGCAGGTCGCTGAGCGGCCGGTCGAGAAAGTGCGTGGCACTCGTCGCGGTGAATTCGACCGCCTCGATCGCGCCGCCGAGGATATAGTGCAGGCTCTCCACCGCGCTGCCCTGCGAGTTGGCAAGGCCGCGGACGTAACTTGAGATCTGGCTTGCAATGATGGCCTTGGGCGAGATGACCGTGTCGAGGCCCGTGAGGTTCACAATGTCGAGATACCCCATGCGCGACATCTTCGGCACGACCTTTTTCACGCCGTAGCGCTTCGCCGTGAGCGCCATGAGGAGGTTTTCCTCGTCGCGGTCCGTCACAGCGATGAACGCGTCGCAGTGGAAGATACCCTCGGATTCGAGCAGGTCGTGATTCGTGCCGTCGCCGTGGATGACGGTGACTTTCGGCAGCTTTTCCGCGAGCGTGAGACATTTGGCCTCATCCTTTTCCACGATCGTCACGTGCGTGCCGATGTCGGTGAGCACCCAGGCAAGGTACTGTGCGATGCGGCTGCCGCCAAGGATGCTCACGCGGCGGATGGGCGCCATGGCCCTGCCCATCGAGCGCAGCACGCGCGTCGTCTCCGCGGGCGTGCCGATGACGTACACGCGGTCGCCCGTCTGCGGGACGAACGAGCCGTTCGGCACGATGACCTCTTCCCCGCGCTTGGCCGCGCACATAAGGATGCTGTTGGGATTTTCGCGGTTGTAGTCGATGAGGGACTTGCCGACAAGGCTGTCGCCCTCTTCGGTCTGAAAGCCGATGAGCTCGACAAGTCCGCGGGCAAACGTCTCCACGCTGAACGCAGACGGCACGCGCAGAATGCGCGAAATTTCCTGCGCGGCGGCATTTTCGGGGTTGATGATCATATCAAGCCCGATCTCGCGGCGCAGGATCGGTGCATCGCGGAAATACTCGGGGTTGCGTACGCGGGCGACCGTGTGCTTCGCGCCGAGCTTTTTCGCCATCAGGCAGCAGATGAGGTTGACCTCGTCGTTTTCCGAAACGGCGATGAGAAGGTCCGCCTCGCGCACGCCCGCCTCCAAAAGGACGCTGGCGCTCGCGCCGTTGCCCTCCACACACATGACGTCGAGCATGGAGTCAACGTGGTCGAGCACGGCGCTGTTGCGGTCGATGACGACCAGATCGTGGTTTTCGCCCGTCATCTGCTCGGCGATGGCGTAGCCGACCTTACCGATACCGACAATGATGATTTTCATTTCTGTGTTTCTCCTAAATTCTCTTCGGCTTCCGCCGTGTGCTGCTTACGCAGCACCATCAAAACGCTGTTGAATTCCGCCCCCATGATCAGCATGACCGAGGCGAGATACAGCCACAAAAGCAATACGATCACCGCGCCGAGCGTGCCGTAAATGACGGAGTAGCGCGCGATGTTTTCAACATAATACGAAAAAAGGAATGACAATACGAGCCACATCACGAGCGAGAACACCGCGCCCGGCCAGATACGGTTCATCCGGTGCGACTCCTGCGCAAGGCCGTACATCATCGCGATGGGGAAGAATACGATGCCGCCGATGATAACAAAGCGCAGGCTCGACCACAGGCGGATAAAGCCGTCGCTCAGCGTGATATAGGCCGACAGGTGGCTCGACACGTAGTTCAGCACCCGCCCGCCGACGACGGAAAGGCCGATCGACAGCACGATCATCAGGATGAGGCTCAGCGTGTAGAGCAGGAGCTTGATCTGATAGCGCGCAAACTGCGTGGGCCGGTGCTCGCCGTAGGCCCGCCGGACAGAGCCCATCAGCGAGGCCGCCGCACGGTACGGGAAATAGATTGAAAAAACGAGCGAGAACCAGAGCAGGCGCGGGCTGGAGTCGCGTCCGACGTAAATAAGGTACTGCTCGATGATGTCAAGCGCCTCCTGCGGGATGAATGCGCGAATTTCATACAGAAAGCCGCTGATATCCACGGACATGATGCCGACTAAGTTGCTCAAAAAGATCAAAAGCGGGAAAAGCGCAAACAAAAGGTAGTATGTGAGCGCCGCACTGTCGCGGCCGACATGATGATCGAAGTACCGCCTGACCATCAGGTAGATGCCTTTCAAAAAGCGGTGCCGGTCAAGATACTGCTGCAAGGGCGATGCTCACCTCCTCAAAAGTCGATTTCTCTTCAATTTATGTAGTATAGCACAGTCCAATTCGAAAGGGAAGCAGAAACGCGTGCCACGACATACTTTTTACAGAAATAAAGCCGGAAAAGGGGTTGACACGACGGGAAAATGTGCATAATATAGTGCCGATAAGTTCATACATCGTCCGGTAGGTAAGGCTACCACAAGGATACGGACTGCTGCCGCGGAGTAGTGGAGACACTATGAGAGGGTTTGAACAGGTTGCATCGAAAGCAAGGTGCCATCTAATGCAGTTTCACCGCCTCGTGATGCTAAAGCTTGAACGGTAAGGAAACTTCTCGCCAGGGGCGGGTGTTTCTTGATTGTCGCTCCCATAGCCGCGTCGCCGGACGCAGGATATGGGGGATTTTTTTATCGCAAAATTCACCTGAACACTTTGATTTGGCACTATCTTCAGAAAGGAGGAGTCGGTATGGTCGGCTTTGAAGAAATGCGCGACGAACTGCTGGAAAGAATCGAGGATCTGCTCAAGCGAAAACAATATACCGCGCTGCGCGACCTGCTTGCAGACCTGGAGCCCGCGGATATCGCCTCGCTTTTTGAAGATTTGGACGAGGACAGCATTCCCCTTTTGTTCCGGCTCCTTCCTAAAGAGCCCGCGGCGGAGGTGTTCGTCGAGCTCGATCCCGACGCGCAGGAGATGCTGATCCGCGGCTTTTCGAACACCGAGCTCAAAGAGGTCCTTGACGAGCTGTATCTGGACGATGCGGTCGACATCGTGGAGGAAATGCCCGCGAACGTCGTCAAGCGCATCTTAAAGCACGCGGACCCCGACACGCGCAAGAGCATCAATGAAATTCTCAAATACCCCGACGACAGCGCGGGCGCGCTGATGACGACGGAGTTTGTCGACTTAAAGCGCGATATGACCGTCGAGGACGCGCTCAAGCGTATCCGCCGCACCGGTACGGACAAAGAGACCATCAACGTCTGCTATGTCGTCGATCCGGCGCGCAAGCTGCAGGGCATCGTCTCGCTGCGAACGATCCTCCTCTCCGATGAGGACGACACCATCGACGAGATCATGGAGACGCACGTCATCTCTGTCTCCACGCTCGAGGATAAAGAGGACGTTGCGCAGACCTTCTCGAAGTACAACTTCATCGCCCTTCCGGTCGTCGACAAGGAAGACCGCCTCGTCGGCATCATCACGGTCGACGACGCCATCGACGTCATGGAAGAGGAGACGACCGAGGATATCGAAAAGATGGCGGCTATGCTGCCGACGGATAAGCCATACCTCAAGACGAGCGTCTGGGATACGTACAAGTCCCGTATCCCCTGGCTGTTGCTTCTGATGGTCTCGGCCACGTTCACCGGCCAGATCATCGCCCGCTTTGAAGACGCGCTCAGCGCGTTCGCCATTCTGACGGCTTATATCCCGATGCTGATGGACACGGGCGGTAACTGCGGCTCACAGGCGAGCGTCACGGTCATCCGTGGTATCTCGCTCGACGAGATCGAATTTTCCGACCTCTTCCGCGTCATCTGGAAGGAGATCCGCGTGGCGGTCGTCTGCGGCGCCACGCTTGCCGCAGCGAATTTCGTCAAGCTCATGCTCGTCGACAAGATGATCTTCGGCAATCCCATCACCATCACGGTCGCGCTCGTCATCTGCCTGACGCTCGTGGTCACGGTGTTTGCGGCCAAGGTCGTGGGCTGCACGCTGCCGCTGCTCGCCAAGAAGATCGGCTTCGACCCCGCGGTCATGGCCTCGCCGTTCATCACGACGGTCGTGGACGCCATCTCGCTGATGATCTACTTCAACTTTGCCTCGCTTCTTCTCGGAATCTGATAAAAATACGAAAAACTCTTTTCAATCGCGCATGAACTGTGTTATGATGCATGTTGTATGGCATCGTACGATAGGAAAAGGCGGCTGTGCCACGCACAGCCGCCCTTCTTTTTGAGGAGGATCTTCATGGAAGAAAAACTCAGAGAATATGCAAAGCTGCTCATCGAAGTGGGCCTGAACGTTCAAAAAGGGCAGACGCTCGTCATCTCCTGTCCCGTCGACTGCGCGTTTTTCGCGCGTCTGTGCGCCTCCGCCGCCTACGACGTCGGCTGCCGCGAGGTCGTGATGCGCTGGTCAGACGACTATTTGAGCCGCGAGCGCTTCCTGCGCGCGGACGATTCCGTCTTTGACTCGCTCCCGCTCGGACAGAAGGAATTTCTCAACGGCTACGCCGCCGAGGGCGCAGCGTATCTCAGCATCTCTGCTCGCGATCCCGAGGTGCTGCGCGGCGTGGACCCCGACCGCATCACGCGCGCAAATCGCTGCGATGACGAGGTCTCCGCCTTCTACGACGCAATGATGGCGAACGTGAATCCCTGGTGTGTCGCGTCCGTCCCCATTCCGAGCTGGGCGAAGAAGGTCTTCCCCGCTCTTCCCGAGCAGGAGGCGATGGACAAGCTCTGGGACGCGATCTTCACCTCCGTCCGCATCAGCGGCAAGGGTGACGCCGTCGCGCGCTGGCGCGAGCATGTCGCGCTGCTCAAAAGCCGCATCGCAAAGCTCAACGATCTTCACTTCACCTCGCTCTATTACCAGAACTCCCTCGGCACGAGCCTCAACATCAAGCTCCCCGAGACGCACGTCTGGGCCGGCGGCGACAACACCAGCCGCGCAGGCTTTCCGTTTGTCGCCAATATGCCGACGGAGGAGGTCTTCACCGCCCCGCTCAGAGACGGCATCGACGGCGTCGTTTACGCAGCCCTGCCGCTCGTGCACAACGGCAACATCATTGAAAACTTCCACTTCGTCATCAAGGATGGCAAGATCGTCGAGGCGCACGCGGAAAAGGGCGAGGACATCCTGAAAGCCGCCATCGCCGAGGATGAGGGCGCGTCGTATTTCGGCGAGGTCGCGCTCGTGCCCTATGACAGTCCCATTTCAAACCAGAAGATTCTCTTCTACAACACGCTCTTCGACGAAAACGCGGCCTGCCACCTCGCCTTCGGTGAGGCGTACCCCGAGTGCGTCAAGGGCGGCGAGGCCATGAGCAAGGAAGAGCTCAAGGCCGCGGGCCTGAATGATTCCAATACGCACGTCGATTTCATGGTCGGCACTGCTGACCTTTCCATCATCGGCACGACGAAAGACGGGCGTGAGATTCCCGTGTTCGTCAACGGCAACTTTGCCCTGTAAAAAATGATACTGCGGGCGCTTGCCCGCTCACAAAGGAGAAAAACCATGTCTATGAATTTTAACCGCCTTTCCACCGATGACAAAATTCTCATCATGGAGGGCGCGCAGGTGCTCGGCGACGTCGTCGCGGGTGAAGGCACGGCGTTCTGGTACAACAGTGTTTGCCGCGGCGAGATGCAGAGCGTGCGCATCGGCAAGCGCTGCAACATTCAGGACCTCGCCCTGATCCACAACAAGGTCACCATCGGCGACGATGTGTCCGTCGGCCACTGCGCCACCGTCCACGGCGCGACCATCGGCGACCGCGTGATCGTCGGCATGGGCGCGACGGTGCTCGACGGCGCTGTCATCGGCAACGACTGCATCATCGGCGCGGGCGCTCTTGTCACGGGCAAGATGAACGCGCCCGACGGCTCGATGATCCTCGGCTCCCCGGCCAAGGTCGTGCGCGAACTGACGGAGAAGGAAAAAGAGAGCATTCTGGCCAACGCCACGCTCTATCTTGAAAAAAGCAAGGAATACCGCGCCCACGCCGCCAAACAGGCGTAAGACAAGCACAGGAGGAATACTCATATGAAGATCTTAGTCATCAACGGCGCAAACATGAACATGCTCGGCCGCCGCGAGCCGGACATCTACGGCAAGGAGGACTACGCCGCCCTCTGCGCCCGCATCTATGAGCACGCACAGAGCCGCGGTGTGGCCGTGGAGTGCTTCCAGTCCAACCACGAGGGCGCGATCATCGACGCCATTCAGGAGGCCGACACGGCGTTCGACGGCATCGTCATCAACCCCGGCGCTTACACGCATTACAGCTACGCCATCCACGATGCGCTCAAGGCTGTCAGCATCCCCGCCGTCGAGGTCCACATGTCCGACATCCAGAAGCGCGAGGAGTTCCGCCACCTGTCCGTCACCGCCCCCGCCTGCATCGCCCAGATCCGCGGACACGGGTTCGAGAGCTATACTATGGCGATCGATATGCTGGCAAAGCTCAATCCTGAGGAAAAATAAGGTTCCTGCGATAGCAGGAACACAATATTTTCCGCGCACAGCGCGGAGGGATATGCCGCCTGCGGGCGGCGGGGGCAAAGGGGCCATTCTCTTTCGCAAAAGAGAATGGCCCCTTTGGAACCCCAAGAGA
>ERZ791744.881-NODE-881-length-23955-cov-5.845607_pt1 | contig 23955 bp, 7 predicted proteins | sample MGYA00510039_ERZ791744 | MGnify/ENA primary metagenome ERZ791744 (study PRJEB30046, sample SAMN00791969) | human gut metagenome | study: EMG produced TPA metagenomics assembly of the A metagenome-wide association study of gut microbiota in type 2... | reverse complement strand
GAGGTGAAGCTGTGTACATAACGCTAAGTGATTTAACACAGATAGGAATATTTCTTACTGCTTTCACAGTTATGATATTCACAATCTTTTCTTTTAACAAAAAGAAATAACCGCCCTCGCTACCAAACTGAGGCGGTTATTCTTTAACTACCATTGGGAGCGACCGTCTGTCGTTTCCCTCTTTTTATATTTACATTATACCATATTATCAGCTGTTGTCAAGTTCAAACAAGTTGCTTTTTCCGCCATTCTATGCTAAAATATTCACGAGGGAAACCTTGGACGATAGGCGGTCAATTCATCTCCCGAAGTGCGAAAGCGCTTTGAAAGGAGGTGAAGCTGTGTACATAACGCTAAGTGATTTAACACAGATAGGAATATTTCTTACTGCTTTCACAGTTATGATATTCACAATCTTTTCTTTTAACAAAAAGAAATAACCGCCCCTATGTCGCAAACTGAAGGCGGTTATTTTTTACCAACTTAGGGAGCGACCGTCTGTCGTTTCCCTCTTTTTGTATCTATAATATAACATAAAATCAAGCCGGTGTCAAGTCCGGACAAGTTGCATTCTCCCCGATAATATGCTAAAATATTCACGAGGGAAACCTTGGACGTCAGGCGGTCAATTCATCTCCCGAAGTGCCAAAGCACTTTGAAAGGAGGTGAAGCTGTGTACATAACGCTAAGTGATTTAACACAGATAGGAATATTTCTCACTGCTTTCACAGTTATGATATTCACAATCATTTCTTTTAATAAAAAGAAATAACCGCCCTCGCTACCAAACTGAGGCGGTTATTTCAAAACCACTTTTATGGGAGCGACCGTCTGTCGTTTCCCTCTTTTTGTATCTATAATATAACACAAAATCAAGTCGGTGTCAAGTGCATCGCCCTGCATAATCCGAAGAACCGCCCCGATTAAAAGGCGGTTTTCCGTTTATCCGATTTTTCTCACAGGCCTTATATACTTCCAGTATCTCCTGCAGTCGTGATAGAAGTAGAACACCCTGCCCTGCGTTTTGTCAAGTTCGTAGCCCGACTTTTCATAGTCAAAGTCTTTCATAGCCTGCTCAATTTTCGCTTCAACAGCACTGTTTTCGGTCTGAAAGTCGAACGGTCCGTGCTCAAACACGATATACTCGCCCTCAGGCACGTCCATAATCTGCATCTGCCTTGGTATCTCTCCGCTGTAGTCGGCAGGAAGCCTTACGCCGTAAGCCTCAGCCAGCGGAATGCCCCAGCTGCATATTCTTTCCTCAGGCTCGTTTATGAATGCCATGACCTGACCGCTTCCGCTGTTCGCCTCATTACCGCCCATATCGTCGAGCTTACCCTTGATACTGTCAAGCAGTCCGCATATCGTTTCGCCGTCCTGTCCGGGAATATGGCTCTGCTTTTCCCAGAAGTCGAAATACCCTATACTCTCGAAGTTTCTGATATGCAGGAATTTATGAGCCGGTATCGTTACGAAATACACCTTAATATCACTGTTTGTCTGTGCCATACCTGTTCCTCCTATACCTAAAAGATAGCAGTCGAAAGGTCTTATAGCTGTGCGGAGAATTACAGGTACAGGGTGTAAGCGGTAAGCGCTCGGAGTAATTCCGTATGCCGCTTTGAATGCCCTTGTGAACGCCTCGTGAGATGTAAAGCCATAGTCAAGTGCTATGTCAAGTATGCCCTTGTCGGTATCTCTCAGTTCCCTCAGCGCAAAAGCAAGCCTGCGGTATCTCATATAATCCCTGAGCTTCATTCCCGATATTTTGCCGAATTTCCTTGAAACATAGTATTCCGAATAGCCAAGCGTCTGCGACAGCCTGCCGAGTGTCAGCCTTTCGTCCTCGCCGCTTTTTATACACCTGTCTATGTCGTCAACAATATTCTGAATATTCATACACCATTCGTTTATCTCACTCATCTGTTTTCCCCCTTACAGCCTTCTTCCGTCTTTTCGACTGTATTCATTTTATCACAAACGAGAAGCGTCCGCTTGATACGGCTTGCTGTTTTTACTGAAGGCAGCACAGTATTTTCATATCAGATCAAGATAAGTCTTGAGATCGCCGACAAACTGATTTCCGCACCGTGCAAGCTCACCGAGCACTCGATCGGTTCCTTTTTCGGTCGTATACCAGTTTTCTTTGGTGATGTTATAGCAATGTACGGGGCAGACCGTCATATCAACATTTGGGAAAGCCATTTGATACAGCATTAAGCATCGGCGAGCATGAAAGGCTTTACAAACAATTATACCGCTTTTTATCATTATGCCCTTTTCATCAACGGCTTTACGAGAGAGAAATGCGTTATCACGGGTATGCCCCGACTTGCTTTCTTCAATGATCGCAGTCTGCGGAACGCCGTTTTTTACGAGTACATCTGTAAAAAACTCGCAGTCTGACCGGTAATCGCCACTATAAATTTCCGCTTTTGAGCGGACGCCGTGCCATTTTTCCTCTTTAACGCTTACTCCTCCTGACGGGACTATCCAATCAGTCAAACCTTGTCGGTATAATTCTGCGGCATATTCGGGCTGTTCAGGGTGTGAGCCGCCCGGCAGAAAAATCGCATCGACCTTTTGAGGTTCTCCTGACACAAAGATATAATCTGAAATATCTGTGATGATCCGGTTTGGCATAGGGGTTCTCCTCTTAGTTTTTTTGTAAAAGAAAAATGCGTGATCGATACAGCCTGCTGTTTTTACTACTCTTCCGGCGTAAAGAACACATTCCCGTCATCGTCTGTCGTAAACACTGTGAAGCCTGTATAGCACACGTTTCCGTAAATATCGTTTATAACAAAACTGTATCTGTAGTCGCCTGCAGGCAGATTGACAAACTCTATCATATTGTCGCCGCTGTAGGTGCATTCATCACCCTCGGCTTTGCCTGCAAAGTTACCCTCGCTGTCGTAAGTATTGAATATCGGCACTATGACATCTCCCTCTTTAAGCGGAACAACGCTTCTTGCCGACTCGCCGTTTTCGTTTACGCCGTCCCATGTTCCAAGCGCCGTTATGTCATACGCATTGCCGTCCTGCGTCATAGCTATACGCAGATTTGTTTCCTTGCCGTTGAGTTTTATAGGTGATGTGTAAACCGAGCTGTTTCCGTTCTTCTCCACTATGAACATAGGGATAAGATTATTCTCAATCATATACCACTGACCGCTGAAATTATCCTCGACCAGTCCCGACGAGAAATCGACCTTTGTACTCTGGTCAACGCCGAATTCGATAAGCTCACCCGTTTCCTCGTCAACACGGTAAACCGAACAGTTTACGCTCGCAAGGTTGTTTATAGTATCGTCCGTAACATTGAAGTAGAACGTTCCTTCATCATCAAGCACAGGGTCGACATCTATCTGCACACTGCTCTTATCACCGCAGAAGCCCATGTTGTCGGTCTTGTTGTTGTAATGTTCCCAGTTGCTCTCATAGTCGGAATAATCCCCGTCGCTCCAGTACACCGCACCGTCCGCAAGCCATGTTTTTTCACCGCTGTACCCGTCCGTACTGCCGTTTTGTGCGCCGTATGCGATTCTGTCAACAAACGTCATATAGTACGGACTTACGCACACCTTGCCGAATGTGGCAAGCTCGGTAGAGCCTGAAACGCCGAACGGATAGTAGGTCGAAAGCCCCGTTGAGCCGTCCTTGTCCTCGCCGTAAATGTTATACACTACCGCCTTTTCAAGCGCCGACATAACCTTGTCCGCCTTGTCGCCCGATACCGTAGCCGCTATCATAGAGCCGAGATCCACCATGTTGGTATATCCCTCTGTATCGTTGTTACTGCCGTATGCTCTTACGGTATAGATGCTTCTTACCGCATTTGCAAGCAGTGCAGGGTCGGAAGAAATATCGTTCATTTCCTCGGCGGCGTCATTCACCGCCTTTACAAGTTCGTCTATTCGGCTGAGATCCGTTATCGAAAGCGTAGCCTCGCCGCCTGCACCGATAGCCTCGCACGATGCCATAAAGCTGTCAGCGACCGTCTTTCCGAGTTCGGCCGTATCCGCTGTCGGATTACTTTCCATAAAGCCTGCTATCTCGGTATAATCCCAGCCGTAGCCGGGTTCTGTTTCTTCCGATGCAAACATATAGTCTGCGTGCGGAACAAGCATATTCGCCGTTTCGACCGTTGCCATAAGGCAAGCGTCAAAGCCGATGAACGCAAACTTATCCGTCATCTTATCGTATATTGAGGTAAGCGCAGTGTCTATCTCCTCAAGCGACAGCGAATCGTTCTCGTTAAGTTCGTCGAAGCACACGCCGCTTATACTTCCTCCGCCGTGATTCCAGAAGATAAGCCCCATTTTAGCCGCCGCATAGTTTTCTATACCCCAGCTTAAAAAATCGACAAGCACATCCTCCTTGCCCATATTGACAGACTCTTTTTCTTCGATAAGGCTTATTTCTCCGCCCGTTACAACATAACGCTGTGTCTTTTCGGCAGAGATGCCGTATGTATCCGCCCACGCTCCGGCACCGCCCGTCTGAATGACGAACTTCACGTTCTCGCTTTGTGACCCTGCAATCATTTCCTCAATGTCGCCGCTCGCAAGCCCGTTCTCGCTTTCAAGGTCGCTTCCGCACATATAAACGAATACCGTCTGTGTGCCGTCCTCGCCCATAGGTTTTTCGGCTTCACGCTGTTTTCTTGCAATGCTTATCCCGTCCGAGCCGCTGAACGTCAGCTTTGACGCACGACTGCCCGTAACACTTCCGTCATATTTATTATCACTGCCTTCGCTGCTTTCCGCATTGCCGCCGTCGCTCGTCTGCCTGTTGTCGCTTGCCGTGCTGTCGGAGATCTCCTCCTCATCGTCAAGACAACCGCTCGATAGCACAGCCGTTGCAAGTACCGATACCGCAAGCAGTGCCCGTAATATCTTTTCGCTTGTTTTTCTCATAAGCTCTCCTTTTCTCTTAGCCGTAATTATAACCATATTCTCACATATTAATTATAATCGTTTTTCTCGGCAATTGCAACGAAAAGGCACAAACGGTATTTAATCGGCTGAAAACGGTAATCCCCCTCGCCGCCCTAAACTTCCAAAACCGCATTATTCCTCTCACTTTTCGTAATGCTAACATCTGTATTCTCCGATATGATTCTGTATCCGCACTATCCCACCCACTTTTCGTAGGGCGAGGGGCTTGCCCCTCCCGTTGCACCGTAGTTATTGATTTTCTCAGCGTTTTTAATCTATCAATCATCAATAGCGGATTGCAATCAAATTTTCATTTTTATATATTAACTTGATTTTTGATAATTGCAATGATGTTTCGGGAGGGGCAAGCCCACTCCCCTACGAATATTCCTACAATTCATCACAACCGCATATAAACTGCAAACGCCAAACTTGGCTTATAAACACTTTGCCGGTTTCGCAAAATGTAGCAAATCGCAAACATTCTTGGCTCCCTTGCCAAAGGTGAGCTTCTGTTGCAGTGCGAAGCACTGCCAACTATTGAGGGATCGTTGCACCGATTACTGACATCCCCACAGCCTTCTCACAATCACAACTCGCCCCTCGCCAACCCTTCCAAAACCTCGCCCACAAGTAAGCCTCAACTAACCTATTTTTTACAAAAAAATTTTCAAAAACCTCTTGACAAACGCCGAAGTATAGGTTATAATAAAATCAACAAATCAGTAAGCGTTACTGATTTTGCTAATAACAATAAGAAAATAAAGATTTTGTCACTATGAAAGGATAGGTAATTTACTATGAAAAAGTGGGTATGTCCGGTATGCGGTTACGTTCATGAGGGAGATACACCTCCCGAGTTCTGCCCCCAGTGCAAGGTTCCCGGCAGCAAGTTCACAGAGCTTAAGGAAAACGATAAGCTTGTATTTGCAGACGAGCACAAGGTAGGCATTGCAAAGGCAGTTGAGGATGAAGAGATTCTTGCAGGCTTAAAGGCAAACTTCGAGGGCGAATGCACAGAGGTAGGTATGTATCTCGCTATGGCAAGAGCCGCTCACAGAGAAGGTTACCCCGAGGTAGGTCTTTACTACGAAAAGGCAGCTTGGGAAGAGGCTGAACACGCAGCAAAGTTCGCAGAGCTTTTAGGCGATGTTGTAAGCGCATCGACTAAGGAAAACCTCGAAAAGAGAGTTGCCGCAGAGCACGGCGCTACACAGGGCAAGCTCGACCTCGCTAAGAGAGCAAAGCAGTTAAATCTTGACGCTATCCACGATACAGTTCACGAGATGGCTAAGGACGAAGCAAGACACGGCAAGGCTTTCGAGGGTCTGCTGAACAGATACTTCAAGTAAGCGGCAATGTGCCGCACCAGATTCGCCGTTCCGGCTGTTTCAGCTCGGCTAAGGTTACGTTACCGGCGGATATTAACGTTATAATTATACAAATCGAGCCGTAAGCACCCTTGCTTACGGCTCAGTTTGTTCTTATAGTAAAAACGCATCTGATACACAAAAAAGAACACCGGTCGCCCGGTGTTCTCTTTTTTTTACTATCAGCTTATTTGGCTGTATTCACATTCGCATAAGTATAAGCGCTTGTATTTGCACCCTTATAAGACGCAATCCTTACCTTATACACGCTTCCGGCCCTGAGTCCGCCAATAGTGACAGTAGCATTCGTGCTGCCCTTTAACGTCTTTTTGACCCACTTGCCGCCTTTGTAAATTTCAACCTTATATCCGTCTGCACTGGCGTTTTTACCCCACTTAACGGTTATCGAGTTGCTTTTTGCCGATACAACCTTGATATCGGTTACCGGTGAAAGCACTGCAGTAACCGTAGTATAGCTGTAATCGCCGTACAGATTGTCCTTATACGCTCTTACCCTTACTTTATATGTGCTGTAAGGTGTAAGTCCGTCAAGTTCAGCCATTGCTGTCTTATTATCGGTTATGGTCTTTTCGACCCACTTACCGCCGATATAATATCCTACGTTATATCCGTCAGCGGTTGCATCCGCATTCCATATAACTACTGCCTTTGAGTCAACTGCGCTCTTTACCTTAAGACCGTCGACCTTTGTCGGAGCGGTAGTGATATAGATGTCGTCGAATGTACTCTGAAGCTCACCCTTATAAGCCTTTATTCTGACCTTGTAGGTTTTGTAGCCCTTAAGCGAGCCTATTGTAACGGTAGTTTTGTCATTGCCGACGAGCGACTTTTCGTTCCACTTACCGTCTGCATAGTACTGAACAGTATAACCGTCTGCACTTTCGTTCTTATCCCATTTAAGCGTAAACGAAGAAGATGTGACTGTCTGCGTAATACCCGTAACTTTTGACGGGAGCGTATCGATATAGCCGTATGTATACGGGCTGTAAAGGTCGCCCTTATATGCGCTTACCCTTACTTTATATCGTGTTCCTGCACAAAGTCCGTCTATAACCGCCGCTATATTATTGTTGCCGGTAACAGTCTTTGCAGACCACTGATTATCAATGTACCACTCTACCTTGTAGCCGTCCGCTCTGGTGTTTCTGCTCCAGCTTATTCTTACCGTTTCATCTGTAGCCTTCACCGTATTTATATTCCATACGGGAGAAGGAATGGTATCAACATAGAAACATCTGAACTTGCCGGTGAAGCTTCCTGCATAAGCCGCTATCCTTACCTTATATTTAAGGCCTGCAGAAAGACCGCTCAGCTTTGCCGCTACTCTGTCGCCGTCCGTGCTGAAGCCGATCTGCTTCCACTGATTGCCGACATAGCATTCGACATAATATCCGTCAACACCGCTTATATTCTTCCAGCTTATATCGACTTCATTGTATGTCGTCTTTTCAACCGCTATTTCTTCCACATCGGGAATAGGCTTTACGGGAACACGGTTTCCGATATATGAATCCTTACATCTTGTGCATTCAAATACGCTGTAGCCTTCGTTGCGATAGTCAGGCTCAACTACTTTAATTACAACATAGTCGTGACCGAGAGGTTCGCCATACTCCGCACCGCATATTTCACACTTTGCCTTTTTGGTGCAGGTAGCCTCTCCTCCGGAATGCTCACATTCGGTTACCGTAGCCGTTACAACGTCCGACTTCATCGAAACTCCAGCCGTTGTAGCATTGCTGTAGGTAAGACGGCAGTAGTACCTGCCCGTTGTGAGATTTTCGAGCGACAGCTTTCTGTCTGTAGCACCCTCTATCTCTGTTTCGTTGCCGTTTTCATCAATGCCGATCCACTGATAAGCAACATCTGCGTCGACCTCGCCTGAATACCACGGCACTGCATTTATTTGAAGTGACGGTATGTCGCCGGGATAATAGCCGTTGGTGTAATATACATTATTCCTCGGCTGAATTATCTGCATCGGACACACCCGTACCGTAAGACCGCTTGTCGATGACGCCGTTGCCTTATTAAGACTGTATATATCTATCCACTCTTTTGTTCCTCTGTCCTGTACCCAGAAGCCGTGATCGATATAATCGGCTATCACCTTATCACTGACCGTAGTTACGATTTCGGCAAACCCACCTGACGAAATGGATACATTACCGCCGTTTATAGTAAGGCAATTTATATTGTTTGCGGCCATTGTAACATTTCCGCCGTTTATGGTCACATTGCTGCCTGTTGCAAGCCCGTCAAATGTGACATCACCGCCCCTCACTATGAATGCGTCTTGATTCTCAAACGCTGTCACCGCACAACGTCCCGTAACCGTCAGCTTTGCCTTGCCGTTTATGATGATCGGACGTGAGAACGCTGTACGAACTGCGTACTTGAGCGTGAAGTTACCTTCGGTTATGACTAACTGACCGCCGTATCCGTTCTTGTTATAAAGCGGATATAAGGTACAGCCCTCGTTTTCGCTCTTCTGAGCGTCTTTCGCAGCCTCGTCAAGATCGTTATAATATCTGACATCGTCGCCCTTTGTTATCTTTGCATTGAACTTGCTCTCGCATATCTCGCAATATGTCGGCGTAGTAATATTACCTGCGGTTTCCTTGTCCGCTGTAGGATCGACCACCTGAGAATGATCACAGTCAACAAGGTCTATGCTTACAGTGTTCGACTTTATTTCATAGCCGTCACCGGTAGTAACTACGAAGTATATCTCGGCAGCATCGCTGTCGCCTGCCTTATCAATTATTTCGTCTGCCGACAATTTAGCGTCCTTTACAAGTGCGCTTAAGCTGCTATAAATTATATCTCCGCTTACATAGGAGTTTATACCGTATCTCTTACTTACATACGAGTCGTTCAGGTTCGAGCCGTGAGCAAGAGCAAGGTTGAACTTCAGCGTGGGGTTTGCGTTGCTGTTGCGATACAGCTTGTTTATTTCTGTGCTAAGCGTTGCTTTTACTATCGGCGCCTTAGTAACGGTAACACCGCTTACTTCCGACACCTCACGTTCTTTAAGCGTCAGCCATGCACCGCCCTCTGTTTTCTTATACGCATAGCCGTTGCCGAGAATATCTGTTATCTTGCCATCTTTTACCGTAATGTTATCATATTGTCCGCCGCTGAGCTTAACATCTCCGCCGTTCACGGTGAGATATGCGATTCTTGTGGCTTCTTCGGCAGTCAACCTGGAGCCCGGCTCGGCAATTACAGCGAAAATATTGGCGTTGCCTCTAAGTGTCAGCTTACCGCCATCGGCGACCTTTACTGTATTATACAAGATGGCGTTATCGCCATTTGCAATAAGTGTAACATCACCTGTAACAGGGATGTAGTCTGTATCATAAGCGGAAGACATCAGCATTGTTATTGTTGCACTTGCAACGCTGTTTGCCTTGGCAAACGCCTTTCCCAGATCTTCCTTAACAAAATATTCTGTCTTTTCCGCTCCGTTCTCGGTATAGCTTACGCTTGCAGCGATCAATGCATTGCAGTATATGCAACGGTTATCTCTGCCCACACCGTCCGGGTGGTCGCATCTTACTATTCTTACGTTATCGAAGTTTGACGAAGCGTTTGCTTTCAGAGCGCTGTACAGCTGAGAATCGACACAGCTGCCGCTCGCTAAAATTTGATAAAGATAAATTTCACTTGAGCAGTTTATATTAGCGATATTAGCATTCGTGATTCTTGCCAACTGTTTAAGCGGAACACCATCTTCTAAAATCAGCGTGTCAATTTTCAGCGTTTCAACATAGGAGGAGAAGTATGTGGCATTTAATTTCACATTCTGGCAAACTACGCTGACCTCTCCCGAGAAAGTAACAGTGCCGCCGTCCATGCTAAATCCATTTTCAACCCCAAAAGTACACTTACTGTCACTGCGTATAGTGATTTTGGTTCCGGATCCGTTAAAGCTATGGATATTGACACCAAAGCCGTTCATATCGACAGTAAGTACTCCGCCGTCTACGTTAATGTCAGTATTTCTATCGAAGAAAGCTCTGAGCATTTTCAGCGTACAGCCCTTGTTTTCGTTCTTTGCCGCAAACTCAAATGCTTCCGTAAGTTTTGCAAAGTATTTTACCGTTGTTTCGGTCTCACTCTTTACAGTGATTGCAGCGTATATCTTTGTGTTACACTCTCTGCACACGCCTGCTTTGGTATCAACGTCATCATGCGGGCACTGATAACCGCAGCCGCACCTTCCCGTTTCGTCATACTCATGCTCGCTGTGGTCGATTACCGTAAGTGAATTATCGCTTTCCGAAACCTTGCTTGCGTCAAACAGCTTTCCGTCGCTTGTCGCAAACGCCTTGTTCTCGCCGAGCAGGTCGTACAGTGTCTTACCCTCTGCGCTTACATTTATGCCGTTGAATGTACCGCTGTTTATAGTGACCGTACCTCCGCTGACGCTCAGCTTATTATAAGTACCGCCGTTTATAACAGTCTTGCCGCCGCTTACGCTGATACTGTCATCGTCGATAGTTATATTATCAAACGTTACCGTGCCGCCCGTTACAGCTATGAGATATCCCACAGAGCTTCCCGGATACTTCGACAATGTACAGCCGTCATCTCCCGTGAACTTGACATTTCCGCCGCTTACTTTGATCACAGCAGATGCACTTCCCGTTTTCTTGAATAAAACGGTAAAGCTGCCCTGTGTGATCTCACAGTCTCTGTTCACACCTCTGTATAATTCTAATGTACAGCCGTTGTTCTCCTCAAGCTGTGCCGCTTCAAATGCTTCGGGCACATTGTCGGTATAGCATGCCTTGTCGCCGTTTGTTTTAACAAGTATCGCATTTATGCCGGCATCACATAACGAACAACGATAGTAATCATACTCGTCTGTCGTTAATGCGTCATACGGATGCGTACAGGTCACCATTTCAAACTCGACATCATTCGTCACATACTCATATCCGTTCAGCTTGATAACAAGATGTGCCTTTACAGTGCCGTCAGTATCGGAAATTTCACTTGCATTTGCAAACGTAGATGAATTTCCGCCGAAGGCGCTCTCTCTTATTAAGGTATCGCCGACATATAAACCGACTCTGACCTTATTGGCATCGCTTATCGTGTATCCGTCGCTTGTCTTAACATTGAAGTTAAATAAGATCTGCCGTGCACCTCCGCCGTTGCGGTACAGTACAGTCTTATCTACTGTCGCCGTTGCGCTCTTTATCGGCGCTGTCCTTACTTCTACATTAGTTATATCCTGCTTTTCACGCTCTGCAATAGTAGACCAGATGCCGGAATCGATAAAACTCCAATAGGCATAGCCGTCCGCAAGAAGCTGTCTTACGTTTCTGCCTTCGCCTGAAACCTGTAAGCTGTAGAATTGACCGCCTTTAATTACAGCGTTACCGCCGTCTTTAATTATGAAGTCAGAGAAAGTACCACCGTTGATTTCCGCATCGCCGCTGTTGCGAACGGCAACACGTTTTATTAAGCCACTGCCGTTAACGGTCAGCTTACCGCTCGTTACTTCTATGGAATACCATACATCAGTACCGGGTTGTGAGAGCCTTTTACCGTTAAGTTCAAGCGTAACATTGCCTGTAACAGCTATCGTATCTGTAATATCGTCCGTGATGTTCTTCTGCAGCGTTACAGTAGCCGTACCTACCTCGTTAGCCTTGGCAAAAGCGTCATAAATATCGCTGAACAGATCCGTCTCTTCGCCGCCGTTTGCCGTATAGCTTACAGTTGCAACGATTTCCTCATTGCAGTAAGGACAGGGATTACCGTCAAGCACATAACTGCCGCTTCCGTCCTTATGAACGCACTTTTCAACAAAAATTCTATCGGTTTTGGTCATGGTCTGAATAGCATCGTATGTGTAAATAGTAAAGCCATTTATATCATTGGCACAAACTACACTTCCACTCGCAATTGCCATACCTAAAGTATAACCGCTGTCTGTTGTGCAAGTGGTGCTGTAGAACGTACCGGTTACGATAGAGATGCTACCGGACCCGTTGATATTCACGCTTAAAGAATTGGCTTCAACATTATTGATGACCGTGTCTCCGCCGTTAGTTTTCAGTGCATCAATATTTGCACCGTTTATAACAGTCGTTCCGCCATTTATTGACAGTTCTTTAATATAACCATCGGTACTGTTTACTGCAAGCGCACCGCTTGTTAATGTTACACTTCCCAGCTTGATTTTACCGTCAATTGTAACCTTAGTGTCAGTTCCGTTAACTGTGATTCCGCTTATCAGATTTTCTACATCGTCTTGTTTTACCGAAGAAGTGAAAGTCACGTCACCGCCGTTGACAGCGAACTGATAAAATACCTTCTTACCGTTAAAGTCAACAGTAAACCTGCCGCCTGTCACAGTAGTGAACTCATTAGCAGAAGATACTCCTTCCGACATCAGCTTTACAGTGCTGCCCTCGTTCTCCTGTGCCAGCTTTATGGCACTCTCTATATCCGCATAGCCTAACGACTTGCCGTCAGCATCTACTACCTCGGCTTCTATCAATGCGTCACATATACCGCAGATTACCAAACCGTTGTTTTCGTATGAAAAGCTATCCTTCGGGTGTGAGCAGGTCGCAAGTGTAAGCTTAAGCACATTCGACTTATATTCGTATCCGTTGCACTTAAGTACAGTGTAATATTCAACCTCACCGTCTTCCGCCGCAAGCTTACCGATTTCATAACAGTGTACCATATATTTAGTGTACAAATTATAATCTTTAATGCGATTATTGCCGTTTACGAAATCCGAATAGGTTACACCCCTTGAACCGACCGCCAATTCGTATGTAATATCGACGTATAAATATTTCTCTCCGTTACGGTATATAACAGGCGCTTCTTCGCCTACCCACGAAATACTTGCACTCTTTATCGGCGCTTCCTTTACTTCTACATTAGTTATATCCTGCTTTTCACGCTCTGCAATAGTAGACCAGATGCCGGAATCGATAAAACTCCAATAGGCATAGCCGTCCGCAAGAAGCTGTCTTACGTTTCTGCCTTCGCCTGAAACCTGTAAGCTGTAGAATTGACCGCCTTTAATTACAGCGTTACCGCCGTCTTTAATTATGAAGTCAGAGAAAGTACCACCGTTGATTTCCGCATCGCCGCTGTTGCGAACGGCAACACGTTTTATTAAGCCACTGCCGTTAACGGTCAGCTTACCGCTCGTTACTTCTATGGAATACCATACATCAGTACCGGGTTGTGAGAGCCTTTTACCGTTAAGTTCAAGCGTAACATTGCCTGTAACAGCTATCGTATCTGTAATATCGTCCGTGATGTTCTTCTGCAGCGTTACAGTAGCCGTACCTATCTTATTAGCCTTGTCAAAAGCGTCGCATATATCGCTGAACAGCTCTGTCTTTGCACTTCCGTCAACCGTATAGCTTACGCTTGCGGCAAACTCAGAGTTACAGTATTTGCATATACCGCTGTCATTAAAGGCATAACTGCCGTCCTCATTCTTATGCTCGCACTTGGTAAACAGATAATAGCTTACAGTGTTGTTTTCGGAGTCAAAATTATTTTTTTCGGCTATATCGCTGTATAATAAAGCCTTTGCTGTTTTCTCAGCAGTCGGATCTGTCGGATTGTCGTAGCTTATCACACGCACACCGCTTGCGATTACGTCCTTTAATTTAAGCTGTCCGAGATTGATATTTCTGTAAGTACCTCCGCCTATAGTAAGCTTTGCGTCAGTTGCGTCTTCGCTTACAAATAAATTATCAGCACCCGCATTATTGTCAACATTGACGCCTTCGCTGACAGTTACGGTACCGCCTGATATAGCAATACTATCAAATCCGGCGCTTGAGCCCTCAGGTAATGTAAGAGATCCGCTCTTCACATTAACCTTGCATCTGATTTCCATATTGCCTTCAGCAATAACATCTGCACCGTCAATAGTTATTTTCCCTGCGTAAGGACCGAGGACATAATTATTATTCGTTGTGGCAGTGGCAATCGTAAACTGACCGTTTGACAGCGTAACCTCGCTCTTGATCTCACCGCTTGTTACAAGAGTGAAAACACAGCCCTTGTTTTCAGCCTTATCGGCATATAATAAGCCTTCTTCAATGCTGTCAAAATATTCGTTAGTAGTACCGTCGGCTGATGTCACCTTTGCGTAAAGCACAGCACCGCACGCACACTTGGTATTTGCTTCAGTGTAGGTGTGGGTATGCTTTACAACTGTGACATTTTTAAGACCCGGATTCAGTGTTGTCGCACTGCCGTCAACTATCTTTTCGGGGAGATTTGTGACATCATTTAAGGTCACAAACGCATAGCCCTTCGCAAGCAGGGCGCTTACAGGCGTGCTATCAGTTAAATCATTTGTGTGAATTAACTCGTAGCTTCCGCCGTATAAAGCTATACCGCTTATGCCGTTATTTACTGTTAAGCCTGTACAACTACCACCGTAGATCTCCACACATTTAGCCGCGTCGGCGTATACACTGAACAAGGAAACGGCTGAACTGCTGTCGTCCGCAGTACCGTTTATAAGCGTGCCGCCCTTATTCACTTCAATTTCTGTGTCTATACTGCCGTTTTCTCTGCTGTTTTTAAGATACAGCACGCCTCCGTCGTTTACTTTAATTCTGTACGCCAATAATATAGAATGTCCGTTCATATCGACAGTAACCGTTGCGTTGCCGATCACTATGTTCTGAGAAAGCTCACAGTCCTTGTATAATGTCAGCGTACAGCCGCTGTTTACCTCCGATAATGCCGCAGTAAAAGCGTCGTCTATATTATCGAAATACTTCGCTGTTCCCACGCCCGAAACGCCCGCAGTAAGCTGATACTCGCAGGTAGAGCATACACCTGTTTTGCTGTCAACATCCGTATGACCGCACCGCTTACCGCAAATCGTACACTTGCCCGTTGTGCTGTCGTAACTGTGATCTTCATGTGATATTACAATAACAGTTGTTGCAAAACCGTCTTTCAACAGTGTTTTTGAGCCGTCTATCGGCTCACCGTAAGTCCTCATAAACATACGGTTCTCAGCCAACAAAGTCAGTATTTCTGCGTTTGCTCTGTCCCCGCCGCCGTTATAGCATATTTTTTTGAAAGCTCCGCCGTGAAGAATTACGTTACTGCTTGCATCGTTTATATTGAGTGTTATAGCAAATGTACTATAGCAGTCAAATGTACCTGCACCTACCGACACAGTTCCCGTAGCGCCGCAGTTTTCGTCAAATGTCAGCTTACCGCCGTCCTCTACATTGAAATCGCCATAAATACTATTATTTTTTTTCGATCCCGTAACGGTTATATCTCCCGAAACAGTTAACGTACCTACATTGGCTTTCTCAGCGATCCACAGCGTGAACTTACCGCTGAGTGTTGTATAGCTGCCTGTATAATTCTTGTATACTCTTAATGTACAGCCGGTGTTTGCGTCACTGTCAGCCGCTTCAAAAGCCGCTCCCATCTCATTTTCTTCATGAACAGAAGCTGCAGCCCCGTCCTTTACGATAACAGCCGCATACTGATATTCACACTCTGTACACTTACCCGTGTTAATGTCAACATCGCTGTGAGGGCAAATATATCCGCACTCGCACTTGCCGTCAACATAGGTATGGCTGTGGTCTTTGACTGTCAGCGTTTCACTGCTTGATATTTCCTTAACGCTTGCGTTGAAAAGAGTTCCGTCAGTCTTGAAGAAAGCCTTACCCTCGCCGAGCATATCGTATAATGTCTTGCTGTCCCTTGCGTAAAGTCCGGCTGGATATGTACCGGCTTTCAGTATAACCGTACTCGAATCATATACATAGATCGAAGTGTCTAAAACTACATCGCCGTCTATTATAAGCGTACCGCCGGCGTATGAAGCGTCGCTTGTCGGATATACATTACAACCGAGCATAACCGGATTGCCGCTGTTTTTGATTGTAAGCTTTCCGTTTTTGCAAGGAGTAATACTCCGGACATTTAATCTGCGTCCGTTTAAGTCAATTGTAAGTTCTCCGTATAAGTCATACTGAGCGCTTGGTTTAGAATAATCCTTAAACAGCTTTATCGTGCCGCTTCCGTTGTATTCATTCAGTATAGAGTCAAGCTCATCGGTATCTACATACTTCGAGATTCCGTTTGCATCTGTATAGATTGCGACAGACACAACCGCACCGCAAACAGAGCAGATGCCGTTGTCCGTGTTTATATCGCCGCCATGCTCGCAGGGCTTTCCGCACTCCTCGCACTTGCCTGTTCCATCGCTGTATTTGTGGTCAGCGTCAGTATGCTCTACAACAGTAAGCGCAACGGAATAACCCATACTTCCATATTCTTTATAAAGATCAAGATAATTGCCGTTATCTTCACGTCGCAGTGTCTGCCGGGTAACATCAAGAAGATTGCCTAATTTCAGAACTCCGGAATTGTTTTGGCTATGATATGACAGCCCACCTAACTTCATTCCCGTAGCAAGCTTTACAGATGTCGTTGTAGTTCCGTCATCAGCCACTGATGCTATCACAGTCAACTGCTCTGTAGTTACTTTTGCGCCATCGTTTACAGCAAGTCGTGCACCTGCCTCAACAAAAATTGTATTAAATCCTGCATTTGCAGCGCTGTCAATTACGAAAGATCCGCCATTGCGAACATACACCTGCGTAACATAACTGCCCTCTGTGCCGGTTAATGCAAGCTTGACGTCTTTGTTGACCCCAAGCTTGATATTGTTCAGCTTGTGACCGTTAAGGTCGATCATAACATTGTGATTTACATCTATAGTATCTAAAGTTGCAGTTGCCGATGTATCGCCGATATCCTGATAGATCTTAACATAGTTTCCGGTATCGGCAGTAATGCTGTCAAGGCAGTCTGCGAGCGTGTCATAGCCTGTCGGCGCACGGCCGTCTGTGCTGATCGTAGCAACAAACTGATACGCACACTCGTTACACTTACCCGTGTTAATGTCAATATTGCTGTGATCACATAACGCTCCGCAGTTTGTGCATTTACCGTCGGAATAACCGTTTTCATGTGCACATTCTTTATATGTAAATGTAAATTTTTCTGTAACAGTTTCTGTGCTGTCACCGTCTGAATAGGTTATATCGCAATACAGAACATAATTTCCGGCAGGAATATTATCCGCAAGCTTGAATTCGCCGTTGCTTCCGGATACTGCCGCACCGAGCTCATCTGCACTGTATGCACTGTTCGTACTGTACCAGTTATAGCTTATGCTTTCACTGTCAACCGTATAGGTGCTTACAAGCTTGTAATTGTCCTTCTCTTCCTGCGAAGTGTTTGTATAGAAAACCGTTCTGTTTGTGTTGTCACCCTGTGTAACCTTGTTGAAACGGTTTGCATTCGACTTTACCTGAACGGTATTGGATACAATATCTCCGCACTTTATTGTAAGAGTATTATCAGTGTAGTATGTAAGCGAAAACTCGGTATCGCAGACCATGCACACCCAGCCGTAATCGGTCTTGATTATGCTTGCTGATAAATCGGGTTCATCGCCGCCGAAATAGCCTCTTGCGTCTGCAAACTCTTTATCGCTCATATTCTTCAGAGTAATATCAAAGTAAACCGTACCCTTGAGCTTGGTATCAGTCTCGCCTTCAATTATTTCAAACTCTTCCGTCTTGAATATTCCTGTCTGCTTGCCGAGTATTATACGGGGAGAAGTATCAGGCTTTATAACTACCGTCTTAGCGTCTGCTCCGCCAATCTCATAATAGCCGTCCTTAAGCTCGACCTCGCCTGTCACAGCACTTTCTGAAGCCTTGGACTCGGTCGAACCCTTTACTACAAATTCGTCCTTGTCTATTGTCGGTACAGTTTGACCGATAGCGTATGAACCGCCCGTAGTATATACCGAGCCTGTACCGCTCATTATAAGGTTTACTTTGTAAATGCCATACTTAGCACCATAAGCAGTGACCTTACCGCCGCTTATTTCGGCATCCATTCCGTCGCCGTTGTTTCCGCTGTAGTATATTCCGACTTTCGCTGCATTGCCTTCAGGCACAGTAATACTGCCGTTTCCGCTGACGGAAATTTTGTCGAAATTACTGGTAAGCAATATTGCACTGTTTAACGTAGATTCATTAGCACAACCTACTGCAGTAAGACTGCCGTTGCCGTCAACAGTAATACTGCCGCCGACATTGACAGCCACACCCTCAATAGATGCAGTTGTCGCATTTGCGTTCAGCACACCGTCATTATGTATTTCAAGCGAATTTGTCTTTACAGTACCTGTTGCGTTTACTGTACCGCCGTTCAGGATTATTGATCCGCCGAGAGAGCGTGCCATACTGTCTGTAGATCGGTTCTCTGCATTCAGCACACCGTCGCCGCTGATCGTCATTGTGCCGTCACAGTTGGTAGTATCCGTATTTACGGCACTGAGAACGTATGTATCGCTGTCGTCGGTGTTCGTCTGTACGATAGTATTGTTACCGTTCAGCACTATCTCCGTGCCGTCGGGGACTGTTACGACGCTCATACTGTCGGTTGTCGTCTGAATGTTCACTCCGTCAAGTGTCAGCGTCTTTGTGTCATAATCCCAGCTCCAGCCGACACCGTTTTCGTCCGCTGTTTTTTCTCTGAAATCAAGCGGTGTCGTGATGACATTGCTCTCGCCGTCATGCGTATGTGCCTCGCCCTCGGCAAATGCCGATAACGGTACAGCCGTCAACGTCATTGCCGCAGACAGCACCGCACTTATGAGCCGTACAAATTTTTTCTTCATGTTTTTCCTCCTGTAGATTTACCCGTGCTTATGCCATGCACCTGCACTTATGCAGTGCCTCCTTCAGCTTTTCAAGCGGTATCGGCTTCTTGTGGAAATAGGTACAGCCAAGCCTGTATGACTGCGCCCCGAATCCCTCATCGTCCGACAGCCATATTACAGGCGTGTCCCTGTCGGCATTCTTCGCCGCAATAACGCCCTCCATACCGTCCGCTCCGTCGGCAAGCACGATTATAAGGTCAGCCGTCTTACACTCCTTCGCAAAGCTCTCATACCTCTGACATATCCTGTAGGCAATTCTTCGATATGCCGCCGTTGCGATTTGTGTTATTTTCGCTTTCAGTATCTCCGCCTCGTTTGCGGTATCGTAAACGCAGATGAGCATACTTCTCCCCCTTATAATTTTATAATTATATCATAACTCATTTGCTTTGCGATTTCAACTTTTTGGCACGAACGGTTGTTATAACGGCGCAAACGGTCATAAATGCGGCATATAATACAAAAAACGGCGCCCTACAGCCACCGTTCAAGTGAAATATTTTGCCAAGCACTGCCTAAAACATTTTCCGCACCGACAAGGAGTTAATATTTTCGTGACTTTATCTGTACAACAGCACTGGCACCAACCCTCAAAAACCGCACTATCCCTAGCCTTGCACTATCACACTTGGCTCCCTTGCCAAAGGGAGCTGGATTGCGACAAGGCTACTTCTTATCATAGATTGCCTTGCTCAGCGATTCAAGTATATTTAATATCCTCTCAGTTCTATCTGTCGCAAGACTGAGGGATCGTCACACCAACCCTTGCCCCGCACCACCCTCCCAAAACCGCACTATCCCTTGCCTTGCACTATCACACTTGGCTCCCTTGAGTAAAGGGAGCTGGCTTGCGACAAGGCTACTTCTTATCATAAATTGTCATGCTCTGCGATTCAAGCATCCTTAATATCTATTCAGCCCTATCTGTCGCAAGACTGAGGGATTGTCACACCAACCCTCCCAAACCCGCACTATCCCACCCACTTTTCGTAATGCCAACATCCATATATGCCTGTTTGCTTTGCATTTACACTATCGCTCGAAAACCACCAACACACTTGCCTCCCTTGTCAAAGGTGAGGTGCTGTCGCCCGAAAAAATTCGGGCGACTACCGGAGGGATTGTCACTCCACCAACCTTTTTCAAAACCGCACTATCCCTTGCCCAGCACCACGTCCTTGCCTCCCCTCGAAAAAGGGTGAGGTTCTGTTGCTCGGTCAAGCCGAGCCAACTATGGTGGGGATTGCTCCCCAACCGCACCATCAATGAGATTTTCCGCACTCCTACATTCATAACTAATTATACCAAAATCAGTTATATTTCTTTTTTCACTATTATTTTAATCTTACTTTTATTTCCGTCATCCCACCCTCTTTGATTTTCTTCTCCCCCTCTTTTCGTTACAATCCCATTCCACTATTAGTAATCAGATATAACGTATTCGTCTATATTTGACATTATCACTAATAAGCAGAACCGCATTATCCACCCGAAGCTATACACCGCCGACACTCCATATTTTTACAGCCTTTGTTGTGCCCCCTCGTTTCGTTACACTTCCAATTCAACTATCAGCAATCATATATACCGCAATTATCTATATTTGACATTATCACTAATAAGCCGAACCGCATTATCCACCCGAAGCTATACACCGCCTACACCCCCATATTTTTACAGACTTTGTTATGCCCACTCTTTCGTGACACTTCCAATTCAACTATCAGCTATCCGATATAACGTAATTATCTATATTTGACATTATCACTGATAAGCCGAACCGCATTATCCACCCGAAGCCATCCGCCACCAAAGCCTCCTATAATTTTCGAGTTTTTGCGATGTTTCCCCCCTCTCTATCGAAAAATTCTAAAATCATCAAAATTCATCATTCGGTTATTCTTGCGTCAATCTGCCGTCACCCCCGATAACATAACGGTTTACGCCCTCTCAGACGTAAAAACCGGTTCATCATAAATCATCACACTGTGAATGACATATTTCACCTTTATTTTACATTTATTTACTGCCGCCGCTTTACTTGCCGCTTTACTTGACAGAACAGCCGTTTTTGTATTATAATAAAGGTTGAAATTGAATTATACCGCCATATCGGGCGTATGAAAGGACAACTCGCAAAATGGAAGAGAAAAAATATGACTTTTCTGCCATAGAAAGTAAGTGGCAGAAATACTGGGACGAGCATCAGACATTCAAGGCTGAAAACGGCAGTGCCAAGCCGAAATTCTACGCTCTCGTAGAGTTCCCCTACCCCTCCGGCGCAGGTATGCATGTAGGTCATATCAAGGCTTATTCCGGCCTTGAGGTAGTCAGCCGCAAGAGAAGGCTTCAGGGCTACAACGTACTGTTCCCGATTGGCTTTGACGCTTACGGTCTGCCCACCGAGAACACCGCCATCAAGACCGGCGTTCATCCCCGTAAGGTCACCGATAACAACATAGTAAAATTTACCAGCCAGCTCAAGCGTGTCGGCTTCTCGTTCGACTGGTCAAGGGTCATCGACACCACCGAAGAGCGTTATTACAAGTGGACTCAGTGGATATTCCTCAAGATGTTCGAGAATGGCCTTGTATTCAGGGATAAGACGCTCGTAAACTACTGCCCGAGCTGTAAGGTCGTACTTTCAAACGAGGACTCACAGGGCGGTCACTGCGACATCTGCCACAGCGAAATAGTGCAAAAGACCAAGGAAGTATGGTACCTGCGTATCACCGAATATGCCGACAAGCTGTTACAGGGACTTGAAACGGTCGACTATCTGCCTAACATAAAGCTCCAGCAGGAGAACTGGATAGGCAAGTCTACAGGCGCTTTCGTAAACTTCTCCATCAAGGAAAACGGCGAGAAGCTCCGCATCTACACGACCCGTCCCGATACACTCTACGGCGTAACATTTATGGTCATCGCTCCCGAGCATCCCATAATAGAAAAGTACAGGGATTCCATAAAGAACATTGCCGACCTTGACGCTTACAAGGCTGAATGCAGTAAGAAGAGCGAATTCGAAAGAACACAGCTTGTCAAGGACAAAACGGGCGTAAAGATAGACGGTCTTACCGGCGTAAACCCCGTTACCGGCAAGGAAATTCCGATATACATTTCCGACTATGTAATGATGGGATACGGCACGGGCGCTATAATGGCGGTTCCTGCTCACGATACCCGTGACTATGAATTTGCAAAGAAGTTCGGCATTGATATAATCGAGGTTATCAAGGGCGGCGACATCTCGAAGGAAGCCTACACGGGCGACGGCGAGATGGTGAATTCGGGCGAGCTGAACGGCATTACGAACAAGAAGGACGCTATCGAAAAGATGCTCGGCGTACTTGCAAAGCTCGGCTGCGGCGAAAAGGGCGTACAGTACAAGATGAAAGACTGGGCGTTCAACCGTCAGAGATACTGGGGCGAACCTATCCCGATAGTACACTGCCCCGACTGCGGAATAGTTCCCGTACCTTATGAGGAACTGCCTCTGGAGCTTCCTCCCGTTGAGAACTTCCAGCCCGGTCAGGACGGCGAAAGCCCGCTTGCAAAGATAGATTCATTCGTACACTGCAAATGCCCCAAGTGCGGCAAGGACGCACGCAGAGAAACAGATACAATGCCCCAGTGGGCAGGCTCAAGCTGGTACTTCCTGCGTTACTGCGACCCCAACAACGACAAGGAATTTGCTTCGCAGGAAGCGCTCAAATACTGGCTTCCTGTTGACTGGTACAACGGCGGTATGGAGCACGTTACCCGTCATATGATCTACTCACGTTTCTGGCACAAGTTCCTTTACGACATAGGCGAAGTTCCCACTCCCGAGCCTTATGCAAAGCGTACCGCACAGGGTCTTATCTTAGGTCCGGACGGCGAAAAGATGAGCAAGTCAAGAGGCAACGTAATCGACCCGAATGACGTTGTTGACGTATACGGTGCAGACGTTCTTCGTGTATACGTTCTGTTCATGGGCGACTATGAGCAGGCGGCTCCCTGGAACGACAGCAGTATGAAGGGCTGTAAGCGTTTCCTTGACCGTGTATGGAATCTTCAGAATATGCTTGTCCGTGGCGATGAATACTCAGACGAGCTGAGAACGTCAATGCACAAGACAATAAAGAAGGTCAGCGAAGATATTGAGAAGATGAGATTCAACACGGCTATCGCCGCTATGATGTCGCTTATCAACGAGATTACCGCAAACGGCAAGATTAACGATGCCGAGATGAAATCGCTGCTGATACTCTTGAATCCCTTTGCTCCCCACATCACCGAGGAAATGTACAATTCACTCGGCTACGGCATACTGAACGAGGCACAGTGGGTAACATACGACGAGGCGCTCTGCGTTGACAGCACCGTTGAAATAGTAGTTCAGCTGTGCGGTAAGATAAAGGCTCGTATAAACGTGCCTACAGCCGCCGACAAGGACGAACTGCTGAAGATGGCAAAGGAAGCTATCGCACAGTCGCTTGAGGGCAAGACAATCCGCAAGGAGATAGTTGTTCCCGGCAAGCTCGTAAACATTGTTGCAAACTGATAATATAAGGATATACAAAACCGCTCCCGAAGTGTTACGGGAGCGGTTTTTAATTTAGTCTGTATGCTTTTAAGGAGGCGAGGGTGTGAGCGATTTTCGAGGAATAGTGCGGGTTTGGGAGGGTTGGTGCGGATAGGGAGCAATCCCCACCGTCACGGCTCGGAATAGTTTCAGAATCGTAAAAGCAGGACTATCTGAATACTGTACAGCAAGCCGAAAAACCTCTACAGCCGTGCCACGGTAGATTGTCAAGTCAAGTGCAACACTTTTTAGACAAAAATTCGAGAGGGG
>ERZ791744.875-NODE-875-length-24078-cov-2.333097_pt1 | contig 24078 bp, 20 predicted proteins | sample MGYA00510039_ERZ791744 | MGnify/ENA primary metagenome ERZ791744 (study PRJEB30046, sample SAMN00791969) | human gut metagenome | study: EMG produced TPA metagenomics assembly of the A metagenome-wide association study of gut microbiota in type 2... | reverse complement strand
AAGGGCGTCTGCGTGATGTGGAAGAATCATTAAAATAAAGTTTTTCAGGAAGGTTTTTTGTTGATACAAAAAACCTTCCTTTCTGTTATAATGATAAACAGAACAGTTAAGAATGGAGTGGTATGATGCTGCGTAAAATTTTATTAGTGATGAGTATGATGTTTATCCTGTCGGCAGGAGCTGCGGCTGCTGCTGATAAAACATATGAAGTGCCGGAAGGAAACTGTACGATCAGCCTGCCGGATAACTATGCTGTGACAGTTGTGGAACGTCCGACTGATCCGAATGATGAACTGGGTGTTCAGGTCGCTCAGCTTTCTGTCAGCGATCCTGCGGATAAATCGCTGGCTATGCATGTTATGGTGGAAAGCAGCAAGCTGACTAAAGAATTGCCGGACCTTGATTATAAACCGGGCGGAGTGATGAAGGACTATTTTGCTGAAAACCTGCAAAACAGCGGCTGGCAGGAACCTGTGGTAACAGGTGAACAGCAGAATGAAAACATGTATTTTATTAAATTCAGCAGTTATATAGCCGACAGCGTAGGACAGAAATATGACGGACAGATCTATGCTACGCTGAAGAACGGAAAATTGATCTATCTGATGCTGATGAGTAAAGAACGTGCCTTGAAGCCTGAGGAGAAAGCACTGTTAGAAACGACTGTCAGAAATTTACAGTTTAAAGATACTGCGTTAATTGCTGCAGTCAAATAGAATACGATAGAAAAATATTTTATTGACAAATAGACGTCTTGCTTTAAAAAAGCAAGACGTCTATTTGTTGCTGTGAATATAAATAAAAGCACTCTTACTGCAGACGAATATGCTGCTGAAGGGTGCTTTTATTTATGAGAAAAATTATAAAATTATTAACTGCTCTACAATAACTTTTGCTTATAATGAGTATCCAAAAGTACTATTTTTCTACAAAGTTTAAACATGCTATTCTAAAAATGAAAAGATGATTAATCAGTTAAAAAACTTGTCGTGAAGTTATATAATACGTCGATTTTATTGCGTATAAAACGCAAATCATAAAAACAAAGGAGGTCAAAAGGAGTTTTAAGCTGGAGTAATTTAAGAAAGAAGCGGAGGTAAAATCATGAAATCAAGTAAGAAAAGCAGTCTCAAAATTTTAGTAGCAGCATTGGCCGTGATGACAGTGATTTCCGGTTGCGGCAGTTCGGGAAAAACAGAGAAGTCAGCAGCAAATATTAAATATCCTACTAAATCTGTAAATCTGATTGTACCCTATGCTGCTGGTGGGTCTTCTGATTTATCTGCCAGGCCATATGCAGATGAACTGAATAATATTTTGAAGCAGCCGTTTGTGGTAGTTAATAAACCTGGGGCCGGAGGTGGTGTCGGCGCGGCAGAAGTAGCGCGGGCCAAAGGCGATGGCTATACGCTTTTGAATGCGTCTATTGGTAATGTTACTATCATTCCTTATACTTCTAACGTTGGTTATGACTATAAATCCTTTAAAGCAGTAGCCCAGGTGACTGATATTCCTTTAGCCCTTGCAGTAAGAGCTGATTCGCCGATTAAAACAGTTAATGACTATATTGAATATGCTAAAGCAAATCCGGGTAAATTGCGTTATGGCAGTCCGGGCGCTGGAAATATTCAACATGTAACTTTTGAAGGTTGGAGTAAAAAGCTGGGCATCAAACTTACTCATATGCCATATGCCGGCGCTAACCCGGCAATGGCAGCTTTGTTAGGCGGACATATAGAATCTACTTTTACCGGCCTGACAGAAGCAATGCCGCATTATAAATCAGGCGCCGTAAGAATCATTGCTATTACAGCTGCTAACAGAGTCAGCCTTGTTGATGTGCCTACTTTTAAAGAACAGGGACATGATCTGCAGGCAGGTTTATGGTATGGCGTTTTGGCTCCGGCCAGCACCCCGGATGCAGTTATCAATATTTTAGCTGAGTCCTTGAAAAAGGCTTATGATTCACCAAAAGTACAGGATTCGTGGCACAAGCTTTTCCTTATTCCTGAATATTTAGGCCCCAAAGAATTTGAGGCCAAAATCAAAAAGCAGGCAGAGGAAAATCATCAGATACTTAAAGATATTGGAATGGCGAAAAATTAACGAATAGAAAAACTATTTCTGCGTATTTGTAGAAATTTGACGAATACGCAGAAAGAAGGGAGGCGTTATTTTGAAGACAGTTGATCAAGACATGGTTTCCGGTATTGGATTGATAGTTTTGGGAATAGCTGGCCTTATTGGTGCTTCTGGGTTGAAAAATTTAGTGGTTGCTGATCTGTCAGCTGCTTTTTTCCCAAACATTTTATTTGGAATTTTGATTTTTTGTGGGATATGTCTGCTTTATCAATCAAAAAAACGTATAGAAAAGGTCAAACTGCCTGCGTTCAATTATGTAAGATTAGGAGCAATGTTAGCCGTTTTGTCTATTTATGTGTACATAATGGATTATATTGGATTTCTCATTGCTACAGTTTTGTTTTTAGTTGCGGCAATGTATATCTTTGGTGAAAGAAGAAAGCTGATTTTGGCTGGAGTATCAATAGCGGCGTCAGTCATCGTTTATTTTTTATTCACTGAGGCTTTTATGATAGTTTTGCCGGTACTGAATATATAGAGAGGAGATGCATGGATGGAATTATCAGCTATACAAACAGTAGTGTCATCATTTATGGATGTTTTAAATTTTGATTGTCTGCTGTGGATCGCGCTGGGGACTCTGATCGGTATTGTTTTTGGAGCAGCGCCAGGGTTGACAGCAACTACTGCGGTTGCTTTATTTACGCCAATTACTTTTTATATGCCCTTAAACATATCTTTATCATTTTTGATGGGCATGTACTGCGGCGGTTTTTATGCAGGTTCGATACCTGCGATTTTGATCAACACTCCAGGTGCGCCTGGTAACGCTGCCACAGTAATGGATGGTTATCCAATGGCCAAAAATGGTCAGGCCGGACGTGCACTCAGTGTTTCGGTAACCTCTTCATATATCGGCGGAACATTGTCGGCCTTTGCGTTATTGATTTTTGCACCGATTATTGCCAAAATTGCTTTGAAATTTGGTGCTCCTGAATATTTTGCAGTCGCTGTTTTAGGGTTGGTATGTATTGCCGGTGTATCTGGCAGGTCTATTGTGAAAGGGATCGCAGGTGCCACTATAGGTATGTTTTTAAGTACTATTGGTATGGATCCTATCGATGGCTTGCCGAGATTTACTTTGGACAGTGTTTATTTGATGGGCGGTATTGCTTTGATCCCGGCACTGGTAGGGCTGTTTGCTATAACAGAGGTTTTGTCGAAGGTTGACAAAATGGATGATGAGAATAACAAAGTTATTACTCAGATCAGTGGTATAATGCCACATTTTTCTGAGTACTGGCACAATAAATGGCTGATTCTCAAATCGTCGATCATTGGTATTTTAGTAGGTGCGGTTCCTGGCACCGGTCCGACAATAGCATCCTGGATGGCGTATAACGAGGCTAAAAGATCAGCTAAAGATCCTGAAAAATACGGTACCGGTATTCCTGAAGGCGTTATGGCAACTGAAGCCTCTAATAATGCTGTGACTGGTGGGGCGTTGATCCCGCTGCTCACTTTGGGAGTCCCTGGAGATACGGTAACGGCGGTACTGCTTGGTGCACTGATGATTCAGGGACTGACACCAGGGCCGATGCTGCTGACTGAACATTATGATCTGGTAGCTTTTTTGCTGTGGATACTGATTTTTGCCAATATCGTTATGTTGCTGATGGGTTTGCTGAGCAGTAAATTTGCCCCTTATATTTTGAAAATACCGGTAAAGATACTGATGCCGATCGTATGTGTATTGTGTATTACTGGTGGCTATGCAGCTAATAATAGTTTCTTTGATGCAGCAATGGTAATTGTGATCGGGCTGGGAGGCTACATTTTAATGAGTTTTGGCTTTCCTGTGGCGCCCGTAGTCTTAGGGCTTATTTTGGGTCCTATCATTGAACCGAATATGCGCATGGCGCTTATCGGCTCAGGGCTGAATCCTTTTGTATTTATTTCCACACCACTCAGTGCCGGATTGCTGGTTTTAGCATTTGTCCTGGTTTGGGTAATGAACAGGCGTGGGCGTGGTGCAGCATAAAAAAATTAAGGAGGGAAAATCTTGGGTGCGTTATCTGGTGTAAAAATACTGGAATTGGGACAGGTCGTAGCCGCACCTTTTTGTGGAGCCTTATTGGGAGACTTTGGCGCGGAAGTTACTAAGGTCGAATCGATAACCGGTGACGGACTAAGAAATATGGGCCCGCAATATGATGGCCGGTCTTTGTGGTTCAATGTTGAAAACCGTAATAAAAAAGTTATTTCTGTTAACCTGAAAGACGATGAAGGCAAAGCTATACTGAAAAAAATGATAGTTGAAGCCGACGTTATGATAGAAAATTTCAGACCGGGTATTTTAGAAAAGTTGGGGTTTGATATAGAAACGATACGCAGTATCAATCCTTCTATTATAGTAACCAGGCTTTCGGGATACGGACAAACAGGACCATACAGGAAACGTGCCGGCTATGACAGAGTAGGAGTTGGTATGGGCGGACTGACTTATATTACAGGCTTTCAAGACAGGCCGCCACTCAAACCAGGCGTTTCGGTCGCAGATTATCTGGTAGGTTTTTCGGCTGCATATGGTATCATGCTGGCTTTGTATGAAAGGGATATCAAGGGCAGCGGCAAAGGGCAGGAAATAGATATTGCTCTGTTTGAACCTATTTTCCGCATTCTGGAGTTTACAGCGTTGAATTATCATCTGACGGGTACTGTCAGAGAACGTACTGGCAATACTTTTGTGGCAACTGTCCCCAGCGGCCATTTCCAGTCCAAAGACGGAAAATGGATCAGTATCGCGCTGGCCAATGATAAATTATTTACAAAATTAGCTCAGCTTATTGGCAGAGCGGACTGGCTGGAACGGGAAGAGTTTAAAACGCAGGTGCAGAGGCAGGAAAACAGGACTGAAATTGACCAATATACTGAACAGTGGATCAATGAACATAGTGCTAAAGAATGCTTTGATATTTTAGGCGACTTTATTCCAATGGGACCGATTTATGATATTGCCAGTATTTTTGAAGACCCTCATTACAAGGCAAGAGGCGATATTATTGAAGTGTCTGATGAACGCTGGGGCAAAGTGAAAATGCAGGGTATTGTTCCCAAGCTTTCGCGTACACCTGGCTCAGTTAATTGGCTGGGACCGGACTTAGGAGAAAATTCATTGGAAATTTTGCAGGAGCTGGGATATAAAGCGATGGAAATAGAACGGCTGAAGCAAAGCGGCGTCGTCAAGTTTAAGGAAAATAAAAGATAATTAAAGCGCGAAAGACAGGAGTGGTTAAGGGTGAAGGATAAAATGAAAAAACACCAGACTATTTCCGGTGTGGATTTAAAAGCAGTGTATACCCCCGAAGATATTAGCAGTTTTGACTATGATAAGCAATTAGGTGCACCGGGGCATTATCCGTTCACACGGGGGATGAACGAAAATATGTACAGGGACAAGCTTTGGATTATGGGGCAGTACTCAGGCTTTTCTACCCCGGAAGAAGCTAATAAAAGATATCGATATTTGATTGAGCAGGGGCAAACAGGATTTTCTATTGCTCTTGATTTGCCGACGCAGATGGGCTATGACTCAGACAGCCGTATGGCTGAAGGAGAAGTCGGCAAGGTCGGGGTTTCCATCAATTCGCTGGAAGATATCGAGACCCTGTTTGACGGTATCCAGTTAGAAAAAGTACGACAAATCAGAACAACAGCCAATGCCAACTCCCTGATTATGATGGCAATGTTCGTAGCGTTTGCCAGAAAAAATAATATTGATCCCGATAATATCAAGTTTTTTTTGCAGAATGATGTGCTGAAAGAATATTTTACCAGAGGAACATTCATTTTTCCGCCTAACTACGGTGTAAAAATGTCAGTAGATGTTATCGAATATTGTTCCCGGCATCTGCCCTCATGGACGCCGCTTGCTATCTGTGGCTATCATATCCGTGATGGCGGCGCTACGGCGGTGCAGGAAATTGCTTTTGCTGTTGCCGATGGTCTTTGCTATCTGGATCAGGCCGTCAAACGTGGAGTGGAGATCGATGCTTTTGCTCCGAACCTATTCTTTTTCCTGGCATCTCATATTGACCTGTTGGAAGAAGTTGCCAAGTTCAGGGCGGCCAGAAGGGTATGGGCAAAATTACTGAAAAAACGTTACGGGGCAAAAAAAGCAGAATCACAAAGCATGAATATTTTTATTATGACAATGGGAGGCGCTTTAACAGCTGAACAGCCTCTTAATAATGTAGCTCGTGTAACGATTGAAGCGCTGGCTGCTGTGTTGGGTGGAGTGCAAACTATCGCTACGTCTTCTTTTGACGAAGCATTGAGCATTCCTACAGAAGAATCTGTTACCGTAGCGCTGCGTACGCAGCAGATACTTGGCTATGAAACGGGGGTTACAGAAACAGTAGATCCGCTGGGAGGATCATATTATGTAGAATATATGACCGACAAAATTGAACGAGAGGTTTTTGCATATCTTGAGAAGATTGAAGCGATGGGCGGAGCTATCGCAGCAATTGAGTCGGGATTCTATCAAAAAGAACTGGCCGATGCCGCCTACAAATATCAGAAAGGTGTTGATAATGAAGAGCGGATCATTGTTGGGGTAAATAAATTTACTGACAGCAAATCGGCTAAAGTACCTCTTTTTAAAGTAAATGATGAAATAGCACAAAAGCAGATTGCTAAATTACATGCCCTGAAAAAACGCAGGGACAATGATAAAGTCAGTGCAGCTCTGAAAAAGCTGGCCGACAGTGCCCGTAAGGGTGAAAATCTTGGCGAGGCAATGATTGAAGCTGTTTCTTATTACGCAACTGTTGGAGAAATAAGCAGCACTCTGCGGGAAGTTTTTGGTGGCTACAAACCTCCCACAATATTCTGATTTTTCATCGCACTGAAGAGGAGTTGAATGACTGTGAAAGCGGCTATAAAGGTTATTGTGGCAAAACCCGGTCTGGATGGTCACGACAGGGGCGCCAAAGTTGTGTCAAGAGCACTGCGGGATGCGGGAATGGAAGTTATTTATATGGGGCTGCACAATTTGCCTGAACAAATTGTTGAATGCGCTTTGCAGGAAGATGCTGACGTTATAGGGTTGAGTATTTTATCAGGTGCTCACAATAATATTGTTTCCCGTATTTTTAAAATTCTTCAAGAGAAAAAAATGGAAAAAATAGCGGTGGTTATCGGTGGGATCATACCCGATGATGATATTCCATATTTATTGGATTTAGGTGTAAAAGGAGTATTTACTCCTGGTACCAATATGAACAAAATCGTAGATGTGATTAGACAGAGCGTAGAATTGTAAGGAGGCAGAACTATGAACGGCAAAGGTATTCTTGACGGTGTGCGGGTCCTGGGTATTGAACAGCAGGTTGCGGCACCATACTGCACAATGATGCTGGCGGACCAGGGAGCAGAAGTGATCAAAGTCGAACGGGCTGGTAGCGGAGATTCGGCCCGGGAAATGGCCCCGATTTTAAAAAACGGCGAAAATACGACCAGTGGCTATTTTATGCGGTTTAATAGAAATAAAAAAAGCGTTACTGTTGATTTCAGTAAACCGGAAGGTATTGAAATTTTAAAAGGGCTGATTGCAAAAAGTGATATTATCGTCGAAAATTTTAAACCTGGAATGATGGAGAAATTCAAGCTTGGTTATGACGTTATCAGGGAAATCAATCCTAAAGGAGTATATGTGGCAATCAGTGGTTTTGGCCGTCTGCCAAAAAAACAGGGGCCTTTTGCAAAACGAACGGCTTATGATATCGTTGCACAGGCCATGGGCGGACTGATGCATTTAGCCGGCCAGGTCGATGGCCCGCCTACCTGGCTGGGAGTGGCGATCGGTGATGTGGGGACCGGCGTTTTTGCAGCTAATGCAGCTTTGCTGGGCTACATTAAAGCCCTTAAAACCGGTCAGGGCGAATTTATAGACGTGGCAATGTATGATTGCATGATCGCTCTGGCGGAGCGGGCGCATAACGTATATTCGTTTACAGGTAAAATCCTCAGCCGCGGGCCTGATCCATTGATTTGCCCCTGGGGACCGTTTGAAGCTAAAGATGGTTATGTAGCTTTGATCGTACCGACCCAGGCCATGTGGGTCAAGTTCTGTAAGGCAATCAAACGTGAAGATCTTATCAATGAAGAACTTGATTCAGGACCTAAACGTGCTGCTAAGATTAATATGCTGATGCCCATTATCAAGGAATGGATGGCCGATAAAACTAAAAACGAAGTATGTGAGATACTGATGGCAGAGGGCCTCCCCTGCGGACCTGTACAAAATTCTCAGGATGTTTTTAATTGTCCGCATGTTAAAGCCAGAGAAATGTTTGTAACTATTCCCGACACAGTAATGGGTGAAGTCACTGTGGTAGGCAGCCCGTATAAACTTGATGGCGAAGAACCAATTTACGGTGCGGTTCCACAATTAGGCGCTGATAATGATGAAATACTTTCTCAGTTGTTAAAGTATGACGAAAATAAGATCGCAGAATTAAAAACCAAAAAAGTAATTTGACGAAAGGTGGCAGTTAAAATGCAAGAAGTTGTTATTGTCAGTACAGCCAGAACTCCGTTTGATAAATTTGGTGGACCACTGAAAAATATGAGTACGGTGGAGTTAGCCAGTATCGCAACGAAAGCAGCGATGCAGCGTGCTGCGTTAGACCCCCAAGACGTGGAAGAATATTATCTGGGCATCAATATGCCAACTCAGAACAGATCTATTGCCAGACAGGCTGCTTTGGAATCAGGCATCCCTGAAACTGCCAATGCCCTGACTGTTGACAGAGCCTGCTGTTCTTCTTATTCGGCAATTGCCATGGGCTACAGGGCCATTGCTCTTGGCGAAGCTAAAATTGCCGTCTGCGGCGGCAGTGAAAATATGAGCAATGTCCCATATTTTCTTAACGATCTCAGATGGGGTAAAAGAATTGGTGATATCGTGCTGAAAGATATTATGGTGGTGTCGTGTCCATATACTGGCGAACCACGTGCCGTTCAAGCTGGTAAAGGTGCTGTGAAATATGACATCAGCCGGGAGATGCAGGATATCTGGGCCTTTGGCAGCCAGAAAAAATATGCGGCAGCGGAAGCCGCTGGTAAATTTGACGATGAAATCGTATCGGTGGTACTAAAAGATAAAAAAAGCAGAGAAATTGTGATTGACAAAGACCAGTCACCGAGACCGGAGACAACTATTGAAGGGCTGGCTAAGCTGCCCACGGTCTATGGGAGTCCGACTGTAACAGCAGGTAATGCGCCAGGACTTAGTACTGGTGCGGCTATGGTAACTCTTATGAGCAGAGAAGAAGCAGTAAAAAGAGGCCTAAAACCTCTGGCAACTATTATCGGTCATGCTCAGGCTTCAGGTCATCCGGATGGAATTGCTTCTATTCCAGCTGAAGCGGCCAAGAAAGCCCTGCAAAAAGCTAACCTGACAATTGATCAGATTCAATTGATCGAAGTTAATGAAGCGTTTGCGGTCATGCCGTTGGTTACTACCAAAATCCTCGGTGAAGGTAATGAGGAAAAGGTGGAAGCTTTGAGAAAGATCACTAATGTTAATGGTGGAGCTATTGCTATTGGCCATCCGACCGGGGCTACGGCTGCCCGCCTGGTAATGACTGTTTGCAGGGAAATGCAAAGACGCGGCGGCGGTTATGCCTTGGCGACTATTTGCGGCGGTATTGGCGAAGGCGAATGTATGGTTTTTAAAGTCGAAAAATAATAATAACAGAGGTGTATTAAATGGCCTGTGAAGCAGTTCGGTAATGTATAATTGCAAACTGCTGCACAGGCCGTTTGTAAATTTAATAACCGGCAGATGTGAAAGGAGGCGTTGAGGTTGTCTTCGGAAGATAGAATAAAAATATGTGTCAAATTGATTGTAGTGATAGCGTTGCTGCAGATGCTGGCTTTGTTTAAAATATTTGATTTGCGGTATCTGATAGCTTTTTGCGGTATCATGATACTCTTGCTTGGCATAACAGTGATGAGTAAAAATTTTAGAAAAATGGTTGCAGGATTTCTTTTTTTAGGAACATTATTGAACCTTTACACATATCAGCCGTTAACTTCATGGATAAGTGGTATTAATTATATGCTGAATATTACTGCAATTTTGGTGATAATGCAGCTTTTTGTGATCCCGATAAAAATTGGTAATTATTCTGGACATTTTAAATACCTTTTATTACAGGGTTTTAAAAATGAAAGACATGTATATATTTTTTCGTCCGTTGTCATCAGTATGTTTTCTACATTTTTACTTTTTGGCACGATTCCGGTTATGTTATCTTTGTTGGGAGCACCATTAAAGCAAATATTAAACAATTATAATAAATTTATGAGCACCGCTTTGACACGCGGATATGCTGTTGCTGTTATGTGGGCGCCGGGAGCTGTAAATATTCTGCTGGTAATGAATGTCACCGGCGTGAGATGGGTCGATATTTTCCCGGTCGGGTTTGCTGTTTCCATACTGGGATTAGGAATAAGCTACTGCCTGCAGAAAAAATATTTGAGTAAGGTGCCTTTTAATAAAGAAACATGTTTAAGGACAAATGCAGCGGTGTATGAAATTAAAGCAAAACAAGAAGCCTTGAGGAAAGTTTTGAATATCGTATTTCTTGTAATAGTGCTTATAGTATTAATTTTCAGCTTTGATGTAATCGGAATAGGCGACAACACCTCGCGGGTGATGTTGGCGGGATTACTTTTAGTTTCTATCTGGTTGTTTACGTTAAGAAAAGAAAAAAATTTTAAAAAGGCCGTTGATGAATATTTTGATGTGAGTTTAGTAAAAACAATAGATTTAGCGATTTTATATGTGGCTTTGGGGATTTTTTCAAAAGCATTGGAAACATCAGCGGTTTTAGAAAAAATTTTACCGTATGTAACCTTATTGTCTGATCAAAATCCTATAACGATCATCCCGGTGATTATCCTAAGTATCATAGCATTGGCAATGTTTGGATTACATCCATTTGTCGTAATCATAATTTTGGGACAAGTACTCATGTCGTCATCATTGCCGCTTGATCCCAGGGTGATTGCACTGACATTGTTATTTGGTTCTATGCTTTCTTATATGCTTTCTCCTTTTGCCGGTATGGTGTTGACCACAGCCAAATTTTTGAATGTTTCTATCTATGATGTCGGAGTGAAGTGGAATGGCCTGTTTGGTATCATTTTGTTTTTGATTGGGAGTGGAATTATAATATTGTATCAGCTATATGGTGTTTAGACATTTTGGCAACAAACAGCAGAATTACTACATGTATGCTAAAGAGCTTATTACAGCAGCAATTCCCGGATTTTTGCAACGATATAGAATTAGTTTTAATATCAAGAATAGTTGGTAGAGAAAAAGATAAAAATATTATAAATTGTTTTAAATTTAAACGTTTAAAAATAAAATACATTGACAAAATAATAGTTTTAAGATATTTTAATTAATGCCAAAGCAATTAAAATTAGTTTTTAGGGTATAAAGATAATTTCTGTGCCGCTCAAGGATATTTACGGGCAAAGGGGGCGTAATAATATGGATATGTTTGACTGGAAAATTATTAAAACATTATATGAATTGAAGAATATTACGAATACAGCAAAAGTTTTATACATTTCTCAACCTGCTCTGACTGGCAGAATTAAGAAAATCGAAAAATATTTAGGGGTAAAATTAATTGTTTCCAGTAATAAAGGCATCACCTTTACTCATGCAGGAAAATACGCAGCGGAATATGCGGGTGACTGTCTAACTGACTTTGAATTATTTTTGGAAAAACTTTCCAATATGGAAGTCGATGTTTCCGGAACGTTGAGAATAGGATCGCCAAGCATTATTGCCAGATATTACATACCTCTATTGATACAGAAATTTAAAGAAATGTATCCTACAGTAACTTTTGAAGTAACGATTGAAAACAGTAGCGAGGTACTGTCGCATACTAAAGATGGAACATTTCATTTTGGTTTTTTGCGTGAAGATTTCGGTTGGGATGACGGTGTAAAAAAATTGTTGACGATAAATCATTTATGCGCGGTCTCTAAAACAAGGTTTGAATTAAATGATTTACCCTCTATGGCCAGAGTGGATTATCAAACAGATTCATATTTCAGGACGTTTTTGGATAATTGGTGGAACAGCAGATTTGAAGAAAAACCTAATATTATAATGCAGGTCAGCAATATCGATTTATGCAAAGAAATGGTATTCAGCGGTGTTGGTTACGGGTTGCTGCCTTCAATAGTTTTATCCGATCATCCGGAGGTTTACCAGATTCCGCTTTGTGATAAACAAGGTGAATTGATACACCGCAAAACATGGATCGTTGGGAAAAACAGCGCTCTGCAAAGGAAGCTCCCGGCTACATTTTATAATTTTATTCAGGCCTGTCATTTTGGTGATTTTTTAAGAAGATATTAAGATGGCGTATAAAAGCAAAAAACGGCTGCGACTCGCACCACCGTAGTCGCAACCGCTTTTTGAGGTTGAAAGGATGAAAATAATTGAGAGAGAAGGGAGGAGGTAATTGCATTTAATGCTTTTGCCTTGTCTATATAATACCTTACGACAACAGGATTTGCATCTTACAATGGTTACATAATCTGTTTAATATAATTACATAATTATATTAAAGTTAAAAGTTTTTCATACTGAAAGCTCAAAATTTTTTTTTGCTTTTTGGAAGCAGGCTTGATAAAATGCCATTAAGAGCTGACAGGTGGTGAAGAAATGCAGACAGTGGCATGTTTTGGCGATTCTCTGATTTATGGTTTTCCTTTCGGACCGCGTGTTTCGTGGATCGCGGAAGTTGAAAAGCTGACAGGTCATAAATTTTTAAATTATGGCGTTTGCGGCGATTGTACAGACGATATTTTAACCCGTCTGCAAACGGCGTTTTTACCGGAACAGACTACGCATATTTTATTTTGGGGTGGCGCGAACGATATCATTCAAATGCGGCCGCAGAAATTTATTGTGGAAGACCTGCAGAAAACAGTGTGCTGTTGCCAGGATAAAAATTTAAAACCGGGTATAGTCTTGCCGCTGGTAACTGCCGAAAGCGGGTTAAACAAATATATTTTACCGCTGCGTGAGGCCATAAGCACACGTTTTGCAGAGTCGGTATGGCTGCTTGATCTGCAGCCGGCTGTGGGGCTGACTGCGGCAGACCGGAAGAACGCCTATCTGGACGGCGTGCATCCGACTGCCGAAGTTTACAGAGCAATGGGAAGATATGCTGCGCCGCTGCTTAAAAGCTGGCTGGAAAAAGATAATAGTAAATAAAGAAACTTTGCTTTCACGTGCCTTTTTGTATTATAATAAAGAAATAGATAAGTAGGCGGGCGTTAAGTTTAACGCAGTATTTATGCTGAATATTTAATTTATTGAAGATAGAGGAGAAAATCATGTTTATTGATCGAGCGAGAATATATGTTGAGGCCGGTGCCGGCGGTGATGGCCGTAGCAGTTTCAGACGTGAAAAATTTGTTGAAAAAGGCGGCCCGAACGGTGGCAATGGCGGTCGTGGCGGCGATGTGATTTTAAAAGCTGATAAAAATCTCAATACTTTGATCGACTTTCGCTACAAAAGAAAGTTTGTTGCCAAACGTGGCGGGCACGGCGGTAATTCCAACTGCACAGGTCCACGAGCCGATGATGTTATCGTAAAGGTTCCAATGGGTACTTTAGTGCGCGATGATGCTACCGGCGTGCGTCTGGCTGATCTGACTGAGGACGGTCAGGAATATGTTATTGCCAGAGGCGGCCGCGGTGGTAAAGGCAATGCCTGTTATGTTACCAGTACCAACAGGGCTCCGACCTTTGCTGAAAAAGGCGAACCGGGAGAATTGCGCTGGGTCAAGCTGGAACTGAAGCTGCTGGCTGACGTTGGCCTGGTTGGTTATCCCAGTGTTGGTAAATCCAGTATCATTGCCCAGGTTTCGGCTGCAAGGCCTGAAATCGCCGCTTATCACTTTACGACGCTGACCCCGGTTTTAGGTGTGGTGCGTATCGACGCTGAACGCAGCTTTGTTTTAGCCGATATTCCCGGACTGATCGAAGGCGCGCATGAAGGCGTAGGTTTGGGGCACGACTTTCTGCGTCATGTGGAACGCACCAAAGTACTGCTGCATGTTTTGGACGTTTCCGGTACCGACGGCCGTGATCCCATCGAAGATTTTGAAAAAATCAATTTCGAGCTGTCGCAATACAGTGAACGTTTGGGGCGTCGCAAACAGCTGGTAGTTGCCAATAAAATGGACTTGCCAGAAGGGCAGGAAAATTTCCAGCGTGTTAAAGAATATGTAGAAGCCAAAGGCTATGAGATCGTAAAAGCTTCGGCCGCTACCGGTGAAGGCCTGCAGGAACTGATGTATAAGGCTTATGAGATGCTGCAGAACTTTGAACCGGAGCCGGATGAAGAAGAACATATCATGATAGATGAAATCGACCCGGACAGCTTTGAGATCACAGCCTGTGCGGATGCGGATTTTGAAGTAAAAGGTAAAAATATCGAGCGCCTTGTAGCCATGACAAATTTTGATAATGACGAAGCATTGTACCGCTTCCAGCTGATCTGGAAAAGCCTGGGTATCGATGCCGCTTTAAAAGAAAAAGGTATTCAGGAAGGTCAGACAGTACGTATCCGCGATATGGTGTTTGAGTTTAAAGAATACTAAGATTTTAACGAGGGGACTGAGCTGGATGACTTTTGACCGCTCTGCGCTGAAAGAAGCTAAACGTATCGTAGTGAAGGTTGGTACCAGTACCATAACCTACGTTAACGGTAAACGTAATTTTGAACAGATCGACCGATTGGCCCGTGAACTTGCCGACTTACAGAACCAGGGCAAAGAAATGATCCTGGTGACGTCCGGCGCTGTTGCCGTAGGCGTGGACCGTCTGGGGCTGCCCGAAAAACCCAAGACTATCCCCGGTAAGCAGGCTGCTGCTGCCGTAGGACAGGGGATTTTGATGCATACTTATGAAAAACTTTTTGCCGAATACGGGCAGATTGTGGCACAGGTACTGCTGACAAAAACAGAATCTTTGGACCGGCACCGTTACACCAATTCACGCAATACGTTTATGGAGCTGCTAAAAAACAGAGTTATTCCCATCGTCAATGAAAATGACGTTGTCGCTTTAGATGAATTGAAGATCGGTGATAATGATAATATGTCGGCACTGGTAGCCGGTATCGTCGATGCCGATCTGGTCGTGATCCTTTCCGACGTAGACGGATTGTATACAGCAAACCCACAGACGCATCCCGATGCAAAACTGGTGAGTATCGTCAGCGATATTACCCCGGAGATCGAGGCCAGCGCCGGTGGTGTTGGCAGCAGCTTAGGGACCGGCGGTATGTTTACCAAGCTGCAGGCGGCTAAAGCCGCCACCAGTTCGGGTATCCATCTGGCTATTGCCCGCGGCGACGAAAAATATGCTATTGCCCGCATTTTGCAGGGTGAGAATATTGGCACGGTCTTTGTTTCCAAAGAGAACCGTCTGCAGTTCCGTAAACGCTGGCTGGCCTTTGGGGCCCGCATTATGGGTAAACTTGTTATTGATGAAGGCTGCGCCAAAGCCGTGCGCAAAGCAGGCGGCTGCAGCATTTTGCCGGCAGGCATCACGGCGGTTGAAGGGCAGTTTGAAGCCGGTAATACCGTCAGCGTTGTCGACCTGGCCGGGCATGAACTGGCACGTGGTTTGAGTCACTATTCTTCAGCGGAACTGGAGCAGATCAAAGGTGCAAAAACCTCGGAAATAGAAGACAGAATAGGTCATAAAAATTACGACGAGGTCATCCATCGTGATGATCTGGTTATTTTGGGCTAGGAGGAGACCCGCATGGCAACTTATGAAATGATGCGTACTAAGGCCGAAGCTGCACATCGTGCGGCAGCTGAACTGGCAGTAACTTCTACCGTGATCAAGAATAAAGCGCTGCTGGCTATGGCCGCCGCGCTTGAAGCAGGAGTGACGGAAATTTTGGCGGCTAATGCCAAAGATATGGAAGCCGGCCGCGCTAATAATATGAAAGCATCAATGCTGGACAGACTGGCGCTTTCACAGGCACGTATTGATGCTATGGCCGAAGGACTGCGTCAGGTAGCGCAGCTGGAAGATCCTGTCGGCAATGTTTTGGATGGACGTAGACTGCCGAATGGTCTGACTGTGACGAAAGTACGTGTTCCTCTTGGTGTTATTGGTATTATCTATGAAGCCCGCCCGAATGTTACAGCCGATGCTATCGGTTTATGTGTAAAATCAGGCAATGCAGTTATTTTGAAAGGCGGCAGCGAAGCCCTGCATTCAAATATTGCTATTGCCGGTATCTTGACGCAAGCAGCAGAGGCAGCCGGCATACCGGCAGGGGCCATACAGTTTATCGACAGCAGTGACCGTCAGGCTGTAACTGATCTGATCAAAATGAACGGACTGGTCGACGTAGTCATTCCCCGCGGCGGGGCCGGACTTATTCAGGCTGTGGTGCAGAATGCCACGGTCCCTGTCATCGAAACAGGTATTGGCGTCTGCCATACCTATGTAGATGTCGGAGCCGACTATGATATGGCGCGCGCGATCGCCATCAATGCCAAAGTGCAGCGCCCGGCAGTATGTAATGCGATGGAAACATTGCTGGTGCACGAGGACGCCGCTGCTGAATTTTTGCCGCAGATGCTGGCCGAATATTTTGCTGCCGGCGTAACGGTCATCGGCTGCGAGAAAACGCAGTCCTTTGACAAGCGTATCCAGGCAGCAACGGAAGCAGACTGGGCCACGGAGTACGGGGATCTGCGTTTATCGGTAAAAATAGTCAGTGGTCTGGAAGAGGCGCTTGCGCATATTGCCAGATATGGTACTAAACATTCTGAATGTATCGTTACCAGCGACTATGGACATGCCCGTATCTTTCAGCAGCGTGTCGATGCTGCCGCAGTTTATGTTAACGCTTCAACACGTTTTACAGACGGTTTTGAATTTGGTTTTGGCGCTGAAATTGGTATCAGTACGCAAAAACTCCATGCCCGCGGACCGATGGCTTTGCCTGAGCTAACCAGCAGCAAATATCTTATCAGCGGCGACGGACAAATACGGGGTTGATTTTAAAGTGAAAGCAGTCTGCCCTTGACGCAGGCTGCTTTTCTGTTTTTAAAAATCACTTTTTTGTCATACTTTTTGACTGATTTGTCATTAAAAAAACACAGAATTCATCTATCATAGGTTTTGACCAAAAGAATAGAATAAGCTATAATTTTAAACATGGTACGAGCTGATAAGGATTGTTAATTTTGCGAAAGTAAAGAGGGATGTATGATGTTAGCATGGATAAAACGCAATAAATATGTACTGGGATTTTTGACGGTCCTGATAGCGATCGGCTATTTTGGCTACGGTTATTATAAAAGCAGCACTGAAGTCAAAGAAACGGTGCGCACGGCGACTGTTGAATACGGACACTTGGCCGACAGCATTTCAGCTACAGGCAGTTTGAGCGCCGTCGATAATGTGGATATCAGCTCCAAGATCACCGGACGTATCGTCGAAGTCTGCGTCGAAGAGAACGATCATGTCAACGCCGGGCAGGTGCTGGTACGCCTGGACGATACCTCACTGGCGGCCACACAGACTCAGATGCGGGCCAAAATGGAAAATGCTCTGGCAACCTATAACCGTTACAGTGCCCTGCTTGCCCAGGGTGCTATTTCCAGATCTGACTATGATCTGGCCGAAGCTGATTATACTGTCGCTAAAGCCAACTACGATCAGGCTACTTCCAATGTCAACGATACAGTCATCACTACGCCGATCTCCGGTTATGTTATCGGCAAGCCTACCCCTGTAGGACAGACGATCAGCTCAGGTATTTCCGAACCTCAGGTCATCATGTCCATTGCCAACCTTGATAATATGCAGATCGAAACGCTGGTCGACGAATCTGATATTGGCCAGGTCAGAGTAGGGCAGAAAGTAAACTTTACTGTTGATTCCTATCCTGACAGAACCTTTGAGGGTATCGTCAGACTGGTATCCCGTAAAGCAGTTACCGAAAATAATGTTATTTATTATACAGTATATGTCGATGTGGCAAACCCGGAAGGCAAGCTGCTGCCGACGATGACGGCCCGCGCCAATATTATCGTCAACGAAGCTGACGGCGTGCTGATGGTGCCGGTCAACTGCCTGCGTACAGAAGGCAGCCGCCGTTATGTGCAGGTATATAATGAAGCAACTAAAGAGATCCGCGACGTAAATGTTGAAGTGGGAATGAGCGGTGATGACAAGATCGAGGTCAGCAGCGCTGAACTCAAGGCCGGCGATAAGCTTTTGATCAAAGCCGCCAAAGCGACACAAACCAATAATAACCGCATGGGCCCGCCGATGCACTGATAAAATGAGAGGAGTCGCGCATATGACTGCTGTGATCAGACTTGAAGATATTATGAAAACATATGTTATGGGCGATGCCGTAGTCCATGCGCTCGATCATGTCAACGTCGAGATCGGCACCGGTGAATTTACTTCTATTATGGGGCCGTCCGGCAGCGGCAAATCAACAATGATGAATATTCTTGGCTGCCTGGATCGTCCGACTTCCGGTAAGTATTATTTAGACGGTAAAGAAGTGGCCGGCTACAGCGACGACGAACTGGCACGGACACGCAACGCAAAAATAGGTTTTGTTTTTCAAAACTTTAACCTGCTGCCCAAATTATCGGCGCAGCTGAACGTAGCCCTGCCCCTGGTTTATGCCGGTGTTGGCGAAGAAGAACGCCTGGAACGGGCTAAAACAGCCCTGGAAGCAGTTGGTCTGGGCGACAGGATCGACCATAACCCCACAGAAATGTCCGGTGGTCAGCGACAGCGTGTAGCTATTGCCCGCGCCCTTATCAACGACCCGGCCATTATTATGGCAGACGAACCGACAGGAAATCTGGATACCAAGTCCAGTTATGAAATCATGGACATCTTTAAAAAAATGAATGATGACGGCAAAACGGTAGTCATGGTTACTCATGAGCCAGACATTGCCGAGCAGACCAAGCGTATTCTGACTATGCGTGACGGTAAGCTGGTCAGTGACGAATGGAGGACTGACCATGTTTAACGAATCCATCAAAATGGCGATCGACGGGATGATCTCTAATAAACTGCGTACTTTGCTGACTCTTTTGGGTATCATCATCGGCGTTGGTGCCGTTATAGCTATGGTCAGTCTGGGCTTTGGCGTGAAAGAACAGGTCAAAAGCAATATTTCCAGTCTGGGCAGTAATCTGCTCATCGTCATGTCAGGCGGTCGTACCGCCAGCGGCGCACGTCTCGCAGCTGGTCAGGGCGCGCGTCTGACGGCGGAAGATGCTTACGCTATCGAAAAACAGATCGAAGGCATTGCCTATGTCGCACCGGCTGTTTCCTCCTCCTATCAGTTAGTAGTAGGCAATCAAAACTGGACTGCCAGTGTGGAAGGAACAACGCCTAATGTGCTGGATATCCGCAGTTATAAACTGGCCGAAGGCCGGAACATGACTGAACGTGATCTCAGCAGCCGGGCCAGAGTCTGCGTTATTGGTCAGACCATTGTCGATAATCTGTTCCCCGAAGGCGATGCTGTCGGGAAAACCCTGCGGATCAATAAAGCTCCGTTTCAGGTCATCGGTGTCCTGGAAGCCAAAGGCCAGTCGGCCAGCGGTCAGGATCAGGACGACGTAGTCTATATTCCGCTGACAACGGCGCAAAACAGAATGATGGGCATTACCCATATCAGCAGGATCACGATCCAGGCCGAAAATGAAAACGTTATCGACCAGGTGCAGGCCGAAGTGGAACAGCTGCTGCGGCAGCGGCATAAAATCAAAGCCGGCGACGATGACGACTTTACTGTACGGAACCTGGCGGCCCTGATGGAAACAATGATGGAAACTGCCAATACCATCACCCTGCTGCTGGGCTGCATTGCGGCCATCAGCCTGCTGGTCGGCGGCATCGGCATCATGAATATCATGCTGGTTTCTGTTACCGAGCGGACAAGGGAAATAGGCATCCGCAAAGCATTGGGCGCTACTTATAACAATATCCTGCTGCAGTTTCTGATCGAAGCCATGGTCATTGGCGTGGTCGGCGGTACGCTGGGCGTGATTTTAGGCATCGGTTCATCCTATGCCATCAGTTATTTCGCCGGCTGGCAAACCGTCATTTCCATACCAACGATCATCATTGCGGTGGTATTTTCCGTGGGTATCGGCCTCTTCTTCGGCATCTACCCGGCGCGCAAAGCAGCACTTTTAGACCCCATCGAGGCATTGCGCTATGAATAAAAATTATTGCAGTGAGCATGAAGTAAAACAAAATGCAGCTAAAAAAGCAACCTGGCACGAAAAAATGCAGGCCTTCTCAAACTATCTGAGAAGGCCTAAGACTGTTTTTGATTTAAAAGACCGCAGCAAAGCGTTACTGCTCCTGGCCGCAATCATTATCGGCGTACAGTATCTGCTGAAAGTGCTTTTAAAATAATTTAAAACTGATAAAAAAAGAACTGACCTCTTAGAGGTCAGTTCTTTTTTTATCAGTTGTTTATTTGCGTAAATTAAATTTTATGCAAAAATAAGAAAATTTTATGTTTTAAATAAAAACTTTTAGAATCGTTAATATACTTAATGCAAAATAAAACAAATAAAAAATCGTATTACTAAAAAATCTTGACAAAAAGAGTATAATTAATTATGTAAAGTTACAAATTATTTAATTAAAATAAATGAGATAAGGAAGCGAATTTGATGGAACAAGCTTTAACAAAAGCAGGAATATGTTTGATTTTAAGCTGCTGCACCGTTTCGGTACAGGCAGCTTCACCAAATATGGCAGCGCAGCAAAGCCGCATCGACCAGATCGAACAGCAGCAAAATGCCAAACGGCAGGCTATGGAAGAACAGGCCAGGCTCAACGCGCCTAATGTTAATCTGGCACCTGAAACAGAAGCAGCAGAAGCCGTTCATTTACCGCAGGAAAAAGTAAGCTTTTTGATAAAAACAATCGAAATAGAATGTGCTAATAAAAAATATAAGTCAGACTTTAAATGGGCAGACAAAGTATTACAACAGTATGAACATCAGCGGATTGGCGTTGAAGGGATAAATATTTTAGCCAAACTGCTATCAGAAAACATTATTGATAAAGGCTATGTAACCAGTAGAGTTGTGATTCCTGAACAGGATCTTTCTTCAGGTACTTTAAAGTTTATTATTATCCCGGGTATCATACACGATATACGTTTTGCTCAGGATACCTGGGGAACCTGGCGTAACGCTTTCCCTACGGCACCAGGCAAACTGCTGAATATCCGCGATCTGGAACAGGGACTGGAGCAGATGAAACGTGTCCCTAATCAGGATGTTAAGATGCAGCTGGTTCCGGGTGCTGAACCGGGGGAAAGCGACGTAGTGATAGATATACAACGCAGCAATAAGCCGTGGAACATTGGTTTATCCATAGATGATTCAGGAACAAAAAGCACAGGGCGCCTGCAGGCCTCGGCCAATCTGTCGTTTTATAATCCAACCGGTCTGAACGATGTCATGAGCTACAGCTATACAAAAGATGCCGAAGGTAATGACAGCAGCTTTGGTACTAAAAACTATTATTTTTCTTATTCAGTGCCCTATCAAGACTATACGTTCAGTATCAGCAAATACCGCAACCGTTTTTATCAGACGGTGCCCAGTATCGTACCGTTCATGTCCAGCGGACAAACGGATGGTCTGGAAATTGGGGTACAGAAGCTTTTATACCGCGACAAAACGCGTAAAACGCAGGGGCAGTTCAAGCTTATCAAACGAAAACGGCACAGTTTTATCAACGATACTGAAATAGAAGTGCAAAGACAGGAAACTACAGCCTACCAGCTGGGACTGCTGCACAGGCAGTATTGGGGGCCAAGCACGATAGATCTGCTGCTGTATTATCAAAAGGGGATGCCCTGGTGGCAGGCTGAACCGGGCCTGACTGATCACATAGAAGGAACAGCCACGACAAGATATGGTTTGTATGGTTTGAATCTTAATATCGGCACTCCTGTCAAACTGGGCAAAGCACAGGGACGTTATAATTTTAATTTCCGTGGTCAGTATACGACCGATGTTTTATATGGTGTGGACCAGTTCAGTATCGGCGGTCGTTATACCGTCCGCGGTTTTGACGGCGAACAGAATTTGTCAGCTGAAAATGGCATCATTATTCGCAACGAATTGAGCGTTGCCGTACCAAAGCTGCGGTTGGAACCTTATATTGGCCTTGACCTGGGTCATGTCTGGGGTCCTTCCGACCAATATCTGCTGGGTAAAAATCTGGCAGGCGCTGTTTTTGGTATCCGTGGCAACCTGTTTAAAGGGATGCAGTATGATGCCTTTATCGGTGCGCCGATCTATAAGCCGGACGGTTTTGAAACATCTAAAACTGCCTTGGGTTTTCAGGTCTATTATCAATTTTGATGAAGAAGGGTAAATAATGAGTAAATATAGAAAAAACCAATTAGCTAAAAAAATAACTGCTTCACTGCTTTTACTAAGCTTTTCCGCACAGCCTTATTTCAGCGCGGCAGCCTTTGCTGCTACTACGGCAACGCCGGCAGCAGGCCAGCAGGTAAATGTTCAGAGCAGTAACGGCACTGTTGTTGTAAATATCAATAACCCTCAAGGCACAGGCGGCCTTTCACATAATAAGTTTACCGATCTGCAGGTAGGGGCTGAAGGTATTGTTTTTAATAACAGTACTGTCAATACAACCAGTGAGCTGGCCGGCAATATCAATGGTAATACTAATCTTACCAATCCGGCCAGTATTATTCTTAACGAAGTCACAGGCCGCAATCCCTCGGCCTTAAATGGTATGCTGGAAATTGCCGGGCAGAAAGCCAGCCTCATCATTGCCAACCCTAACGGCATCAATGCTTCCGGCGTAGGCTTTATCAATACCAATCGGGCCGTGCTGACAACAGGTGTGCCTATCATCGACGCCAACAATAATTTGCAGGGGTTTACAGTCGCAAACGCCAGTAAAATCACTTTTACAGACCGCGTTCAAACAGATAGCAGCGGTCAGGAAACAGGCATCATCAATGGCAGCAGCGATACACCGAGGATCGACCTTATCAGTCGTGCCGTTGAGATCAACGGCACACTGCAGGCACAGGCTATCAACATCGTAACAGGCGCAAACAAGGTCACCTACAGCGATGCTGCTGGTGACAGTAATGATTTGCAGGCCGAAAAAATCACTGCCGCAGCAGCAGCTCCGGCTCTGGCACTGGACGTCTCTGCTTTAGGCGGTATGTATGCCGGACGCATCACTATGGTGGGTACAGAAAACGGCGTCGGTGTTAAAAATGCCGGCGTTATGGAAGCTTATGGTGATATCGGTGCTATCTCCCTCAATGTCAATGGCAAAATCACTTTTGCCCAAAGCACAGAAACTGAAACCGATCCTGACGGCGGGGCAGATATCAGCACTGTAACCAGTAGAATAGCTGCCCAGAAAAATATTGAGCTGCAAAGTTCGGAGACCATAGAATTTGCCGACGACATAACAGCAGGTGGTGATTTGACTGTTAAAGCTCAAACTATCACTAATCATGGTCTGCTCACCGCAGGCAGCTATCGCCCGGCCAGCGCAACAGACGATGATGCAGAAGTAGATGCTGTTATCGATACTACTGCTAAAATGTCTTTGACAGCGACAGGCACTGTTACCAATGAAGGAGCAATCAGCAGTGCAGGAAGCATCACCACAGCAGCAGATAATTTTGCCAACAAAGGTTCTGTCAGTGCAGCTGCGATCACAGTCACAGGTAAAGATTTGCTGAACCAGGGTACTATCGACCAAAGCGGTACAGAAGCAACCAAAATAAAGAGGTTTCCCTGTCGCCAAAGATAACCATGACCGATATTTCTGATTTGGACAAA
>ERZ791744.869-NODE-869-length-24120-cov-5.770497_pt1 | contig 24120 bp, 6 predicted proteins | sample MGYA00510039_ERZ791744 | MGnify/ENA primary metagenome ERZ791744 (study PRJEB30046, sample SAMN00791969) | human gut metagenome | study: EMG produced TPA metagenomics assembly of the A metagenome-wide association study of gut microbiota in type 2... | reverse complement strand
GTCAGCTCAGGTGCTTTTTCTTGCCCAGCAGCAGGGCGGCGGCAGCCAGCAGGGATACGGAGGCCGCAGCCAGCCACAGAGCGGTGTGAGCCTCGTCGCCGGTCTTGACGCCGGGATTCTCGGGCTCAGCGGGCTTGTAGTTGGGGTCGGTCTCGCCGCAGTTGGTGCACTTGCCGTCCTTGTAATCGTGGCCGGTAGCGGGGATGACTTCGCCCTTCTTCACGACCTCTTGGCACACGGTGCAGACCTCGTCGCCGGTGTAGCCATCCTCGGTGCAGGTGGCCGCCTTGGCGCCTACCAGCTGGGTCTTGTGGCCCGGCGCGGGAATAACCTCGCCCTTCTTCACGGTCTCGCCGCACACGGTGCAGACCTCGTCGCCGGTGTAGCCATCTTCCGTGCAGGTGGCCGCCTTGGCGCCTACCAGCTGGGTCTTGTGGCCCGGCGCGGGAATAACCTCGCCCTTCTTCACGGTCTCGCCGCACACGGTGCAGACCTCGTCGCCGGTGTAGCCATCTTCCGTGCAGGTGGCGGCCTTGGCGCCTACCAGCTGGGTCTTGTGGCCCAGAGCGGGGATAACCTCACCCTTCTTCACGACCTCCTGGCACACGGTGCACACCTCGTCGCCGGTGTAGCCGTCTTCCGTGCAGGTGGCGGGCTTCGCACCCACCAGCTGGGTCTTGTGGCCCAGGGAGGGCAGGGTCTCGGTGCGGGTGTCGGTATAGTTCTTGCCTTCCAGGGTCACGGTGGCGGTATAGGTCCGGACGCCCTCGGTGGAGCAGCCGGGCTGGGTGGTGACCTCGCTGGTGATGCTGGCGGGCAGGACCTTCACATGGCCGGCATCCCGGGCGCAGGCGAAGGAGGCCTCGGCGGCGCCGCAGCCGGTCCAGGTCCACACAGGCTCGCCCCAGGCGTGGCCCAGGGAGGGCAGGGTCTCGGTGCGGGTGTCGGTGTAGTTCTTGCCCTGGAAGGTCACCGTGGCGGTATAGGTCCGGACGCCGGTGCTCTCGCAGGAAGCGGGGGTGGTGATCTCGCTGGTAACAGCGGCGGTGACCTCCTCCACATGGCTGGCGTCACGGCTGCAGGTGAAGGTAGCCTTGGCGGACTCGTAGCCGGTCCAGGTCCAGGCGGCCTCGCCATAGTCGTGGCCCAGCACGCCGATGGTCAGGGCCTCCAGGGTGGTCTCGTTCTTGCCTTCGGCGTCGCTGAACAGCTTGCCGCAGACGGAGCACACCCAGTGGGCCTTGACGCCGGTCTCCTCGCAGGTGGCGGGGACCTCCGCCACGGCGGTGAGGGTATGACCATCGGCGCAGGGATCGGTGGCGCCGTAGGTCATGGTCACGTTGTCGATGGCGAACATGGCGTCGGTATCGTCATAGCCCCGGTTGGCCTTCTTATAGAAGTGGAAGGCGAACTGGGCATTGTCCGTGCAGAAGGCGGCGGGAACGGCAACGTTGGCCGTGCCCATGAACCAATAACCGCTTACCGGCTCCAGATCGGCTGCGGTCCAGATGGTGGTCCAGGTCCGGCCGCCGTCGGTGGTGGCCTCCACGGTCACGGAGCAGTAGTTGCCGATGACGGACTTGAACAGCAGGTAATCGAAGCTCAGCGTAGGCGTCTTGCCGGTGAGGTTCACCACCGGGGAGATGAGATACTCATCCTGCAGCTTATCGCTGCCGCCTGCCATAGGCAGCAGAGGCTTGCGGATGCCGCCCACGCTCCAGCCGCCGCCCCAGGGATTTTCATAGTAATCCATGTCGATGCGGGCCTGCTTGGTGGAATTGAGCTTGGTATTGGTGCCCTTGTACCAGGTATAGGGGTTGTCGGTACGGGTGCCCTTCACGGTCCAGCCGTGGCCGGGGAAGGTCTCGGACTCGAAGTCGTTGTCGAACTGCACGTCGGAGGCCGTCTTGGTGAACAGGGCGGCGATGGTGTGGTTGGCGGTGACATTCTCAAAGGTGTAGCTGTCCACCGCGCCCACGCTCTGGCCGTCCACCAGCACATCGGCGATGGCGTAGCCCTCCTGGGCGGCGATGGCGAAGGTCTGGGACGCGCCCTCCTTCACGGACACCGCACCGGTGGGGGTGATGGAGCCGCCCTCACCGGCGGTGGCGGTGATGGTGTACTTCTGGGCCACGGGGCCGTCCTCCACCGCCATCAGCTTCACGTTGTCGATGGCCAGCTGGCCGGTAGTGTCCTCATTGGGATGGACATAGCGGAAGGCAAACTGGACGCCGTCCACATTGTACTCGGCGGGCACGGGAACCTCTGCGCTGCCGGAAATGATGTAGTTGCTGGCCTGCTGGCCGGTATAGCTGTCTTGGAAGTTCCAGATAGCGTTCCACGTCTTTCCGCCGTCGGTAGAAGCTTCCACCGTAGCGGTGAAGGTCTTGTTCTTGATGCCGTACTCGCCGTAGGCGAAGTCGAAGGTCAGCACGCCGTCACGGGTACCGGACAGGTCCACCACCGGGGAGATCAGGTACTCATCCTGTGCACCCTTCCAGTCGTTGCTGATGTAAGCGTGCTTGGAATCATTGCCCTCGTTCTTCCAGTTGTAATAGGTATACTGCTTCCATGTGCTGCTGGTATCCTGCACCTTCACGGTCCAGCCGTGGAAGGGGAAGCTGTCGCCGGCCACGTCCTCGAAGTCATTCTGGAACATCACCACGGGGACGTCGGGAATCTTCTCGAAGGCAGCGGACACGGCATAGCTCTGGTCCATGACCAGGGTGTAGGCGCCGTCCGTCACGTCCACGGTGCGGCCGTTGACCTTCACGGAGGCCAGCTGATAGCCGGGGTCCGGGGTGAAGGTGATCTCGGCGCTTGCGCCGGGGGCGTATCTGGTCTGACCGGCGGGGGCCACGGAGCCGCCCTCATTGGCGGTGGTGGTCAGGGTGACGGTGTCGCCGGACTGCTGGGCCTTCTGGAAGGTGGCGGAGATGGTGTGGTCCACGCCCACCCGCTGGAAGGTATAGTAGCTGATGGGGCCGAGATCGGCGCCGTCCACGTTGACGTTGACGATCTCATAGCCCTGGGCGGGAGCGATGTCGAAGGTCTTGCTGGTACCCTTCTTCACCAGGGTCTGACCGGCGGGGGTGATGGTGCCGCCCTCGCCGGCGGTGGCGGTGACGGACACATAGTTGTCCCGCTCCTCGGCGTACAGCTGGACGTTGTCCATAGACAGGGTGGAGCCGCCCTTACCGGTGTAGACAAAGGCGAAGCGCAGGTCCTTGCTGTTTTGCAGGCTCTCGGGGATGGTCACCTTGGCCTGGGTCTTGGTCCAGGCGGTGAACAGGCCGGAATCCCGCTGCAGGTTCCAGATCTCCTGCCAGTTCTCGCCGCCGTCGCCGGAGGCCATGACCTGCAGGTTGCAGTGCTTATACTCCACGGTGTACCAATAGGTGGTGTAGAAATCGAAGACCATGTGGACCTCGGTATCCACGCCGCTGATATCGGTGGTGCGGGAGATCAGCCACTCGTCCTGCTGGTTGTCGTCGTCATGATCCACGGCGGCCATGTAGTCCTCGTCGCGGTACCAGGTGTTCAGAGAGCCGCCCTTGCTCTGGACGCTCCAGTCGTCGGGGAGCCACTTCTCGTTGAAGTTCTCGGTCCAGAGGATGTTGGTGGGGGTGATGGTGCCGTGATCGTCGGGGTTGCCGGGAGCGCGGACGGTATACACCTTGGAGTTGCCGGCGTAGTCGTGGACGATCATGCCGAAGGTCTCGCCGAAGCCGGTGATGTCATACTCCTTGATGTGGCTGGTGACGCCGGGCTTGTCCTCGCCGAAGCCCTGCATACCATAGAGCATCTCGCTGTTCTTGATGTTGTAGAACACCACGGCCGCCACATACTGGTTATCGGACACGTCCAGGCTCAGATAGTACCGGCCCTCGGACTCGGTGACCTTCAGGTTGTCGGCATGAGGCTCCTCGGTGTCGATGGTGATGGGGAAGGACCAGGAGTGCTTCTGGTTGGTCCCCACGCCGTCGCCATAGGGCAGGGTGGCCTCGATAGTCACGGTGGCCTTGGTGTTGTTGGGCAGCTTGGCGTTGTGGGAATCGGTGCCGTACCAGGGCTCGATGCCGTCATATTCGGCGTCCACACCGGCGGGCACAATGCGGTAATAGTCGTAGCTGTAGATGGACTTGCCCACATACTCGCAGTCCTTGCTGTAGTACACCTGGCCGTTGGCGCCGGTGATGGTATACCTCAGGCTCTTGGTGTTGCGCAGCAGGCCGGTGTAGATACCGGTGAGGCTGTCCATGAAGTCATCGTTGTTGGGGGAAATGGCGTTGCGGTCCGCCAGATACGGAACGGTGGTGTAGTTGTTGTCGCCCAGATAGGTGTCCACCGTGTTCTCGCTGGAGGAGGAGAAGGCGGTGTTCATGTACGCCTGGGCCTGGCTGGCGGAGCCGTCCAGAGTCTCCCAGTAATCGGTGGAATCCATGATGGGAGCCTTGGTCCAGTCGCCGTAGAAGGCCAGGAACGGCAGGCCCAGGTCAATGGGATCGGTCAGGGCGCTGCCGTCGGCGGCCACCTGGGTCAGGGTCACGAAGCCCTCCACATAGCTGCCGTTGGGGAACTGGGCCAGCATCTTCCGGCCCTCGTCGGTAACGGTGACGGTGACGGTGACGTCGGCGGTCTTACCGGGAGCCACGGACACGCGGTTATTCTCGCAGTTGGTGGTGAAGGTGTGGGGGAGCAGCCGGGAGCTTCCGCTGATGGTGGAGAACTCCTGCCCGCTGCCGTTGACATAGGCCTCGGTGGTATCGGTCAGCACCAGGGGGGTCACGTCGTAATACAGGGTGTCGCTGCCGGTGTTGTGGACGGTGAAGTTCATGGTGTACACGCCCTTCATGGCGGGATCGTCCTTCAGCTCCAGCTTGGGACGCTCCATGCCCTCCACGGACAGATAACCCCGGGTATTCACGGCGTCGTTGATGCTCATCAGGCCAGCGCCCTGCTTCCGGGGGGAATAGGGCACGCCGTTGTCGTCATAGATCACATGGGCGGTGCTCATGAGCAGGGTGTCGGTCATGTGCTTGCGCTGGGCGCCGGTCATGCTGTTGTCCCGGGCCTTCAGGGCCTGCTGCACGATGGCCATGCCGCCGGCCGCGTGGGGGGAGGCCATGGAGGTGCCGTCCATGCTTTCATAACCGCCGGGCACGGCGGCATAGATGCCCGCGCCGGGGGCGGTGATCTCCGGCTTCAGGGTCAGCTCGGGGGTAGCGCCCCAGCTGGAGAAGTCGGCCATGCCATAGGTGGGGGATTCCACCAGGGCGTCGGCGGAGGCCACGGACAGAGTCTTGGTCTCCTGCTGCTTCATGTATTCACCGGCGGCCTGGGAGATAAACGCGCAGGGGATCTTCCAGTCGGTGATGGACATGTACAGCATGCCGGGGACGTTGTTGTACACCAGCATGCCAATGGCGCCGGCGTTGGCGGCGTTGCGCTCCTTCTGCTCATAGTACATGCCGCCGCCCCGCTGCACCAGGGCGATCTTGCCGGTCAGGTCCAGGCCCGCATAGTCCTCCTCCGCGCCGTAGTTGGGAACCACCACATACTCGATGGAGCCCCGGGCGGACAGGCTGCGGAAGGGCTTGGCGTTCTCGTCCTCGCTGATGGTGGCGCTGTCCTGATAGGCCAGGTTCTTGCCGCCCACGGTGACATAGGGGCCCTTGACCATGCCGTTGGACACGGCGGCCACGGACAGGGACTCGCCATAGGTGGAGGGCTCGCTGACCAGGCCGTAATCGGGGTTGGAGGCCAGGGCCTTGCCGCCGAAGGCGTCGCCATAGGCGGCGTTATAGGCGTTGCCCGCGGCCACAGCCAGGGACACGCCGCTCTCGCCGGTGCGCTCGAACACGTCCAGCAGGCTCTTGGTGAAGGCGTCCTCGCTGTCATAGTCGATGTAGCCGCAGTCGGAGCCAAGGCTCAGGTTGGCCACGTCCACGCCCAGCAGGATGCAGTCCTCCAGAGCGGCCAGAATGTCCGCATAGGACGCGCCGCCGGTGGACTTGAACACGTTCATGTTGATGATCTGGGCCTGGGGAGCCACGCCCATGGCGGCCTCGTTGACGCCGGTGTTGCCGGCGGCGGTGGAGGCAACGTGGGTGCCGTGGCTGCCCTTATCGCCGGGCATGCCGTCCTTGTCCCTGTCGCCGTAGTCAAACTGGAAGGGGATCTTGGCGCTGTAATACAGGTCGGACACGCTGATGCCCTTGACGATGCTCTCCACCTGGAAATCATAAGTCTCCAGCATGGACTGGAGCTTCTCCCGGGTCAGGGAAGGGCTCTTGGGGGCGGTCTTGAAGATCTCGTGGCCCATGTCCACGCCGGTATCCAGAATGGCCACCAGCATTCCCTCGCCGGTGAAGCCCGTGGTATTATAGATACCGCCGCCGATCATCCGGTTGCTGTTGGCGGTGTCGGGCAGCAGCTCAAACGTGGGGGAAATGAAGGCGGACTGCACGCAGTCCAGCTTCCGGATGGCCTTGTACTGGCCATAGGTCACCGTGGCGGAAAAGCCGTTGAGCAGGGTGGTATACTGCCGCTGGGGCTCCACCCGCGCGTCAATGGCCCGGTTGATCTGGGCCAGGGCGCTCTTCTGCGTGTGCAGCAGGGCGTTGACCTGGGCCCGGGAATCCGGGTCAGCCACGGAGTCGTTGACCACCACGATGATCTCGACTTCGTCGCTGTCGTCGAGCTTGGCGGTGTTCTCCATCTGGATTTTTTCGCCGTTTTTCTGGCCGCTGCGCAGGACCTGGCGGGCGATATCGTTGGCGATACCGCTGACCGTGGTTTCCTGCAGGGAGGCGTTGACCTCCTGCTCAGCTGCCTGGGCGAATGCCGTCACCGGCAGGGCGGTCAGGATCATCAGAACCGCCAGAGCCAGTGCGCAGCACCGTTTGATAGCTGTCATCTCGTTCCTCCTATAAAATATATTGTCCGCCGCTGCATAAAAGCTCAGCGCGACTTACATATTATACCAGCTTTTGGGCTTTAATGCAATGACGTATCGGCATAAAATGCCAAAATATTTTCCAAATTTTCCGGCATTCTCCAGTCAAAAAAACGGCCCCGGGCCAGACACCCGGGGATGGAGCTTTCCGGCGCGCTGCAAGGCTACGCATTTGCGGACCGTCCGCGGCTCCGTCCGACGGATCGCGCGGGAAATGCCCGCAATTTCGAAAAATCCCTTGCGCAGCATAAAAATACGGCGCCTGCGAAAAATCCCGCCGGGAGTCCGAAAAAATCGGGTTCCCGGCGGGGTTTTATGTTGACAAAGGGGCCACGCCTGTGGTACAATAAGACGCTATATTGAGAAAATGGGGCCTGATGCCCCATTTCAAATCTGCTGTTATGATACCAGCTTTCCCCCGAAATTACAAGTGGGCCCGGGCGAAAACAAACAACCGGGCCGAGCGTGTCAAAATCCCGGGAGAGCGGTTCCCAAGGAAAAGCACGGAGAAAATGCGAAAAGAAAGGCGTGAGTATTGAAGATGGCCAAGGACAAGTATTATGGCAAGACCCTGCGCAAGAACTTTGCCAGACACGAAGAGGTCATGGCGATGCCCAACCTGCTGGAGATCCAGAAGAAATCCTATCAGTGGTTCCTGGACACCGGCCTGCGGGAGGTTTTTGCCGACGTGGCCTCCATCGGCGACTATGCCGGCAACCTGGAGCTGAGCTTCATCGACTACAGCATGGACGAGAAGCCCAAGTACGACGTGGAGGAGTGCAAGGCCCGGGACGCCACGTATGCCGCCCCCATGAAGGTCAGCGTGCGCCTGCACAATAAGGAGACCGGCGAGATCAAGGAGCAGGAGATCTTCATGGGCGATTTCCCCCTGATGACCCACTCCGGCACCTTCGTCATCAACGGCGCCGAGCGCGTGGTGGTCAGCCAGATCGTCCGCTCCCCCGGCATCTACTACGGCAAGGAGATCGACCTGAAAACGGACCTGCCCCTGCTGACCTCCACGGTGATCCCCTACCGGGGCGCGTGGCTGGAGTATGAGACCGACAGCAGCGAGGTGTTCTGGGTCCGCATCGACAAGAACCGCAAGCTCCCCATCACCTGCCTGATCCGGGCCCTGGGCCTGAAGACCGACGGCGAGATCCTGGACCGCTTCGGCGACGATCCCCGCATCGTGACCACCATGGAAAAGGACACCTGCAAGTCCTATGAGGAGGCCATGCTGGAGATCTATCGCAAGCAGCGCCCCGGCGAGCCCCCCACGCTGGACTCCGCCGAGAACCTGATGCAGGGCCTGTTCTTCGACCCCCGGCGGTATGACCTGAGCACCGTGGGCCGGTATAAGTTCAACAAGAAGTTGACCCTGTGGACCCAGGCCAAGGGTCAGAAGCTGGCCGAGCCCGTGGCCGACCCCGCCACCGGCGAGCTGCTGCTGGAGGAGGGCCACGTCCTCTCCGGCGGCGACTGCCGCACCCTGGACGCCATCGGCGTGGGTATGGTGAAGGTCCGGCTGGAAAACGGCGAGGTCATCCGCATTTTCACCAACCGCATGTGCGACATGAGCCGCTATGTGGACTTTGACCCCAAGACGGCGTGCGGCATCAAGGAGCGGGTGCGCTTTGACGTGCTGCAGGAGCTGATGGGCCAGTATCAGGGCGAGGAGCTTATCGAGCAGTGCCGCCTGCAGGCGGACCGCCTGGTGCCCAAGCACATCATCATCGACGACATCCTCACCTCCATCAACTATATGAATGTCCTGGCCCACGGCCTGGTGCAGAAGGACGATATCGACCATCTGGGCAACCGCCGCCTGCGCTGCGTGGGCGAGCTGCTGCAGAACCAGTTCCGCATCGGCTTTTCCCGCATGGAGCGGGTCATCCGGGAGCGGATGACCATCCAGGACCTGGACATTGTCACCCCCCAGAGCCTCATCAACATCCGGCCTGTTACTGCGGCCATCAAGGAGTTCTTCGGCTCCAGCCCCCTGAGCCAGTTCATGGACCAGACCAACCCCCTGGCCGAGCTGACCCACAAGCGGCGTCTGTCCGCCCTGGGCCCCGGCGGTCTGTCCCGGGAACGCGCCAACATGGAGGTCCGCGACGTGCACTACAGCCACTATGGCCGTATGTGCCCCATCGAGACCCCCGAAGGCCCCAACATCGGCCTGATCTCCTATCTGGCCACCTATGCCCGGGTCAATGAGTACGGCTTCATCGAGGCCCCCTTCCGCCGGGTGGACCGGCCCTCCGGCCATGTCACCGACGAGATCACCTATATGACCGCCGACGTGGAGGATCAGTACGTTGTGTGTCAGGCGGCGGAGCCGGTGGACGAGAACGGCTGCCTCATCGGCCCCCGTATCACCTGCCGCCACCAGGACGAGACCATCCAGGTGGAGCCGGAATACGTGGACTATATGGACATCTCCCCCCGTATGATGGTGTCCATCGCCACGGCCATGATCCCCTTCCTGCCCAACGACGACGCCAACCGCGCCCTGATGGGCGCCAACATGCAGCGGCAGGCCGTGCCTCTGCTGCGGCCGGAGGCCCCCATTGTGGGCACCGGTATGGAGCACAAGATCTGCCTGGATTCCGAGGTGGTGGTGCTGGCCGAGGGCGACGGCGTGGTCACCAAGGTGGACGCCACCAACGTGTCCGTCCGCTATGACAGCGGCGAGACCAAGGACTATAAGCTCATCAAGTTCCTGCGCTCCAACCACGGCACCTGCATCAACCAGAAGCCCATCGTTTCCGTGGGCGAGCGGGTCCACGGCGGCGACGACCCCACGGTGCTGGCCGACGGCCCCGCCACCGATCAGGGCGAGATCGCCCTGGGCCGCAACATCCTGGTGGGCTTCATGACCTGGGAGGGCTACAACTACGAGGACGCCGTGCTGCTCAACGAGCGGCTGGTGAAGGAGGACGTTTACACCTCCATCCATATCGAGGAATACGAAATCGACGCCCGGGATACCAAGCTGGGGCCCGAGGAGATCACCCGGGATATCCCCAACGTGGGCGAGGACGCCCTGAAGGACCTGGACGAGCGGGGCATCATCCGCGTGGGCGCCGAGGTCCACGCAGGCGACATCCTGGTGGGCAAGGTCACCCCCAAGGGCGAGACCGACCTCACTGCCGAGGAGCGGCTCCTGCGGGCCATCTTCGGCGAAAAGGCCCGGGAGGTCCGCGACACCTCCCTGAAGGTGCCCCACGGCGAAAGCGGCATCATCGTGGACGCCAAGGTGTTCACCCGGGAGGCCGGCGATGAGCTGGGGCCGGGTGTGAACCAGGTGGTCCGGGTGTATATCGCCCAGCGGCGCAAGATCCAGCCCGGCGACAAGATGGCCGGCCGCCACGGCAACAAGGGCGTGGTGTCCCGGGTCCTGCCTCAGGAGGATATGCCCTTCCTGCCCGACGGCACCCCCCTGGACATCGTGCTGAACCCCCTGGGCGTGCCCTCCCGTATGAACATCGGCCAGGTGCTGGAGGTCCATCTGGGCTACGCCGCCAAGACCCTGGGCTGGAAGGTGGCCACCCCCATTTTCGACGGCGCCACCGATAAGGACATCACCGAGGCCCTGACCCAGGCGGGTCTGGACCCCCAGGGCAAGAGCTGGCTGTATGACGGACGCACCGGCGAGCGGTTCGACAACAAGGTCACCGTGGGCTATGTGTACTTCCTGAAGCTGCACCACCTGGTGGACGATAAGATCCACGCCCGGTCCACCGGCCCCTACTCTCTGGTGACCCAGCAGCCCCTGGGCGGCAAGGCCCAGTTCGGCGGCCAGCGCTTCGGCGAGATGGAAGTCTGGGCGCTGGAGGCTTACGGCGCGGCCTATACCCTGCAGGAGATCCTGACGGTGAAGTCCGACGACGTCACCGGCCGCGTGCAGACCTACGAGGCCATCGTCAAGGGCCACAACGTGCCCACCCCCGGCGTGCCAGAGTCCTTCAAGGTGCTGGTGAAGGAGCTGCAGTCCCTGTGCCTGGATATCCAGGTGCTGGACGAGGACGGCAACCAGATCGAGCTGAAGGAGGACGAGAACGCCCCGGATTCCTTCAACCTGGCCCGGATGGACGCCGAGGACGACCGCCGCAATCGCTACGCCGACGAGAGCGAGCTGGCGGACGCAGGCTTCGACTATGTGCCCGAGGAAGAGGTGGAGGCCTCCTACGACGGCGCGGACGATGAATTTTAAGGAACAGGAGGAGCATAGAGCATGAGTTATCCCACTTTTGACGCCATTAAAATCGGAATCGCTTCTCCGGAAATGATTCGCGAGTGGTCCTACGGCGAGGTGAAGAAGCCCGAGACCATCAACTACCGCACCCTGAAGCCCGAGCGGGACGGCCTGTTCTGCGAGCGCATCTTCGGGCCCACCAAGGACTGGGAGTGCCACTGCGGCAAGTATAAGAAGATCAGCTTCAAGGGCAAGATCTGCGACCGCTGCGGCGTGGAGGTCACCCGGGCCAAGGTGCGCCGTGAGCGCATGGGGCACATCGAGCTGGCCACCCCCGTCAGCCATATCTGGTATTTCAAGGGCATCCCCTCCCGGATGGGCCTGCTGCTGGACATCAGCCCCCGGATCCTGGAGAAGGTCCTGTACTTCGCGGCGTATATCGTCACCGACCCCGGCGAGACCCCTCTGCTGCGCAACCAGCTGCTGTCCGAGAAGGAATACCGGGACATGCGGGAGAAGTATGAGGACGATTTCGACGCCGGCATGGGCGCCGAGGCCGTGAAGAAGCTCCTGCAGCAGATCGACCTGGAAGAGCTCAGCGCCCAGCTCCATGCGGAGCTGAAAACCGTCACCGGCCAGAAGAAGGCCCGGGTGGTGAAGCGCCTGGAGGTGGTGGACGCCTTCCGCCTGTCCGGCAACAAGCCGGAGTGGATGGTCATCGACGTTCTGCCGGTGATCCCCCCGGAGCTTCGGCCCATGGTCCAGCTGGACGGCGGCCGGTTTGCCACCTCTGACCTCAACGACCTGTATCGCCGGGTCATCAACCGCAACAACCGCCTCAAGCGCCTGTTGGAGCTCAGCGCCCCGGACATCATCGTCCGCAACGAAAAGCGTATGCTCCAGGAGGCCGTGGACGCCCTCATCGACAACGGCCGCCGGGGCCGCCCCGTCACCGGCGCCAACAACCGGGCGCTGAAGTCCCTGAGCGATATGCTCAAGGGCAAGCAGGGCCGCTTCCGCCAGAACCTGCTGGGCAAGCGCGTGGACTATTCCGGCCGCTCCGTTATCTGCGTGGGCCCCGAGCTGAAGATCTATCAGTGCGGCGTGCCCAAGGAGATGGCCCTGGAGCTGTTCCGCCCCTTCATCATGAAGAAGCTGGTGGAGGATGGCTCCGCCAACAACATCAAGTCCGCCAAGCGCATGGTAGACAAGGGCGTCACCGAGGTGTGGGACGCTCTGGACGTGATCATCAAGGACCACCCCGTGATGCTCAACCGCGCGCCTACCCTGCACCGCCTGGGCATCCAGGCCTTTGAGCCGGTGCTGGTGGAGGGCCGCGCCCTGAAGCTGCACCCCCTGAACTGCACCGCCTTCAACGCCGACTTCGACGGCGACCAGATGGCCATCCACGTCCCCCTGTCCGCCGAGGCCCAGGCCGAGGCCCGCCTGCTGATGCTGTCCGCCAACAACCTCCTGCGCCCCCAGGACGGCGGCCCCGTTACCGTTCCTACCCAGGATATGGTGCTGGGCTCCTACTACCTGACCTTCGAGCGGTTTGAAAACGGCGTCAGCCAGATGGACAACGACGAATACTGGCCCCAGGGCGTGGATTTCTCCCTGGCCGGCAAGAGCTATGACGAGCTTACCGACCAGGAGCGGGCCAACGTCCACATGAACATCTATCGCGACGAGGACGAGGTGCTCATGGCCTATAACGAGCACATCATCGGCGTGCACCAGCCGGTGTGGATCCGCGTCACCAAGGAAGTGAACGGCGAAAAGCTGTCCCATGTGGTCCGGGCCACCGCCGGCCGCATCATCTTCAACCGCAACATCCCCCAGGATCTGGGCTTTGTGAAGCGGTATAACGACGACGGCACCCGTTCCGAGCACTTCTTCGACTATGAGATCACCGAGACCTGCGGCAAGAAGCTGTTGGGCAAGATCGTGGACCGCACCATCAAGCAGTACGGCTTCACCACCGCCGCCGAGGTGCTGGACAACATCAAGGCCACGGGCTATAAATACTCCACCCGGGGCTCCATCACCATCTCCATCGCGGACATGACCGTCCCCGAGAAGAAGTATGAGCTGATCCGGGAGACCGAACAGCGGGTGGTGGACATCGAGGACCAGTACAACATGGGCTTCATCACCGACGAGGAGCGCTATAAGCTGGTGGTCCGCGAGTGGGAAAAGACCACCAACGACGTTACCGACGCCCTGACCGCCAGCCTGGACCGCTACAACCCCATCTTCATGATGGCGGACTCCGGCGCCCGCGGCTCCATGAAGCAGATCCGCCAGCTGACCGGTATGCGCGGCCTGATGGCCAACACCGCCGGTAAGACCATCGAGATCCCCATCAAGGCCAACTTCCGCGAGGGTATGTCCGTGCTGGACTACTTCACCTCCTCCCGCGGCGCCCGTAAGGGCCTGGCTGATACGGCTCTGCGTACCGCCGACTCCGGCTATCTGACCCGCCGCATGGTGGACGTGTGCCAGGATGTGATCATCCGGGAGGATGACTGCGGCGTGCAGAAGGGCATTCTGGTGTCCGAGATCAGCGAAAACGGCCAGGTCATCGAGAAATTCTCCGAGCGCATCCGGGGCCGCTTCCCGGTGCATGACATCACCGACCCCAAGACCGGCGAGGTGCTGATCTCCAAGGATCACATGATGACCGAGAGCGACGCCGCCCTGCTGGAGAGCTTCGACATTCACTCCGCCGAGATCCGCACCGTGCTGACCTGCAAGGCCCACAGCGGCATCTGCGCCAAGTGCTACGGCATGAACCTGGCCACCTCCAAGCCGGTGGGCCCCGGCGAGGCTGTGGGTATCATTGCGGCGCAGTCCATCGGCGAGCCCGGTACCCAGCTGACCATGCGTACCTTCCACACCGGCGGCGTGGCCGGCGGCGACATCACCCAGGGTCTTCCCCGCGTGGAGGAACTGTTCGAGGCCCGCAAGCCCAAGAAGATGGCCACCCTGGCCGAGATCGGCGGCAAGGTCCGCTTTGAGGAGGCCACCAAGGGCAGTCTGCTGAACATCATCGTCACCGCCGACGACGGCGACACCCGCACCTATTCCGTGCCCCACACCGGCCTGCAGGTCCGTGACGGCGACGTCATCGAAAAGGGCAAGCAGCTGCAGGACGGCGCCCTGAACCCCCACGACGTGCTGCGGATCCGCGGCGCCTCCGCCGTGCACAACTACCTGATCCAGGAGGTCCTGAAGGTGTACCGCCAGCAGGGCGTGGACATCAACGATAAGCACATCGAGGTCATCGTGCGCCAGATGATGCGCAAGGTCCGGGTGGAGGACGCCAACGACACCGGCCTGCTGTCCGGCGCCATGGCCGACGTCCTGGAGGTGGAGGACGAGAACGAGCGCGTCCGCCAGCGCATCGCCAACGGCGAGGTCCGGGAGGACGGCGAACCTCTGCAGGAGGCCACCTATACCCAGCTTCTGATGGGCATCACCAAGGCCTCCCTGGCCACGGATTCCTTCCTGTCCGCCGCGTCCTTCCAGGAGACCACCAAGGTCCTCACCGAGGCCGCCATCAAGGGCAAGGTGGACCACCTGGTGGGCCTGAAGGAGAACGTCATCATCGGCAAGCTGATCCCCGCCGGCACCGGCCTGAACGCCTATCGGCACTTCGCCGAGGAGTTGGTCCCCGTGACGGAGGAGGAGCTCCAGGAGGAGCAGTCCGAAGAGCAGGCCACCGGCGTGGAGGCCCTGCAGGAGGACGCCGCCCAGGTGCTGGAGGAGACTCCCGGCCAGGACGAGCAGGACCAGGAGTAAGACGACTCCGGGCATATACGGTTCGTTACGCAGCCCCCGGCGGATTCCCGCCGGGGGCTGTTTTCTTGCCTTTTTCCCGGCGGCGTGGTACAGTAAGGGTATCCGCACAAGGGAGGAGCCGTTTCGCCATGTCCGCATCCGCCGCCTGCTATCATCTGCCGGGCCTGTTTGAATTTTACGATTTTTACCGGGTGTTTCTGCCGCTGTTCCGGCAGCACCGGGAGTATTTTTACGATTGGTGCCGCATCGCCTCCCTGTATGGCGCACCGGCGGACTGCATCTGGGGCGGCGGCCGGGTGGGGTCCGGGGACCGGGACCCCCGGGAGGTGCTGGCCCTGACCCGGGAATACGGCATCTCCGCCCGGCTGACCTTCAGCAACTCCCTGCTGCGGCCGGAGCACCTGTCGGACCCCCGCTGCAACCGGCTGTGCCGCCTGCTGGCGGAAAGCCCCGGTCCGCAGAACGGGGTCATCGTCCACTCGGACCTGCTGCTGGACCATCTGCGCCGGACCTATCCCGGGCTGTACTTCGTCTCCTCCACCACCAAGGTGCTGACGGATTTTTCCCTGCTGCGCCGGGAGCTGGAGCGGCCGGAGTTCCGCTATGTGGTGGCGGATTTCCGGCTGAACCGGGCCTTCCGCCAGCTGGACACCCTGCCCCAGGCCCTGCGGGATAGGGCGGAGCTTCTGTGCAACGAGTGCTGCGCCTTCGGCTGCCGGGACCGGGCCGCCTGCTACCGGTCCGTCAGCCGGGAGAACCTGGGCATGGAGGGTCCCGTCCACCGCTGCACCGCCCCGGACGCCGCCGGGGGCTATCGCTTCTCCCAGGCCATGGAGAACCCCGGCTTCATCGGCGTGAACGATATCCGGGACGTTTATCTCCCCATGGGCTTTTCCCAGTTCAAGATCGAGGGCCGCAGCCTGGGCACCGCCCTGCTGCTGGAGTTCCTGCTGCACTACCTGACCCGCCCGGAGTACCACATTCACGTCCGGGAGGCCCTGTATCTGGACAACACCCTGGACCTGTTCTGACCCGCCCCCTGCGTCCCGCCCGGGGCGCGGGGCTTTTTTCCAAATCCCCCTTGCCTTTTCCAAAAATCTCTGTTACAATTATGGCATGCATGCCAAACACATGGAAGGAAGTGCGTATTACGACCATCACAAGCGCCAGTCTGCCCGCCAAAAAACGGATCCTGACGGTCTGCGTCAAGCTGTTTCTGGAGCAGGGTTACAAAAAAACCACCGTGGCGGAGATCGTCCACAAGGCGGCGGTGTCCAACAGCATTTTCCAGAATATCTTCCGGGCCAAGGACGGCGTCCTGACGGAGCTGGCGGAGTTCATGTTCTCCAACCAGTTCTCCATGGCCCGGGACGTCACCGGGGCGCAGCTGCCTCCCGCCTATGTCTACGCCGCGGAGACCGCCATCCAGATGACCCTGACGGAGCTGAACGAGAACCTGCGTGAGATCTATGTGGAGAGCTATACCCACAGCGAGGTGTCCGAGTTTATTTTCCGGGCCACCGCCCGGGAGCTGTACCGGATCTTCGGCCCCTATCAGCCGGAGCTGACGGAGGAGGACTTCTACGCCCTGGAGCTTGGCTCCGCCGGCCTTATGCGGGGCTACATGGTCCGCCCCTGCGATGGGACGCTGACGCTGGAGAAGAAGCTGCGGATGTTCCTGACCCTGAGCCTGCGGGGCTATAAGGTCCCGGAGGAGGAGGTGCGGCAGATTCTGCGTTTTGTGGAGGGATTGGACATCCGCACCGTGGCGGAGCAGGTGATGCAGAAGCTGTTCCAGGCCCTGGCCATGCATTATGAGTTTTCACTGTCGGAGGAAGCACAGGCCGCCGCCACGGCGGCCCCGGAGGACAAAGAAAAGAAAACGAAGCTATGAAAGAACGCGTCCTGAGCATACTGCTTACCCTGCGCATGCGGCTATGAGATGATCCCGGCCGCCCTGCTGATGGCCCTGACCATCGGCCGCAAAAAGCGCCTGAGCGGACCGCTTTTTCCCCCATAAGCAACAAATAGCCCCGGGACGCGATAGCGTCCCGGGGCTATTGCTATTACCTGACTTTTTGGGGTCAGCTCAGGTGCTTTTTCTTGCCCAGCAGCAGGGCGGCGGCAGCCAGCAGGGAAACGGAGGCCGCAGCCAGCCACAGAGCGGTGTGAGCCTCATCGCCGGTCTTGACACCGGGATTCTCGGGCTGCACAGGCTCATCGGGCTTGTAGTTGGGATCGGTCTCGCCGCACACGGTGCACTTGCCGTCCTTGTAGTCGTGACCGGCAGCGGGGATGGTCTCGCCCTTCTTGACGGTCTCGCCGCAGACGGTGCAGACCTCATCGCCGGTGTAGCCGTCCTGGGTGCAGGCAGCGGCCTTCGCGCCTACCAGCTGGGTCTTGTGGCCCAGAGCAGGGATGACCTCGCCCTTCTTAATGGTCTCACCGCACACGGTGCAGACCTCGTCGCCGGTATAGCCATCTTCCGTGCAGGTGGCGGCCTTCGCGCCCACCAGCTGGGTCTTGTGGCCGGTGGCGGGGATGACCTCGCCCTTCTTGACGGTCTCGCCGCAGACGGTGCAGACCTCGTCGCCGGTATAGCCATCTTCGGTGCAAGTGGCCGCCTTAGCGCCCACCAGCTGGGTCTTGTGGCCCAGAGCGGGGATGGTCAGGGCCTCCAGGGTGGTCTCGTTCTTGCCCTCAGCATCGCTGAACAGCTTGCCGCACACGGGGCACACCCAGTGGGCCTTGACGCCGGTCTCCTCGCAGGCGGCGGGGACCTCCGCCACGGCGGACAGCTTGTGACCGTCGGCGGGAATGGGCCGGGTCCGGACGTCGGTATAGGTGACGCCGTCCAGGACCACCTTGGCGGTATAGGTGCGGACGCCGCCCTCCAGGCAGGAGCTGCCGGTGGTGATCTCGCTGGTGACCTGGGCGTCCAGACGCAGCTTCTCATGCCGGGGATTCACGGTGCAGGCAAATTCGGCATAGGCGCTGAAATCGTCGTTCCAGGTCCACACCGGCTGGCCGTACACATGACCGTCCTTCAGCTCGATGTTCACCGTGCCGGTGGGGCAGGTCCACTCCTGGCCGGCCTGGCCGTCCCGATTCTGATAGAACACCCAGTTGGGGCCGCCGGGGATGTCCAGCCGGGTCAGATCCAGGGACACGGTGATCTCCGTATCCTCCGCCGTCAGGGGCTCGGCGGTGAACTTCACATAGTCCGTCACGTCCCGGGTCATGCCGTTGGCCAGCAGGGCCGTCACCTGCATGCCGGCGCCGTCGAAGGTCTCGCCGATCTCATAGACGGTGCGCTCCGGCTGCCGGGTGATCTCCAGGGCGGTGACGCGGCTGCTCAGCCGCATCATATAGGCCGAGTCGTTCTTGAAATAGATGTTGCCCTCGCCGTCCACAATGGGGCTGCAGATGGCGTACTGGGCCTGTGCGCCGCTGGGGGTGAACAGCACATACCCGGTCTCGATGGTGACCTCGCCGGAATCGCCGTTATAGGTCTCCATGGTGGTGTAGGTGTGGTCCACCTCGGTCATGCCGGGCTTATCCCGCAGGACACGCAGCTTGCCGGGGGTATAGTTGTCGAAGAAGTACACATACGCATAGCCGTCCTGGTCCTCATAGGCCGTGGTCAGCAGACCGCTGGTCTGGGGATAGCCCTGGGTGGGGACGGTATAGGCGATGGAGAAGCTCTCCAGATCCACCACGGTCATGTTGTGGCCGGAATAGGCCCCGAACTGGCTGGTGCCGGACACGCCGATGTAGGCCCGGCCGTTGTGGATCACCGGTGTGGAGGTGGACATGGGCGGCGTGTTGTCGTCGTTGCCGCCGTTGTCCAGGTGCAGGCGGTTCAGGGACCCCTTCACGAAGGTGCCGTCCTCGTTGGTGCGGACCTGATACAGGTCGCCGCCCTTGGAGGTGAAGTAATAGGCGTCGGTGGCGGGGTCATAGCACACGCTGCTGCGCAGGTCGCCCACGTTGGTGGCCTTCAGCTGGTCCAGCAGAACGCCGGTCTTGGGATCCAGGGACAGCACGGAGCCGTAGCCCGTGGTATAGCCGCTGTCGCCGTCGTCGGTGGTCACCAGGACGAAGTTTTCGCAGGCATAGGCCCCGGCCCAGTAAAACCCGTTGTGGGCATAGGTCCAGGCGGCCAGCTTGGCCTCCTGGGTCTGGGTGGGGTCCTCATCGGTAACGTTGATGCCCGCGAAGTTGGCCTGCTTGGTTTCGGAGTTCCAGAAGCCGGTATAGATATACCCGTCGCAGTAGGCGATGGGGCAGTTGGGCTGACCGCCCAGGGGATCGGTATACACCCACAGGGACTCCAGGCTCTCGGCGTCGAAGGCCTGGATGCGGCCGCCGCTGAGGGCCACGAAGATCATGCCGTCGGCATAGGTGGGGGAGTTGATGGCGAAGGAGGAGCTGGTGACCATGGTACCCTCGCCCACCACCGCGCCGGTGTCCTTGTCGATCTTCAGCAGCTTGTCCCGGGCATAGGCGTAGAGATACCCGCCTGCAATAATGGGGCAGGAGGCGGCGCTGGCGCCGTAGCCCTCGCCCACCTTGTTGGCCCACACCAGCACCGCGTCCTCGGCGGTGATGGGGGTGGGGGCGCTGACCACGCCGTTGTTGTTGCTGTCCGCCCGGAACAGGGGCCAGTCGCCGGGCTGGAGAATGTCGTTGTGGGTGCTCTCCGGGGCCTTTTCCAGCTTCACGGTGATGTTCTTGCTGTCCTCCCCGGCGATCACGTCCAGCTTCTGGCCCACATAGCCGCTGCGGGTCACCACCAGGGTATAGGCTCCGTTGGTGTCCAGGGTATAGGTGCCGGTCTCGCCGGGCAGGATCCGCTGGCCGTTGACGTTGCTGGTCAGGAACACCGTGGCGTCGGCGGGGTCGGTGGTGACGGCGGTCTCCACCGGCGGCAGCTTGTTGATCCGGATGGAATAGGTCTGCGCTACGGAGGTGGGCTCGCTGTGGGAAACGGTGACGGTGACGGCCTCCGTCTGCAGGGCGGTGTTCAGGGGAACGTTCACCGTCCGCAGGACGTTGGGCTTGTTGTCCGCGTCATAGGTCAGGGTCTGGCTCCAGTCGCCGCAGGCCACGGTAACGGTCATGTCCGCGTCCAGCTTATAGCCGGACAGGGGGCGCAGAGTCAGCTGGATCTCCGGCACCCGCTGGCCCAGGGACGTTGTGTAATCCAGCACCAGCTTGTCGAAGGCTTTGGATGCATCGTCCTTCTGGTTCAGGGGCAGGGCGCTGCCGTTGTTGTCCGCCAGCTTCATGGAGTTCAGGGTCATGACCCGGTGGGCGGAGATGAGATAGCTCTGATAGAAGGTGACGCCGCCTACGGCCTTGGCCTGGGCCACCTGCAGCTCCATGGAGTTGCCATGGCCGCCGGCGGCCATGAAGTTGGCCACGGAGCCGTAGCCATCGTCCTTGGAGGTCAGCGCCTTTTCATACAGCTTGTCGGCGAAGTTGGTGTTATAGTGACCGTAATAGACCATGGTGGTCACATAGGTGCTGTCTGTCCTGGCCCGGTTCAGGAAGAAGGTGGCGTTGTTGGACTCCACGGCGAAGTCATACTCGTGGACGCCTGCGGTAAAGGCCGGGGTCATGGGATAGGGGATGGCCTTGGCGGAGGTGCCGCTCTTGGCATCCAGGCCCTTGAGCCAGTCCTCCACAATGGGGGTGGGCACCTGCACCGTCAGCCCGGCGGAGGCCTTCACGGCGGCGGCGGTGTGATAATAGCTGTTCTTGGTGGAGACATAGGTGTAGCTGTCGCCGGGAACCAGGGCGTACACGTCGGCGGTGCCGGTCTGCTGCCGGGGGGCGATCACCGCCCCGGCGTTGTTGGTCAGCTCCACCGTCACATCCTGCTCATGCTCCAGGGTCACCAGAACGCTTTCCCGCTTTTCCACCAGCACCGTATAAGTGACGGCGCGGCCCTCGAAGGTCAGCTCCACGGGGATGATGTACTGCCCCTTGCCGTTCTTCTGGCAGCCAGCCAGGGTCACGTTCACGGGAGCGCCGCCCTGGGCCGCCTTCCCGGCAACGGTCAGCTTGGCCTGGGCGCACAGGGGGGAGGCGGTAACGGTCACCGCGTCCTCTGTGGTGGCCACGGTATAGCTCAGGGTTTTCTTGTCAAAGTCCAGCTTCAGCCGGGCGGAGGCGTCGGATACCACCAGGTCCGTCAGGCTGGGGGTGCGCAGAACGTGCAGGGTATAGGGCTGATACTGCTCGTAGCCGTCCACGGCATACCGGGCCTCCAGCACCACGTCCCCGCCCTCTAGGCTGCTGCCGGGAAGGACCCGGCTCAGCGCCGTGGCCTTGCTCTGCCAGGAGCGGGCGTACTTGGGCAGGGTCTCCACCCCGGCCAGGTATACCCGGACGTTCATCTGCCCCTCGGCGGTGCCGATGCCGTCTCCGGGGACCATGTAGGGATACAGGGTGCCATAGGAATAGTCAGGCACCCAGAAGGTGGCGCCGCCGTCGGTCTCGTCAAACTTGGGGACGTCCTCGCCGTCCTTCCACTGGTTGTCGATGCCCAGGCGGAGCTCCTTGATCCACTTGCCGGAGGGCAGGGGAGCGGACACAGCCGCGCCCTGGGCCGTGACCTCCACGGTGCCCCGGACGTGGTTGATGCCGCCGTCGGACAGGTCAAACTGATAGGTGGCGGGCACCAGCTGCACGGAACCGGCGTTCTTCACGGTGGTCACGGTGCCGAACTCGCTGGTGAAGGTGGCCTGCGCCGGGGTCACGGCATTGCCGTCCTGGGTGGCGGCGATGGTCACGGTCACCCGGTCGCCCGCCTGGAAGGTCTCGAACTTTTCGATGGCGTTTTCCAGGGCGGTGCGCAGGGGGGCCGCCGCGGCGTTGGCGGCGGCATAGAAGCCGCTGTGGGCAGCGTCATAGGCATCCTTGGCGGCGGCGTAGTCCTTCAGTCCGTTGGTGGACGTGTTGTAGGCCGCCATCCGCTCTGCCAGGTGCAGCAGATTCTCGCCGTAGCTCTGGTTGGCATTGGTGGTGAACCAGATGGCCGTCAGTCCCTTGGCGGAGGCGTCCAGGGCATAGCCGTCGCCGTCGTAGTGCAGGGAGTAGTTGTCCGTCCGGCCGTCCACGGCGGTAATAAATCCGCTGTCGATGCCGGAGAAGGTGTGGCCGCTGTTTTTCAGCACGTCCTTCACCGTGTCGCCGGAGCGATAGCCGATATACTCCGGCTCGATGACATAGCCGTCCTGGGCCACGGCCAGCAGGGCGATGCGCCCGTCGTCTGCCGCATAGGCCGGAACCGGCAGCAGAGACAGCAGCATCAGGCACGCCAGCAGCGCGGCCATCAGGCGTTTGGTAACTCTCATGTGATGTTTCCTCCTTTGTTCTTTCTCTATTCAAAACACCTTGCAGGTGATAAATCTTGCCGCAAACCGGCGCAGGGCCGGGGTTTGCTCCCGCCATACCCGGCGGGCGCTTTCCAGCAGGGCCAGGCACCGCCGCCGCTGGTCCTCCGTCATGGTGTGGCCGCTGTACCACACCTCCCGCTCCAGATACACCAGGTCCTCCGCGTCCTCCGGGGACAGGGGATCCTCCGGGAGGCCCGGCTGACCCAGCAGGTCATGGACGGCGCACAGAATGTATCCGCACCCCATGCGGCAGTCCGGATCCTGATACCGGGCCGCCGCCTGCCTTAGCCGCCTGCGGCCCAGAACCGCGTGGACGGTCAGGGCCAGCAGCCCCAGCGCCAGCACCGCCGCCAGGGTCAGCAGGGCATTGCGGACATATTCTGCCCGCCGGTCCTGGGGCTGTTCCTCCTCCGGGACGACCTCCGGCTCCCGCTCCTGAACGGGGGTGTCCGGCACGGGGGTGTCCCCCTGGCCGTTTTCTCCCTCCGGGCCGTTTTCCGGCAGCCGGTATTCCACCAGGTCCGTATAGCCCGGGGCGGCGTCAAAGGGCAGCCAGCCCACGCCGTCCAGATAATACTCCGTCCAGGCGTGGCTGCTCTGCTCCGTCAGGGTCAGGGTGCCGCCGGGGACCATGGCCTCCGCCTGCTGGCGGGTCACGACGTAGCCCTCAGCGTATCGGGCCGGGACGCCGCAGCACCGCAGCAGCAGAGCCGCCAGGGTGGCATAGTGGATGTCGCTGCCCTGCTGGCCGCCGGAGGCCATGGCGGCGGCGATGTCGCCGCCGGACACCGAGGCCCCCTGGCGATAGCTGACGCTCTGGGAAAGCCAGGCCAGCACCGCCGCCTTGGCCTGGGTGGTGGTCATATCGCTCTCCGGGGCAAAGGCCCGGGTCAGGGCCTCATAGGTGCTCTGGGGCATCGTCAGATAGTGGTCATAGACCCACTGGCGGTATACCGCCTCCCCCTGGCGATAGGGGGTGTCGTCCCCGGACCGGGACAGGGCGTCCTGCAAGAGATAGCTGTCCTCCACCGGGTAAACGGACAGGGTGACGGCGTCCGCCGGGACGCGGCCCCCCTCTCCGGCCAGGTCGGCGGCGTCCAGGGCATCCGTGGCCGCCCCATAGGGCAGATACAGCCGCTGGCGGCAGGCCCCGGCGTTGGCCACGGTGACGGTCCGGCTTTCGCCGCCGGATACGTCCTGCCAGGCGGCGGAAACCTGGGTGGAGGGGAAGAAATAGTCCCTTTGCAGGGTATACAGGGCGTCGGCCTGGGCCGCCAGGGCTTCCCCCTCCAGGGGCTGCCAGCTGCGGCCGGTGTACTCCCCGGCGGCGAAGCCCCGCAGATACAGAGGCCCCCACCGGTCCATGGTCACGGTCAGGGCCGTCTGGCTGCCGGAGCCGTGGGGCCGGGTCAGGTCCCCCTCCGGCAGGGGAGAGGGATGGGACTCATACCGCAGCCGGTGCAGAAAGACGCCGTTCCCCTGTGCCGGGACAAGGCCGGGGATCAGCGGGACAAGGGCGCAAAAAGCCGCAACAAAAAGGGACAGTCCGGCCAGCATCGCCTGCCGCCCCAGCCCCTGCCGGGGCAGCAGGCACATCAGCCCGCCCACCAGCAGAACCGCCAGCGGCCAGCCCCCCTCCAGAAGGCCCAGCAGCCGCAGCACCAGCGCTGCCAGGCCCACGGCCAGGCAGAACCCCGGCCACCGGCGGCGCAGGGCCAGCGCCGTGACTCCGCCGGTGAGGACCGCCAGGG
>ERZ791744.867-NODE-867-length-24174-cov-4.344832_pt1 | contig 24174 bp, 20 predicted proteins | sample MGYA00510039_ERZ791744 | MGnify/ENA primary metagenome ERZ791744 (study PRJEB30046, sample SAMN00791969) | human gut metagenome | study: EMG produced TPA metagenomics assembly of the A metagenome-wide association study of gut microbiota in type 2... | reverse complement strand
TTCCCGAAGGAGGAGAATGAAGAATACTATCGACTATCAAATTATTATTGAATACTATCGACTATCAAATTATTGTTGAATACTATCGACTATCAAATTATTATTTTCTTAATTAATTTTACCACCAAATTTGAAGAAGAATCAGTTTTTTGTTTTCATTTCTCATATTCTCATAACCTAGTGGCTAAATGTAAGATTATTAGTAAGATACCGCTATGAGAAATGTTTTTTGAATTGGTATTTCTCATGCATTTCTCATAGTTTTCTCTTCAAATTCCTTCATTTCTCATACTATTTTCTCTTATTTCTCATAGGGTAATAAATCCTTTCGGTAGTATTTAACCAAGCTTATTGTATCTGGAGGATACCTATTGTTTTCATATAAAACATTAAATAATAACTAATTATTCACTAACTAATGTCATGTCTTTTAAGTGATATCTTATTCGTTCTACTTTAGTGAACAGGCTTGTTTACTGGAGTGGCAGGATTTATCTACTGGAGTGCATAGATCTGTCTACTTGAGTGGAACGATAGAAGATGAGATAAGAACATAAATGGATGAAGACGAGATATGATAAGGATGTAGGTAACGTAATATATAAATATCTATTGCTTTACGCGATGTATGTGTAGTCGCTGTCTTTACTATAAATATGTTTTTCTTTTACTTGGATTTTAATACTTTTATATAGAATGTGGAGCTATATTAATGTTATCTTAAAGATACGTATTTTATGTAGCGAATTTATTCGTCCTACCGGATATATTGAACCTTGTTTTTCTTATATTTGCAGCACATGATTTCTAAACAATAATTAAATTATTCATTCTTATGAAAAAGATTCTGGTATTATTCGTTTTAACAGCGATAGCTATGGTGAGTGTAAATGCGCAGGACAACTTGAAATGGGGTGTTATGGCAGGTATGAATGTGAGTAAATATACTTTTACCGGTTTTGACAACAGGGTAGGCTTTCATGCAGGTGTCAAAGCTGAGTTGGGGTTATCGCAGGAAGCAAGTGGGGCATACATGGATTTTGCTGCGTTACTGACGTTGAAAGGTGCTAAAATTGATGGAGGATCAATTGCAACCGTTAAATTTAATCCGTATTATTTGGAGATACCAGTGCATGTTGGTTATAAATATGCTGTAAATGAAGATTTTGCGCTGTTTGGTAGCGTAGGTCCTTATTTGGCTGTCGGTCTGTTTGGAAAAGCAAAATTGAACATAGGCAATGCGATTGGTGATTGGGCTGATATAGAAGGTATGGAAAGTGTAGGAGGCCTGGAAGGTAAATCTGTATCTGAAGATATATTTGGCGATGACGGGTTCAAACGATTCGACTTCGGCCTCGGATTGAAAGCCGGTGTTGAGTTCAACAAAAAATATCAGGTTGCTTTGAGTTATGATTTCGGGTTGATTGACGTGCAGAAAGATTTGGGTATGAAAAACAGGAACCTGATGATATCATTTGGTTATATGTTCTAAAACGGACTTTGCAACTTTGTTGCACGAATCATTCGTTACCTTTGCAACAGATAAAAAACGAATGAATATGGGACATTGTTGTTGCGGTGCACATTCATGCACGACAGAAAATAAAAAGAATGCCAGTACTTCGATAGTTCACGAATACTGGAAAGTAGGGCTTTCATTTATACTTCTGATAGGAGGTATTATAATGAATGCCCTGAATTTTGCCTTTTTCCTTGGAGAGTATGTTGCTTTAATATGGTATATCCTGGCTTATCTTCCGGTAGGAATACCAGTGATGAAAGAGGCTTGGGAGGGTATCAGGGAAAAAGACTACTTCAGCGAGTTTACACTGATGATTGTTGCTACGCTGGGAGCCTTTTATATTGGTGAGTATCCGGAAGGAGTCGCTGTAATGCTGTTTTATACGATAGGAGAGTTGTTTCAGAATAAAGCGGTAGACAGGGCGAAACGTAATATCGGTGCTTTGCTGGATGTGAGACCTGAGAACGCCTTGGTGCTTAGGGAGGATAATCTTGTGGTAGAAAGTCCTCAAAATGTAAAAGTAGGAGAGGTCATTGAAATAAAGGCGGGTGGGAGAGTTCCTTTGGACGGAGTGATGTTGAATGAAATCGCTGCTTTTAATACAGCCGCGTTGACGGGAGAAAGTGTTCCCCGTGACATCAGAAAAGGAGAGGAAGTCCTTGCGGGGATGATTGTGACGGATAAAGTAATCAGGATTAAAGTAGAAAGACCTTTCGATAAAAGTGCGCTTGCACGGATATTGGAACTCGTTCAGAATGCTTCGGAACGGAAAGCACCGGCAGAATTGTTTATCCGTAAGTTTGCCCGTATCTATACTCCTATTGTCATAGCACTGGCGGTATTGATTGTGCTACTCCCGTTCGGCTATTCATTGATAGACCCTCAATTCGTGTTTACATTTAATGATTGGTTATACAGAGCTTTGGTTTTTCTGGTAATTTCGTGTCCATGTGCGCTGGTAGTAAGTATTCCATTAGGTTATTTCGGTGGTATCGGAGCAGCTTCCCGATTGGGGATTCTGTTTAAAGGCGGCAATTATCTGGACGCAGTCACTAAAATCAATACAGTCGTATTCGATAAAACGGGAACGCTGACCAAAGGAACATTTGAGGTACAGGATTGTAAGTGTGTATCCGGGATTTCGGAGAAGGAACTGGTGAGGATGATTGCTTCAGTAGAAAGTGACAGTACACATCCGATCGCTAAAGCGATTGTGAACTATGCAAAGCTGCAGGATATAGGGCTTGCGGTTGTCACCAATACTAAAGAATTTGCAGGTCTCGGTTTGGAGGCAATAATAGACGGGACTTCGGTGCTCGTTGGAAATAGTCGGTTACTGTCTAAGTTTAGCATAAAATATCCGGCAGAATTGCAGAGTGTTACCGATACGATTGTAGTTTGTGCTATTGGAGGCAGTTATGCGGGTTATCTCTTGTTGGCGGACGCATTGAAGGATGACGCGAAGACGGCGATTGATAACTTAAAAGCATTAAACATTGAAAACATTCAGATATTATCCGGTGATAAACAGAGTATTGTTACTAACTTTGCAGAGAAACTCGGTATATCAAAGGCTTATGGCGATCTGCTTCCTGACGGTAAAGTGAAACATCTGGAGGAATTGCGGAAGAATGAAGCAAATCAGATTGCCTTTGTCGGTGACGGGATGAACGACGCTCCTGTGCTTGCGTTGAGCCATGTCGGTATTGCTATGGGTGGATTGGGCAGTGATGCGGCGATTGAAACAGCTGATGTCGTGATACAAACAGATCAACCGTCGAAAGTGGCCGAAGCCATTAAAGTAGGAAAGCTGACTCGCCGGATTATCTGGCAGAACGTGTCGCTGGCATTTGGAGTGAAACTGCTGGTACTTATCTTGGGAGCCGGCGGACTGGCTACACTTTGGGAAGCTGTCTTTGCGGATGTCGGCGTTGCATTGCTTGCCATTATGAATGCAGTAAGAATACAGAAGATGATAAAATAAAAAGAATATGGAAGAGAATGTTTATTTGGATAAGCTGGAAAGACGGGATATCAAACCGACAGCAATAAGGCTTCTCATATTGAAAAATATGTTGGAAGTTGGACGGGCCGTATCGTTACTGGATCTGGAAACTCTCCTGGATACGGTAGACAAATCGACCATATCCCGGACAATAGCTCTCTTTCTGTCTCATCACCTGATACATAGCATAGATGATGGAAGCGGTTCGTTGAAGTATGCCGTTTGCGACAACTCCTGTAACTGCGTGGTGCAGGATTTACACTCGCATTTCTATTGTGAGAAATGTCATCGGACTTTTTGTCTGGAAGGTACACATATTCCGGTTATTGATTTGCCTAAAGGATTCACGTTACATAGCATTAATTATGTTCTCAAGGGGATTTGTCCGGAATGTACTTCTCATTCAAAGAATGAATAAATAGAAAAAGCCGGAACTCAGACCAATAGAAATATCGGTAGAGTTCCGGCTTTTTATCAATATGCTTGTTTAATCGATGTTTGGATTCAATGAATGCCAGTCTTTGATGGCAGGTATGATTCCCATTTCAATAACTTCATCACGGAGCTTGCACAAGTGTTCGTAGCTCTTTTCCAGTTCAGCCTGTTCGGCAGGAGTTCCGGCTACTTCCTTATAAGTGACACCGTTTTTGGTGATTGAAGTTTCCATTGCCATCATGATATGATCGAATTTTCCATTGGAGACATACGTTCCGGCAGGCCAGCGGAAAGGTTGTCCGCCCATAGCGGCAGCGATCATCTCGATAGAAAGATAGGCGGGGCTTTGGAAAGAAGAACGGCCGCGCAGATCGATGATGTGCTTTCCACCTTGGATAACACGTACTTTCAGTTCTTCCCATTCGGTTAATGGGAGACGGGTCGTACCAATGAAATCAGTCAACGGTTCTCCTTTCACTTCAGTGGTAGAAGCAAATACGGCCATTTGTTCGCCATGACCGCCGTATGTGCGGCAGTTCTGAATTTCAGAAGCCGGGATATGGAAGTATTTCACCAGTTCGTTTTGCAGACGGGTGCTGTCCAATGCTGCCAGCGTAGAAACCTGAGACGGTTTCAGTCCGGAATACAGTAAGGTAATCAAACCGGTAATGTCGGCCGGATTGAAAATGACAACAATATGTTTCACGTTCGGGCAATATTGGCGGACGTCTTTACCGAATTGAGCGGCGATTTCTGCATTTCCTTTCAGCAAGTCCTCGCGGGTCATACCTGCTTTGCGGGCTGCACCACCGGAAGAAACGATGTAAGATGCTCCGGTCAACGCTTCTTTGATATCAGAAGTATAAGTAAGGTTGACACCTTCGAAGCCGCAGTGGTACAATTCTTCTGCCACCCCTTCCAAAGCGGGAGCAAACGGATCATACAGACAAATATTCGGAGTGAGTTTCATCATCATGGCAGTTTGAGCCATATTGGAGCCAATCATTCCGGCTGCTCCTACAATTGTAAGTTTCTCGTTGGTTAAAAATTCCATAAAGCTATCTATTTAAAGGTGAATAATCTGTTATTTCTTTTTGTCGCTACAAAGTTAACACTTTATTGACCTGATTGTTCATTGAAAATAGTTTTATCAGATAACGAAAAGTTATAGCTGGCTGATTGAAGGATCTGTCTAAAATAGATTATCTTTGTATCCTATATTATATAAATGGATAAATATGAGCATCGAATTAGGAAAATTCAATCAGCTTGAAGTTGTAAAGGAAGTCGATTTCGGGGTGTATCTCGACGGAGGAGAGGAGGGGGAGATTTTGTTGCCTACCCGTTATGTGCCCGAAGACTGTAAAATAGGAGACTTTTTGAATGTCTTTCTTTATCTGGATATGGATGAGAGATTGATTGCCACTACGCTGACTCCGTTGGTGCAGGTAGGGCAGTTTGCCTGTCTGGAAGTGGCATGGGTGAATCAGTTTGGAGCTTTCTTGAACTGGGGGTTGATGAAGGACCTGTTTGTGCCGTTCAGTGAGCAGAAGATGAAGATGCAGGTTGGACGGAAGTACGTGATTCATGCACATTTGGATGATGAAAGTTATCGCATTGTGGCTTCGGCAAAGGTGGAACGCTATCTGTCGAAAGACAGGCCGGAGTATGCTTCGGGGGATGAAGTGAATATTCTCATTTGGCAGAAAACGGATTTGGGCTTCAAGGCAATCATAGACAATAAGTATAGCGGTTTGCTTTACGAAAACGAGATATTTTCTACATTGCAGACAGGTATGGAGATGAAGGCTTTTGTGAAACAGGTGCGCGAAGACGGCAAGGTGGATTTGATCCTTCAGAAACCAGGCTTTGAGAAGATAGATGATTTCTCGAAAACCTTGCTGAATTATATCAGGGAGAATGACGGAAGGATCAGACTGAATGATAAAAGTCCTGCGGAAGATATTTATGCTACATTTGGTGTCAGCAAGAAGACCTTTAAGAAAGGAGTGGGTGACTTATATAAGAAACACCTGATAACCTTGCACGAAGATGGCATCACTTTGGCAGACTCCTAATCAGAATAGGGAAATCCCTATGTATGAATAGAGAGAATCACTGGGGTGGGGAGTTTCCTCGCCCTATTTTTGTAGTATCAGATTAAATAAAGAAGTAATAATAAAAACTAGATAAGTTATGCGTAAGATAATAATAAGTTTCTGCATCCTGTTATCCGCTCTCTCTTTACAAGCGCAGTCCGTCAGCGGAATCCGTATTGACGGTGGTAATACCCCTATTCTTGTTTACTTTGGTGGAAACCAGATGTGCTTGCCGACTACCACTTGCTTTGTAGCTAACCTGGATCGGGGATATTACACGGTTGAGGTTTATGCTACCCGTTTCACCCGTCCGGGAGAGCGTGTTTGGAAAGGGGAGAGGTTGTACAACGAACGTGTTTACTTCGACGGAAGAGGTGTGAAAGATATTTTTGTAGATGACCGTCATGCCAATGTCCGTCCGGGCAGACCGGGACAAGGAGAACACCGTCCGAATTATGACCGTCACGACAGGGTGATGAACGATCAGCTTTTTAAAACGTTCTATAATAATCTGAAGAAAGAACCGTTTGAGGATGATCGCATGGCATTGCTTAATACTGCATTGGCAAATTCAGATTTTACGTCTGCCCAATGTCTCCAAGTGACAAAGCTCTATACTTTTGATGATGACCGAATGGCAATCATGAAAAAGATGTATCCCCGGATTGTTGACAAGGAGGCTTTCTTTACGGTGATTGCTACACTGACGTTTTCTTCCAATAAGGATGAAATGAATAAGTTTGTGCAGAACTATGGCAGACGCTGATACTAACTATTAAAACTATATGGCTATGAAAAAGATACATATCATCCTACTGTTGGCATTGGGACTGGGAGTCAGCAGCTGTTTTACCAGCTATATTTCTAACAAGCAGGTTATGGGTGTACAGCAAGGGATGACTCAAAGAGATGTTGAAAGTATTTTTGGAAAACCGGATTACCGACGTTTCGACGGTGATATGGAAGAATGGGAATTTCATCGTGATAACGGGACGCCTGTTTTGACTTCGGAGCCCATGACAATCATTGTTCAGTTTGCCAATAAAAAGGTGATCAGTATGGATACATTCAAAGGCTATGGCAGACCTTCGCCGCATCCGGTCGTAGTACCTCCTCCTACTGTCACTACTGTTGAAGTTGTTCCCGGTCACCAGCCGGAAGAAATTCGTCTGATGACGGATACTGAGTTTAATAACTTCATCGAAAAGTTGAAATTCACAATTATGAGTGATGACCAGAAGAGGTTGATCGGACAGATGTTGGACAAGCATGATGTCACTTCAAGCCAATGTGTGAGAATTGTAAAAGAGATTTCTTATACGCCCGATCAGGTTGAGATGATGAAGAAACTTTATCCTTATGTAAGGGATAAGCAGAATTTTAATAAGGTGATTGATAGCTTGTTTTCCACTGTGTATAAAGATGAAATGTACAAGTTTATCAAAGAATATCATCAAACAAATAAATGATAGGAGATTAAATTATGAAGCGAATATTATTTTTACTCTTTGCTATCGGGCTGACTGTCGGTACGACAGCGATGGCTGGAATGAGCACTAGCAAAGTGCGTAAGGAAACACGCTTTCTTACTGATAAAATGGCATACGAATTGAGTTTGAGCACTCAGCAATATAATGATGCGTATGAGATTAATTACGACTTTATTTATTCTGTTCGTAATATCATGGATTATGTGGCCCGTGGCTATGAATGGGCATTAGATGATTATTATGAAGCTTTGGATATTCGTAATGATGACCTCCGGTGGGTATTGAGTGACGCACAGTATCGTCGGTTTCTGGGAGCTGATTATTTCTACCGCCCGATTTATATTACCGGCGGAAGATGGAGTTTCCGGGTTTATGTGAATTATCCGAATCGTAGTTTGTTCTACTTCGGTCTGCCTTATCATTATCGGACTTACTGTGGAGCACATTATCGCCCGCACCTTCATCACGTAAGTTTCTATCGGGACAGATATAATTTCAGACATTATCCTACTCCGTATCGGGTAAGAGAGCAGAGATCTTTCCATTCTTATCGTCGTTCGGATTTTGGTTCGGTTCATTTCCGCCCGAATTCTTCCGTCCGTCCGCACAATGCACCGACTCGTCCGGGGGTAACGGGACGTCCAAGTCCATCACAGCGTCCAAGTCCATCACAGCGTCCAAGTCCATCACAGCGTCCGAGTCATAATTCACGACCGGGAACATCAACTCGTCCCGGAACGGCAACGCGACCCGGAACGACAACGCGGCCTGGCAGTTCTTCACGGCCCTCAACATCAGTTCGTCCTGAATCAGATCGTAGACCGACGGGAGGTAGCAGTACGACAGCAAGCCGTCCTAATCGTGAGAGTAGTAGCTCGAGTACAAGTAGAAGAAATGATAGTCGTCCGTCCGGTAGCGGCAGTAGCTCTTCGTCCGGTAGAAATAATCGTTCCGATAGAAGTAACACTTCCACTAGCCGGGGCAGCAGTTCCGGTCGCAGTAGCAGTACTTCCGGTCCGAGCCGTAGCAGTAGTTCTAACCGGAGCAATGTTTCCGGTGGAAAAACGGAAAGACGTTCCTCTTCTGAAAGTACGAGAAGCAGCAGTCGAAGTTCTTCTTCCCGTTCTTCAGAGCGAGACACCAATTCAAGAAGATAACCTATTCCTTTAATTATTTATATCATTGCTCCTCAGCGGTAGGAGAGCTAGACTCCGGTGTTTTGCCGGCTAGACTATTCAGGGCATCGCCCGTAACTTGGATTTCGGGGCGGATAGTATCCGCCTCGATTTCACTTATCAAACCTTTTTGGGCAAGACGTCCGGCAATGAGTTTATAATATCCTTCCATGCTCTCTTTCAGTTTTCCGTTTTCTGCGAAAGAACTGCGGAAATGTTTGGGCTTCGGGATGATAGAAGCCAGGAAGATACTTTCTTCCGTAGTCAGTTGGGAAGGACGTTTGTTGAAGTAGTAGGCGGAAGCCTCCTGGATGCCGTAGATTAGCGGGCCCCATTCCGCAATATTCAGATATACCTCATACATCCGTTCTTTCGAAGTCAGTCTCTTTGTTTCTATGATCCATACAATCAATGCTTCTTCCAGTTTGCGGGCAAAGTTTTTATTTTTGTTCAGAAATACATTCTTCACTAATTGCATTGTGATAGTGCTTCCGCCACGTGCAAAACGTTTGACTTGCAAATCGTAAATCAACGCTTCGCGGAGTGCATCGGGCAGGAAACCATGATGATAATAAAACGCCCCGTCTTCACTTTGCATCACAGACATTTGCAGGATCGGTGAAATGCTGTCAAGTGGGGTGAAATGTTCCCAGGAAGGGCCGACGGGGGAAGTGCGTACTGGCATTCCATTTTCATATGCTGTGTAGACAAACTCGCCTGACATCTTGGACAGTTGGGTATCGCCATATTCTACAATTTCGAAATTCCTCTCTTTCAACTCTGATTCTAATTTGAGACTATCCAATTGTGCAAAATCAATATCCAACAGGAAATGATAAGCTAACTCACCACTTGTTTTGATACCTTCCAGGTTGTTGAACAGGCCTTTGGGCAGAGAACTGAACAGCTCGTCTGCCGGAAACCATGATTTGTCAACGGCTGCAGTGAAATGCCATAAATCTTTTTTCTTTTCGGCTCGTAGATAAGGATGAACCTGAATTTTATTGAATATAACCGTAGTGGTGCTATCCAATTCAAAAGAATGGTCGCTAATGTTCATTTGATATCCTAAATGTCCGCGGTCGAGATGAATCACTTCGGGAGACAGTACTTTGTGGAATATATCAAGTCCGTTTACTTTCGCTTTTCCGTTGAGATATAGCTGGTTTTTTCCATTACTTTCTTTGGTCATGCTATAAGATAAGGTGTCAAAAGTGACTTTCGCACCAAAACGGCGGGTAATATAAGGTATAGAAACTTTTGTGGAATCGGCAGAGTATAGCTTTGCCATTAATGTATTGGCAGATTGTTTCAGTTCGCCATCAGCTATCCAATGCCGGGTTAGTGTATCTTCGTGTATCTCAATGGTTGACCGGAACTTGTTCTCTTTGATGATAAAAGAAGGGAATACCATAGAAACGAAGTTGCTGTCTTTTCGTTCAGTGATATAAATCTGTTTTAATTGTCCGTTTTCAGGTAGAAAACCGTAGCATAAATTGAGTAGCTTGTTTATTCTTTCCGCATAATTGATTTCCGTTACGGTTTGACCGGATGTTTGTGATGGAACTTTCCGGTCTTTTTTAAAGAGAAAATCATAATTGGCGATGGAGTCTTGCTTTGTAAATGTGAGTCTGATATCTTCTGCTGCTATGTAGCTTACTTCTATTTTCTTGGTGAGTAATTTCCAAAAATTCAGCTTGATGCGGGTTGATGCTAATGTGAATAGTGTATCCCGTTGTTCGGGGATAACCGAAAGGCCTTGGAGATATATTTCATTTAAACCATTCATCTCCAGTTTGTCGTAATGAATGCATAACCCGTGTGTCTGCTCGATACGGGATGTGTGTCGGTTGACTATGCTCCGTAGAAGAACGCTGCGACCTGAGTAGATACAAATGAGGCAGATGAGTATTCCTCCACTGAGAGCTAGCGGAAGAATACGCTTTTGGCTATTTGTTTTCATCATTTACCTTTTAATTATCGGATGCAAAGGTAGGTAAAAAAATGCATTAAACGCGATGGACAGCCTTTGAAGGACAGTCCGCCGTTCTTTTTTTATTTGATAAGCGGTAAGTATTCTCCGTAGCCTTCCTCTTTCATTTTTTCTTTCGGAATAAAACGAAGAGAAGCACTATTGATACAGTAACGTAATCCTCCTTTTTCTTTCGGACCATCCGTAAATACATGTCCTAGGTGGGCGTTTCCGGTTTTACTGCGTACTTCGGTACGTGTCATTCCATAAGAAGTATCTTTCTTCTCTGTAATCAAGTCCTTTTGAATCGGTTGGGAGAAACTAGGCCAGCCACAACCGGAATCGAACTTGTCGGTCGAAACAAATAGGGGTTCTCCGGTGGTGATATCTACGTAGATACCGGGACGGTACTCGTCCCAGTATTCATTCCGGAAAGCAGGTTCCGTAGCATTTTTCTGGGTGACGGCATATTGCTCTGCCGATAATTGTTGGCGAAGGACTGTGTCATCCGGTTTTTGATAAACTTTGGACTTGGGAGCATTGGCTTTGCGTGCCATTTCAAATAAAGCCGGGTTGATATGGCAATAGCCGTTCGGATTTTTATCCAGATAATCCTGATGATAGTTTTCTGCCGGATAGAAATTTGTCAATGGTTTTACTTCTATGGCAATGGGATTTTTATATTGATCCGCTAATGCCCGGACAGCCTGATTGATAATAGCGATATCCGCTTTATTAGTATAATAAATCCCCGTTCTATATTGCGTACCGCGATCATTTCCCTGCCGGTTGAGGCTGGTAGGATCAATCGTTTTAAAATACAGATCAAGAAGCAGACTTAAATTAACTGTTTCGGGGTCATAGACTACTTTCACCGTTTCAGCTGCATTGGTTTCTCCCGAACATACCTGTTGATAGGTCGGCTGGTTGATAATACTGTTGGCATAGCCTACCTCGGTACTTTCTACTCCTCTGATTTGTTTTAGGAAATGTTCTGTTCCCCAGAAACATCCTCCTGCAAGATAAATTTCTGCTGCGATGATAAAGTGTTTCATATCCGTTGGTTCTTTCTATAGTAACGAATGAACCGGCGGATATGTTTGAAGTATTTCTTGTAAAAAACTCAATGGCGTTTTCTATTCTATGATTTCTCCTTTATAGAAATCCAGAATTTTAGTACGGAATAGATAATCATATTTAGCCTGTAACTTGTCAGAGAGTGCTTTAGTCAGATTCAACTTTGACTCATTATATTCCACGAAAGTTGCTTTACCGTTATTGAATTTCTCGCTCATTAACCGGAAAGATTCTTCATTGGCTTTCACTGCCACTTCACTGGAGTTATATTTACTTTCTGCTGCCAGAGCATTGTACCAGGCTTGTTGGATTTCTTTGTAAAGAATCTTTTTGGTATTATCTAGTTGTAAACTGAGATTTGCTTGTTGTAACCGGGCGGTTCGTACACGGTTTCGTGTAGCGAAACGGTTAAAGATAGGGACACTAAGATTAAATCCGATATATTTGTTGAGGTTATTTTTCATCTGGCTGCTGAAACTTCCCTCTGATTTACCACTCACTGTATAATAGTTGCTTCCGAGTCCGGCACTGAAAGATAATTGCGGATAAAAATTACTTTGAGCGATACGGATGTTCTTCTGACTACCTTGCAAGCGATATTCCGCTGCTTTAATGCTAGGTTTGTAGGCAAGCGCTTGTGTATATATATCATCCGGCGGAGTTAGCGCTTCGAATTCCAGTTCTTCTTTCGGATTTTCGAGAATGAAACCTTCGGGAGTCGGTAACTCAAGCAGTTGGCTGAGGTCTAGCAATGATAATTTATATGTATTGTCCGCTTGTACGGAAGTCATTTCATCTTGTGCCACACGTGCTTGTGCTTCAGCCACTTCCGATGGTGAGGCTTTACCTACTTCGAAGAGTCCTTTGATGCGTTTCAACTGATCTTTGCTCAAGTTCGTCTGATTAAAGGCGACTTTGCTTAACTCCAGGTTAAATAGAACTTGCAGATAAGCAGAGGTAACGTTGATGGCTATATCTTCTTTAGCTTTGTTCAGGTCCTCGATAGCGGCCCTAAGATTCAACTTGGCTAATGAATATTGATTTGATAACTGTAAACCTGTAAAGATCGGTACATTGGTCCCTAAGCTGAGGCTCGTATTCGCGCTGTTGATATCACTGTAGGAGTTATCTACCGGCGAGGCACTACGCCCCCAACTCCAATTCTGACTCGCACTTCCGCTTAGATTCGGGAGGCGTGCCCATTTGGCTGTATTTACGTCCACTTTATTTTGTTCTGCTTCATTAGCTGTCTGGCGAATATTGATGTTATGCTCGATAGCATAATCAATACATTGCCGCAACGTCCAGGTTTGCGAAGAACCGTTCTGTGCCTGTGCGGAATCTACTCCTGTTCCGGCGAGTAGAAAGATAGCTATGGTTTTATAGATTGTTTTCATAGAAAATGAATTATTTGTCTTTTTTCTCGGCGCCGCGAATTTTGTCATTGGCAGTCACCCCTTTCTTAATCTCAATTTTGATACCATCACTCATTCCTGTGGTCACTTGTGTACGTTGGAATTTCTGTTCGGGTACGGAATCAGTCATGATATATACAAATGTAGAATCACCTTTAAATTCAACGGTGCTTTCGGGTACTGCCAGTACCTTATTGGCACGCTGCAATACAATTTCCGCATTCGCCGAATAACCGGAACGAACCTGTACGGAGTCCGGAACTGAAATAGCAGCTTTAATTTCAAACTGGTTAGCTCCGTTAGTCTCTACTCCTTTAGGAGATATATATTCCAATATCGCGTTGAATGTCAGATTTTGTAAAGCTCCGATAGTCAACTTAAGCGGCATACCTTCATGGATGCGGCCTACTTCTGTTTCATCAATATTACCACGGAAAATCAAATCATTCATGTTGGCTACCGTAGCAATAGTTGTTCCGTCATTGAAGGTGTTACTCATGATCACCGAGTTTCCGGCTTTTACCGGTACGTCCAGAATCAGTCCGTCGATAGTAGAACGAATCATGGTACTGCTGAATGAAGCACTGTTTTTGGTAATACCTTCTTTTACGATTTCCAGGTTATCTTTGGCAGTCTGCTTTTCTTCGCGTGCCTGTTTGACGGCTACTTCACTTTTCTCATATTCTTCCTGGCTGATTAGTTGGTCCTCATACAGTTTCTTCACGCGGGAAAAATCCGTTTCCGCCTGTGTTGCATTAATCTCCGCCAGACGGACACGGCTTTCTGCCGAGTTTAACTGTCCGAGTTCGGGGATAACCTTTACCTTGGCTATCACCTCACCTTTCCTCACTGCTTGTCCTGCCTCCTTGTATACTTCGTCAATAATACCCGAGATCTGGGGCTTGATTAGAATTTCATCTCTTGGTTCTACTTTTCCGGTAGCTACGGTGGTCTTTTGCAGATCAGTCACTTCCGGCTTGAGGGTTTCGTAGACAACAACCTTCGGGCGCGACTTCTGATAAAGGAATACGAACGTTCCGACGAGGATTATGGCAACAATTACCAATAATACGATTTTCAGATACTTTTTCATCTTGATTATATATGTTTAATTTTTAATTCTTTATTCAACTTTCAACTCTTCCTTCTCAATACTCAACTTCTACTCATCTCTGATTGCTTCAATCGGCTTGATAGCCATTGCCCGATAAGCAGGTGCCAGGCCGGCTAACATCCCCAATGCAGCCAGAAGTGCGCAAGTGCCGACCGCTAATCCGAAGCTGACTTGAAAATGGCTGTCTCCTCCGTTTGAACTGGCTAGCATATCTGCTACTTGCAATATCATTACGGCAAAAGAAATCCCGAACATTCCGGCAATCGTGGTGAGTACCATACTTTCCGATAGAATCTGTTGCAGGATATCTTTCGGACGTGCTCCGATAGCCCGGCGGATACCAATTTCGGTCGTGCGTTCCTTTACGGTCACCATCATGATATTGGATACACCGATAGCACCTGCTAGTAACGTTCCTAATCCTACCATCCAGACCAATATATTAATGCCGTTGAATAAGTTGTCTACCATAGAAAACATCGCTTCGGCATTCAGATACATAACTGCTTGTTTGTCGTTAGGGGCGATATAATGGGCAGCTTTGATAATCTGTTCCATTTTCGGTTGCAGTTCAGACACCTTGACACCTTGTTTGGCTGTGAAGCATACTACATCAATCTGTCCTCCCAGATTATAAGCCTGTTGCATGGTGGTGAAAGGTAGAGTGACGGCTTCCGAAGCTCTTCCTTGTATATTCATATCTCCTTCGGAAGAAGACATCCCGATCACCTGATAATAAATCCCGTCTACTCTCACGTATTTGCCGCACGGGTTCTCTCCCGGTTTGAAAAGGCTTTCATAAATTCGTTTGCCGATCACACAAACTTTTCGCGCTTCGCGTATATCAACTTCATTGATAAACCGTCCATACGCCATTTCCTGTGATTCGATGTGGAGATAATCGGGGTATAGTCCTTTTACACTGCAATCATATTTCTTATCTTCGTATACAGCTTTAGATCCCCAACGTGCAACGGAGGGGGTAATGACTTCCACTTCTTTGACCTGCGAACGAAGGCGTTCGATATCTGTAGATTCCAGATTCCACCACCTTCCTTTGCGAAAACCTTTATACGCTTCTCCTGTCCTTTGTGAAGCTAGGAAACCGGAGTTAGTCGCAAATCCTTCAAAGTTCTTTTTTAGCATATATTCCAGTCCCTGTCCGCCGCCAATAAGGGCTACAAGCATAAAAATTCCCCAGAACACACCGAATGCAGTCAGCAGACTTCTTGTCTTATTTCTTGTGATAGTGATGAGGATTTCCTCACAAGTATCTATGTCTATTCTCATAATCTTAATCTGCTCTAAGTGCTTCGATCGGCCGGATACTGACTGCTTTCCGGGCAGGGAACAATCCGGCTAATGTTCCAGCTATTATTAATGTGAGTGTAGCTTGTATGGCGATTCTGATGTCGACAGTAGGATTCAGAAAAACCGTTTCTGTCCACATTCCGGTATCCATTGTCTGATTGCCGAAAGCGTTGTTCATCCATTCGGTTGCTCCGATACCGGCCACCATGCCTATATATCCGAATATTGTGGTAATAGTGACACTCTCAACGATAATCAGCCAAAGAATAGAAAGCGGTTTGGCGCCGAGTGCTTTGCGGATACCAAATTCGCGGGTACGTTCTTTTACCGTAATCAACATGATATTGGAAACTCCGACAATTCCGCTTAGTAATGTAAAAATACCGATAACCCAAATCGCTATACGGAGCATGGCCGACCCCTGCTGTTGTTGTAGATAATTGGTAAATCGGTTCCATATCCAAATTGCACTATGGTCGGTCGGGTCAAAACGATGATTGGCTCCCAAAACTTTGCGGTAGTAGGTTTCAAACTTCTCATTGGCTTCTATTGTTTCCAAATTTTTGGTAGTCATGATGAGGTTATTCAGTTTGTCACCCTTATTATAAATGGTTTGCAGAGTACTGAAAGGAATGTAGGCGTCGCTGTCTCCGCTGTCTCCCTTGTCGTTATAAAGTCCAACCACTTGATAAACCACATTGCCGGCATTGACAAACTGTCCGATAGGATCGGTATGGGTCTTGTCGAATAAGATTTCAGCAGTCTTCTTATGGAGCACGATCACTTTGCGTCGTTCCCTGATATCAATCTCGTTGATGAAACGTCCTTTGAAGAGTTTTACAACTTCTACTTCCGTATGATTGGGATATACACCGGAAAGACTCAGGCTTACATACTCTTGCCCGAAACTAAGATTTACGCCTCCTTGCCATACCGTTCCACCGGTATTGATGACATGATCCGGGAAATACCGGTTGGTAGCGTCTACGTCTTTATTGTCCAGTTGCACCCGTCTTCCTTCTTTCAATCCATCGTAGGATTTACTTGTCCAACCCGGGAAAATCTTGATAGAGTTCATCGCCCGTTCCGAAGCCGATTGCTCGAATGCATGAATCAGTCCGTTGCCTGCACCCAATAGGACGATAAGCATGAATATTCCCCATGCTACGGCAAATCCCGTAAGGAAGGTCCTCAGCTTATTGCGTTTGATAGTACTATAAATTTCTTGCCAGATGTCAATCATGATATCGTTTGTATAGTAGTATATTTTGATTTATTTCATGATACCGTTTTTGCCGAAAGGAGAAGCGTCGTGATCGATGTTGTCTTCAATTCGTTCAATGATACCGTCTTTGATGTGGATGATTTTATCGGTCTGGTTGGCCACTCCGCTTTCATGGGTGACCACTACAATCGTCATTCCCATTTTATGCAGGTCTTTCAGGATTTGCATCACTTCTACTGAAGTTTTGCTGTCCAATGCTCCCGTCGGTTCGTCGGCCAGGATAATTTGCGGTTGGGTGATGAGTGCGCGGGCGATAGCTACACGTTGTTTCTGACCGCCGCTCATTTCGTTGGGCATATGGTGCGCCCAGTCTTTCAGTCCCAATCGGTCGAGATATTCTAGTGCAAGTGCATTTCGTTTCTTTCGGCTGATCCCTTGATAGAATAAAGGAAGTGCAACGTTTTCTACGGCGTCTTTGAAGGAAATTAAGTTGAATGACTGGAAAATAAAGCCGATCATACGGTTCCGGTATTCGGCGGCTTTGGTTTCGCTCAAGTCTTTGATAAGTACGTTGTTCAGATAATAATCTCCGGTATCGTAGTTATCAAGTATTCCTAATATATTAAGTAAGGTTGATTTCCCAGACCCGGATGCTCCCATGATAGAAACAAATTCACCTCGTCCGATAGTGAGATTAATGCCTTTAAGTACATGGAGGGGTGCTCCGTTGTTGTAGGTCTTGTTGATGTCCGTTAGTTGTATCACAATTTTCTTTATTTAGTTCCTGTTTTCTAATAAATTTCTACTATTAGACGGCTTCAAGATACGAAAAGTTGCAAGGTGGCCGAACTTTTTTCTAAAAACATTTTGTAGACTCAATCTTCTTTACGTAATTTGTGTGCAGTAAACTTAATGATTAACTAACCCTTTTAAATAAAAGTATCATGAATTCAAACATGGAGAAACCCTACGTAGTAGGTATTGACATAGGCGGAACAAATACCGTCTTTGGAATTGTAGACGCGCGCGGAACTATTATAGCAAGCAGTTCTATCAAAACATCCGGTTATCCTACGGTAGAAGAGTATGCAGATGAAGTGTGCAAAAATCTTCTTCCATTGATTATCGCCAATGGCGGTGTGGATAAAATCAGAGGTATCGGTGTGGGTGCTCCGAATGGTAACTACTATACAGGAACTATCGAGTTCGCTCCGAATTTGCCTTGGAAAGGTATTCTTCCGTTGGCTGCTATGTTTGAAGAAAGACTGGGCATTCCTACAGCCCTGACAAACGACGCTAATGCTGCCGCTATCGGTGAAATGACATACGGTGCTGCCCGTGGCATGAAAGACTTTATCATGATTACACTGGGTACAGGTGTAGGTAGCGGTATCGTTATCAACGGTCAGATGGTGTATGGGCATGACGGTTTTGCCGGTGAGTTGGGACATGTTATCGCTCGTCGCGATGGTCGTCTTTGTGGTTGCGGCCGTAAAGGTTGTCTGGAAACCTATTGTTCGGCTACCGGTGTAGCCCGCACTGCTCGCGAATTTTTGGCTGCCCGCACGGATGCAAGTCTGCTCCGTAATATTCCTGCAGAAAACATTACTTCAAAGGATGTATATGACGCAGCCGTTCAAGGCGATAAACTGGCACAGGAAATCTTCGAATTTACCGGAAATATTTTGGGTGAAGCTTTGGCGGACGCTATCGCATTCTCCAGTCCCGAAGCAATTGTATTGTTCGGCGGTCTGGCTAAGTCCGGTGACTATATCATGAAACCGATTCAGGAATCAATCGATAAGAATATCCTGAATATCTATAAAGGCAAGACGAAATTGCTCGTTTCCGAACTGAAGGATTCCGATGCCGCCGTACTGGGTGCCAGTGCATTGGCTTGGGAATTGAAGGATCTGAAAGAATAATATATCATTATTGTAATAAAGGTAATGAAGCCTCGGGAGTTTATGACTTTCGGGGCTTTATGTTTCAGAGTGGGAGATTTAGAAGGGGAAATGACAATAAAAAAGAGAACTTCTGGATGGAAGTTCCCTTTTTTATTTCGAATCGAAAAGTTACTAGGATTAGTTAACTCTTTTTTCTTTGATTCTAGCTTTCTTACCGGTAAGAGCACGCAGGTAGTACAATTTAGCGCGACGAACTTTACCTACCTTGTTCACTTCGATGCTATCGATAGCCGGTGATTCGATTGGGAAAATTCTTTCTACACCTACAGTACCTGACATTTTACGTACAGTAAAACGTTTCTTGTCTCCGTGACCGGCGATTTTGATAACAACACCACGGTACAACTGTACACGTTCTTTGTTACCTTCGATAATACGATATGCTACTGTTACAGTGTCTCCTGCTTTGAAGCTCGGGTGCTGTTTTCCGGTAGCAAATGCTTCTTCTGCAATTTTAATTAAATCCATTGTTGTTATTATTAAATTGTTTCATCGTTACAACGCAACATACCAAGTATCTCGTCTCTTGACAGCGATTGCGCGAAAGCGGTGCAAAGTAACAAATTATTTGGCAGATAGCCAAATGTTTTTTGTATATTTGTCGCATATCTAAAAAACAACGAGCATGAAACGAACTTATGTAAAGTTACTGACTGTGGCAGGCTTGACGGGATGCTTCCTGTTTACTTCCTGTCGTTCAGCACAAGAAACTACCGCCCGCTATGAAATATCCAAGGTGGAGGGCAACATGATTACGATTGACTCTACTTGGGATGCTAATCCTGACAAAAAAGCGACCACCGTATTAAAACCCTACAAGGATAAAGTAGACGCGATGATGTACGAAGTCATCGGTACCAGTGAAATGAAAATGGATAAGGGGACCCCTGAAAGCTTGCTCTCTAATTTGGTGGCAAGCGTGCTGCAAGAAGCTGCCGCGCAAGTGTTGGGCAAACCGGCGGATATGGGACTGGTCAATATGGGCGGATTACGTAATATCCTGCCTAAGGGAGACATCACGGTAGGTGCTGTTTTTGAAATTCTTCCTTTTGAAAATTCATTGTGTGTCTTGACGATGAAAGGTACGGACATGAAACGTCTGTTTAAAGCAATTGCTTCTTTACATGGAGAAGGTGTAAGCGGTATCCGTTTGGAAATCAATAAAAAAGGAGAATTGCTGAATGCTACGATCGGTGGAAAACCGGTAGTGGATGACCAGCTTTATACCGTGGCTACTATCGACTATCTGGCAGACGGAAACGGACGCATGGATGCTTTCCTGCAAGCTGAAAAAAGGGAATGCCCGGAAGATGCTACTTTACGCGGATTGTTTTTGGACTATGTACGGAAGCAAACGGTGGAAGGCAAAATCATTACGTCGAAGTTGGACGGACGTATAACCGTAAAATAAGTAAAAAGGAGAATCTAAAAATATAGGATATGAAGAGATTTCAGCTATCATTATGGGTATGCCTTGTAGTGTGTTTCGGCTTTTCAACTTATGCACAGGATACCAAAGAAATTATAATTTTGCAGACAAGCGATGTGCATAGTCGCATCGAACCTATAAATCAAAAAGGCGACCGTAACTATGACGAGGGCGGTTTTGTCCGTCGTGCCACTTTCCTCGACCAGTTCCGCAAGGAACATAAAAATGTGTTGCTGTTCGACTGCGGGGATATTTCACAAGGTACGCCTTATTATAATATGTTCCGTGGCGAAGTGGAAGTCAAGTTAATGAACGAAATGGGGTATGATGCCATGACTATCGGTAATCATGAATTCGATTTTGATCTGGACAATATGGCTTTACTCTTCAAAATGGCTAAATTCCCGGTGGTTTGTTCCAATTACAATCTGGACGCTACGGTGCTGAAAGATTTGGTAAAGCCATACGTTATTCTGAAACGGTTTGGGCTGAAAATCGGTGTCTTTGGACTCGGAGCGAAACCGGAAGGTTTGATTCAGGCAAATAAATGCGTCGGAGTTGTTTATGAAGATCCTATTGAAGTGTCGAACAAGGTAGCTGCCTTGTTGAAAGAGAAGGGATGCGACCTCGTTGTATGCCTGTCTCACCTAGGCATTCAAATGGATAGGGAGTTGGTTGCAAAAACACGGAATATCGATGTAATTTTGGGCGGACACTCGCACACTTTTATGAAAGGACCGGAGAATTATCAGAATGTGGATGGAAAAGAGGTACCCGTTATGCACACAGGAAAAAGTGGAGTTCGGGTAGGTCGTCTCAACTTGACTTTGAAACGTAAATGAGAATATTTCCCTTTATCTTAGTTGTTTTATTTTTTATTTTAGCCGGATCCGTTTCGAGTCCGGCCCAGAATGCTGCTTCTGTTGAACCTTTGCTCTTATATAAAGCACAGCAGGATAAGAATTGCCGGCATTGGGTCGATTCGGTGATGGATAAGTTATCCTTTAAAGAAAAGGTCGGCCAGTTGTTTATCTATACCATTGCTCCGGTAAACACCAAGCGAAATTTGGAGTTATTGCGTGAGGCTATTGATACTTATAAAGTCGGCGGGCTTCTCTTTTCCGGTGGGAAGATGCAGAATCAGGTTGAGTTAACCAACCGGGCACAACGGCAGGCGAAAGTTCCTGTGATGATCACTTTTGACGGGGAATGGGGGTTGGCGATGCGTTTGCGCGGCACACCTGTGTTTCCACGGAATATGGTGTTGGGATGCATTCGTGACAATCGCCTGATTTATGAATACGGGCGTGAAGTAGCCCGTCAATGCCGTCAGATAGGTGTGCAGGTGAATTTTGCTCCGGTGGCGGATGTGAATATCAACCCGAAGAACCCGGTAATCAACACCCGTTCTTTCGGAGAAGATCCGATACAAGTTGCCGATAAGGTAATCGCTTATGCTTCCGGTCTGGAAGGAGGAGGAGTATTGTCTGTGTGCAAACACTTCCCCGGGCATGGAGATACTGATGTTGATTCGCATAAAGCTCTACCCGTACTTCCCTTCACGCGCGAACGTTTGGACAGTGTCGAACTCTATCCTTTTAAGGAAGCGATTCGTGCCGGAGTAGGTGGTATGATGGTGGGACATCTGCAAGTCCCGGTCATTGAGCCGATCGGCGGGCTCCCGTCTTCTTTGTCTCGCAATGTCGTATACGACTTATTGACGGATGAACTGGCTTTTAAAGGATTGATTTTTACTGATGCGCTTGCCATGAGGGGCGTATCGGGCAATGGGAATGTCAGCTTGCAGGCATTGCAGGCAGGTAATGACATGGTACTGGCTCCACGTAATCTGAAGGCGGAAGTGCCGGCTGTGCTTGCAGCTGTTGAAAAAGGCGAACTGAGCCGGGAAGATATAGAAAGTAAATGCCGCAAGGTACTGACCTACAAATATGCGCTGGGACTTAGCAAAAAGAAGTACGTGCAATTGTCCGGCCTGGAGCAGCGGGTGAACAGCCCGCAGGCGCGCGACTTGGTGCGCCGGCTGAACCTGGCGGCAATTACCGTTCTGAATAATAAAGATCATGTACTGCCGCTACATACGGACAAAGACCAGAAGATAGCTTTGCTCGAAGTAGGCGACCCGGGTGAGACGGAAGCATTAGCAAAGCAAATGACACGTTATGCATCTCTGGTTCGTTTCCGCCTTTGTCCGAAACAGACAGAAGAAGAAAACCGTCGATTATATGATTCATTAGCTATTTATAAACGAGTTGTAGTAGCTGTCAGCGAACAACGCCTGGCTTCTTATCAGCCATTCTTTACGAAGTTTGCTCCCGATGCTCCGGTTGTCTATCTTTTCTTCACCCCCGGCAAGATGATGTTACAGATTCAGCGCGCGGTGAGCCATGCTTCGGCAGTAGTGTTAGCGCATAGCCACAATACGGATATTCAGCGTCAGGTGGCAGACGTCTTATTTGCCAAAGCCACTGCGGATGGAAGATTGTCGGCGAGTTTGGGCGGATTATTCCATACAGGTGCGGGGGTGACAATCACTCCGAAAACTCCTTTGCATTTTGTACCTGAAGAATACGGCCTTTCATCTGTGTCGTTGAAGCGGATTGATTCTGTTGCTTTGGACGGTATCCGGCAAGGAGCCTATCCCGGTTGTCAGGTAGTAGTTATGAAAAATGGTCATGTAATGGTCGATAAAGCTTTCGGCACACATACAGGAAAAGGAAGTGCCCGCGTCGAATCATCGGATATCTATGACCTGGCCTCCCTTACGAAAACGACGGCTACCTTGCTTGCTGTTATGAAACTCTATGATAAGGGGCGCTTTAACCTGACAGATAAGATTTCGGATTATCTGCCGTTTTTGCAGCGCACCAATAAAAAGGACATAACGATTCAGGAGATCCTGTATCATCAGTCCGGTCTGCCGTCTTGGCTACCTTTCTATCAGGAAGTGATTGATAAGGATAGCTATAAAGGCCGTTTGTTCAGTGCGCGTAGAGATGCACAGCATCCGGTGAATATAGGAACAAATACGTGGGCAAATCCGAATTTCAAGTTTAAGGAAGAATATGTATCTCCAACGAAAACCGGGGATTATACCATTCAAATCTGTGATAATCTGTGGTTGAACCGATCGTTCCGCAAGGTGATAGAAGAGAAAATTGTGGAAGCGCCGTTGGGGCAGAAACGTTATGTATATAGTGATATTGGATTTATCCTGTTGGGAATGCTGGTTGAACAGCTTGCGGGAATGCCAATGGAGGCATACTTGCAAAGCGAGTTTTACGAACCGTTGGGACTGGAGCGTACAGGTTACCTGCCTTTGCGTCGTCTGGCAAAGTCGGAAGTCGTTCCTTCCAATAACGACCGCTTCTTGCGGAAAGATACCCTGCAAGGATTCGTGCATGATGAGGCTTCCGCTTTCTTCGGCGGATTGGCTGGCAATGCCGGATTATTCTCTACTGCCCGCGAAGTAGCCCGTGTATATCAGATGTTATTGAACGGGGGAGAAATAGACGGCCGGCGTTATTTGAGCAAAGAGACTTGCCAGTTGTTCACTACTTCGGTTTCAAAGATAAGCCGGCGGGGACTGGGATTTGATAAACCGGATAGGGAAGACTCGAAGAAAGGGAACTGCGCTCCCGATGCTCCGGCAGAAGTCTATGGCCATACCGGATTTACCGGTACGTGCGCATGGGTGGACCCGGTTAACGAACTGGTTTATGTCTTTCTTAGCAACCGGATTTATCCGGATGTTACCAATCGCAAGTTAATTAGGCTGCACATACGCGAGCAGATACAGGAAGTGATTTATGATGCGATGAAGAAAAAGTAATCCTTCCGCACTGAACACAGGTATAAAATAAAGTGGAGGTGTGTCAAAATGCGCACCTTCTTTTTTTTAAGCACAAAGCCCCAACTTT
>ERZ791744.860-NODE-860-length-24302-cov-6.543902_pt1 | contig 24302 bp, 25 predicted proteins | sample MGYA00510039_ERZ791744 | MGnify/ENA primary metagenome ERZ791744 (study PRJEB30046, sample SAMN00791969) | human gut metagenome | study: EMG produced TPA metagenomics assembly of the A metagenome-wide association study of gut microbiota in type 2... | reverse complement strand
TGCAATGCAATGCGGGTTAAAACATTTTTGATACGCTATAAACAAACACAATTCGTGCGTGATCGAATTACTCAGCTGAGATTAAAAAAGGGTGTCTCTGAATATCAAATGAGTTATGATCTCGGGCATAGCAGAAGCTATGTTTATAACATATCCTCTGGCAAATCGTTGCCACCTATGGCAGAGTTTCTTCAAATCTGTAACTATTTTGATATTACACCAAGCCAATTCTTCGATGAATCCGAAGAAAATCCCGCACTCCTGCAAACGGCCATTGAAGAATTGCGAAAGCTGAATGACGATGACTTGATGCTCATCATCGGCAATATTCGTCGGCTGACCCGTGAGTGACCATTCGCTGAAATAACATATTTGTAAGTACAGAGAAACCGCAAGGCATCGGTGTATAATCCATGCCTTGCGGGATTTTGCTTTATAGAGGTGATTTGCATTGAAACCTGAGAGGAAAACAATTTGCAGTTCTAACTCTGGGTAATACGCCGGAATTGCATAGTATATCACCACAAAGTACACATCATTTGATTACCATATACCATACTGATGAGTTCTACAAGGATAATCAAATGAGGTGTAAACTAATGACATAGTAGGTGGTATATATGTTCAATGCACAAAACCGAATCCGGCAGCTGATGGCCGAGCGTGGATGGACTATTTATCGATTATCGCAGGAATCCGGCCTGTCGCAGACAACGATCAGCAATATCTCCAAGAGAAATAATCAACCATCCCTGCCAACGGTAAATGCGATTTGTGACGCTTGCGGGATTACACTGGCGCAGTTCTTTACGGAGAATGATACAGCAAATTCACCTAACGCCAAGAGTGAATTAGATAATAGTGTTGCGGCTCTCAAGGAGGATCAGCGCGAGGCACTTGCCGCATTCATCAAGACAATCGTATAGTACATAACCGCTCAGCTCTGCTGTGCGGCGCACAGCAGAGGCTGCCCGAGTTACGTTGGACAGTCTCTGCGCTTTTTTACCAATCAAAGGAGGCGTATTCATGAGCAAGGAAATTATGCAGGAAAGCACACAAATTGTTGAATGTAATGCGTTTCACCGCGGTATGAGTGTGCTGGAGGCCAACCTGCGGAACACAGAGGACTCAGAAAGCACCATCAGTGTGCTTCTAAAAGGTGCCGCAGAGTTTTACGGCGCATCCAGAGCATCTGTCGTAGAAGCAGACTGGGAGCTCGGAATTGGCGTCATCACATATGAGTGGTGCAGCGACGGGATCCCGGCACAGCGAGATATGCTCCAGTGCCTGCCCATGGAGAAATTCCCGAGATGGAAGAAAGCCCTGAAGGCCAACAAGCCGTTGATGATCTCAGACCTGGACGGATTGGCAAAAAGCTACCCGGATGAAGCCGCTTTCTTCCGGGAATACGGCGTAACGACACTGCTGGCGGCACCATTCTCCAAGAGAATTAATCAGGGATTCATCGCTGTAGACGATCCGACTCGCTACACAGATGACCCAGTCTTTCTGTTTATCGCTTCCTATGCAGTGGTGCTGGAGCTCAACGAAATCAAACAACAGCAATCAATTCGGGCAGCTACAAAAGCCTCCAAATATAATCCGGAGGATGTCCATATCAATTTCTTTGGAGGTATGGAGATCATCAGCCCCAAGGGAACACTGACTGGAGAGGATATCAAAGCGGACCAGTGCTACCTGCTCCTGGCGTATCTCATTCTGAATCACAAAAAGAAATTTTCTATCGGTACGCTGGCAGAAATTATCTGCCCATATGATGAACTCGATTCGCCATATAAGGTCGTCAATAATATCGTTTACCGCCTGCGGCGTACTCTTTCCGTCATCGGGCTCGACAAGCTGGTCATCGGGAAGAATGGTACATTCCAGATCAATCCCAACTTCAATATCCATACGGATTTCGACCGCTTTGAGGATGCCTGCATTCAGTTGAAAACAGAAGAAAACCCGGATATGCGGCATTTCTGAAGCAGGTCAAGGCAGAGAAAAACACGGCGATGTTACCGTGCTTTTCTCTGCCTTGAGCGTTGAATCAGGCGCTGTGCGCCGGAAAGGAGAAACTATGAATATCCGAAAGGCTGTGGACTACAGCACAATGTTTGCCACACTGGAATCTGTCATGAAAGCAGATCTGCCGCAGATGGAGCTGTACTGCGAAATCGGCAAGGCCGTCTGTGCCCACTCGGAAAAGGGTGCAGCGGTAGCTGCTGCGGAGTTCATAAAAGAACAATACCCGGATATGACCGGCTTCTCTCCGCGCAATGTGCGCCGGATGCGGGATTTCTGGCAGTTGTACAGCGGCACGCCGGAACTGCTTGGCGAAGCGCTTCACTTGAATTGGACACAGAACGTTGTGATCATGGAGGCAGAGCTTCCCGCAGAGGAGCGCCGCTGGTACATCCGGCAGGCTACAGCACGGAATCTATCCAAGGCGGAGCTTCTGCGAATGATCGAGAATTCTGCGCATCTGGAAAGTGTTCTCGACGAAAAGGTCGATGTGTGGTATAATGAGGGCAACGATGAGATTTCGGAGAGAACACAGTATGAAGAGGATCCTGTTTATCTGTCATGGCAATATCTGCCGCAGCCCCATGGCCGAGTTCGTGATGAAGGACTTGGTAAAAAAGGCGGGACTGGCATCGCAATTTCATATCGAATCAGCGGCTACCAGTCGGGAGGAGATCGGCAACCCAGTCTATCCTCCGGCACGGCGCAAGCTGGCCGAGCATGGGATCTCCTGCGAAGGCCATGCCGCACGGCAGTTGACAAATCGGGATTACGACGAATACGATCTCCTGATCGGCATGGACCAGGCCAACCTCCGGGATATGTACCGTATCTGCGGCGGCGACTATGTCGGCAAGATGTCCCTCCTGATGGATCACACCGCCCATCCCGGCAATGTGGCAGACCCATGGTACACCGAGGACTTCGAGGCGACCTGGCAGGATGTGCTGGATGGCTGCCAAGGACTTTTGAAAGAATTCATGACAGAACGAGGTGATTCAAATGGCACAAAACGATAATATCCAACTGTTCGAAGACAAGCGTATTCGAACCGCATGGGATGAGGAAAAGGAAGAATGGTACTTTTCCGTCGTTGATGTGGTAGCTGTGCTGACTGATCAGCCAGATTATCAGGCAGCTCGTAACTACTGGAAGGTAACGAAGAAACGCCTGAAGGATGAGGGGAATGAAACGGTTACAGCTTGTAACCAGTTGAAAATGACCGCTTCGGATGGCAAAAAACGATTGACTGATGTAGCCGATACCGAGCAACTTTTGCGTATCATCCAGTCCATTCCTTCGCCAAAGGCCGAGCCGTTCAAGCTGTGGCTGGCACAGGTCGGTCGGGAGCGTATCGAGGAAACCATCGACCCGGAGCTGACCATCGACCGGGCTCTGGAAACCTATCTCAAGAAGGGTTACAGCCGTGAGTGGATCAATCAGCGGCTGCAGGCCATCCAGGTCCGTAAAGAACTGACGGATGAATGGGATGCCCGCGGTGTGCAGAAAGGCGTAGAGTACGCCATCCTCACGGACGAGATTTCCCGAGCCTGGTCTGGCATGTCCACCCGGCAGTACAAAAATCTGAAGGGCTTGAAAAAGGAAAACCTTCGTGATAACATGACTACGCTGGAACTGGTACTGAATATGCTGGCGGAGGCCACTACCACTCAGTTTTCAAGAGATCGCAAACCAACGACCTTCCAAGAGAATTTGGCAGTTGCCAAGGCGGGCGGTCAGGTGGCTGGACGAACCAGAAAAGACATTGAGTCCCAGTCAGACACGCCGGTCATTACTGCTAAGAATGCCGCACAGCTTAATCAGGTAGTGACAGATCTGCTGGAAGGAGCAGTCTCTGACACAACTGAAGAATCAAAAGACAAGTGAGTTCTGCGCATCATGTTTTTCTTGCTGTCATACGACGATTTTTTGAAAGCAAATTTCAAAAAATCTATAGTGTTGAGTTATGACATCTTGAGTGACCAAAATAGATACACTCACCTGAAACCCCTGAGAAATCAGGGGTTTCAGCGTTTTTATGCCCTGTTTTTTCAAAGCGTGTTTTATAGATACACAAGGGCATTTAAGAGTGTCAGGAAGGATTTGAACTCAATTCTCGGCTGATTTGGCCTGCTTTATGGTGGGCTCTACGCTCTCGGATACTTTTTATTGCTCGTCTTTCCTAAAAAAATTGAAACTTTTTATCGAAGAGGTTCCAATTCATCACAGGAAAATCCTTCGTGAAAATTCTTCCGAGGGCAAACAAATTCCGGAAGTGCTTTACAAAAATTATACGCAGTGATCCCGGTCTCATATAAAAATCGCAGAAAGGTCCGAATGCCAAAAAGAGCAGATCTCATTCCACCAGTGTATCGTCCAAGCATTCTTGTAACGCATGTGGCAATATCCATCGCAAAGCTTTTTGATTGTGGCTACGCTTGTGCTGTTATTTCTGCCGCTGACGATATCGTTTTCCCGAAGCTTTTGCTCTTGACATTCGTCAGATTATCCCGTATAATGCACCGAAAACAACACAAGGAGGAAATGAAAGTGCGCTATCTTCTGAAGAATGCAAAGTTTTTCTCGCAGGGCGTGTTTCATTTGGCGGACGTGTTTCTTTCGGACGGAAAGATCGTTTCTATTGGTGATGGTGTTTCCCCTTCCAATGATACTATTGTTATTGATATTTCTAATATGGTTTTGTTTCCCGGTTTCGTTGATGTTCATGTTCATCTTCGTGAGCCGGGATTTTCTTATAAGGAAACCATCCGCTCCGGCACACTGGCCGCCGCGCACGGCGGCTTCGCTCACATTGCCGCCATGCCGAACCTGAACCCCGTGCCCGACTGCGCCGAATCGCTCGCGCTCCAGCGCGCGCTCATTGAGAAGGACGCCCTCGTTCATGTCCATCCCTATGGGGCGATCACGGTCGGCGAAAAGGGCGAGCGGCTTGCAGACCTTGCGGGCATGGCACCAGACGTCCTCGCCTTTTCCGACGACGGGCGCGGCGTGCAGTCCGAGAGCATGATGCGCCAGGCGATGGCCGAGTGCCGACATCTCGGCAAGATCCTTGCCGCGCACTGCGAGGACAACTCCCTGCTCCGCGGCGGCTACATCCACGACGGCGCGTATGCCCGCGCCCACGGGCACCGCGGTATCTGCGCGGAGAGCGAGTGGGGGCAGATCGCACGCGACGTGAAGCTTGCCGAGGAAACGGGCTGCGCCTACCACGTCTGCCACGTTTCGACCAAGGAAAGCGTCGAGGTCATCCGCGCGGCCAAGCGCCGCGGCGTGGACGTGACATGCGAAACAGCGCCGCACTATCTCGCCTTCACGCAGGACGATTTACAGGAGGACGGACGCTTCAAGATGAATCCTCCCCTGCGCGATCAGGCCGACCGCGACGCGCTCATCGAGGGCCTTCTGGACGGGACGATCGACATGCTCATCACCGACCACGCGCCCCACAGCCGCGAGGAGAAGAGCAAAGGCCTTGAAAAGAGCGCCATGGGCGTTGTCGGACTGGAAACGTCCTTTGCCGCAAGCTACACGCATCTTGTGAAAAAGGGAATCCTGCCGCTGGAAAAGCTCGTCGAGCTGATGCACACCTCTCCGATGCGCCGCTTCGGCTGCGGCACAGAGATCGCTGTCGGCCAGCCCGCCGACCTGACCGTATTTGACCTCAACGAAACCTACACCGTCGATCCTGAAAAGTTTCTGACCATGGGGCGCGCAACGCCCTTTACCGGCACGCAGCTCACAGGCGCGTGCAAGCTGACGATGATCGGCGGCGAGATCGTCTGGAAGGAGGATATGCTTTGATCGAAGTAACTTACACCATCGCGGAGAACGCCCTCATTGCCTCGGGCGTCTACCGCTTGAGGCTCGAGGGCGACACCTCGGCCATCACCGCGCCGGGTCAGTTCCTCGACCTTCGCCTGCCCGGTTTCTTCCTGCGCAGGCCCATCTCCATCTGCGACTGGGACGAAAAGAGCGTCACGCTCCTTTATAAAGTCGTCGGCGGCGGAACGGACTGGCTCTCCCGCTGCACGCCGGGGCAGGCGCTCGATGCGCTCTCGGGTCTCGGCAACGGCTTTGACGTTGCCACCCGCGGCGAAACGACGCTCCTTGCGGGCGGTGGCATCGGTGTCGCGCCGCTCTTCGGCCTTGCCAAACGTCTTCTTGCCGCGGGCAAAACGCCCGTCGCCGTTCTGGGTTTCAACACTGCGGAGGATGTTTTTTACGAAAATGAATTCAAGGCGCTCGGCGTGCAGACTGTCATCGCAACGGCGGACGGCAGCCGCGGCACGCGCGGCTTTGTGATCGACGCGCTGCCCGAGCGGTTCGACACCGTCTGCGCCTGCGGGCCGATGCCGATGCTCAGGGCGCTCTGCGCAAAAACGGACAAGCCCGGCCAGATCAGTCTGGAAGCGCGCATGGGCTGCGGCTTCGGCGCGTGCATGGGCTGCACGATCGACACGGTAAACGGCCCCAAGCGCGTCTGCCGTGAAGGCCCCGTATTCGGAAGGGAGGAGATCAAATGGTAAAAACAAACGTCACACTCTGTTCTCTTCCGCTCGATAACCCCGTTATTCCCGCGAGCGGCACCTTTGGCTACGGATACGAATTCGCGGAGCTTTACGATATCAACTGTCTCGGCACGTTCTCCTTTAAGGGCACGACGCGCGAGCCCCGCCTCGGCAATCCCCAGCCGCGCATCGCCGAGATGCAAAGCGGTGTGCTCAACGCCGTGGGGCTTCAGAATCCCGGCGTGGACGCGGTCATCGCCGAGGAGCTTCCCAAGCTCGCGCGCGTTTTCCGCAAGCCCGTCATGGCAAATGTCAGCGGCTTTTCGCTCGATGAATACGTCGAGGTCTGCCAGAAGCTCGACACCTGTCCGCAGGTTGGCTGGCTCGAGGTGAACATCTCCTGCCCCAACGTCCACGGCGGCGGCATGAGCTTCGGCACTGACCCGAAGGCTGCCGCAGCGGTCACGCGCGCGGTGAAGGACGCGGTCAAAAAGCCCGTCATCGTCAAGCTCTCCCCCAACGTCACGAGCATCGCGGACATTGCGCGCGCCTGCGAGGACGCGGGCGCGGACGGCATCAGCCTTATCAACACCGTGATGGGCATGCGCCTTGATCTCAAGGCGAGAAAGCCGCTTCTTGCCAACAGCACGGGCGGCATGTCCGGCCCCGCGATCTTTCCGCTCGCCGTGCGCATGGTCTGGCAGGTCTACGAAGCGGTGCGCATCCCCGTCGTCGGTCTCGGCGGCGTGATGAGCGCCGAGGACGTCATCGAGCTGATGCTCGCGGGCGCAACGGCGGTCGAGGTAGGCGCCGCCAACCTTGTCGACCCCTTCGCCTGCCGCCGCATCGTCGAGGACCTGCCCCGCGTCATGCAGAAATACAACATCAACGATTTGAACGACATCATAGGAGGTGCCCACCATGGGTAAGGACGTTATCATTGCGCTGGATTTTGACAGCAAGGAAAAAACGCTCGCGTTTCTCGACCGCTTCACCGGCGAAAAGCCCTTTGTGAAGATCGGCATGGAGCTTTTCTACGCCGAAGGCCCCGCGATCGTGCGTGAGATCAAGGCGCGCGGTCACAAGATCTTCCTCGATCTCAAGCTGCACGACATCCCCAACACCGTGAAAAAGGCCATGGCCGTGCTCTCCTCCCTCGATGTGGACATGGTCAACCTCCACGCCCCCGGCACGCGCGCGATGATGTCCGCCGCGCTCGAGGGTCTCACCCGCGCGGACGGCACGCGTCCGATGCTCATCGCCGTCACGCAGCTCACCTCCACGAGCCAGCAGAGCATGGAGGATGAGATCGGCATCCACCGCCCCCTTGAGGAAGTGGTCATCGACTATGCCAAAAACGCAAGACTCGCCGGGCTCGACGGCGTGGTCTGCTCTCCGCTTGAAGCCGGCCGCATCCACGAGACCTGCACGAAGGACTTCCTCACCGTCACCCCCGGCATCCGCTTTGCCGACGCGAAGGCGGACGATCAGGTGCGCATCACCACGCCCGCAAAGGCGCGCGAGATCGGCTCGGACTACATCGTCGTCGGTCGCCCCATCACGCAGGCGGAGGATCCTGTCGCCGCCTATCGCAGCTGCGTCAGCGAGTTCGTGGGCTAAACAATGCGCCACGACATCATCTTATTTGATTTGGACGGCACGCTGACCGACTCCGGCCCCGGCATCATGAAGGCCGGACAGTATGCCCTGCGCGCGTTCGGCATCGAGCGCGACTGGCGCGAGCTGTCGTTCTTCGTCGGCCCGCCGCTCAGCGAGACCTTCGCGCGCTTCGTGAGCGCAGAGAATGTCGACGCCGCGGTCGCGAAATTCCGCGAATACTATCAGCAGGACGGCTGGCTCGACAACGCCCCCTACCCCGGCATCCCCGCGCTGCTCGCGCATCTCAAAAGCAAGGGCAAGCGCCTTTTCGTTGCCACGTCGAAGCTCGACACCATGGCCGAGCGCATTCTGGAGCACTTCGGTCTTGCGCCCTACTTCGACGCCATCTGCGGCGCACCCGAAGGCGACAGGGAAGCGGGGAAAAAGGTGAACGTCGTAAAAGCCGCGCTCAAGGCAGCCGGCTGCGACGATCTTTCCCGCGCCGTCATGGTCGGCGACCGCGAGCATGACGTCATCGGCGCGCATCTTGCGGGGCTCGACGCGATCGGCGTGCTTTATGGCTACGGCAGCCGCGAAGAACTCACCGCCGTCGGCGCCGACCAGATCGCCGAAACCCCGGAGGCATTGGAAACGCTAATTCTGTCAACAAACTGACATTTTGAAAGGAGAAGAGATAGAAATGGAGCATTTGGAACGCAGCATTGCGGAGGGATTGCTCTCCATCCGTGCGGTATTCTTTCGCCCGAACGAGCCCTTCACCTGGGCCAGCGGCATCAAGAGTCCCGTTTACTGCGACAACCGCCTGATCCTGACCGCACCTGAGGTGCGCACGCAGGTGGAAAGTGCGCTGTGTGAGATCATTCGCGCCGACTATCCCGATGTGGAGGTACTGATGGGCACGAGCACGGCGGGCATCGCCCACGCCGCCATCGTCGGCCACATGATGGGTCTGCCCATGGGCTATGTGCGCTCGTCCGGCAAGGACCACGGCCGCCAGAACCAGATCGAGGGCCGCCTTGAGCCGGGTCAGAAGGTCGTCGTCATCGAGGACCTCATCTCCACCGGCGGAAGCGTTCTGGACGTTGTGAACGTCCTGCGTGAAGCGGGCGCGGAGGTGCTGGGCATTGCGAGCATCTTCACCTATGGGATGCAGAAGGGACTTGATCGCCTTGCCGCCGCCAACGTGAAGAACCACAGCCTGACCAACTTTGACGTCATCGCCGACGTAGCGGCGAAGCAAAATTACATCCACCCCGAGGACGTTGCGCGGCTCATTCAGTTTCGCAACAACCCGTCGGATGAATCTTGGATCGGAGGAAAGAACTAACATGGAGCATTTGATCGACATTTTGCAGCTGACCACCCAGGAGATCGACGATATGGTCGCCACGGCCAACGACATCATCGACCACCCCGACGCCTACGCACACAAGTGCGACGGCAAGATCCTCGCAACGCTCTTCTTTGAGCCCTCTACCCGCACGCGCCTGAGCTTTGAGTCCGCGATGCTCGGTCTTGGCGGCAAGGTGCTGGGCTTCTCGTCCGCAAGCAGCTCTTCCGCCGCCAAGGGCGAGAGCGTTTCCGACACGGTGCGCACTGTCAGCTGCTATGCTGACATCATCGCCATGCGTCACCCCAAGGAGGGCGCGCCGCTGGTCGCCTCCATGCACTCTGAGGTCCCCGTCATCAACGCGGGCGACGGCGGTCACAACCACCCCACCCAGACGCTGACCGACCTTCTCACCATCAACCGCGAAAAGGGCCGCTTCAATGACCTGACCGTCGGCTTCTGCGGCGACCTCAAGTTCGGCCGCACCGTCCACTCCCTCATCAGCGCCCTGAGCCGCTACACCGGCATCAAGATCGTTCTCATCTCCCCCGAGGAGCTCAAGCTTCCCAGCTACGTGAAGAACGAGGCGCTCAAGAAGAACAACATCCCCTACGAGCAGACGACCGACCTCGAAGCCGTCATGCCCGAGCTCGACATTCTCTACATGACCCGCGTTCAGCGCGAGCGCTTCTTCAACGAGGAAGACTACCTCCGTCTGAAGGACAGCTACATCCTCACCCCGGAGAAGCTGCGCAACGCCAAGAAGGATCTCTGCATCCTGCACCCGCTGCCGCGCGTGAACGAGATCTCCGTCGCCGTGGACGACGATCCCCGCGCCTGCTACTTCAAGCAGGTCCGCAACGGCCGCTTCATCCGCATGGCGCTCATCCTCAAGCTGCTTGGTATTGAATAAGGGAGGGACTTACACATGATCATCGACGCTATTTCCAACGGTATCGTTATCGACCACATCTCCGCCGGCAAGGCGATGGAGCTCTACAACATCCTCGGTCTTGACAAGCTCGACTGCTCTGTCGCGCTGCTCAAGAACGTTTCGAGCGGCAAGCTCGGCCGCAAGGACATCATCAAGATCGATCAGGTGCTCGACCTTGACTGGGACGTCATCGGCTATGTCGACCCCGGCATCACCGTCAACATCATCAAGGACGGCAAGCGCATCGAAAAGCGCCAGCTCAAGCTGCCCGAGCGCATCACCAACGTCATCCGCTGCAAGAATCCCCGCTGCATCACCTCCGTTGAGCAGGAGCTGCCGCAGGTCTTCACACTGACCGAAGAGAGCACGCGCACCTACCGCTGCCTGTACTGCGAGACCAAGGCCGAAAACTAAAAGAAGCCGAAAAAGAGGGAACATTACGCAGGAGATTTATGCCAGGCTTATCATGTACAACTTCTCTGAATTGATTACCTCACACGTAGTCATTCAGAAATTCAAAACAAAACGAGATTACAAATGTACGTATTTCAAGCGTTTATACGCTCTAAAAATGGCTGTATCGCCCTCATAACCCGGAGGACGTAGGTTCGAGTCATGCCTCCGCAACCAGAAAGTCCTGAAATCTTACGATTTCAGGACTTTTTTCTAGCCTGCTGGCGGTAATCGGAAGGCGCAAAATAACGCTTTCTAACACTTTTCTAACACATTTTGTCAGAGAGCCATCTGCGACTTTTTATAAACTATAGATTTCCGTCACTTGGATGTTTGACAAGTGACGGAAACGTGACGATAATGTTGTATATTAAATCAGACTACTTTTTTGAGGGGATAGTGTGATGGAAGACACAATTATCAAAGCGCTTCTGCTCGGTTACGCGCATATTGAGTGCAATGGCACGCCCATAAGAATTTGCTTAAAAAAGGCGCAGGGACTTCTTTTTTATCTGCTGGTGCATAAAAAGGCAACAAGAGATGAGCTGACAGGCCTCCTCTGGGGAGGGGAAGACAATGAGCTTGCCCGCCGACACTTGCGCGATAATCTCTATCATCTAAAAAAGGTTGTACCGATTGAGCTTGTGGTTCCCGCAGGGCGTAGCGCAATTCAACTTAATCCAGAACTTGGATTTTACATTGATGTCGATGAATTTCTCAAAGCTGTGGATGTCGAGGCTTATCAGGGAGAGTTTCTGAAAGGGTTTAGCGTTCCGAACTGCTATGAATATGAGGAATGGTTGGAGCGGACGCGTACTTCCTTGCGTGAGGCCTATTTGCAGCAGCTTGACAAGCGGGCCGAATTCTGCCTTTCTGAAGGAAAAGACGGCGAGGCCGAGGCCCTCTGGCGAAAATATTTGCAGGAAGAACCTCTGTGCGAAACGGTTTCCATTTCTCTGATGCGGTTCTATCGCGCACAGAAGGATTACAACCGGGCGGCGTTGATCTACCGCGGCCTGCACAAGGCTATGGCTGATACGCTTGGTATTGCGCCACTCAAGGATACTTCAGAATTGTACTATTCCATTATGAAAGAGTGGAATGAGCAATCGGAAAACGGCGAAATTAACGATGACTTTCTTGTTGGACGGCAGAATCAGCTACAGTATTTGCTCCATTTGTTTCCACGTATGCATACATCAAAGCATGCACGGTCTTTCGTAATTCTTGGAGAAGCGGGAGTCGGCAAAACCCATCTTTTGTCATACTTTCTTTCGCATGGTGATGTATCAAGCTATGAGATTATTACTACATCCTGCTTCAAATCCAAGCAGGATGAATACCTTTATCCGTGGCAGACTATTATGCTCTCCCTCTCTAATTTTATAGAGAAAGAGAGCATCCCCATTCCTAATGCATATATGCAGGCCGGCAGTGCGCTGTTCCCTACAATGAAATGCTTCGGCGTATTGAGCCGGAGAAAATTATTTGCTACAACACGCCTTTTCCGGAGATGCAGGGCAATATCGTGTATGTGGATTATGAGCGCAGCTCGTGGAAATATATGAGCTATGAGAGAAATTATAAGGCAGAAGATCTCGACGCTTTCAAAATTGGCGAGACATATCGACCTGAATGTGATACAATAGAGCCGTACCGGATCGGCGGCGCATATAAAGGCGGCGGCAGCGCTTATGGTGGAAAGTGGAAGCCCTCTAAGCCGGATGATGAACGTTTTTTAGGTGAACCCGGCAGCATCAACCGCACAGCTGATCGTAACGGGGATTTAAGAGAAACTAAGATTGGCGCAGACGGTAGGGCAGTCAAGGAACGGCATTACTCAAATCACGGCAATCCCAAACAGCACTCTATTCCTCACGATCATAACATTGTATGGGAAGGTAACCGACCAAACTGGGGCAAAGCAGAAAACTATTGGGGCGGAGATATTCCTGATTTCAAGTCATATTGGAGGTGTGGCATGCCCTATCGCATTTTAAAATCCAAAAACTCATTGGAAGATAACCGTTTTAAATCGATCAGCGATTTTAAGTGGTGTATGAAATGTGGCGGAGAAGTAGAAATTGAATGGAACGGCATTCATTATGGCATTATTCGATATGGAACAGATGACAAAATCACAATTTATGTTTGGAATTGTCCCGAGACGGAATGCTGCTTTAACACCGCTGATGATGCACTTGAGTACATGGTCGGTTCCGATCGCCTGCGTGATGTGATCACGCAGGTCACTGTGCTTGACCGTTCAATTTAGGATGAATACCTCTTGCTGACCACCAGCAAACCATTGATATATCTGTATTTTCTGAGATCCTATAATTACACTCGGACCAGCCAAAAGCCTTGAAATCGTATGATTTCAAGGCTTTTTTGCAACTTTTAAGAGCGAAATGCGCAGTGTGAAAATGCGTGAAAACTCCAAAAGCGCACAACTCGTCTAAAAATGTTGCTGCGGCTGCTTTTGCATGATATACTTAAAATATTAGTGAATTTAAAAACAGTATTCAAGGGGGCTGCCAGCGATGAAGAAAAAACTTTTTTGCATTTTCGGTTTGATCCTGATCGTCTCGGCTATCGCCTATTTTTGCCACGATCACAGCGTACTTCCGCTCGACGCCGAAAACGCAAACTATATCAGTTTTAAAATTTACCCTCAAAATGAGCCGAATTATATGGTGACAAACGATGACCGAATGAAAGAGATCGTGCGTGCTATCAATGAACTGGATGTGCAGGAAACAACGGATCAAGTAGACAGGATGTCGGATAGCTTTTACTATTTTGGGATTCAAATATCGGACAAAGATATCCCTGTTGAACTGGATGAAGATACCATTTCGATCAATAATGAACGCTATCAGGCGGACACATCGGATTTACGCGAGCTTTTGGACAAGACGTATCGTGATGTGATGAGCGGTGTTATCGATTGATGAAGATAATATCCGCGTTTAAAGGAAAAATTGCTTGGACTTCGATTTGTAGATAGCAAAGGAGCGGGGCGCAGCTCCGCTCCTTTTTTCTGTTTTCACCCCTCCAGCGGCTTGATCCCCTTATGCTCCACGCGAGGCAGCTTGCAGGCATCGGCAGGATTGAAGCGCAGATAACCGATTGCCACCGCCTGCTGCAGCGCCTTGTGCAACACACCATGCGCAGCAGCAGAGTTCCGCTATTCTCCACATTCCCGTCATCATCCCTTGTGCTATACTCCCGATAGGAGAGTATAGAAGTGCGCCCTTTAGTTCCTAAAGGGATTTCCCTTAATACTTTTTCATCAACTTATTAAAAATGATAATTCCTGTGATAATTTGAAACATTAAATATCCGCTGAGATAGAATATGATCATGCGAGCATTGTCGATAACTTCCAATGCTCCGAGAATACTGAAAGCCAAAATAGAGAAACAAATAACCACCAGTCCTATGCCGTAAGCATATCTTCCGGCTCTATCTCTAATTTTTGTTTTCAACTCGTCATGTTGCTCAATTCGGTCGTTCTCCAAACGTTCTTCGTATTGCTCTTTATTCTTGGGGGAACTCCAATAAAAATATTTGCATATCATCATAATTCCAGGGAAGATACCTGCGCCAGCAAAGCCCCATAAAATGCCCTCTAACTTTGTTTCAATCAATAGCGCAACAATCAAACAAACCACACCGAAAAGCACATATAGTATCCCGGTTATCAAATTACTCTTTTTCATTTTCTGCACCTCTTTCATAGATAAAGATTTCTTCAATCCGTTTACCAAAAAAGTCTGAAATTGCAAAAGCTAATTCCAATGATGGATTATACTTTCCTGTTTCGATTGAACTAATGGTTTGTCTTGATACACGAAGCATTTTTGCAAAATCATCTTGATTTAATCCTCGCTCCTTTCGTAACTGCTCAACTTTATTCTTCAAAAAAACGCCTCCTTGCATGACAAGTTTCCTTTACAAACTTACTATAGCATGACACGCCCATCTTGTCAAGTTTCCTTTACAATGTTTACTTCTTTTTCATGGGAAAATTACAATTTATTCATACAGTAAGAGCGCCCAAACATTTTTCGTCCGAGCGCTCTCAGTATCAGTCATGGATCATCCGCTTTGGCAATATCTGTCGAAAAATTCACCGACGCCTCGCCGGAGTCTGATTTTTCCGTGAGCGGGCAAAAAAGAGCGCTCGCCAAATGACGGGTGCTTCCCCTTTGTTCACTTCAGGTATTTTGCGACTTCCTGCTCAAGCTCCTGCCACACGGGATATTTCGCGCCGTACTCGTCGAAGAAAGCCTTCAAATCGCGGTTCAGCGCGCTCATTTCGTCGACCGCGTTCATCGCGTGGTCGGACGCGCAGATCTTTCCGAGGCTCGTGGCGGACATGAGCTTAAAAAAGCGCAGACAGGTCTTGTGGTACGCCGCGCCTTCAAACTCCGCGTTGTCCTTCGGCAAAATTTCATGTCCCGCGTTTTTGATCGCGCGGTAGCCCTCGATATTAGCGTCGATCAGTCGGCTTAAATAGGCCGTGTTGCCCTTGAGCTTTTTGAGGTCAACGGACGCCACATACTTCCGCTCCCGATGGCCTGCCGAGGACGCAAAGGCAAACATCACGTTTTTCTCCGGCAGCGAAGCGCTCAGCGCACTTGCGCGCATGTCGTTTCCCGCAAAGACGATATTCTTTGTCGGATTCGTCCGCAGGGTATCGAGGATCGCGTCGAGCTGTGTATAGCGCAGGACGACGAAGATCACGTCGTACTTGTCCTCCGCTTTCAGCTCCGCCGTGACCGGAATGCGGCTGACCGACATGCGGGGCGAAAACTTATCCTTGATCCGAAGGCCGTTTTTTTTGGATGCTCTCGCCCCATGCTCCCCGCGCCAGCAGCGTGACGTCCTTTCCCGCGCGGAAGAAATTCCGCGCCAGATTGCAGCCGAGCACGCCCGCGCCGAATACTAAAATTTTCATAGCCAAGCCTCCTCTTATCCTAAAAATACCTGTTTGCTTCGTTCTGCCTCGTCTCGCTATGCTCTCGTTCCGATTTTCTTTCGTTTTACGTCAGTTAGTCATCTCTAACTAAAGCATAGTAACTGACAGTGCAAAAGTCAAGATGTCTTTTTACCGCTCTCCGGTGCTTCCTTGCCCTTTTTCATCTTCTCCTTCACTCGATCAACAAATCCCCGCTTCAAAAGGGGCTGCGCATTGTTCATCTGTACTGGCCTGTTTTTGTCACTTCGCCAGATTTGTTCAAAAAAAATCTGCTTTTGCAAATTAAATCTTGCTTCTTCCGGATATTTTCATATAATGTTGACGATTGAACAGGAGGTACCACCATGTATGTTACCTACAGCAACCTTTTTAAGCTCCTCATCGACAAGGGCTTAAATAAAACGGAATTTGCGCGCGAGGTCGGCATCAGCTCCAACACGCTCGCCAAGCTCTCGAAAAATGAGCTCGTCTCGCTCGAGGTGCTTGTGCGCATCTGCCGCCAGCTCGACTGTTCGCTCGGCGACGTGGTGCAGCTCGCCCCGCCCGAGCCGCCGATCAAAAGCGGCCTTGAGCGCATGAAGAAGCGAAGACCCACCCACGAGAAAGGAGGCAATGCGAACCGCCATGAGTAACGAAACCAAGGAGACCGGTTCCAGCTTTATGGAAAAGCTGTCGACGGTCATTGTCGACAAGCGAAATCTCATCTTTCTGCTCACGATCATTCTGCTCGTATTCTCCGCCTTTTCCCGCAACTGGGTCGAGGTCGAGAGCGACCTGACGTACTACCTGCCGTCTGATTCCGAGACGAAGCAGGCGCTCGACATCATGGACGAGCAGTTCACGACCTATGGCACGGCCGAGGTCATGGTGGCCAACATCACACCAGAGCAGGCCGCCGCGCTCGAGCCCAAGATCAAGGAGATCAAGGGCGTGCAGAGCGTGGACTACGACGAGACCACCGCACATTATAATAACCTCTCTGCCCTCTATTCCATCACCTTTGCCTACAGTGAGGATGACGAGGCCTGTCTCGACTCGCTCGAAGCCGTGAAGGAATACCTGTCCGACTACGATCTGTATGTCGACACGGACCTTGGCAACACGCAGCAGGAGACCATCGACCACGAGATCAGCGTCATCATGGTGTATGTCGCCATCGTCATTGTCATCGTGCTGCTCTTCACGTCCGAGACCTACGGCGAGGTACCGGTGCTCATTCTGACGTTCGTGGTCGCGCTCGTACTGAATCAGGGCACAAACTTCCTGATGGGCAAAATCTCGTTCATTTCAAACTCGGTCACAAGCATCTTGCAGTTGGCGCTGTCCATCGACTACGCCATCATCTTCTGCAACCGATTTAAAGAGGAGCACCGGCTGCTGCCGCTGCGTGAGGCCGTCATCGTCTCGCTGAGCAAGTCGATCCCCGAGATCGGTGCGAGCAGCCTCACGACCATCGGCGGCCTTGTCGCGATGCTCTTCATGCGGTTCAAGCTCGGTCCCGATATGGCGCTTTGCCTCATCAAGTCGATTTTGTTCGCGCTGCTCGCGGCGTTCATCGTGATGCCAGGCCTTCTGATGCTTTTCGGCCCGCTGATCGACCGCACGCAGCACCGCAGCTTCGTGCCGAAGATCCCGTTCGTCGGCAAGCTCGACTATGCCACGCGCTACATCATCCCCATCGTCTTCGTGGTGCTGGCCGTCATCGGCTACCGCCTGTCGTCCGACTGCCCCTACGCCTACGGCTATGGCCTCATCTCCGCCCCCAAGCAGAATGAGACGCAGTTTGCCCAGCAGATGATCGAGGATAACTTCACCTCGAAGAACATGCTGGCGCTCATCGTCCCCACGGGCGACTACGACAAGGAGTCCGCCATTTTGGACGAGCTCGGCCAGTACGACGAGGTCGACTCCACGATGGGTCTTACCAACATCGAAGCACTCGACGGCTACATGCTGGCCGACAAGCTGACGCCGCGCCAGTTCGCCGAGCTCGCGGGTCTCGATTACGAGGCCGCGCAGGTCGTCTACGCCGCCTACGCCGCGCAGCATTCAGAATATGGCAAGCTTGCGGGCAATCTCGCCACCTACAAAGTCCCGCTCATCGACATGTTTCTCTTTGTCTGCGAGCAGGTGGATTCCGGCATCGTGACGCTCAGTGACGACCAGACGCAGATGCTCCAGGATGCCGAGGTCCAGATGAACAGCGCCAAGGCCCAGCTTCAAGGTACGGATTACGACCGCATGCTCATCTACCTCACGCTGCCCGAAAGCAGCGACGAGACCTACGCCTTCACCGACAAAATTCTCGAAATTGCCGAAAAGTATTACCCCGATGAAAACGTCTACCTCGCGGGCGAATCGACGAACGAATACGAATTCGAAAAGTCCTTCGCCGTGGATAACAAGGTTGTCAGCATCGTGTCGGTGCTCGTGGTTATGCTGGTGCTGCTCTTCACGTTCAACTCCGCCGGTATGCCGGTGCTGCTGATCCTCGTGATTCAGGGCTGCATCTGGCTCAACTTCTCGTTCCCGACCATCACGGGCAAGTACATCTTCTTCTTAGGATATCTAATTGTTTCTTCCATCCAGATGGGCGCGAATATCGACTACGCCATCGTCATCGCCAGCCGCTATCAGGAGCTCAAATCCAAAATGCACCACCGCGACGCCATCGTCGAGACGCTGAACTTCGCCTTCCCGACGATCATCACCTCCGGCTCGATCCTCTCGATCTGCGGCTTTTTGATCGGCAGCATGACATCTGAGCCCGTCATCGCGGGCATCGGTGAGAGCCTTGGCCGCGGCACGGTCATCTCTATCATCATGGTCATGTTCGCCCTGCCGCAGATCTTGCTCATCGGCAGCGGCATCGTCGACAAGACCTCGTTCTCCGTCCCGTCCATCACGGAAAAGAAATCGGGTCACGGTAAGGTCTCCGTCAACGGCATGGTGCGCGGCAGCATCAATGGTACGGTGCATGGCATCATGCACGCCACGGTCGAGGGCGACATCGACCTGAATCTGATCTCCGGATCTGCAAATGAGGAGCAAGACGATGAAGAAGACTAATCATTTCTATCGCTTCTGCGCGCTTGCACTCTCGTGCCTGCTGCTCATCTCGCTTCTCCCTGTCACGCAGGTCTTGGCAGAGGGGGACGGCGCCATCCATATCAAGAGCGCAGAAGACTTACGATCCCTCGCGCATTCCTGCACGCTCGACTCCTGGTCGCGCGGTAAAACCGTTGTGCTTGACAACGATATCGAGCTGACCGACAATGACGAGCTCCCCATCCCGACGTTCGGCGGCACGTTCAACGGCAACGGCCACACCATCAGCGGCCTTTCCATCACGCAGAGCGTCTCCCCCGCCGGTCTTTTCGGCGTGCTGCAAAAGGACGCCGTCATCAAAAACCTGAATGTTGAGGGCACGGTCACCCCGTCCGGCGACAGCGAAAATATCGGCGGCATCGTGGGTGAAAACCACGGCACGATCGAAAGCTGCACATTCAACGGAAGTGTTTCCGGCAAACGCAGCGTCGGCGGCATCGCGGGCCGCAACCTCGCCACGGGCATCGTGCGCGCGTGCGACGCCTCGGGCGCGATCTTCGGCCAGAGCATGACCGGCGGCATCGTGGGCGAGAACCTCGGTTCCATCGTCTCCTGCCGCGGCCGCGCCTATGTAAACATTGAGAGCACCGACCCCTCCATCGACCTGAGCAATTTGAACCTCGAATTCTCGCTCGACCTCGCCAAGCTCTCCCGCGCCGACACGCTCAACACCGCCACCGACACCGGCGGTATTGCAGGCTATTCCTCCGGCGCGATCGCGTCGAGCACAAACTACGCCGCCGTCGGTTATCAGCACATCGGCTACAATATTGGCGGCGTGGTCGGCCGCAGCAGCGGACAAGTGCTCGCGTGCAGCAATGAAGGCGCGATCTGCGGGCGAAAGGACGTCGGCGGCATCGCCGGCCAAATGGAGCCCTATATCCGCATGGAGATCTCCGACGGTCTGCTGCAGCAGCTCAAAACACAGCTCAACGAGCTCAGCGGTCTTGTCAACACAGCAACCAACCATGCCGAAGGCGGCTCGAATGAGATTGCCTCGCGCCTGAACAGCATGTCCGGCTATGTGGATAACGCCGCCAACGAGCTGAACAACGTCCGGCTGAACGCCAGTATTGACAGCGTCATCACCGGCGACGGCTCCCATTCCTCCGACACTCTGATCGGCGGCGGCAAGGGCGCAGCCGGCGGCATCGACCACGAGCATTCCGACAGCGGTCACAGCACCACCATCTGGGGCGGCAGTGCCGCAGGCGCGGGCGCGAGCCACGAGGGCAATGCCTCGGGCACCGTCACCGGCTCGACTCAGATTGTCGCTGCACCGGATCTTGGCGGGCTGACCTCGTCGATCAACGGCCTGAGCAGTCAGGTCACGATGCTCAACAACGCCGCCAGCGGCACAGTCGGCACATTGGCAAATGATATTCGTTCGATCAACAACAAGTTCAACGAGCTGACAGGAACGCTGTTTTCCGCCATTTCCTCGCTCAGCGGCGGCACGGGCGACATCATTGTCGACACCTCCGATGTCGACATCGATTCCGTCACGTTCGGTAAAGTCTCTTCCTGCCGCAACAGCGGCGCGGTGTACGGCGATGTGAATACCGGCGGCATCACAGGCTCCATGACCATTGAATACACGCTCGACCCCGAGGACGATGTCACGGGCCATCTTTCGAACATCTACCGCAAGCAGTATGAGTACCGCTCCATCATCCAGAAGTGCGTCAACACCGGCGATGTGGCCGGCAAGCGCAGCTATGTCGGCGGCATCGTCGGCCGCATGGACCTCGGCTATCTGACCGCATGCGAAACGTCCTCCTGCTCTATCACGAACGAAAACGGCAGCTACACCGGCGGCATCGCCGGTCTCACCGGCGCAACGGTGCACGGCAGCTTTTCCAAGTGCACGCTCAGCGGCAAGAAGTATGTCGGCGGCATCGTCGGCTCCGGCGTACAGGAAAATGTCGACGGCAGCGGCAGTACCGTGAGCTGGAACTACTCGCTCGTCGACATCACCGACTGCCAGCAGTACCAGGGTGCGATCTCCGGCAGCGACACGGGCACATTTGAGCATAACTACTATGTCTCCGACGATCTCCCCGGCATCAACCGTCAGGGCTACGCCGGACGGGCCGAGCCCATCAGCTATGCAGAGCTTCTCACGCTGCCCGATCTCCCCGAGAGCATGAAGTTCTTCACGCTCACCTTCGTCGCCGACGACAAGACGGTGCTTAGCCACACTTTCAACTACGGCGACTCCATCGACGAAAGCGACATCCCCGAGCCGCCCGCCAAGAGCGGCTGTCACGTCCACTGGGACCGCACCGACCTCACGAATCTGCACTTTGACACCGTCGTCACCGCTGTTTACGAGGCCTACACCCCCGGCCTTGCCTCTGAACAGACGCGAGAGAGCGGACAGGCTGTCATCTTGGTCGAGGGCAACTACAACGACGGCGACGCCATCACCGTGACCGCCCAGCCGCTCACGCCCGCGGCGTTCGACGTGCAGTCCGGCACTGTGCTTGACCGCGTGAAGGGCTACTTCTCCTGCCTCAGCCGCGGCGAAATGCCTTCGATGGTTGCCAACGCCGAAGTGCTCGAGCAGTGGCGCATCGAGCTTGCCGACGACGGGCAGGACACGCACACCATGCGCTATCTCCCGCCCGACGGGCAGAAGGAGCTGCGCATCTACACCCGTGAAGACGGCGGCAGCTGGCAGGAGGCCGACTGCGGCACGATGGGCAGCTACCTCACCTTCTCCACGAGCGGCGACAGCGTTGAGTTTGCCGCCGTGCGGACGCTCGACGTCTGGGGCATCTGGCTCGGCGTGCTCGCCGTGCTGGCTGTTCTGATCCTTATCATGGTTCTGCTCGTCCACCGCCACAAGCGCAAAGCGCGCAGACGCGCCGAAGCGCTGGCGCGCAGCGCGAGCGCCGTCTCGCAGGCCGAGCAGATCGTCCGCGGCGAGGACGCCAATGCATCCACAGCAGACGAAGCCCCTGCCAAGACGGGTGCCCCCGCGTCTACAGCGGTCGAAGATGCCACTCAGGCAGATGCGCCTGTGTCCGCTGAATCTACGGCAGTCCCCGCCGCCGTGGCAGTAGCAGCGACCGCTGCGCCGGTCGTCACCGCCGCGGTCGAGGGCGCAGAAAGCGTTCCCACTTCCGAACCCGCTCCCGCAGCCGATCCCGACTCCATCGAGGCGCGCCTTGCGCGCGCGGAAGAGGAACTTCGGCTTCTTCGCGAGGAGCGCGAGGCACGCGAAAACGTGCTCACGCAGCCCGCAGTACCGCCCGCGCCGAAAAAGCGCAGGCACCGCCGCTTCCTCCCTATTCTCATCACGATTTTAGTCTTGCTCGGCGCGGCTGCGGCGTTCTTCCTCCACTCCGACTTTAAGAAGGACCTCGAAGCCTACCGCCTTGTCGAGGCGCGTGTCAAAGAGGACCCGATGACCATGGACGTCACGGTCGACGCCTCCTATGGCAAAATCAGCCTGAGCGCGGATGCCTCCGTCGCCCGCACGAAGAAGGACGGCGCTCCCATCACCTGCATCGACCGCGACGGCGCGGCGCTCTACTACGCAGACGGCGCGATCTACCTTGAAAACGGCAAGTCCTACGCTGTCGGCGGCGCATTCCCAAATTACGCCGAGCTCATGGATGAGACCGCCGAGCTCTGCCGCACGCTCACGGTGACGAAATCCGTTGACGGGCAGGAAAAGCGCTACACCCTCACCGCCGAGGGCGACGACGCGAGCACACTGCTGCGTCTTCTCACCTCGGACGAGATCGCGAACGCCGCATCGCTTTCCGCGATCCGCGTGGATCTCACCGCCGAGAGCGGTGAGCTGATGGACGTAAGCTTCACGGCGGAAAACTCCGAAGATCTTCGCGTGGAGGCCGCCGCGCACTTCACCGACGCGCTCGCGCCGGTGATCCCCGACGATGTGCTCACCGCCATCCATTCGGGCAGCAATGACGACGCTTCCACGCTGACGGACAACGCGCTCCGTCTGCTGGGTGCCTGGGGCGAGCTGACCGCGGACGATCTGTCCGCCGACATTGCTCTTTCCGCCGACTGCGGCCCGATCGTGCTGAACAGCACGCTCCAGTATGACCGCAGCAGCATCGACGGTCAGAGCTACGGCAGCATCCAAAAAAACACCCTCGCCGTCTACTTCTCCGGCAGCAAGATCTGCGACGCGGACGGCAACAGTGTCGACACCGCGAGCCAGCAGCTCGTCGATGCCACGTCGCTCATTGACCTCTGCTACCAGTCCATTCTGAACGGCAGCGCAGGCTGCGATAAGGCGAGCGACGGCTATCTCTACGGTCTTTCGCTCGACTCCGACGCGATGAGCGAGCTCGCCGCCGCCATCGCGCCGGATATCAAGGCACAGGATGTGACCTTCTCCTCCGGACGCATTTCCGTCCGCGTGAGCGAGCAGGGCGAGCTCCAGTCCGTCAACATCTCGTGCAGCGGCGCGCTGCACCTCATCCTCTCCGACGCTCCGGTGTCGCTCTCCGCCGTCATCACGCCGGCGGATCGTGCATTCTCGATTCCCCAGCCGGCGCTCAACGCGCTGAAACAATAGAAAAGCAGAGGGAGATTCATACTATGGGAAATCGCATCATCAGCATCAGCCGCCAGTTCGGCAGCGGCGGCCACGAAGTGGCCGTGAAAACAGCGGATCTCCTCGGCATCCGCGTCTATGAGCGCGAGCTGATCCGCCTCGCGTGCGAGTACGGCGAGCTTTCGGAAAAAACGCTCTCCCCCTCGGACGAAAAGGCGACCAACCCCTACCTCTTCCAGACCGTGCACGAGGGCAACCACCATGTGCTGCGCGGCAAACCGACGAGCGAAGTGCTCTTCGCCCTGCAAAGCCACGAGATCCGCCGCATCGCCCGCCACGAGGAGTGTGTGTTCGTGGGGCGCTGCGCAGACTATGTGCTGCGCGGCGAAGACGTGAGGCTTCTCACCGTGTTCGTCGCCGCGCCGGACGAGCACCGCATCCAGCGCAAAATGACGCAGGAAAAGCTCACGCGCGACCAAGCCATCCGCCTGATCCGCAAGATGGACAAGCAGCGCCGCAAGTATTACGAGAGCTACACCCACAAGGCCTGGGGCGCGCCGGAGGGGTATGATCTTTACCTTGACACCGGTGCGCTGTCGACCGCTGACGCGGCGGCGGTCATTGCAGAGCGCTTCCGCAAGCTGTAAAAAAGAAAAGAGCTGTCTCTCTCGAGAGACGGCTCTTCTTTTTCGCACAGGTGCGAAGTGCTCTGCGGCATACATGCCGCGTGATGCGACCCCCATTTTCTTTCCCGAGAAAGAAAACGGGCGTCGCCC
>ERZ791744.857-NODE-857-length-24448-cov-6.089247_pt1 | contig 24448 bp, 20 predicted proteins | sample MGYA00510039_ERZ791744 | MGnify/ENA primary metagenome ERZ791744 (study PRJEB30046, sample SAMN00791969) | human gut metagenome | study: EMG produced TPA metagenomics assembly of the A metagenome-wide association study of gut microbiota in type 2... | reverse complement strand
CTCCCCGCCGTAGACGAATTCGCGGTACGCCTCGTCGCCGATGAGGAAGAGGTCGTGTTTCTGTGCGACATCGACGAGCATCTCCATCTCCTCGTGGCTCAGCACAACGCCGGTCGGGTTGCCGGGATTCGTGACCATGATGGCGCGCGTGTGCTCGTTGATGAGAGATTCGATCTTCTCGCGCTCAGCGTAGCGATACCCCTCCTCCGGGCAGGTCGGGATCGGGCGAATCGATGCGCCGCAGGTGCGGGTCATCGTGTTGTAGTTCGGGTAGAACGGCTCGGGAATCAAAATTTCGTCGCCGTCGTCAAGAATGCACTGCAGCGCGATCTGAAGCGCCTCACTGCCGCCGACGGTGACGTAGATCTCGCTCTTGTCGAAGTGCATGTCGAGCTTGTCATAGTAGTTCCGGATCGCGTCGATCAGCTCGGGGATGCCGGGCGAGGGCGCGTAGGCCAGCACCGGCTGCTCGAAGTGACGAACCGCCTCGAAAAACGCGGGAGGAGTCTGTACGTCGGGCTGGCCGATGTTGAGGTGATAGATGTTGATGCCGCGTGCCTTTGCCGCCACCGCGTACGGGTGGAACTTGCGCATCGGAGACAGGCCGCATTTTTCAACTTTGCTGGAAAATTTCATGTTGTGCTCCTCCTTTTTTATTATGATGACCGCCGGTCATCCGCCGGTCATATTCAATACACGTATGATATCTGTCCAATGCTGGTTATATAGTATAACGGCTGCATTTTTCAAAGACAACTAAAATTTTGTCGGTAAACTGCATAAAATATCACGGGCATATCGTCAGCGTTTACAGCTTCTCCACATCGCTCTCGCCGCAGACGACTATGCCGTGCGCCTTGAACAACTCCACCGTCACGCCGTCGCCCGCGATCAGGCGGCGGGAAAAAGTTCCGTCGTAAATCTGCCCGCAGCCGCAGCTCGGGCTCTTTTCCTTGAGCACGGCAGCCTCGCAGCCGTTTTGCTGGCACAGCGCGAGAGCTGCCTCCGCACCGCGGCGGTACGCCTCTGTCACATCGCGGCCACCCGCTGTGACGACACGCTCGCCCCGCCGTTCGCTGGGCACACGCGGCGTCGGGAGACCGCCGAGCTGTTCGGGGCAGACAGGAACAATTTCATATTTTCCCACCAACGCCTGCACGCGCGCGTCCGCTTTACTTTTTCCGTCGTAGCGGCAGGGCGTGCCGAGAAGGCAGGCTGACACGAGCAGCTTATCCATGCCGCACCTCCAACGCTTTCCCGTTGAGCTTCGCCTCCGCGAGCGTTTCGCCCTCGTAACGCAGCTTGAGCGAGAAAAACGGTACGTTTTCGTCGAGCAGGCGCAAAAAGATCTTGTCGCCCTCCCACGCGGGCAGCGCCAGCAGATCTTTCTTTTTGATCCACGCAAGCTCGCCCTCATCGCAGTCCTTGAGCGTTCCCTCAAAGCCGTCGGCAGTGAAAAGGTGCATGTACTCGCTCTCCCACTTGTCCGACACGAATGTCACGATGCCGCGATAGCGGTAAGAGGTCAGGGCGAGGCCGGTCTCCTCCTTCGTTTCGCGCAGAGCGCACTCCTCCGGGCTCTCGCCCTCTTCAAACTTGCCGCCGATGCCGATCCACTTGTCGCGATTGCAGTCGTTCTCCTTTTTCGTGCGGTGCAGCATCAGGTATTCGCCGCCGCATTCGATATAAATGAGCGTCGTGTTCACGGCGCGATAGATGCTACTGCTCATGATACTCCCTCCCCAAAGGGTCTTTTTGTCAGTATAAAAGATGGCGGCAAAAATTGCAAGTGAAGGCGCCGTTCAGAAAATCGCGCATTTTTCGAATTTGTGCTTGACTTTGCTGTGATTTTTGGTATAATTATTTTTGCTGTCGAGCGCACCGATACGCAGCAGTATCGAAGCGGTCATAACGAGCACGACTGGAAATCGTGTGTACGCCAAAAGCGTACCGAGAGTTCGAATCTCTCCTGCTGCGCCAAATAAAACCACCATCTTTCGATGGTGGTTTTATTTTTTACTCAGCGCTCTCAGCGAACTGGGCTTTTCTCCCTTTACTCCCCCAGCATCTCTCCTGCGGCGAGGACGGCGTTGCGAACGCACTGCGCGCAGGGACAGAGGACCTTGCCGGTCTCCACGCCCTTTAAGTCCTTGCAGATCGTCGCGCCGCTCTTTTCCTGAAAGCTCGTAAGGATGCTGCGGGCCGTGCGCGGCGTGCCCTTGCCGTCCGTCACGCTGCCCGCGGCCATCACCGCGCCGATCAGCGCGCCGCAGGTGGCCTGCATGCAGCCCATGCCCGCACCGTAACCCGCGCCGAGCTTCATCAACGTATCGTGGTCGACGGGAATTTTATCCTCCCACGCGCACAGCACCGACTGGGTGCAGTTGCCCTTTCCCGCGGCAAATGTTTCCACCGCCAGCTCGGCGCGCTCTTCAATCGTCATTGTTTCTATCTCCTTTGCTTTTTGATCCATTCCGACTCGCCGGTCGTTTCCCCTATCGTACGCACAACGGCGCGCAAAGTCAACCGCCGCGCGTGCTGGATTTTTGCCCGCAGCCGTGCTATGATGGAGAAAATCACCACAGGAGGATTCCCAATGAAGAAGCAACTGACCGCATGGCTGCTCGCGCTCGTGATGCTCTTCTCGCTCGTCGGCTGTGGCGCGGATGCGCCGGTGCAGGACGATTCCAGCCTGCCGCAGCAGGAGCAGCAGGATGCGCAGAACGCACCGTCTGAAGACGCCGACATGCCGGACGAAACAGCGCAGATCGACGAGGACGGCTCCTACACGACCAAGGACGACGTCGCGCTCTATATCCACACCTACGGACATTTACCGGACAACTTCATCACCAAGAAAGATGCCCAGGCCCTCGGCTGGCCGGGCGGGTCGCTCGAGCCCTACGCGCCGGGCAAATGCATCGGCGGCAGCCGGTTCGGCAACTACGAAGGTCTCTTGCCCGAGGCGGACGGACGCACCTACACCGAATGCGACATCGACACGCTGGGCGCGGATTCGCGCGGGGCCAAACGCATCGTCTTCTCAAACGACGGCCTCATTTACTACACCGAAGACCACTACAAGTCCTTTGAACTGCTGTACGGGGAGGAGTGAGCACCATGCGCTTTGTATTAGACGTCTCCGCCTGCGAAAGTGTCGAAGACCTACACCGCGCGCTCGCGGAGGGGCTGCGTTTTCCCGCGTGGTACAGCGGCAATCTCGATGCCCTGCACGACTGCCTGACGGACTTGCATGAGCCGACGGAGCTGATCGTCCGCGGCACTTCGGCGCTTGACGAGCTGCTCGGTCGCCGCGCCAACGCCTTCCGCCGCGTGCTCGATGACAGCGCGGAGGAAAATCCGAATCTCACCGTGCGGTTTGAGGACGCTGTTGAAGACGATACCTATTAGCTTCTACACATAAAGAGAACCATTCCGCTTCATCGCCGATTTGGGCTTGCAATCACGTCCCGAGAGCTTCTGCAAAATGGTTCTAAGTGTAGTATCTTCCATACAAGCGATACTGTAAAGCCATATAAAGGAGCGCTGATGACAGCGCTCCTTTTTCATTTCGCGGAGAATTTACAAAAACTTCTCCCATTTCCGCCGCTTTCCATGGTATGATGAAAATAACCGATCATTCCTGATAGAAAGAGGAGACCGCCATGTCACAGGTGACCAAACGCGCGCTCGAGGCGTCGCTCAAAAATCTGCTGCTGCAAAAGCCCCTGAGCAAGATCACCATCAGCGATATCACGGAGGACTGCGGCATCAACCGCATGACGTTTTACTACCACTTCAAGGACATTTACGACCTTGTCGAATGGTCGTGTCAGGAGGACGCCAGCAAGGCGCTCGCAGGCAATAAGACCTACGAGACGTGGCAGCAGGGTTTTTTGCAGCTCTTTAAGGCCGTGCAGGACAACAAGCCATTCATTATGAATGTCTACCACTCCGTCAGCCGCGAGCAGGTGGAAAACTACCTCTACAAGGTCACCTACGACCTGCTTGAGGGCGTAGTCGAGGAGCAGGCACAGGGCATGAGCGTGCGTGACGAGGACAAGGCCTTCATCGCAACGGTCTACAAGTACGCCTTTGTCGGTCTGATGCTCGACTGGATCAAAAACGATATGAAGGGCGACTCCCAGCTGCTTGTCGACCGGCTCGAGCTCGTCATCCACGGCAATGTCCGTGCCGCGCTCGAGCGGCTGCGCATCGATAAGGCGTGACGGTTTCCCTGCTTTCATCAAAAGCGGCAGAATGATAAAAATTTTTACAGCTTTTCGGGCGGTGATAAGAAACTTATCACCGCCCGATTTCTGCTGATTGTTCTTTTCGCAAAACCGCGGTATGCTTTCACCATCGAAAGGAAAACATACCGTTGATTCCCAAGGTTGAATGTGTTTCGTGGATCAGTGGTTTCACAGGCAGTTTGAAAGGAGAAATGATTTATGTATTATTCCAGCGGTAACTATGAAGCGTTCGCCCGTCCCAAGAAGCCCGAAGGTGTGGACAACAAGTCCGCCTATATCGTCGGCAGCGGCCTCGCCGCGCTGACTGCCGCCTGCTACCTCGTGCGTGACGGCCAGATGAAGGGTGAGCACGTGCACGTGCTCGAAAAGGGTGATCTGCCCGGCGGCGCGTGCGACGGCTACAAGTTCGAAAACCTCGGCTACGTGATGCGCGGCGGCCGCGAGATGGACAACCATTTCGAGGTCATGTGGGACCTGTTCCGCTCCATCCCCTCCATCGAGACCGAGGGTGTGAGCGTGCTCGATGAGTACTACTGGCTCAACAAGGAAGACCCCAACTACTCCCTCTGCCGCGCGACCGTCAACCGCGGTCAGGACGCGCACACCGACGGCAAGTTCGACATCTCCGACAAGGGCGCGATGGAGATCATGAAGCTCTTCTTCACCCCCAACGAGCAGCTACAGGACAAGAAGATCACCGACTTTTTCGATGACGAGGTCCTGAATTCCAACTTCTGGCTCTACTGGCGCACGATGTTCGCCTTTGAAAACTGGCACAGCGCACTCGAGATGAAGCTCTATATCCAGCGCTATATCCATCACATCGGGGGACTTCCCGACTTCACGGCGCTGCGCTTCACGAAGTATAACCAGTACGAGTCCATGATCCTCCCGATGGTCAAGTACCTTGAGAGCCACAACGTCCAGTTCCACTACGGCGTGCAGGTCGCAAACGTCGAGTTCGACTGCTCTGACCCCAAGCACAAGCTGGCTAAGCGCATCGACGTCATCCGCGACGGCAAGAAGGAGGCCATCGACCTCACGGAAAACGACCTCGTCTTCATCACGAACGGCGGCTGCGTCGAAAACTCCTCCATGGGCAGCCAGAACGAGCCCGCCGCGTACAACACCGAGCTCAAAGAGGGCGGCGGCTGGGATATGTGGCGCAAGATCGCCGCGCAGGATCCGTCTTTCGGTCATCCCGACAAGTTCTGCCACGACCCTGAGCAGACCAACTGGATGAGCGCCACCGTCGAGACCCTCGACCAGAAGATCATCCCCTATATCAAGAACATCTGCAAGCGCGACCCGTTCACCGGCCATGTCGTCACCGGCGGCATCGTCACCGTGAAGGATTCCTCGTGGCTCATGAGCTGGACCATCAACCGCCAGCCGCAGTTCCGCACGCAGCCCAAGGACCACTGCCTCGTCTGGGTCTACTCCCTCTTCACCGACAAGCCGGGCGATTATATCAAAAAGCCCATGCGTGAGTGCACCGGCAAGGAGATCTGCATGGAGTGGCTCTACCACATCGGCGTGCCCGAGGACCAGATCGAAGAGCTCGCGACGAACAGCGCCAACACCGTGCCCGTCATGATGCCGTATATCGACGCGTTCTTCATGCCGCGCGCCTATGGCGACCGCCCGAACGTCGTGCCCGAGGGCAGCGTCAACTTTGCCTTCCTCGGCCAGTTCGCCGAGACCCCGCGCGACACGATCTTCACCACCGAGTATTCCATGCGCACCGGCATGGAGGCCGTCTATACGCTGCTGAACGTCGACCGCGGCGTGCCCGAGGTCTGGGGCAGCGTGTATGATGTGCGTGACCTGCTCAACGCAACTGTCAAGCTGCGCGACGGCAAGAAGGCCACCGACATGGACATGGGCTTCATGGAAAAGATGGCCATCAAGAAAGCTCTCGGCAAAATCGAAGGCACCGACATTGAAAAGCTCCTCAAGGAGTATGGCGTCATCTAAGGATAAAAGCAAGCAGGATAGCAGGAAAATAATGAGAAAGGGCGGGAGCATAGCTCCCGCCCTTACTTTGCGCTCTCGCGTCTATTTCACCGGTGCATTAAGTCGCTCAGCGCGCCGTCCACGGCGGTACCCATCTGCTGCATGGTGCGGCCCACGCAGGTCTTCATGGCTTTGCGCTTTTCTGCGACGGTCATGCCGATGATCGCGCCGGCGGCCATGCCGGCAGCCATACCGCGCCAGAATGCGGTATCACACATATCGATCACTCCTTTGCTCACGCGCTTAGTCTGTCCACACAAGATCGCGTCATACGCGGCAATTTTTGCCGCAAATCGCCCTTGCTGAATGCCTCTTTTCGGCCTATAATGAAAATGAGAAAAAGTAAGCATGAAGGAGAACCATATGACCACGATTTATCTCATCCGCCACGCCGAGGCCGAGGGCAACCTCTATCGCCGCGCGCATGGCTGGTACAACAGCACCATCACCGACCGCGGCTACCGCCAGATTGCCGCGCTCACCAAGCGCTTTACCGACACGAAATTTGACGCCGTTTATTCAAGCGACCGTTTCCGCACGATGATCACGGCGCTTTCCATCTATAAAACGCACGGTCTGCCGCTGCGCACCGTCCGCGCGCTGCGCGAGATCGACGTGGGCTATTGGGAGGATACCCCGTGGGCGGAGCTTGAGCGCATCGACCCTGAACAGCTCGCGAATTTCAGCAACGACTCGCAGAACTGGCACGTCCCCGGCTGTGAAAGCTTTGCCGAGGTGCGCGAGCGGATGCGCAAGGCGCTCACAGAGATCGCCGAGGCGCACCCGAACGGCACGATCGCCGTCTTTTCCCACGGCATGGCCATGCGCATCATCGTCGGCACGCTTCAGGGCATGACGCTGCACGAAATCGACAAGACCGGCCACGCGGAAAACACCGCCGTTGCAAAGCTCGAGTACGAAAATGGCACATTCAATGTCATCTTCCGCGACGACGCCTCCCACCTCGGCGACAACATTGCCACTGTGCGCAAGCAGCCTTGGGTCAACGACCCGAAAGGCTTCGAGGGCGGCATCTACTACCGCGCTTCGGGCGAAGCGGGGCATTTCGACGTGATGCACGGCGGCGATGTCATCGGTGCGGTCAGCGTTGTCTCCTGCCGCGGCGGTGTGGGCACGATCGGCGAATTCTGGCTCGAGGAGGACGTGCAGAAGCGCAACCTCGGCGAAAAGCTCGTCGGTCAGGCTCTCTCCTATGCGCGCTCGCGCGGCTGCTCCATTCTCTCGACCGGCCGCATCGCTAAGAGCAATTTGGTCGGCCTCCACTGCGCGGAAAAGTGGGGCTTCCACCCCGTTCATGAGGACGCGGAAAGCGTCACATTTGAGAAGAATTTCGAATACGATGAGGAATCCTGCTGGAAGAGATTGCAGGAAGTTATCGAAAAATGAAGAAAAAGAAGATCGAAAAGGCCTTTCTGCCGGTCTCGAAGGATGAGATGGTCGAGCGCGGCTGGTACTACTATGACTTTCTCGTCGTCACGGCGGATGCGTATATCGACCACCCGAGCTTCGGCACGGCGATCATCGCACGCGTGCTGGAGCACGAGGGCTACCGCGTGGCCGTGCTCGCCCAGCCGGACTGGCACAGCGCGGACGCCTTCCGCGCGATGGGCCGCCCGCGCTACGGCGTGATGATCGGCGGCGGCAACATCGACTCGATGGTCGCGCACTACACGGCGGCAAAAAAGCGCCGCACGCAGGACCTCTACTCCCCCGGCAGCCGCATGGGTCTTCGCCCCGACCGCCCGACCATCGTATACGCCAACCGCTGCCGCGAGGCCTTCGGCGACGTCCCCATCGTCGTCGGCGGACTGGAGGCAAGCCTGCGCCGCTTTGCGCACTACGACTACTGGGACGATAAGGTCCGCCGCGCGCTCATTTTCGACGCGCAGGCCGACCTGCTCGTTTACGGCATGGGCGAATATGCCACGCGCGAGATCGCGCGCCGGCTCTCCAAGGGCGAAAAGGCGGATACCTTGACAGATATTCGCGGCACGGCGTTTGTGACGCGCACGCCCGAAGTCTGCGCCTTCGACCATGTCGAGTGCCCGTCATATGAAGAGGTGTGCGGGGATAAGCACGCCTACGCGCTCGCGACAAAGCTCGAATACGAGGAGCACGACCCCATTCGCGGCAAAGCGCTCTGGCAGGCGCACGGGCGTGACACGCTCGTCGTCAATCCGCCCGCGATGCCGCTTTCGCGTGAGGAGCTCGACGAGGTCGCCGAGCTCCCCTACATGCGCGAGGTGCACCCGATGTACGACGCTCTCGGCGGCGTCGCCGCCATCGAGGAGGTGCGCTTTTCCGTCGCGCACAACCGCGGGTGCTTCGGCGGATGCAACTTCTGCTCGCTGGCGTTCCATCAGGGGCGCATGATCACCTCGCGCTCGATCGAATCCTGCGTGCGCGAGGTCGAGGGCTTCACCCACGACCCGAAGTTCAAGGGCTACGTCCACGACGTCGGCGGTCCGAGCGCCAACTTCCGCCATCCGTCGTGCAAGGATCAGTTGAAGCGCGGCATGTGCCGCAATAAAAACTGCCTCGCTCCCTACCCCTGCAAAAATCTCGATCCCGACCACTCGGAATATGTCGAGCTGCTGCGTCGTCTTCGCGCGATCCCCGGCGTAAAGAAGGTCTTCGTCCGCTCGGGCATCCGGTATGACTATCTGCTCGAGGACAAGGGAAGTCCCTTTTTGTCCGAGCTCGTCAAATACCACATCTCCGGCCAGCTCAAGGTCGCGCCCGAGCACTGCGTGGCGGGCGTGCTCGACTACATGGGAAAGCCGCACTTCGACGTGTTTGAAAAATTCTGGGACAAATACCGCGCCGTGAACGAGAAGAACGGGCGCGAGCAGTATCTCGTTCCCTACCTCATGTCGTCCCACCCCGGCTGTACACTCGAGGACGCCGTGCAGCTCGCGGAATTTCTGCACTCCACGGGTCACAAGCCCGAGCAGGTGCAGGACTTCTACCCCACGCCCGGCACGCTCTCGACCTGTATGTACTATACCGGCATCGACCCGCGCGACATGACGCCCGTCTTTGCCGAGACGACGCCGCACGGCAAGGAATTGCAGCGTGCGCTGCTCCAATGGTTCCGCCCCGACAAGAAAAAGCTCGTCATCGAGGCGCTCAAAAAGGCCGGACGCGAGGATCTCATCGGCTACGGGCCGAAGTGCCTTGTCCGCCCGTACGGCGATGACCGCGCGATGCCGCACGGCAAATCCGGCGGCGGCAAAAAGCCCTCCGCCGCTCAGACCGGCGGCCGCAGAAACGACGCGCCCCGCGGCGGGCAGAGCCCGAAGAACAGCGGCGCTGACAAGCCGAAAAACTTTAAGCGCAAATCCGGCTGGGCCAAGCCAAAGCCCACGGCAAAGAGCAAAAAGAGATAAGAAATGCTTGCAAAGCGATCGCTTTGCAAGCATTTTTCTTTTACCGCTCTTATATTCACTTGCCAGGCGACAGGAAAAAGCCCATGGGTTTGCAAAATCCATGGGCTTTTTGACGAAATGAATCAATATCCGCTCACTGATAATCGCTCAGCAGGAACATCGACTTGATCGCGACGACCTCGTCGTATTCCTCCTGCGAGACCTGCACGTCGGCGTTGAGCGCCTTGAGGTCGGTCTTGAGCACCTCGAGCGCCTCGTCCGCGCTCTGGGCGCGGCCCTCGCGCAGGATGCGGATCATGCGCGTGAGCACGACAGGGTGCGCATAGCGCGCCGGCAGCGGAAAATCGTCCGGCAGGACGTGGGCAAGGTTGGCCTGCGCCTCTTCCCAGGCGCGGGCGACGGCCTTTTTGTTGTTCTTCGCCGTGGGCAGCACGTGCGCGCCGGAAAAGAAGAAGATCGCCGCAAAGCCGAAGAGGGCGAAATACATGCCGAAATCGCCGCCGTTGCGCCACGAGATGATGCCGTACACCAGCGCCGCCGCGCCCGCCAGCACGATGGCCAGCGCGACCCAGCGGTAAGCGGGGTTCGTATGCTGGTTCACACGCTTGGCTCTGGCCGCCTTGGAGAGCCGGTCTGTCAGCTCGGGGTAGCCGGAGAGGAACTTCTGCGCCTTTTCCAGCTCTTCTTTCGCGCTCTGCGCGTCGCTCGTCAGCTCGGAAAGATAGCGCGCAGCCTCTTCCTTTGCCTTCTGCTCCAAGCGCTGCTCGCCGCCGACGCTCAGCGTCGGGATCTCGGGATGCACTTCCCCGATATAGGCGAGCATCGCGTCCACGTCTTCCTCGCGCTTAAAGGTGCACTGCTTTTCCTTCCCGTCATCATACTGAACCACGAGGTACGGGATCGCGCCGAACACGCCCTTGCCCGAAAAGCCGCCCTGGCTCATCGCCACGCGCTTGAAGACGCGGCGCACCGACGAAAAGGCGACATAGTAGCGCCGGTCGATAAAATAGCTATTCAAAAACAGCGCCTCTTTCCCCACGCCGCAGGGGCCGAAACGCTTGCAGGACTTCTTGTCCGCGGCGACAGCTTCGGCGTTGAGACTCGTTTCGCCAAGGCGCACAGGTGCAAAAATCATAAAGCTCCTCCAAAATTTGAAAAAAGCGGTGGGAGAGCATTCTCCCACCGCTCTAAGAATGGTTTACTTGTGCAGGGTCTCGTAGTGAGGCTCGGTGTGGCGCTTCTTGATGGTGTACAGGAAGATGCCAAGGAACACGATAGCGGCGATGATACCGATGGGGTAAGCAACAGCAGTGTTGTAAACGGTAGCGCCGTCAGCAGTCTTGGTGTTGAGGAACTGGCCGAGGCACTCGTTGCCCAGCAGGAAGTACGTCACGGACACAGCGCTCATGAAGGTCGCGGGAACAGCGGTGATCCAGTAGTTCTTCTTATCATAGAAGAGGTACATGGAAGCGGCCCACAGAACGATCATGGCGAGGGTCTGGTTCGTCCAGCTGAAGTAACGCCAAATGATGGTGTAGTCGATCTTGCCGAGGGCGTTGCCGATACCGAGGATCGCGCCGACGCCGAGAACGGGCACGCAGAGGATCAGACGGTTCTTCCAGCTCTTCTGCTCCATGTGGAACCAGTCGGCCAGAACAAGACGTGCGGAACGGAACGCGGTATCGCCGGAGGTGATGGGGCAGGCGATAACGCCGAGCATGGCGAGCGCGATGCCCACGCCGCCCATGGTCTTGGAGCAGACATCGTAAACAGCGGTAGAGCCGCCGCCGCCGAGAGCGAGGAGCTCTTCGCCGGTGTAGAGAGCGCAGCCGGCAGCAGCCCAGATCAGGGCGATGATGCCTTCAGAAACCATTGCGCCGTAGAAGACGAAGTGGCCCTGCTTCTCGCTCTTCATGCAGCGAGCCATCAGGGGGCTCTGCGTGGCATGGAAGCCGGAAATGGCGCCGCAGGCAACGGTGATGAACATGAAGCTCCAGATCGGAGTGCCCTGCGGGTGAAGGTTGGCGAAGTTGTTCCAGATCTCGGGGATCTCATAGCCCTTGGTGAAGATGCCAAGACCCACGCCGAGCGCCATGATGATCAGGCAGATACCGAACAGGGGGTAAATCTTACCGATGATCTTGTCGATGGACAGGAACGTTGCGATGAAGTAATAGATCAGGATCAGGACCAGCCAGAACAGCTTGCTGGCCACAATGCCGGTGCTGCCGCCGTTGGTGAACAGCAGCTGGATCAGACCGGCAGGGCCGACCGCAAAGACCGTACCGACCATGACGAGCAGCACCACGCTGAACACACGCATGACGTTCTTCATCGCGCCGCCGAGGTAGATACCGGAGATCTCGGAGATGGAAGCGCCTTCGTTACGCTCGCTCATCATACCGGAGAAATAGTCGTGGACCGCACCGGCAAAAATCGTACCGAAGGTGATCCACAGGAACACCACAGGGCCCCACAGAGCGCCGCTCAAAGCGCCGAAGATAGGGCCGAGACCCGCGATGTTCAGAAGCTGGATCATAAACAGCTTCCACTGCGGCAGAACCATGTAGTCCACGCCATCGTTGATCTTGACAGCCGGCGTTTCACGGTCGTCAGGGCCGAAGGTCTTTTCGACGATGCCACCGTAAACGAAGTAGCCGCCGATCAGCAATGCGAGGCAGATCAGAAAGCTAAACATTTTTCTCCTCCTATTTTTTCACAAATGTTTGCCTTGCAGGAGAATTTCCCCTGCGTTTCGCCTGATTATAATAATTTTTTGGAGAAAAAAGTCAATCGTCAAAATGAACAAATTTTGAATGAATATTATTTCATTCGAGCTGGATATTTGTTTTTCCCTTATGCGCGGATGACCTGCTCGATGGCCGCTAAAAGCTCGTCGTAGCCCTCAAAAGCGGGCAGATGCGGGTAGTCGTGCTTGATCTTTTCCGTCGTGCGGAACAGGAAGCCCGCCTTGGACGCTTCGATCATTTCGAGGTCGTTGTAGCTGTCGCCGCTGGCGATGGTCTCAAAGCCGATGGACTGAAGGCCGCGCACGGTCGTAAGCTTGGAATGCTCGCATCTCATCTTGATGCCGCTGATGAATCCGTCGGCGTCCACCTCGAGAGAGTTGCAGAAAATGGTCGGCCAGCCGAGTTTTTTCATCAGCGGTTGTGCAAATTCCTCAAAGGTGTCGCTCAAAATGATGGTCTGCGTCTCAGATCTCAGCTTGTCGAGGAATTCTTTCGCCCCCGGCAGCGGGTCGATGCGCGCGATCGTCTCCTGAATTTCCTTGAGTCCCAGGCCGTGCTCGCGGAGCACGCCCAGGCGCCATTTCATCAGCTTGTCGTAGTCCGGCTCGTCGCGCGTGGTGCGCGTCAGCTCGGGAATGCCGCTCTCACGGGCAAATTCGATCCAAATTTCGGGGACGAGCACGCCCTCCATATCAAGGCAGGTAATATACATGTTTATTCTCCTTTATCACTTTTCCGCCGCGGCCTTGCCGAGCACGTAGTCGAGCATCTCGCCGCGGTCGATCACGTCGCGGTGACGCACCGCGCGGGAGCGTAGGTCGGCAAGATTCTTCGGCACGGGCACGCCCGTGACCTTGTGGAGCTGCTCCATCACGTCGAACTCGTCGCCCTCGGCCTTTTCGCCGATGCCCTCGAGCACGGCGGCGGGGAATTTATAAGGAGAGGCAGTGGAGAGCACGACGACGGCGTTGTGCTCGGGGTTTGCCTGCTTGTACTGCTGCGCCACGTCCCAGGCGACCGCCGTGTGCGTGTCGCAGAGGTAATGGTCGTCCTTCCAGACCTTGCCGATGGCGGTTTTCGCACCCTCGTCGTCGCAGAAGCCTGCCCAGAAGAGCTCGTGCAGCTTCTCGAGCATGTCCGCGGGCACCTCGTACTCACCGTTTTCGCTGAGCTGCTTCATCAGATCCGCGATGAGCTTGTCGTCGCCGGAGAGGAGATAGAGCAGGCGCTCCAAGTTGCTGGAGACGAGAATGTCCATCGAGGGGGACACTGTCTTGTAGAAGGGGCGGCGGCGGTCATAGCGGCCCGTGCGCAGGAAGTCGGTCAGCACATTGTTGGCGTTGGACGCGCACACGAGCTTGCCGACGGGAAGGCCCATCTCCTTGGCAAAGTAGCCCGCGAGGATATCGCCGAAGTTGCCGGTCGGCACGACGTAGTCGACCTTGTCGCCCGGCTGGATGCGGCCCGCCTGCACGAGGTCGGCGTACGCTCTATAATAATAGACGACCTGCGGGGCGAGGCGGCCAATGTTGATGGAGTTGGCAGAGGACAGGCGAACGCCCTTGCCCTCGAGCAGCTTATCCTTGCTGACGGCGGAGAAAATTTTCTTCACGCCGGTCTGCGCGTCGTCGAAATTGCCGCGTACCGCGCACACGCAGACGTTTTCGCCCGCCTGCGTCGCCATCTGCGCCTGCTGCACGGCGCTCACGCCGCCGTGGGGGTAGAAGACGATGATCTTCGTGCCCGGCACATCGCAGAAGCCCTCCATCGCCGCCTTGCCGGTGTCGCCGGACGTGGCGGTCAGGATCATGATCTCGTCATCCACACCGAGCTTTTCTTTCGACGCGGTCATCAGGCGCGGCAGCATCGAGAGCGCCACATCCTTAAAAGCGCTCGTCGGCCCGCGGAAAAGCTCGAGGATGAAGTCCTCACCGACGGGGACGGTCGGGGTCAGGTGGTCGGTCTCAAACTTGCCGGTATAGCCGTCGTGGACGAGTTTTGCCATCTCCGCTTCTGAAAAGTCGGGCAGGAGCTTGGATAAGATCTTCGTCGACATGGACATCGTGTCCATATTTAATACAGTAGTATAGTCGAACTTGACCTCGTCAAACGACGGCATCGTGTAAAGGCCGCCGTCGGGGGCAAGGCCGTTTAAGATGGCCTGCGCGCTGCTGGCCTTTAAATTTTTGTCACGGGTGCTCTGATACTGCATGGATGTTTCCTCCTGTATCTCACGGGAAAAGTTTTTTTGTTTTCCCTATTGTATTTTCACAAACGCTATGTTATATTGTTTCCATCAAAAAGTCAAGTGTTTTTCTTCCGCGGACAGTTTCGGCGTAAGTCACAAATTCGTCCGCACTTGACGGAGTATCCAAAAAAGAAAGAAGGTCATTCCCCGTGAATATTGCGCTGCTGGGCTTCGGCACCGTCGGTTCCCATTTTTATAAGCTGTGCGAGGGGCGAACCGATCTGCATGTTGCATCTGTTCTCTCCCGCCGTCCCCGCCCGGAGCTCACATGCACCGTGACCGCCGATTACGACGAGATCGTGCGCGATCCCTCGATTGATATTGTGGTGGAAGTCATGGGCGGCATCGAGCCGGCGTACAGCTACCTCTGCGCGGCCATGCGTGCGGGCAAGCACGTCGTCACCGCGAACAAGCAGCTCATGTGCGCCCACTTTGAAGAGCTCACCTCCCTTGCAAAAGAAAAAGGCGTGGCGCTGCGCTGCACCGCCGCCGCGGGCGGCGGCATTCCCTGGCTCACCTCTCTCTCCCGTGCGTCTGAGCTTGATGAGATCAAGGCTGTCGAGGGCATTCTGAACGGCACAACGAATTACATGCTTTCCGCCATGACGAATTCCGGCGCGGATTACGCGCCCGCGCTCCGCAAGGCGCAGGAGCTCGGCTACGCCGAGGCCGACCCCACCGCAGATGTCGAGGGTCTGGACGCGCGCCGCAAGATCGTCCTCTCCGCCGACCTTGCCTTCGGCGTGAACATCAGGGAAGAGGACATCCCCTGTGTCGGTATCTCGTCCATCACCGCGGGCGACATCGCCAAGGCGAAGGACGAGGGCCTGACCTACAAGCTCATTGCCCGAGCGGAGAAAAGCGGCCGTGCCGTGGCCGCGTTCGTCTGCCCGACGCTTTTCCCCTCCTCCGCGCCCGAGGCGCACACCGACGGCACCGGCAACCTCGTCACGCTGTTCGCATCGCGTTTTGGCAAGCAGAGCTTTTCCGGCGCGGGCGCAGGCGGCTACCCGACCGGCTCGAACGTGCTGCGCGACTGTCTCGACGTCGCCGACGGCTGCCGCAGCTTCTATGCTGACTCCTTCACCCCCTGCTCGGTGAACCTCTCCGGCACGCAGTGCAAGTGGCTGTTCCGCTGCATGGGCGAATACTTTACCCGCGAGTGCAGCGCCCGCGAGGCGTTCGACGCCTATGAATCTTACCGAAAGGACGACCCACACGCGCTGCTTGCGCGCTACGCGGCCGAAGAGGAATAAACTCCATGCTCAAAGTTTTGAAATTCGGCGGTTCGTCGCTTGCCGACGCCCGCCAGTTCGCCAAGGTCAAGTCCATCGTGGAAGCCGACCCCGCCCGCCGCGTGGTCATCGTCTCCGCGCCGGGCAAGCGCTTCTCCGGCGACCATAAGATCACCGATCTTCTCTATCTCTGCGCCGCGCACATCAAATACGGCGTTTCGTGCGAGGACATCTTCGCCATGATTCGCGACCGTTACAACGAGATCATCGCCGAATGCGGCCTGCACATCAGCCTCGACAAAGAGTTCGACGCGCTGTGGGACAAGATGAAAAATGGCATCAGCCAGGATGAGCTCGCCTCGCGCGGCGAATACTTCTCCGCACGGCTGATGGCCGAATATCTCGGCTATGAGTTCGTCGACGCGGCCCGCTGGATCAAGTTCAAGTTCGACGGCACCGTCGATCAGGACGCGTCCTACGCGGCGCTGCGCTCCCTCGCCGAGGACCGCAGGGTCGTCATCCCCGGTTTCTATGGCGTGATGCCCGACGGGCACATCCGCACGTTCTCCCGCGGCGGCAGCGACATCACCGGCGCGCTCGCGGCGGCGGCGCTCAGCGCGGACGTGTATGAGAACTGGACGGACGTCTCCGGCATCCTGATGGCCGACCCGCGCATCGTCGACGATCCCGAGCCCATCCGCCGCGTGACCTACAGCGAGCTGCGCGAGCTGAGCTACATCGGCGCGCAGGTCCTGCACGAGGGCACGATCTTCCCCGTGCGCGAGAAGAACATCCCGCTCAACATCCGCAATACCAATGCGCCCGACCATCCCGGTACGATGATCTTGGAGTCCATCGGCGACGAGATGGAAGAGGGCGGCTTCATCACCGGCATCGCCGGCAAGAAGGGCTTTTCCATCATCACCATCGCCAAGACCGGCATGTCGAGCGAACCGGGCTCTCTCCTGAAAATTCTCAACGTGCTCGCCAAGCACGAGGTCAACGTCGAGTACCTCCCGTCCGGCATCGACAACGTCTCGCTCGTCGTCTCGTCCGACAAGGTGTCCCGCTCGCTCTACGAAATGCTGGGCGAGCTGCAAAAAGAGGTGCAGCCGAATAAGATAACCGTAACGGAGCATATCGCCATCGTCGCCGCCGTTGGCCGCAAGATGGCGTACCGTCCCGGCGTTTCCGGTAAAATTTTCGCCAAGCTCGGCGAAAACGGCGTGAACATCCGCATGATCACGCAGGGCCCCGAAGAGCTCAACATCATCGTGGGCGTGGAAGAAAAAGATTTCGAACAGGCCATCCGTGTCCTGTACAATAGTTTTGTGAAGGAGAATGTAGTGTAATGAAACAGGTCAATGTCGGTATTCTCGGCGCCACCGGCGCCGTCGGTCAGGAAATGATCAAAATTCTCGAAGAGCGCAACTTCCCCGTTGCGTCCCTTCGTCCCATCGCAAGCGCCAGAAGCGCGGGCAGCAAAATCATGTTCCGCGGTCAGGAGTGCACCATCGTCGAGGCGTCTGACGACGCGTTTGAGGGCCTTGATATCGTCCTCGGCGCGGCCGAGAACGACATCGCCGAGCGTTTTGCTCCCTCGATCGTCAAGGCGGGCGCGGTGTTCGTCGACAATTCGAGCGCGTTCCGCCTCGACCCCAACGTCCCCCTTGTCATCCCCGAGATCAACCCCGAGGACGTGAAGTGGCACAAGGGCATCATCTCGAACCCCAACTGCACCACCATCGTGACCCTCGTGGCCATTAACGCCCTCGCCAAGGAGAGCCCCATCGAGACGATCATCGCCTCTTCCTACCAGGCCGTCAGCGGCGCGGGCAAGGGCGGCATCGACGAACTCAACAATGAGGTCAAGGCCCTTTCCGAGGGCAAACACCTTGAGCCCAAGGTCTTCCAGTATCAGATCGCGTACAACATCATCCCCCAGATCGGCGGCGAGGCCTTTGAGGGCTACACCAGCGAGGAGATGAAGATGCAGAACGAGGGCCGCAAGATCCTCCACCTGCCCGAGATGAAGGTCAGCTGCACCTGCGCGCGCGTGCCCGTCATCCGTAGCCACAGCGTATCCGTCGTGCTGCGCACGAAGGAGAAGATCAGCGTCGAGCGTGCCAAGGAGCTCATCGCAAACGCCCCGGGCTGCAAGCTCGTCGACGACCTCAAGAACAAGGTCTACCCCATGCCGCTCGACACGTCCGATCAGGACATCGTCTATGTCGGCCGCATTCGTGAGGACCTGACCGACGAGCGCGGCCTGAACCTCTGGTGCTGCGGCGACCAGGTCCGCAAGGGCGCTGCCACCAACACCATCCAGATCGCGGAGCTGCTGCTCAAGTAAGGCTTTTTTAACCACAGATCGTTCCCCGTTTTCTGCCGCATAGCGGCGGAAAACGGGGAATTTTTTCGTTTCTGCACAGAAAAGCCGATTTTGGCCCGCATTTTGCTGTAAGCCGCTCATAAAGTGGTACAGGCACGTCATAAGCTGAACGTTAAAAGAGCTATTCTCTGATCCTTTGGCTGTTTTGTCAATGATCGGTGCACATTTCTTGTGTGTTTTCCCCATTTTTACCACAAACGGTAAGTTTCATTTGACTTTGCCCGCTGTGGGGACTATGCTGTAAGCAAGGATTGGAAACGTTACCGGTAAGGTTTCCGGAATCATCGCAGGGGGCGCGTCGGCATGACCATCAAGGATATTGCAAAGCTCGCAGACGTGAGCGTCAGCACCGTCTCCCGCGTGCTCAACGACCGTCCGGACGTGAGTGAGGATTCCCGCAGACGGGTCCGCGCCGTCATCGAGGCGCACCGGTATGTGCCGAACAACAGCGCGCGCGACCTCGTCAAGATCCGCTCCGACGCGGTCGGCCTTGTGGTGCGCGGTGTGCAGAACCCTTTCTACACCGACATCATCCACGCCATCGAACAGAAGCTCGACGCCTCGGGCTACACGATGGTCATGCGCCAGATCCCATCGGGCGACGACGAGATTCAGTGCGGTGCGGTGATGGAAAAGGAAAAGCGCCTGCGCGGCATTATCTTCCTCGGCGGGCGCAGCGATTATTCGCCCGAAGAGGTTTCGCTTCTCGGCGTGCCGTATGTCTGCTGCTCCTACACCAACTCCTACGGCACGCTTCCGCCGGAATCGTACTCCTCCGTCTCCATCGCCGACGAGCAGGAGGCCTACCGCGCGGTCAGCGAGCTTTACAAAAACGGTCACCGCCGCATCGCCGTGCTGACCGCCGCCCCCGACGACAGTTCGATCTCCCAGCTCCGTTACCTTGGCTATCAGCGCGCGCTGCGCGACTTCGGCTTAACAGAGCATCCGGAAGACCTGATCTGCGCCGAAGATTTCACCATTGCCAACGCCTATGCCGCCATGCAAAAGCGTCTGCGCTCCTCCGCCGATTTTACGGCTGTCTTCGCCATTGCGGACGACATGGCCATTGGCGCGATGCGCGCCCTGCGCGAAAGCGGCCGCTCCATCCCCGAGGACTGCTCCGTCATCGCCATCGACGGCATCAGCGTCTCGGAATACATTCATCCCATGCTCACCACCCTCTGCCAGCCCATGACCGCCATGGGAGAGGCGAGCGTCGAGATCCTGCTCAACATCATTGAGGGGCGCGGCGTTCATCGCCATGTCACTCTGCCGACCGCGCTGCGCGAGGGTGCGTCCGTGCGGCAGCTCAAGCACTGATTTTCCCGCGGGAACCGCGTGAAAATAAATTTGAAAAGGAGTATTGATGAAATGAAAAAGTATCTTGCAATGATCCTTGCTCTTGTCATGGCGCTTTCTCTCGTCGCCTGCGGCGATAAGAAGGATGACTCCACTGACAACAGCGACGGCGATACTGCCTCCGGCCGCGTCTACTGGCTGAACTTCAAGCCCGAAGCCGACGAGACCCTGCAGAAGGTCGCCGCCATGTACACCGAGAAGACCGGCGTGCCCGTCACCGTCGTGACCGCCGCTTCCGGCACCTACAACGAGACCCTGACTGCCGAGATGGACAAGTCCGCTCCCCCGACGCTGTTCGTCGTGGGCAACCAGGCCGCTGTCGACACCTGGGGCGACTACTGCTATGACCTGAGCGGCACCGCCGTTGCCAACGAGCTCAACACCGACGCCTACAACCTCTATGACGCCGACGGCAAGCTCTGCTCCATCGGCTACTGCTATGAGTGCTACGGCATCATCGTCAACGAAGATCTGCTCGAAAAGGCCGGCTACACGCTTGGCGACATCACGAACTTTGAGACTCTCAAGGCTGTCGCTGAGGACATCCACGCTCGTGCTTCCGAGCTCGGCTTCGACGCCTTCACCTCCTCTTCCATGAGCGACGATTCCAGCTGGCGCTTCACCGGCCACCTCGCGAACCTCGAGTATTACTACGAGTCCGTGGACGATCCCGACGCATGGAAGGAATGCCCGTCTTCCATCAAGGGTACCTACATGCAGAACTACAAGAACCTGTGGGATCTGTACATCAACAACAGCGCCGTGAATCCTGCTGATCTCGCTGCCGGCGGCTTTGACGCGGCGGACGAGTTCGGCAAGGAGCAGGCCGTGTTCTATCAGAACGGCTCCTGGGAGTGGGCCAAGCTCACCGGTACCGGCGACGGTCAGTACGGTCTTGACAACCTGTCCATGATCCCGTTCTACTGCGGTGTTGCGGGCGAAGAGAACGCGGGTCTCAACTGCGGCACCGAGAACTGCTGGGCTGTCAACGCCAAGGCTTCCGAGGAAGACATTCAGGCCACGCTCGAATTCATGAACTGGATGGTCACCGATCCCGAGGTCTCCCGTATGCTGGTCGATGAATTCGCCGCCATGCCCTATAAGCAGGCTGCCGAATCCACCAACGGCTTCCTCGCCGACGCCAACGACTACACCACCAACGGCAACTACATCATGCCCTGGGTCACCAACTTCCAGCCGAACGTTGATGCTTACCGCGCTGCGCTCGTCTCCGCGATGAACCAGTACGACGCCGACCAGAGCGATGCCAACTGGGAGCTCGTCAAGACCGCGTTTGTCGACGGCTGGGCCACGCAGTACGCTGCCGCCAACGGCTAAGCCGCTTTTAAAAAAGCAAGCGCATCTGAAAAGCACAAATGAGAGGGGCGGGCGATTTCGCCCGTCCCTCCCTGCATATCACGGCGAGCGCCGCATGAAGCGCCCGCCGTGCAGAAACAAAAGCAATATTCTATCTTTGGCTGGGAGTTGATCGAATTGAAACATAAGCACAGCAACGCTGCGGTCAACAGCTCGATGATCCGCCGCCCGATCCGCCGCTGGTTCCCGCTCTTTATGGGGCCGATGGTCTGCGCGTTCATCATCGGCTTTGTCTATCCGTTCTGCAAGGGCATCTATCTCTCCTTCTGCAAATTCAAGGTCACGAGCGACGCGCATTTTGTCGGCCTTGAAAACTACCGCCGCGCGTTCCAGGATGCGAGCTTTGTGCATTCGTTCTGGTTCACGGCGCTGTTTGCCGTCATATCGCTCGTGCTCATCAACGTGCTGGCCTTTGCAGTGGCCTACGCGCTCACGCAGGGCATCAAGGGCAGCAACCTGTACCGCACGGTGTTCTTCATGCCGAATCTCATCGGCGGCATCGTGCTCGGCTACATCTGGTCGATGATCTTCGACGGCATCCTCTCGCGCTACGGCACGTCGATCCTGCTCAACACGAAGCTCGGCTTCTGGGGTCTCATCATCCTGATGTGCTGGCAGCAGATCGGCTACATGATGATTATTTACATCGCGGGCCTGCAAGCCGTGCCCGAGGACATGCTCGAGGCCGCGAAGATCGACGGCGCGAGCCGCTGGCAGACGCTTTGGAAAGTCACGATCCCGAATGTGATGCCCTCCATCACCATCTGCACGTTCCTCTCTCTTACGAATGGCTTCAAGCTCTTCGACCAGAACCTCGCCCTCACGGGCGGCCAGCCCTATACCATCCTGTCCGACGGCAGCTCGATCAAGACGACCGAAATGCTCGCGCTGAACATTCTCAACACGTTCTACGGGCAGAATGCCAACTCGCGCGGCACCGCGCAGGCCAAGGCCGTGCTGTTCTTCATCCTCGTCGCGACCATCGGTCTTCTCCAGCTCAGTGCCAACCGCAAAAAGGAGGTGCAGCAGTAATGAACAAGCACTCTCTTTCCGCAGAAGCCCGCCGCAAGACGATCCTCTCCACCGTGCTCGGCGTCATCTGCGTCATCTATGTGCTGCCGGTCCTCACGGTGGTCATCAACTCCTTCAAGCTCAACACCTATGTCAAGACCGACACGTTCGCCCTCCCGAACGCGGAGAGCTTTGCCGGCTGGGCGAACTTCATCAAGGGCCTGACGTTCGGCAACTACCCGTTCTTAAAATCCGCCGGCTACAGCTTATTTATCACCATCGTCTCGACCGCGCTGATTTTGCTCTGCACGTCGATGGCCGCGTGGTACATCGCGCGTGTGGACAGCAAATTCTGCCGCATGGTCTATTATCTCTGCGTCTTTTCGATGGTCGTGCCGTTCCAGATGGTGATGTTCACACTGTCGAAGACGGCCGATACCCTCAAGCTCAATACCCCTTGGACCATCCCTATCATCTACCTCGGCTTTGGCGCGGGGCTTGCGATTTTCATGTTCGTCGGCTTTGTCAAATCCATCCCGCTTGAAATTGAGGAGGCGGCCGCCATCGACGGCTGCGGCCCGCTGCGCACGTACTTCTCCGTCGTGCTGCCGATGCTGCGGCCCACGATGATCTCTGTCGGCATTCTCGAGATCATGTGGGTGTGGAACGACTATCTGCTGCCCTATCTCGTGCTCGACCGCACAAAGTACATGACCATCCCCATCCACATCCAGTACCTCAAGGGCAGCTACGGCACCGTCGACCTCGGCGCGACGATGGCGCTGATCCTGCTGAGCATCATCCCTGTCATCGTGTTCTACCTGCTGTGCCAGAAGTACATCATCAAGGGCGTGGCCGCAGGCGCGGTAAAGGGTTAACGCCTTTCATCCTTCATTTTCCAGAAAGAAGTGGTTCCATTGATCGAACGTTCCTCCGGCATTCTGATGCCGATCTCGTCCCTTCCCTCGCCCCACGGCATCGGCACGATGGGCAAGGCCGCCTATGACTTTGCCGACTTTCTCGCCGCCGCGGGGCAGAAATACTGGCAGCTCTTGCCGCTCGGCCCGACGAGCTACGGCGACTCACCATATCAGAGCTTTTCGTCCTTTGCGGGTAACCCGTATTTCATCGACTTGGACTTGCTCGTCAAAGATAAGCTCCTGACGCGCGCGGAGGTCAACGCCTGCGACTGGGGCGACGATCCCCGCTATGTCGACTACGGCAAAATCTACGCGAGCCGCTTCACGCTGCTCGAAAAGGCCAAGACGCGCGGCTTTACGCGCGACCGCGAGGCCGTCGCGGCATTTGAGCGCGAAAATGAGCGCTGGCTGCCGAACTACGCCCTCTTCATGGCGCTCAAGCGCCACTTCGGCATGAAGTCTTGGACGGAATGGGACGACGAGGACATCCGCTGCCGCACAAGCAGCGAGGTCATCGAGCGCTACCGCGCCGAGCTGCGCGAGGATGTGGAGCTTTTCACTTACATTCAGTTTCTCTTCTTCCGCCAGTGGGAGGCACTCAAGGCGTACATCCACTCGCTCGGCATCCGCATCATCGGCGACCTGCCCATCTATGTGGCGATGGACTCCGCCGACGTGTGGGCAGAACCCGAAATGTTCCAGCTCGACGAGCACAACGTGCCCACCGAGGTCTCCGGCGTCCCGCCTGACTGCTTCAGCGAGGACGGGCAGCTCTGGGGCAACCCGCTCTACAACTACGAGGCCATGGCGAAGGACGGCTTCGGCTGGTGGATCCGCCGCATCGGCGGCGCGCAGAAGCTCTACGACGTCATCCGCATCGACCATTTCCGCGGCTTCGAGAGCTACTGGGCCATTCCCTACGGCGAGACGACCGCCAAAAACGGCCGCTGGGTCAAGGGCCCCGGCATGTCGCTCGTCGGCGTGCTGACCGGCTGGTTCCGCGACCTCGATTTCATCGCCGAGGACCTCGGCTATCCCTCGCCCGAGGTCGTGCAGCTGCTCTCCGATTCCGGTCTTCCCGGCATGAAGGTCCTCGAGTTTGCGTTCGACTCGCGCGACCCGAGCGACTACCTGCCGCATAGCTGCAACTTCAACAGCATTTGCTACACCGGCACGCACGACAACGCGCCCCTCGCCCTCTGGCGCACGGAGGCGGATAAGGCGGACATCGCGTTCGCGAAGAAGTACCTCGGTCTCAATGACGAGGAGGGCTTCAACGCCGGCATCATCCGCGGCGGCATGAGCTGCCAGAGCAGGTTGTTTGTCGCACAGATGCAGGACTATCTGGGCCTTGGCAAGGGCTGCCGCATGAACACCCCCGGCACGAGCAGCGGCAACTGGCAGTGGCGCATGCTGAGCGGCGAGGCGAGCAAAAAGCTCGCAAAGTCCATCCACGAGACGACCCGCATCTACGGGC
>ERZ791744.833-NODE-833-length-24988-cov-5.084587_pt1 | contig 24988 bp, 28 predicted proteins | sample MGYA00510039_ERZ791744 | MGnify/ENA primary metagenome ERZ791744 (study PRJEB30046, sample SAMN00791969) | human gut metagenome | study: EMG produced TPA metagenomics assembly of the A metagenome-wide association study of gut microbiota in type 2... | reverse complement strand
GACGCAAGCCGGTTCCGGAAATAGGGAATTTTCGGCAGCTGCTTCACCAGCAGCACCCCCAGCACCAGGCAGGCGATGGCCTCCCCCAGGCCCACGGTCAGGGCGTTGAGCCCATAGGCCGGCCAGAAGGCGGCGGAAGTGCCTGCCGTCTCATAGGCCAGCACGGCCCCCACCAGCACCATGTTGCACACCACCGGCGGCAGGGCCGCGGTCCAGGGACTGCGGCACCGGGCGGTCAGCAGGGCGGCGATCAGGGTGGACAGTGATCCCACCACGATGTCCAGGGCCCCATAGGGGCTGAACAGGTTGGCGATCAGGCACCCCACCCCCAGGCCCCAGGCGGTTTCCGGGAACAGGAACGGCAGCAGGCACAGCGCCTCGGAGAATCGCACCTGGATGGGGCCGAAGGTCAGGCCGAACACCGCCCCCAGCAGGGACAGCGCGGCGTAGGCGGCCGCCGTCATGGCGGCCAGGGTCAGCTTTTGCGTGTTTTTGTGTTTCATGTGGTACCTCCCATGTTTTGTTTAGAGAACGGCCCCGCCGGGCCGAACGAACGCCTTGCGGCGCTTGGACAGGTCGGGTCCCTGTCGCCAGAGAGTATACCACATATCGTTGAAAATGGGAAGAGGGAAATGCCCCGGGACCCATAACAGGCCCCGGGGCATTTTTCAGCAGTAGGTCACCCGCAGACGGGGACAGCGGGTCCGCAGGTCCTCCAGCACCTGGCGCAGGGGTTCGGCATATGCCCGCAGGTCCGGCGGCAAGGCATCCAGGCCCCGAACCACGATGTGACGGTCATCCGTCACCCAGAACAGGTCCGTCAGACAGTCCCACATGGCATCCCAGTTTTCCCCGTAGTGGGCCGGGAAACCGAAGGCCCGCCGGATGGCGTCCTGCACCATCCCCCAGTCCCGGCAGGACGTCAGGTCCAGAAGAATGCCGCCCTCCGGCATCGGTGTATAGGCGTGAGGATCCATATTTACGCCGCCGGGACGATGACCCGCAGGGCACCGGTGGTCAGGCCCTGGCTGTCGGTAAGGGCGATGTTGGCATCGCCCCGGTCATAGCACTGGGCCAGCACCAGCAGGCTCCCCTGGGGCAGCTGGGCCGCTGAGCCGTCGGGGTTCAGGCAGGGTACGCCTCCGTCTGCCGCCACGGCGGCCTCATACTCCGAGGCGTGATAGGTCAGCTGATAGTACAGGGGCTGGCCGGTTTTCTGGCTGGTCCACAGGTCCGCGCTGTCCACGGCCTTCACGGTCTCGACAAACCGCTGCACCGACAGCATGGCCGCCACGGTTTCCGAATCCATAGGCAGGGGCCGGTGCTGGTCCTGGGCGGCGACGGTGAAGCCGCTGCCGCTGCGCTGGACGGATACATGTACATCGGCCCAACTGTTCAGAGAATACGTCTCCTCCTGGAGGGACCAGACCGTCATCTCCAGGGAGGTCAGGCTGCCGGTCTCGGAGTACCGGGCCCGGAGGGTCCGCAGGGCCATGCGGTTGTCGATGGCCCCCACGGCGGCATAGATCTGGTCCAGCAGGGCGTCATAGTCCGTGGGCCGCTGCTCCCGGGGGATGGCCACCCGGGTGCACTCGGACAGGTCCAGGGCCACCCGATAGCACTTCTCCGTGTCGGTGGCCAGGGGGCAGTACACCGCCCCGTCGTCGATAAACCCGATGGAAAGCCCCGACAGCCCCGGCTCCGTGAGGGTCTGGCGCTGGGTGGGGTCCTTCAGGTCCACGGCCACCATGCTGCCGCCATGGACATAGTACAGCTTCCCGGCGATGATGGTCAGGGGCTGGGGATAGCTGCCCATCTCCGCCACCACCTCCTCCGTGCCGTCGTCGTGGCGATAGCTGACGGAATAGGTGGTTCCGTCGTCGGACAGGAAGAAGTTATCCACATTCCACTGCTCCTTCTTCCCGCAGCCGGGCAGCAGGGTCGCCAGCAGCATCAGGGCCAGAAGCCCCGCAGTCAGTCGTTTCATGTCAGTCCACCTTTCCCCGGGCCCGGAGGACGTCGGCGGCGGTGATGGTCATCAGGTCCTCCCGGGTGATCTTTTCCATGGTGGCCAGGCGGTTGTTCTGGGCCACCAGAACGTGCTCAAACAGGTTGCGGACGCCCCGGGCGTTGCCGAAGCTGTCGTCCGCCGATTCCTCGGCGATATAGTCCCGGATCAGGGGCTGGGCCTCCTCCGTCAGCTGATAGCAGCCCTTTTTGCACTGCATCCGGAAGATCTCCACCATCTCGTCGGTGGTATAGTCGTCAAACAGCAGGAAGCGGTTGAACCGGGATTCCAGGCCGGGGTTGGAGTGGATGAACCGGTCCATCAGGTCCGTGTACCCCGCCACGATCACCACCAGGTCGTCCCGGTGGTCCTCCATGGCCTTGAGGATGGTGTCGATGGCCTCCTGGCCGAAGTCGTTTTCCGACCGGCCGTTCAGGGCGTAGGCCTCGTCGATGAACAGCACGCCGCCCATGGCCTTTTCGATGACCTTCTGGGTCTTGATAGCCGTCTGGCCCACATAGCCCGCCACCAGGCCGCTGCGGTCCACCTCCACCAGCTGGCCCCGGGACAGAATGTCCAGACTGCGGTAGATCCGGGCCATCATCCGGGCCATCATGGTCTTGCCGGTGCCGGGGTTGCCGGTGAACACCAGGTGCAGGGACATATCCGTGGTGGGCAGGTCGTGCTGCCGCCGCAGCTGGTATACGGAGGCCATGTTGATCAGGTTATGGACCTCCTCCTTGACGGTTTGCAGACCGATGTAGCTGTCCAGCTCCGCCTGCAGGTCCTTCATGTCCTCCTTGGGCAGAGGCTCCGGGGTCTCCGACGGCTGCTCCGGGCCGCCGGACTTCTTCTCCGGGGCCTTGCCGGGGGTCTTGGGGCCCGCCTTCTCCCCGGGCTTTTCCGCCGGGGACAGGGGCGTGCCCCAGAAATCGCTGTTGACGCTGCGCAGGTTCCGCTCCGTCATGGAGCGGATCACGTCCAGCTGCTGGAGGATGATCTCGTCTTTCTTATCCATTTATCCGCTCTCCTTCAGTCTTATAACTTCACATGGCTTATGGCCCGCAGCAGCAGGGCCGACACGAAGCCCGTCAGGGCCCCGGTGAACAGGGACACCGCCAGCAGAAACGGCAGATATCCCAGCACGGCGGTGTTGCCCAGGGTGATCAGGGCCGCCGCCATCTGGCCGATGTTGTGGCCCGCCGCGCCGCCGATGGACACGCCGTATACCGACAAACCCGGCAGCCGGGACAGCGCCAGCATCACCAGCATGGCCAGCGTTCCCCCCAGCAGGGAAAACAGCAGGGCCGAGGCGTTTCCGGCAAAGAGACTGCCCAGCAGGCACCGGGCCGCCAGGATGCACAGGGCCGGAAGGGGCCCCAGCTGATACAGGGCGAACACCGTGACGATGTTGGCCAGACCCAGCTTCACCCCCGGCAGGGGGATCACCAGCGTCACGGGAAACAGGTTTTCCAGGGTGCTCAGGCCCAGGGCCAGGGCCGTCAGCACCGCGCACAGCGCCAATTGGCGGGTGGTTATCTTCATGGCGTCCCTCCTATCCCAGCACCGCGTCGGGGCCGCTGCCGCCGCCGGACAGCTGCACCACCACCTGCTCCGGCAGGCAGACAATGCTCTGTCCCGCCCGGGTGATGGTTCCGGTGTGGACGCAGTCCCGGCCCGGGCAGTCGCTTTCGGACACCCGGACCCCGGTTTTGTCCAGGGTGACGGTCAGGTGATAGGTCCCCTCCACGGTGACGGTCATCTCCTCTGTAAGGCGGTCCAGCTCCACGGTCTGTACCACCTGCCCCCGGTGGACAATGGCGGCAGTCAGCGGACCGGACCGGGCCAGGCCGCCGTAATACCACGCCGCCGTGAAAATGGCCAGGGCCGCCACAATGGCCGCCGCCAGTCCGTCCCACCAGGTGGGCCGGAGCTTAGGGCTCGATGCACGCATACGCATAGCCGCTTCCCTCGGTTTCCGTCAGTTTATCCGCCAGGCCGGGGGTATACAGCACCTGCCCGTCCTTTGTGATGAGCACCATATCAAAGCCGCCGTTCTGCCGCCAGAAATCCTGGGCGGCCTCCCGGCCCATCACATAAAGAGCCGTGGAATAGGCGTCGGCCATGGTGCCGTTATCCGCCACAATGGTGACGGACAGCAGGTCCCCCTGCACCGGCCAGCCGGTCTTGGGGTCCAGAATGTGCTGATACACCGTTCCGTCCGGGCCGGTGAAATACCGCTGATAGCCGCCGGAGGTGACGGCGAAGGCGTCGGTCAGGGCGAGCATTGCGGCATAGCCGTCCTGCTCCGGGTGCTGCACCGCCACGCTCCAGGCAGCGCCCCCGGGCTTTGTTCCTCGGGCGTACACGTTGCCCCCCAGGCTCACCAGGGCACTGTCTACCCCGTATTGGGCGAAGATGTCCGCCAGCCGGTCGGAGGCGTAGCCCTTGGCGATGCCGCCCAGGTCCATGGCGCAGCCCGGATCCAGGGTGATATGGGTGCCGTCCGCCGTCACATGATCCACCCCCACCAGGGGAAGCAGAGCGTCGATCTGCTCCTGCCGGGGCACCTGGGGGCTGTCGGTGGTGATGCCCCACAGGGTCACCAGTGGGGCCACGGTGGGGTCAAAGGCCCCGCCGGTGGCCTGACTGAGAGTCAGGGCGGCGGAGATTAGGTCCGCCGTCTCCTGGGACACATCGGCACGGCCCTGGGCGTTCAGGGTATAGATTTCGCTTCCCTCCCGGGTCCGGGACAAGGCCCCGTCCAGGCGGTTCAGCTCCTGACCGCAGGCGGCCAGGGCCTCCGAAGCCTTGTCTCCGTAGGCGGCCAGGGTCATATAGGTGTCCATGGCGAACAGGCTCAGCTGTTCCGGCTCCGATTGGACGCCGCAGCCGGAAAGGCACAGCAGAAGCGCCGCCAGCACGGCGCAGCATACACGCTTCATAGCTCCCGCCTGCCTTCCAGGGCACGCATCAGCGTGGCGTCGTCGGCAAATTCCAGGTGGCCGCCCACGGGGATGCCGTAGGCCAGGCGGGTGACCTTTACCCCGAAGGGCTTTAAGAGCCTTGCCAAGTACATGGCGGTGGTCTCCCCCTCGGTGTCGGGATTGGTGGCCATGATGACCTCCTGAATGCCGCCCTGGGCCACCCGGTCCACCAGGGACTTGATCTGCAGATCGTCAGGGCCCACGTGGTTCATGGGGGACAGCACCCCGTGGAGCACATGGTACCGGCCGTTATACTCCCGGCTGCGCTCGATGGCCACCACGTCCCGGGGGTCCGCCACCACGCAGATGGTACTCTCGTCCCGCTTGGGCGAGGCGCAGATGGGGCACAGGCCCCCGCTGGTGAGGTTCTGGCACACGGGACACAGGGTCACGCTGCGCTTGGCCTCCAGAATGGCGTCGGCAAAGGCCCGGGCCTGGTCCTGGGGCAGGTTCAGCACATGAAAGGCCAGCCGCTGAGCGGACTTGGAGCCGATGCCCGGCAGCCGGGCAAACTGCTCCACCAGATTTTCAAGAGGGGCGGGGAAAAATTCCATAGTATCTTCCTTTTCAAGTGAAATCGGGCCGCATCAGCCCCGAAGCTCCCGGATGCGGGCGGGAATGTCCGCCGCCTTGTACACGGCGGACCCGGCCACCAGGACGTTTGCGCCGCTGGCCACGCAGATCTTGCAGGTGGCGGGGTCCACGCCGCCGTCCACCTCCAGCTCGCAGCCGGGGTTCATGGCGTCGATGTACCGGCGGATCTCCTGCACCTTGGGCATCATGTCGGCCATGAACTTCTGGCCGCCGAAGCCCGGCTCCACCGTCATCACCAGGATCATCTCCACCCGGTCAATAAAGGGCAGCACGGCACTGGCAGGGGTCCTGGGCTTCACCACCACGCCGGCCTTCTTGCCCTTGGCGTGGATTTTGTCGATGGCGGCCAGGATGTTCTCCTGGGTGTCGGCCTCCACATGGCAGGTGACGATGTCCGCCCCGGCGTCGCAGAACTGGTCCACATAGCGCACCGGCTCCTGAATCATCAGATGCACGTCCAGGGGCAGGTCCGTCACCGGACGGATGCACTTCACCACCGGGATGCCGATGGAGATGTTGGGCACGAACAGGCCGTCCATCACGTCCACGTGGACGTAATCCGCGGTGGAGATGGCCTGAATGTCCCGGGCCAGATACGCAAAGTCCGCAGACAGGATAGAGGGGGAAATTTTGATCATGAGAATCGGTCCTTTCAATCAGCAGGGTGACGGGGCGGCGGCAGACGGCATAGGATGGCTCAAGCGGCCCGGGACCGGAAGCTCTCCGGCCAGTCCGGCGCAGCCCTCCCGCCCCACAGGAGACGCCGGCCGCCGCTTTTCAGATAGGGGGCCGGCGGTTCGCCGGCCCTCAATTGGGCAAAAGAATACATATACATTATACCAATCCCCCCGGCAGATTGCAACGAGGAAAAGGGCCGATTTCCCGGTCCCAGAGGCCTGCGGCGGAAAAAATCATGTCCATTCTGTGAATTTTGCAAAGAAAGGCTTTACGTTTGCGGCAGATTCCTGTAGAATGAGTGCGTCCTTTTCCGGAAGGACCTCATTTTTTTGCAGAACGAGGCGCTCGTATGAATTTCTTCCAAAAAATTGGCAACTCCCTGGCCCGGTTCATGTATGGGCGCAACGGCGTGGACCAGCTGGGGTTCGTGACCCTCTGGGCGGCCATTATTCTGGACGTGGTCAACCTCTTTGTCCGGAACCAGGTGGCCTACAGCATTCTGTCGGCGGTGGCCATGGTGCTGACCATTTGGATGGTGTTTCGCATGTTTTCCAAGAACCTGTCCAAGCGCCGGGCAGAGAATGCGGCTTATATGAACAAGGTGGTCTATCCCCTGCGGCAGGCCCTGTCCCGCAGCCGGGACAAGGAGCACAAGTATTTCACCTGCCCCAACTGCCGCACGGTGTGCCGGGTACCCCGGGGCAAGGGCCGCATCGTCATCACCTGCCCCAAGTGCGGCGCGGAAATCCACGGCAAAAGCTGACAGCAAGAAAATATCAACTCCCGGCGCGGGGCACCCGCGCCGGGAGTTTTTTTGCTCTGCCGCTTATCCGATCCACTCCACCCGGCAGGCCTCCCGCAGCATCTCATCGGAGGCTGCTTTGTTCTCGGCATAGGCGTCGGGCCCGGCCTCATAGTCGGCGGTGATGGCCTCCAGCTCCCGGGAAAGCCGGCCATAGTCGTCGGAAACCGTCAGCTTCCCGCCTCTGATGCGGGTGATCCTGTCCCGGGCGTCGGGCCACTCCCCGGTGTCCGGGCCGCTTTCCAGAATCGTCCGGTTCCGGCCCAGGGAGGCGATGAGCCAGGCTTCGTAGCGGGCTGGTGCATAGCCCGCCGCCTCCAGCGGGGCGGACCGCTCCAGCCGCACCGCGTATCCCACGGACGGGTGCTTTTCCTGGACGTCCCGCACCAGTTGGCACACCTCCCGGAAAACCCGGTCCTCGGCCTGCCAGACCTCCGCCGCGCTGACGGTTCCTTCGGCGGGCCGGGATTTTCGGGCCGGTGTCTTGGGGGCGGGCCGCTCCGGAGCGCTCTCCTCCGGCTCCTTTTGGGGCAGGGCCCGCCGGATCAGGCAGTACCCCACCAGGCAGAAAACCACCGACAGCCCCGCCTGCGTCAGGATCGACCGGCGGGTCATGGCCCCCTGCCGGACGGACTTCTCCGGCGCGTCGGGGTCATACCGGACGGTCAGGGTCTCCCCGAAACCGTAGCGCAAGCGCACCCGGTGCAGCTTCCCGGTGTAAACGTTGCCCCGGGCCTCGTACTGGTAGGTGATGTTGTATTCTTTTCCGTTTTCGGCCACGTCGATCACCGTCGCCGTGGCGACCGGCCAGTCTCTTTGCCGCACATAGACGGTGACATTGCTGACCAGGCTATAGACCGTGACGCAGAGAAAGATCACCGCCGCCGCAAACAGCACGGGATTAAAGCCCTTGAACCTCTTCATAGCTCCTCCATTTACTTTGACATTAGGATTTGTAGGTCTGCAGTGGTAAATTTCCCGCTTTCTTATTTGCCCCAGTAGCCCACAGATTCCAGAAACGCAAGCACATCGGCCTTATCCTCCTGCGTAGTATACACATAAAGCATCATCCTGCCGCTACGGATCTTTGCTGCGAAATTCGTGGGGCTGTCCACGGCATAGATCTGACGAGCAGCGGTATTGCTCTCCGTCACCTCACCGGTGATTGGGAGGGTCGCAGCAGCATAGATGCGGCGGCAGCCGTCTGCGGAATCCAGCCTACAGAAGTCTAACCGCAAGGAGTCCTCATGCACGGAAACAGAGCGGATCAACATGGACCCGACGCCCCATCTCTGGCGAACGTCCTCCGTGGAGTCCACAGCGGTGTAGCCGGTCGCCGCTGCGGCATTGCGGAACTCATCCAAGTCCGCAGCTCCCGACGTAAGGAAAAATTTCACGAAAAGGATAACGGCAACGAACGCAAGAAGCCAAGCCGCAAGTCGGGGAACCCACTGCTTTGCCGGGATCTTTGCAATGGCCGTTGCATCAAACCCTGTGTCGGTTTCCGGAACCGATTCCTTCGGCTCCTCCGTGTGTTTCTTTCGTAGAAGATTGCGAAACAACTCCGGCATCCCAGAGAGAAAAAAGCCCGCCACTGCGATAGCCGTTCCCAAAATCAGAAGTACCACCAGATCACGGGTATTGGGAGAGAGAATCGCCGTGTTCTCTTCCGGCATTTCCGGGTCGTATTTCACGGTAATGGTATCACCGACCAGGCGGGGTGATGACATACGTCCTGTGCTGCCCGTATAGGTTTTCCCGTCCACGACATACTCATATGTCATGATGTAGTAGGTAATGTGGCTGTTATGTAGTGACGAGGAACTGCCTTCTTCGCTGGAGACATCTGTGACCGTGGCCGATGTAGTGATCCAGTCCTTCTGGCGGGATTGATCAACATAGTTGCCGATTCCGTCGACAATCAGGCCGATGCCCACGATTAGCATCACTAAGCCCATGATTCGGAAATAAAGCGAAAATTTTCTATTTTGTTTTCTCCACATTCCTAATTCTTATGCCTCCTTGCTTCGCTCCATCAGCGCCTCCATTTCCCGCTGAAACAGAGCCTTATCATGCAGAATCTTATGCTTCGTACCAGTGGAGCCTGTGCTCCTCCATCAGATGGAAATCACAAAAAATACCATCAGGTTATAGAAAAAGTGCATCCCGGCGCAGATGTAAAAGGCGTTGTCCCGGCGGATTATCTGCCGGACCAGCAGGGCGGCCAGCCGGAAGGCAAAGGCGATGACCACCTGCTTCACGCTGCCGTTCATCGCCCAGTGTACCCCGGCAAACAGCGCGGCCGCAGCCGCCATGCTCCACACGGCTTTCCCTCTGAACAGCCGCATCAGGGTGTCGTACAGGTAGTAGTTGAAATACGCCTCCTCAGCCAATGCAACGATCATCTGCACCAGGATGAAGCCGGCGGCATTCTGTATGCCCAGCCGGGGAAACAGCGAAATGTCCTCGAACAGCATGGCGACGCCCGCGAAAACCACCGCCAGCAGGCACCCCAGCCCCAGTCCCGTCAGAACCTGCCGGACCACGTTGGCGGCGGTCCGCTTCAGCCTGAAGAGGTCCGTGTCAAAGTCCCGGCGCAGATAGGCGGCGCTCAGCCCCAGCACAAGGCCGTTGAAGGCCATGTAAAACAGGTTAGGCAGGTTGGCCGCGCGGCTTGTAAGAAAAAGCGCGGACAGATAGACCAGCAGGAGCACCGCATGGTGCGGCAGGCAGTGTTTTGGCAGTGCTTTCATGTTCCCTTACCTCCGCAGATAGCCGGTCTCCGCCAGAATTTCGTTGATCTCCGTCAGAGAATCCGGCGAACAGGCGTAAATCAGCGTGTCACCCCGGAACAGCACCAGATAGTACACGCCATCCGCCACTATGGTGAACATCTTGCCGCCGCCTGAGAGGGCGGTCTCGTGGCTTTCCCGCGCCCTGGGCTCCAGGTCCGGGGCCGTCTCATAGGATATCTGGTTATACACCAGGTCCACCGTTTTATCGTCGGCGTAGCGATAGCACTCCACCCGACTGCCGCCCTTTGCCCCGGCGATGGCCCGGGTGAGCTTGTTCCGGTCGATCCGCCCATAGGTCAGGGATACGTCCGCCGTTTCGTACCCCTTTTCCTGCAGAATCTGCGCAAAATGCACCGGGTCCGGCGTCTCCGTCCGCCCGGAGGCCGCGCCGCTTCCAAAGATATACAGGACCGCCAGAAGGACGCCCACCGGCACGGCGGCGCGAGCCGCCGTTTTTCCCAGGTGCGCCCGGCTGTATGCCCGCTCCGCCTGGTGCTTTTCCCGGAGCTTCTCCGCCGCAACGGGGTCCAGGGGATGGATTCGCCTGTAGAGTGCGCCCCCGGCGGCCAGAACCAGGTTGACGGCAAGCAGGATGCAGTTGCCGGTCATGGCGAAGGACACCCGGTCCGGGCTGGCATACACCCGGGCCAAGAGGTACATGGCCGCCACGCTGGGGAGGACCGCCGCCACGTGCATCCGCATAAAGCAGATGGACTTTTCCGGGTTGGCGCTGTACTCGTTGAAGAAGTGGACGTAGTACCACCAGTTCCGCTTTCTTCTAACGGACGACGCACTGATGCCGGAGGTGGCTTCTTTGAATTCCATATAGGTCATCCCGGTCAGATGCACGGCCTCCCGGATCATCCAGTGGGTGCAGAGCAGGTTGACCGGCACCAGGAGAACGGAAAACAGGATGCAGATCGTCTGGGTATTCACGATAGATCACGCCTTTCTTATGCAAAGATTATAAAAAAAGCAGCCTTGAAAGTCAAGGCTTTCTCACGGAGCGGAACGTACCGCTCCTTCCAAAAAAAGCGGCAAAAAGCTGTGCCATTTCTGACACAGCTTTTTGCCGTATTTGGGGGGTAAAAATGCGATATAAGGGTGATTTCACACGCGGCTTTTTCAAGGGCTTTTTCCTCCGGCAGGCCGTCATCTGCGGCAGATGCTTCTGGACGATTTCCCCCACCATGACGCCGACAAGTGAAAGCAGAACAAAAATGGTCCCCGCCGAAGCAGGGACCGTTTTTAATATGCATCGTTTCAGCCCATGCGCCGGGCGGCGATATAGTGGGCGGAGTAGTAGGGATTGCCGTTCAGCGCCGTCAGCAGGACGCCGCCGCTTCCATAGGTGGAGGCGTGGACAAACTGGTCGTTGCCCACATAGATACCGCAGTGGGAGGCGGTGCTGGAGGAATAGTAGTCGTCGTGGAAGAAGATCAGGTCCCCGGGCTGCAGCTGGCTGCGGTCCACGGCGGCGCCGTAGCGCATCTGGTCCGTGGCCCCGTGGGGCAGGCGGACGCCGAACTGGCCATAGATATACATGGTAAAGCCCGAGCAGTCGAAGCCTGCGGGACCTGCGCCGCCGTAAACATAGGGGGCCTTGCCCACGAAGGACCGGGCCAGGGCGGCGATCTCCGCCCCGGTGCCGGAGGCGGGTACGGCAGGCGTGGTGGGGGCAGCAGGCGCAGGGGCGGGGGCGGCAGGCCGGGCGGCGGCCAGGGTCAGGTGATCCCCGGACATATAGCCGGTTTTGCCGCTGTACTGCACCCGGAACCAGCCGTTTTCAAAGCCGGACACGTCCACATATTCGCCCCGGGAGGCGGTGGCCAGCACCGCGCCGGAGGCGGCGGCCCCGCTGCGCAGATTCAGCCCGTCGGAGATGACCTGGGCCACGCAGCGCAGGTCACCGGCAGAGGACCGGGCCGTCACATAGTCCGCAGACATATAGCCGGTTTTTCCGTCATAATTCACCTTGTACCAGCCGTCCTGGCGGCCCAGAACGGACACGGCGGTGCCCCGGTTCAGCTCCGCCAGAATGGCGCTGCCGGTGTTGGCGGCGGCCCGCAGGCGGACGCTGTCCGCCGTGACGCCCACGGCCAGAACGGACGTGGAGGAGACAGGCTGGGCAGGCGCGGCGCTTTCGGTTTTCTCCCGGGCAGGGGCCTCCGGCGCAGGAGCTTCAGCGGAAACCTCCGCAGTTGCTTCCTCCTGGGCGGCAGTGTGGATGGCCTGGGCCGGGGGCGTGTAGTCCGCCTCCGTTTCCGGGCCGTCTACCACCGGGCGCAGGTCCCGGGCAGGCAGGGTATCGATGTTATAGGTCATGGCGTCCATCCGGGGCTGCCCGCCGGGCAGCGCGGAGATGACGCACAGGGACAGGGTCAGGGCCGCCGCCAGCATAGCGGCAGCCGCCTTGCGGCTGAGCTTCATGAACAGGACTCCTTATCGGGTGTGGATAAATCGGCTTACTTGCCGGCCAGGGCGCGCTCCAGCCAGATGCAGCCCACGTCCATGGCGGCATAGAGACTGTCCTTCTCGGACTTCTTCACCACCCGGTCCCGGGACTTCAGGTCGGGGTCGGTCATCTGCAGCTGGACGGACACCCGGGTGGCCACGTCCATGTCCTGTTCCTTCTTGGTGTCCAGGATCTGCAGCAGGACGATATACTTGTCGGCCATGCTGCCGTAATAGATCAGGTTGTCAACGCGGCGCAGGGGATGATTTTTATAAACAAGGCCGTTGCCCTTTTTAACCTCAGACATAACACTTCTCCTTTTAATAAATACTTGTAACCAAATTGTAACACATGGCCCCGGGAATGTCAAACGCCCTTCCAATGGAAAACCAAACCCTCCGGCCCCGCCGGAGGATTTGGCTTTCCATCCCTATATCTCCCGGTTGTTTCCGCCATGGACCAACCGTAAAAAGAGCGTCACATGCTGCCGCAGCTTTTCCAGGCACTCGCCCTCCCGCTCCGGCTGGCGGTCGCAGATGCCGATCAGGGTCAGCACCGGGGCCACATACAGCATGGCCAGCGTGTCCGGGTCCTCCGCCGCGATCTCGCCGGACGCCATCAGCGCCCGGAAGATACCGGCGTGATAGGCAAGCACCCGGTCCACATAGCGCCCGGAATACAGGGCGGCCAGCTCCGGCGAGCGAAACTGCTCGATGGTCATCATGCGGCGAAAGCGGCTGATCTGCTCATTATGGAGGGAGTATGCAAAAATCTGCCGCACCTTCTCATAAAGCGCGTCCTCGGTGATCTCCGCAAAAACCGGGATATCCCGGGACGCGCTCTGCACATGGATGTCGAGCCTGCCGGTGTCCGCCTCATACTGCGCCGCCGTGGACTCCACAATGGCGTCAAAAATCGCCTGCTTGCCCGGAAAATGGTTATAGAGCGAGGGAGCCCTGATGCCCACCGCCTCTGCAATTTCCCCCACGCTGACAGAGTCATAGCCGCGGGCGGAAAAAAGCTCCAGGGCCTTGTCCAGAATTCTCTGCTTCGTGTCCTCCTGCTTCATCATCGCACCCCACTAACAGATATTAGTTAGCGGTATTATAGCAATTTCTCCGGAAAAGTCAAGCCGGGAACCGGCCCCGTCACAGGGCGGCAAACAGCGCCGCGCCTTTTTTCCGCAGCCACCGGTGCAGCACCGCGCATAGCAGCAGGTTGGCCGCCGCGAAGCAGGCTGCGTATCCGGCAAAGCCCAGCCGCCAGCCGGGCAGCAGCAGGAAGCCCGCAAACAGCAGGATCGTGTAGCCCATGCCGCCGAACAGGGTCAGCATCACCGGCGCGCTTTGCTTGATGGGCATCAGCTGGTCGGTCCAGGTCAGCACCGGCATTTTGACCCCCAGGGTCAGGCCCGCCAGTGCCCCCAGCAGGGCATAGGATGCGGCAAACACCGCCATGGCCAGAAGTCCCGCCGGGCCCAGGGGATAGACGATGGCCGCGCACACCGCGCAAAGCAGCAGCGGCGGGACCGTCAGCAGCACCTGCATCCGCAGCTTCGCCCGAAGGGCCTGCCACGGCTCCACCGGAAGCGACTGCATGAGCCACAGGCTCTTTCCCTCCAGGGACACGGAGGGGGCCGTCATGAGATTCATGGACGCCAGGCAGCACAGCAGCACGCAGAGCATCACCGGGACGCTGCCCTCGGTATCCGCAAACAGGGCGTCCAGCATGGCAAAGAGGCTGCCGCCCTTCCACAGCACGGCGACGGCGCAGACGGGCATCAGGAAGGTCCCCAGGCCGCAGTTGAGCATATAGGCGGGGTTGGCGGCAAAATGCGCCAGCTCCCGGTGCAGCAGCGCCCCGTCCACGCTGCGCCGGCGCAGGGCAGTCTCCCGGTACGCCCGGCGGGCGGTTTTCCCGGTGGAGGTGGCGATATGCAGGAAGCTGCGGGAGAGCAGCACCCACATCAGGCCGCACAGCGCCGCCACCGCCGCCGTGACCGCCAGCATGGCCGCCCCGCTGCCCGTGCCCACGCTGCCGAACAGGTACAGGGGATAGGCCCGGCTCCGGATCTGGGCGCCGTAGGTCCCGGCGTTGGCCAGCAGGTCCTGAAGGACGCTCTGGGCCTTGAAATAGACGAAGTAATACAGGCCGATGAACACCAGCGAGGCCAGCACAACGACGAGGCTCTTGTTCCGGAGCTTCTGGCTGATTTTTGCCGCCACCCAGCCCAGGGCGCAGGAGAGCACCAGCACCGCCAGGGAGATCAGCAGGGTCAGCACCAGTCCGCCCAGAACGGCGGACGCCGTGACCCCCACGGTGACCCAATAGATGATCACCGCCGGAAGGATCACCACGGCGGAGTACATCAGGCCCATCAGATACACCCCGGACAGCCGGGCCGCCACCAGGCTGGACACCGGAACCGGCATGGACAGCAGCAGGTCGTTATCCTTGGGCAGGTACAGCCCCGCGTAGGTGTTGAATATGCTGCCGAAGGCTCCCAGCAGCACGGCGATCAAGCCCATCAGCGCAAAATAGAGCCAGCCCAGGCCCGCCGCCGCCAGCGGCCCGCAGAGCTTCACCGCCAGCAGGGTGAAAATGCCGCCCAGGATGCCCGCCATCAGCAGGACGAACAGCCCGATATACAGGGCCGTGGCCAGCCGGGAGCGAGCCTTGTTCTTCTTGGCGTCGTAAAAATAGGACCGAAAAATCTCAAACAGCTGCTTTTTCAGCAAGAGCTTCAGCATGATTCGCCCTCCAGCTCCAGGAACACGTCCTCCAGGGAGTCGTCGCCCTTGACCTCCTCCATGGTGCCGGAGCGGATCAGCCTTCCGCCCTGGATGATGGCCACCTTATCGCAGAGCTTTTCCGCCACCTCCAGCACATGGGTGGAGAAGAAGATGGCCCCGCCCTCATCGCAGACCTGGCGCATCATCCCCTTGAGCAGGTGGGATGCCTTGGGGTCCAGGCCCACGAAGGGCTCATCCATGAGGATCAGCCTGGGCCGGTGCAGCCAGGCGGAGATAATGGCCAGCTTCTGCTTCATGCCGTGGGAATAGGCGGCGATGGGCTGGGCCAGGTCCTCCGTCAGCTCGAAAAGACCGGCGTATTGGCGGATGCGGTCCTGCCGGTCGGCGGCGCTGACGCCGAAGATGTCCGCCACAAAGTTCAGATATTTGATGCCGGTCATGTAGTCGTACAGGTCAGGGTTATCCGGGATATAGGCAAAGGTCCGCTTGCACTCCAGCGGCTGGGTCCGGATGGACTTGCCGTCCACATAGATTTCCCCCTGGTCGAATTGCAGGATACCCGCCACGGATTTCAGGGTGGTGGTCTTGCCCGCCCCGTTGTGGCCGATGAAGCCGTAAATCTCCCCCGGGGCGATGTGCAGGTTTAGGTCGTCCACGGCCTTTTTCTCGCCGTAGGCCTTGGATAAATGTTCAATTCTGAGCATCTCGTTCTCCTCTATTCAGCAGCAGTCGGATTTCGTTGGCAGCTTCCTCCGCCGAAACAGCGTCCGTATCCACCCGCAGGTCGTGGGTCTCCGTCTCAAACTGGCCGTATTTCCGCTCCAGCATAGCGGCCACCGGGGCGGGCAGATTCCCGTGCATCCGCACGGCAAACCGCTCCTTGATGGTGGCAAGGCCCGCCGTCACCAGCACCCGGACGCAGCCCCCCGGCAGCAGGGCCAGCTGGTCCTTTTCGGAAATGACGTAGAGGATCGTCTCCTTGCCGCGCAGCTTCTTCTGGAACAGGGCCGCCGCCATGCTTTCACTTTTGGCCAGCTTCAGATAGTCCTTTCCGCTGAAAACCTCTGCGGAAAGCGACGGGGCCAGCGCCGTAGCGATGGTGGATTTCCCCGTGCAGCTGTCTCCGAATAATGCAATTACCATGATCGTTCGTCCTTTCTCTCGTTTCACCGGCTCCCCGGCCCGTCTGTGGGGGAGGAGATCAGCGTGATCTGCCGCTGACGGCTCCCTTCCTTCACGCCGATGTCCATATACTTCAGGGCCGTCTGGTTGATCTCCGTCAGAAAGCCGGTGAATTCCTCATCCGTCAGGGTCAGGGTGCAGGTGGTCATCAGCAGCATATCCCGCCTGGGGTCGGCCCCGCCGCCGGAAAAATATCTGGCAAAGGAGGCGCTGAGGCCCAGCAGCGCCGTCTGCACCACCGTGCCGTCGTCGTCGATCTCCAGGGCGCTTTTGTTCAGGCTGTAAATGCTCTCCACCGTGCCGCGGATGCGGTTCTCCCCCACCACCGTGAGAATGCCGCTTTCCGTCAGCAGCTTCATGTGCCGGTACAGGCTGGCGCCGGGAACATCCGGCAGGGCCTTCCGGATCTCCTTGACCGTGCCGGTTTCGTGAAGCAACAGATACTGAAAAATCCGCTGCCGCACGGGATTCATGACGATCTCCGCCAATTCCATATGGTGCTCTCCCCTTTCATTGCTCTACGATTCTATTATATTCTCATTTTTGAGAATATCAATCGTTTTTTTCATCCCCGCGCAAAAAAGGCCCGGCTACCGCAATGGGTAACCGGGCCTCAACCATTCGTATGTGGTATAAACGGGAATAAACTTCGCCAAAAGGATTCAAAGCAAAACAGAGATACCGGGAGAGAAAATTGTCTCTATAGATGCGCCTCGCAGAGCTCGGAATGGAGGGGAATTTTCCCCTATTTTTTAACCCATTCATCGCTCCAAACCCGGTTTTCCCCTATGGTTAACCCATTAAAAATGGGATAGAGAGCATCAAATTCCCTCAAAGGGGAACAGCGGAATCAAAAAAGAAAAACCCTGGAAACCGTTGAGTTTCCAGGGCTTTTGTGCATTTTGAAGTCTCGATCAGCGCTTGCTGAACTGCGGAGCGCGACGAGCGGCCTTCAGACCGTATTGGGCTGAAAAAATCCCGATTCCCCTTGATATTCCAACACTTTTAAGGATGTCGCAACTGGACTTAGCCCGTATATTAACAGAAAACATCGTTAAAAACGGGCATTTTCAAGACATTGCGACAGGCCGTAACGCAGCGTTTACGACAGGGAGAAGTTCTTGGGGCTTATTATACTTGATTTTTGCATAAATGTCCATAGTTGTTTTACTGTTTTTATGCCCGGCGAGATATTGCACGGTCTTGGGGTCTACCCCCATATATAAGAGGTTCGTAATGTATGTGTGGCGAAGCTGGTGCGGGGTCACATGGAAGTCCAGACTATACACATGGTTCGGGGAGCCTTTCCGATGGCTTCCGAGAATGGGGCAGGTCGTATAACGGATGTGTTCCCCATTCACATACTTGTAGTTGATTTTCTCTCCTGCGGTGTGGTTCTTAACATGGTACCAAACTCCCACAAATTCGCCCTCAGAAAGGGGGCCACCCTTACGATTTGAAATCACAAAGGCAGATTTGGAAGATCGTTTTGCCTCTCGCAGGCACTCCACCAAACACTTTGGAATGGGAATATCCCTTCGGGATGCCGGAGTTTTTAATACGGTAGAGATCTCCGGCTCTTTCCGGTGGCTTCCCCGCCATGCACGCCGGACAGAAATATATGGGGTCGGCGTGTCCAGGAACACACAGTCCCATTGCAAAGCAAGACTCTCCTCACGCCGTAGACCTGCGTACAGGCCGAGCATGACAAACACATACGGGGGAAGGCCCTTGACTGCATCTACCAGCTTTTTTACCTGCTCATCCGTCAGTGCGTCCATCGGTTTACCTGGCACACCGCCCTTGGCGCTGATCTTAGCAGCAGGATTGTAGTCGATGACCTCGCTGCGCTCTGCCGAGTAAAAGACGCTTTTAATAAGCATATTGACGGTATCAAAAGTGTGCTTTGCTCTTTTGGACACAGGAACAAGCGCCAGCTTGATGTCGTCGGCCGTCACATCGGAAAGATACAGGTTCCCAAGCGGCTCGACAATATACTTATACATCTCCCTGCGATAATTCCGCAGCGTATCTTGTGTTACCGTGGCTGAACGCATGAGCAGCCATCTTTCACAATAATCTTCTACGGTAGGGTTTTGCTTCCGAAAAAGGATGTCCTGTACCTGCTGCCGTGCGTCCTGTTCCTTTTTGTATAGCTCCTCACAGGTGGAAGCGTAAATGGGAACCCGTTTTCCATCGGCGTCAGTGATCCTGGTACGGAAATAGGTGACACCGTTGATCTCGGCGGTGCCGTATGCCGGTATGTTCTGTTTCTTCTTCGCCATAAGTACCTTCCTTTCTTAGCCTTATGTATTGGCATATCCGTTTTACCAGAAATCAGCGTTGGGCGCAAAGGTGCAAACCGGCATGAAAACAGAGCGAGGAATTTCTTCCCCGCCCTGTGTGCGTACAACTTAATTTATGAAGCGTCCCATTCAGCGAAGGCGCTGGTCATAGCCTTTACCACATCGTCAGGTCGATTGTATTTCACCTTGGCGTAGATGTCCATGGTGATCCTGCTGTTTTCATGACCTGCCAAATACTGTACCGTCTTGGGATCGACGGAGGCATGGATCAGGTTGGTGATATAGGTATGCCGCAGCAAATGCGGCGTCACCTCAAAGTCCAGACTATACACCACATGGCCGTTATTCCGTGCCTTTTCTCCCAGCTCCGGGTAAAGCATATACTTCACATATTTCCCGTCCACTTGCTTGCGGGCGATCCTCGGCTTTGCCGTCCGGGTCACAACATATTGCCAGAGCCGCTTAAACTGCGTGTAGCTGAGTGGATCGCCGTCCCGATTCGCTACAACAAAATCCGAGGTTGATTTTTTCTTGGCTTCTCTCAGACAAGCCGCCAGATGATCCGGCAGCGGAATATTTCTCTCTGCGGCAGCGGTTTTCAGCTCTGTTGATATGACGGGTCGGTTGTGTTCCGTGTGCCATGCTCTGCGCACGGTCAAATACGGTGCCTCGGTGTCCAAGTAAACTGAATCCCATTGCAGGCCGAGAATTTCTTCCCGCCGTAAACCGGCGTATAGTCCCAGCATGATAAAAACATAGGGCGGCAATTCACGAACCGCATCCAATAGCCGCTGCACCTGCTCATCCGTCAACGGCTGCTTCTCTCCCTGCGGGACACCGCCGCCTTGGGGCGACAAATACACTGTGGGATTTTTGCTGATGATCCGGCTTTCCTCTGCTGCACGGAAAATGCACTTATAGATCACGATGACCGACTTATACACTGATGCGGATTTTTTGGAAACCGGCACAAGGGCGAGCTGAATATCATCTAAGGTCACATCCGCGATCTTCTTCTCTCCGAGGTACGGAATGATGTTTCGGCGTACTTTAGAGGTATAGTCTGTCAGCGTCGTTGTGCGTACATGGGCGGATTGCATCACCAGCCACTTTTCGCAATAGTCTGCCACCGTAGGCGATTTCCTGCGCTGCCGGTCATCGTCCATCTGTGACAGCGTGTCCAGCTCTTTGTCATAAAGCTCCTCGCGTGTTTTGGCATAGAGGGCGCGTTGTTTCCCCTCACTATCCGTTATGGTTGTCCGATAGTAGGCGTGTCCTTTGATCTCGACCGTGCCGTACTTCGGGATCCTGCTTCGTTTTCCTGCCATTATCTCACCTCCAAGTATTACGCATTGCTGCGTTGCTTCTGTTTTATCAGATGGGCGGCAATTCTTCAAATGTGCGAATTTTGCTGATGCACATCCTCTCCTAATTTCTCTTAATTTGCCATTTGAGAATGTTGATCGAAAAATAAAAACAGAGCACCTGGGACTTCTCCGGGGTGCTCTGTTTGCCTATAAGCAAATATTTTCTTAATGGCAATTCTATTTCCTGCACATGATGGTTCAACCTTCATCAGAAAGACGCTGGTTAATGTCAGTGATCCATTGAGGGTCTTGAGATTCTAAATACTTGAATAAGGTCAAAATATTTGTTGATGGAATATCATCCGGGCAAGTGCTCAAGTTTGAAACTCGTGCTTTCATTTCTGCATAAGAACGATAATGTATTTTGCTGCAAATTGCTTCCAACTGATCTTGGTGGGCATCATAATCAGACACATGGGTGAGTCGTTCTACATCGGCTCGTGCGGCTTTTTTGGCTTGTGTTGTCAATTGGACATCACCAAAATGGGACAGGATGACCTGCAAGGTACATGGACTTGTAAATATAACAATTTCTTTAGCTTTACCTGGCCCCAAAATCCCATCCAATTTTGAAATGACGCCTTGATACTGCTCCGGCTTTCTGTCCTTATCACATACAACAAAAATAATTTCATAAAAATTTTTGGCATACGCCGCTTGAAAGATACTTGGTATATTGCTTGCGGCCTTTGCGTTGCGAAGTTCCACATGGTATGTGCCCTTAAAACAGGGGAAATCTAAAATGCGATTGAAATAATAGTATTCTTCATACCCTTCCAGTACGAGACAAATGTTATGCAGCTTGCCATCTTGTAAAAACGGAGGAAGAACTCCCATGCTTAATCCTCCTCACTGACGCTTATTAATGCTTCCACTAAAGAAGGATCGGGTAAAGCCCCAAAGGCACCTTTGCTATATTTATCGATGATGTCACTTTCGGCGCGAATACCTGCTTTTTCAGCGGTAAACAAGGCGAGGGAGTACAAATATGCTTGGTCGGTGTCCTTGTCAGTGAACCATATTTGGTCTTTTCTAAACAGTGTTTTAATATCCAGTAAGCTAACATCGTGGGTCGTACAAATTAATTGAGCAGAGGTATTGATATAATTGTTAAACAACGAAATGATCTCTCTGGAAATCTTAAACTGTAATCCACTGTCCAGCTCGTCAATAATTAGGATTTTCCCTTTTTCAAGAGCTTCAACAATATAGCTTGCCAGCGCCACAATTTTCTTTGTTCCGCTTGAATCAAATTTAATGCTTGGAAGCTGTCTGCCCCGATGAATTGAAATCAGTCGCAGCTGATCCATGAGTCTATCTGCGTTTTTGAGAGCTTTTTCCAGTCGCTCATCTTTATCTTTATCTTCATCGGGCCTAATTTCGATCTCCATAGATTCCGCATACTTGAAATCATCAATATCTAAGTCCGCTGCCCTAATTAAGCTGACAACCTTTTTTGCTTCTTTTGTATTTGGATTTTTCAGAACTTCAATCGTCTTAAACGGACTAATGCGGTTCATACTCAGAAACACTATGCTATCTGCAAATTTTCTAAGGACATATTTTGCCTCCTCAAGCAGAGGAAAGTCGCTCGTGTCAAATGAGTAAATCAAAATACTGTCTTTTGAAGATAGTCCAATAATATCTGCGAGCCTTTCGTCGCTGCTATACGATGTTTTACTCTTTGTGTCACGCTCGAAATATACGATTTCCTTTCTGTTTCCATGTTCGTCTATCTCAATACGGCCAAAATGCTCTTTTTGGTATTCTTCTGCCTCTGTGTCATAAGCAAAGGAATAGGCAAATCTACTTCCGTCAGAGAGAAATTCTGCGCCAAGATTAACAACTGTGGATTCTGAGAATACATTGGCACTATATCGGAACGGGCGATTGAGCAGCACATTACGATAAGCAGAAATTGCTTCTATGGTACAGGTTTTCCCTGTATTATTGGGTCCGTATATTGCTATGGATTTTAGTGCATTTCCTTGGTCGCTCTGTACAACATTTGAAAGAAACTTCCGAGTGTGCAGGTTTGCCTCCATACTCAGTTCAACTGGCTTCTGAAAGACCTCGAAGTTTTCAATTGTGAATTTTAGGAGCATTTTCATCACCTCATCGTAATGATAACACACAAAAATTTTTTATGCAATATATATGCACAAAAAATTAAAATATTCTTATCAACCACACTGCCCATGGAATTGACCCTAAAAAGGGGCATGGTTTCGCACCATTACATGGGGAAAGGGACACTAAATTTCATTATACAAATATTATTCCACCAACCAGTAAAATTACACACTACCAAAACGCTATACTATAAACCTATGTTCAACTATGCGAACTATCCTTCCGCACATTTCGGTAGGCGCTTTTCTTTTCCATGGGCTTTGCCCTGTGTGTACACTTGGCGACATACTCCTGTAAGCCGGCACTGGTAAAGAAAACGCAGCCGTTTGGTACATACTGCACATAGGAGATCAGTCCATTGTTTCTTGCGGCATCCAAGGTCGTAATACTGATGCCTAAAAGCTCTGCTGCTTCCTTCCGGGTAAACAATTTTTCCATTGCGGTTCACATTCCTTTCGCTGTATTCTGGCGGATGGCAAGGCTGACGCACAGCGCTCTGGTCACATCCTGCATTTTTTCTTCGGGAAGTTTGCCGATATAGTAACCGATGCGGCGCTTATCCAGGGTGCGCAGCTGCTCCAGCATGACCACCGAGGGATATTTCATTCTGCCGATCATGCCGATGTTGCTGTGTGTGGGTATCTTTGATTTTGTATGGATGCGGCTGGTGATCGGTGCAACGATGACCGTCCTCGCAAAATGGTTTCCAACATTGTTTTGAAGGATAAGCACGGGACGTGTCCCCATTTGTTCTGATCCGACAACGGGGTCGAGGTCGGCGTAGTAGATCTCGCCCCGTAAATATTTGCGGCTCATGTAAAACCTCCTTCATTGCCGTTTGCTGCGGCTATGTAAAGAGACCGCTTGGCTTTCCCAACCGGTCTTTACTGTTATCGCTCTTTTTGTGCGTTCCGGAACTTCTGTGTCTCCTCTTTGGCTCGGCCTGTGACAGTCTGCCAGATTTCCTCCATATAGCTTGTCTCCCGGTCCTCCCATGCCGCAAACACATCTGCAAGGGGACTGGGGGATTTCAGCAACGCCTGCACCTGTGTGTTCGGCAGGCTGTTGTATTCCAGAGACATCAGAATATCTTCCCGCACGGTATATTCATAGGTGTGATTCAGAATTTCTTCCGGTGGTTGGGCAAGCAGCCACGCCCGGTAAGTCTCCTGTTCGGAAAACATCTTTTCATATAGGGCCGTGTTCAGTTCTTCGTTGGTCAAGCTGGTTCACCTCCGCTTTCACAAATGATGCCGTATTCGCTTCGGCTAAGTAAAGGCTGGGAGAAAGTAGCATTTCTCCCAGCCGGTTATACATCATTGCTGCAGGTCATTTGTCCTCGACGCCCCACCTGCACAGGAAATCATCAAGCGGCCGATGGCTGTCGGCTCCACGGGAATTGCACCCCTCCGAGGATCTCTCCGAGCTGCCCCCACTTGTTACGACGGACTACGGCAGAAACCGCTTCAACGCTCGACTTTATGGCCGGACAGGAGTATCGCCCCCACAGACGGTCATGGCCACACACGGAGCCGCCGTGTGATGATAGCGGCTGTTTCTCGCTCACTGTCGGCAGAAACAAAACGCAGACAGAAAATCAACATTAGGTGCAGTCTGGCTGCTTCATCCGGCAGGTCATGGCGCAGCTGCTAAGGTAGCTTCTGCTCATCGCATCGCCTATGGGAATGTACTTGATGAATGGGTATGGGGTTGTCAAGGTACACTTGACCACTCGCCGCACAAGCAGAGAGAAGGTAGAGAGTTTCTGTCTCTCTACCTTCTTCCTCACTCAAAGCCCATTTTACAAGGCACGATTTGAAAAATTTTTATCTGCCATGCAATACAGGCAGGAATCCTTTGCAAACCACAGCATTAACATTGATTTTATTATTAGAATATGTATAATAGTAGTTGATTATTATACCTAACTGCTGTCCAATCTAAAAGCGTCTGTGTAGCAGAAAATCTACCTGCCGAAGGGAGACACAATATGAGCTTGTTTGAAGAACCGCATCTGGAACCGCAGCCGGAGCCGGAAAAGCCAAAGAAGAAAAAACTGCTGTCCGTTGGAATCGGTGCTGCACTGATCGTTGCGGTGCTGGTCACGTCTGTGGTGGCCTTTTCGTTTGGTCAGAGCGGTAAGCCTGCTGATAATGTCCCTGATCCTCCGCAGCGGGAGGAAGTGCAGACACCCTCTGATACGGATACTCCATCAGATGAATCCACGGATACGGAGAAACCGGAGGATACGACGCCGTCTGACAGTGCGCAGGAAACGCCTTCTACAAGCGGTAAACAGGAGATTGACCCCTCAACGGGAAAGGATAAATACCAAACCGACCCGGTACCGGATGGAAAGCCCGCACCTGCGGAGCCGGAAGATGCCGAAGTCGATACATCGACGAAATATACCTGCACGATCTCCATTACCTGCAAAACGATCCTTGACAACATGGACAAGGTGAAAGAATCTAAAAAGGGAATCGTTCCTTCCGATGGCATCATTCTTGACACGACCACGGTAACATTCTCCGAGGGCGAAAGCGTCTTCGACGTACTGCAGCGCACCTGCCGGGAGCGGGGCATACACATGGAATCAAGCTGGACGCCGATTTACAACAGTGCCTATGTCGAAGGAATTGCGAATCTGTATGAGTTCGATGTTGGCAGCCAGTCCGGCTGGATGTACAAGGTCAATGGCTGGTTCCCCAACTACGGCTGCTCCCGCTATGCGCTGCAGCAGGGGGATGAGATTTGCTGGATGTATACCTGCGTAGGTTTGGGCGAAGATATTGGCGGCGGTTATGCTGCCGGTGGCTAAATAGCAATCAAATTTAGGTATACGAAAAGGGGCTGTCTCTAAGTGAGATAGCCCAGTTTCCCTTAGTTAAAGATATTGTTGGGTATCTCAAGATGTGTCATTCGATT
>ERZ791744.801-NODE-801-length-26104-cov-3.389573_pt1 | contig 26104 bp, 21 predicted proteins | sample MGYA00510039_ERZ791744 | MGnify/ENA primary metagenome ERZ791744 (study PRJEB30046, sample SAMN00791969) | human gut metagenome | study: EMG produced TPA metagenomics assembly of the A metagenome-wide association study of gut microbiota in type 2... | reverse complement strand
AAACTACCCTCTGTGCACTATTTGCAAGTTATCTTGCTGAAAATGGTATTCCGGTAATAGCCATCGATGCTGACCTTCAGGCGTCGCTTTACCGCCACCGCCAAAGAGAACAGGATGTAGCTGTAGAAGTACAGGCTCCATGGAATGTAGATTTGCTTGATACTGCAGACAGCAAGCAACTAAAAAAGGTAATGACGCAACTTAAAAAGGTTCCTGGCATTGTCCTTATCGATTGCCCCGGAAACCTGAACGACCGTAATCTTGAGTACATCTACAAGAATGCTGATACGGCAGTAATCCCGATTTCATTTGATCCGGACACGGTAGATGCAACAGGTATTTTCATAAAAGCTCTGAAAAGCGTATCGGAAGCCCAACTTGTGTTTATACCCAACCGAATTATCACTTCGGAGAGAAAATCAGAAGAATTGAGGCAGAGAGCCCAGACAACAGAATTGCTTGGGCTGGTGGGAACTGTCACGCCGACAGTAAAACAAAGTGTCGCAGTGAAACGCTATACGACATTGTATCCACTGGAAAAGGCCCAACTGGATATCGTTGAGCCGGCATTCAGCAAGATTATGGAAATTATCAAATAAAAGAAGAGTATGAAAAAGAACGAGAGACCTACTATAGACAACCCTTTGGCCAATATGGGCCTCGATCAGATAGTACGTGGCATAACGCAGCCGAAGGTAACAAAAGATATACAAGATGTTCAGGAACAGGAAGAAAAGGTAAGCACCGAAAAGAAAGCCAAAACAAAAAGAACAAGCAAAAAACTCTTTGAAGAAAATATAGCCAAATACACCGGAGTCGGTGGACAAGGTGAAGCAATCTGGTTGCCCAAAGAAGTGAAAAAGGAGCTGGAGAAAATCCGCGTAAACTCAAGCAGAAACATTCCGCTCAGAACCCTGGCATCGGCGATCATAATGACATATATTGAAGAAAACAAGGAAAAGCTTGAGAACCTATAACCGTTCACTAACCTGATAAAGAATAACGATATAACAGTGTATATTATATAATTATATAGTTGTACAATTATTGAATTATACAATTATGTAATTATATAATAATATAAATATATAATTATATAAAAGTGTATGGAAATTATAATAGTAATTGCAGCCGTATGGGTATTTGCCAAAATCGTAAAAGCACTGCTTAGAGGTTATGGAAAAAGTAACTTTAAGGATGACAAGTGAAAATATAACAGGAATTTCTGGGCCTTGCTGCTCAACATAACCTGGAGTCGGACTGTACAACATTGATAACAATCAATGCTGCCAAAACATACATAGTTTGATGCAGCATTGAAAAGGATGGTTGCATATATGCGGCTGTCGCAAACTTTATGAATCTGCGCCCAACATTTGGGCAGCATATTGACGGATTTGTTCCATTGTCAGCCATTCCGGCTTTTCGTCAGCACCGAAACTATCATAAAGGCCGGTCATAAATTCTATCTGCCGAGTTTCATCGCCAGCCCACAAAACTTTCGGGTGCCTGCCTCCATAGTGAAGATAATAGTCACAATCAGACTGGAGGCGTGATAATAACATATACCGGAATGTCTTGTCTCGGTTTACTATCTCTTCAACTGTCAAACGGCCATTTCCCGTTGCCTGCTCAGTAATTGTTTTCATTTCTTTGCAAATTAATCAGTTACTTCATAAAAATACTCCAATTCTTCTCCCTTGAGGTTTTCAACGGCATATAAGTCTGCCTGTTCCCAAAGACTGTTATACAGCGACGCAAACTCAGGGTACGACTCATGATATTGCCATATCTTGTGATTGAGTACAAGAATAAGCTCTGTAAGATACTTGTAATGCTCTTTCCACTCTTCAAAAGCACGGTTGAATGTGTCCTGAATTGCTGACAAGCCAAATCTGTCAGCTATTGTAAAGTCTTCCCAAAAGGTTGTCTGTAACTCGTAACCGTTTTCACGCATAAATTCTCTGAATGTCATAACTATGAAATTTAAGTTGTTTTATTTTCCCTCTGGTCGCATCCTGGACCGAAGGCTGATTATTTTTCTGCCCGAAGATTGACAAGCAGTCCGGACAAGGATGATGCGAAAAATACGCTTACGTGAAAACGGAAGGAAGATTTTTCAGCAGCACGCTCGAAGCAGGCCTTGGCAGGAATAAGAGAAGTCAATCGAACTTTGCAGACAAAATAACCGCATTTCGGATTGGATTGCACATCAAGGAAGATGCTAAACAAAATTTATAAGCGGATTTGCCGGTATTGCGGAATATATAAAAGGCAATTGAACTACAAAAGGAAAGTACCCGGAGGGTTATAAAATGACGCTGCAGCATAATATACATCAATCATGCTGCAACGTCCATCATGGCTGTCAGTGCTGGTGATTTCTACGTCCGTGTATCTTCCATCCGTACACCTCTGCCACGTGCGGATATAGAGAACGAGTTCTGCGTCTGAAGCCGGCTTCGTCAATCTCGTTATTATAAATCATTTCTGCAATCCTTTCTGCATCGTCATTGTCTTTGGCGATGCGATATAAAGTATAGTTAGTGCCATCATGGTGCGACATACGTCCTCTGATATTATAGCCGTCACCGTACCATTCAGCTATCTCACATTGACTATACAGTATATTGGCAATATTATTTCCCAAAATCTGATACCCTTGTCGCCGGCCATTCCAAAGGCCGAGGTCGCCAAATACTATAATAACGCCGTCGATTGTCTTGTTAAGATTACAGCGCTCGTCTTCAAGCTCCTGTTGAAGTTCATCTGCAATATCTTCCTCTGACAGTATATAAGAATCGTCACCCAACAATTCACGTTTAGACTCCTGCATTTCTGATTTTGTCTGTTCATCAAAAACAACTTCACTTGACCAAATAAACATCTGTTTCATAATATAAAAATATAAGTTATACATTCTGTTTCATTTCCCTGCTTTTGAGGTTTTACCTCACCGGCAGGATTTTGAATTTGCGTGCCTTGACAAAGAAGAAAAGAGGTGAACAAGCCAAGGAAGAAGCGAATAAGTAGATTAATGGTTCATTTATGTTAAGAATTGTTGGCGAGTAAGTGAGTTGATAATTCTTAATAGAAAATGATAAGCGCCTTGACGGTTCACCTTCTTCTTAAATTTGCACGTATAAATTCAATATCTGCGGTGGTAGAAGCCATGAATAATGAGATACAAAAGGATTATCTGAAAGTGTGCGGAGCGATAAAAAACCAGCGGTCCGAAGACCGCTGGTGTATGTAAAGGCAGGATTTATTTCCTGCCCTTTTTGCCTTTAGGAGCTTCCGCAGGAGCTTCTTCTTCCTTTTCAAGGGCCGGATAGAACTTTGTGGCCACCATTATGATGCGGTTCTTCTTGACGCCGTCCTTGTCGGTCCACTCCTCGGGCTTGAAGAAGCCTTCGACGGTAAGCTGTGTACCTTTGGTCAGATTCTCGAACGAAGAGGTGTTCTCGTTCTTTCTCCATGCCTCGATATTCATGAAGGCCGATACATAGTTGCTTTCCTCGCCGCTCTTTTCCTGACGGCTTACCGCTATTGAAAAACGAGCTACGCTTGCGGTGGTGAACTGACGGATTTCTGCATCCTTTCCTACGAAACCTGTTACGATGAAGTTGTTTTCTACCTTTTTCATGATCAATTGCTTTTAGAAGTTAAACATCAATTTTACGCTGCATTAAAAAGTAGGTGCTGTTTAAGGGACAGGCCAAGGATGTAGCGCAAATACTCTTTATTTTGCCTTTACGGCAAACCTCCGGCCTGATAAAGGAAGATTTTCGCAGACACGCCATTGGCAGAGGCCACGGGCCGCTCCCGGCTGCACACTATCTTTGCACCGGAAAATGATGCCGACTTCGGCCAAAAGCAATAATGGAAAAGCAGGAAAAGAGAACGAAAACAGGTCGGACAAGGATGGGAATATAAATCCGAAACCACCCGCAGAGTACATCATAAGAGCTGTAGCCGGCCAGATCATGAAGGCAGGACAGAAAGCACAGGCCCGGAGGATATGGAGCACCATGGAGATACGGCAATACCGGGAGAATCTGCCGTAAAAGGAATACATCCGATAAAGGATGCCCGAATACGGGAGGTGGTCTGAAGGACGGCAATGGAATTGCAGCGGAGGACACCATATCCGCCCTGCGAAGAAGGGATAAAAAAAGGGGAAAAAGAACAGGGATTGTGATGATTCATACATACATGAGGTCTTCACAGTCCTGCTTCAATAGAGCTACTGACGTAAAAAAGGTAGAGGCACAGCCAAAAGAAAACAATGGAGATATAAAGGGATATGAAAGGGGGTAAAACAGGATTTAAGCGTAATCCGCTTAAAATAAGGAATCAGATCTGGAAAGGAAATCCAGACCTGAACATTTCAGAACTGGGCCATTATAACCCGATATTCAAATACCTTATTTCTGTCACTTGGTTTGCGCTGACACACCCAAATATGATGCTTACCAAAACCGTAAATGAAATATTTATCAAGATTGGTTGTTTGCTTAAGCTTTGCCATGCTGGCGCGAAGTTCATCCTCATTAGACGACAGGAGTATCACATTGATAATCCGTAAATACAGAGCCGTAGCTTCGTCGCTATATTGGCAAAATATGTGTTCAATTATTACATTCATTTCTACTACTGCTTTAGGGTTTAAGATTATGCTCCCAATCCGGAGCGTCATTTATAACAGCCGAACCATCAGCATTATATATCTCAATAGTGGGGCAACCACCATTCTCGTCAGGAAACATACGTTCAGAAGTATCTCGGAGGACTTCATTTCTCTCCAGATGAAGACGCTTGTCAGTGATATTTGTCACGTCATCACACTTCCAGGAACGTACAATAGCTTCAGCTTCCTCATAATTCTCAGCTTCAACGGTAAAGTAATCACGTTCCCAGCACGTAACTTTACATTCTTGATAAAATCTGAAATTTCCCATATATCAAAGTATTTATTTAGTCGTAAATAGTTACTTCATCGCGGTATTCGACAATCTCCTTGCCGTTATCGAGCCGGACAACAATTCTTAGTCCGAAGTCGCCAACAACCGTTCCCTCTGTATAGCCTTTGTACGTTTCATGCAAAGTACATCTTGCACCAATGATTTCTGTCTGTTCTTCGTATTCAAACATAATTTTATTGTTTTGATTGTTATTATTTCCCTTATGTAGTATCAACTACTTCGGGGTTGATTAAAATTCTGGTGCCCGAAAGGTGTTATGGCTATTCATGCAAGTTTTCGAGTACAAATACAACCTCCAGAAAGGAGTGTGGAGATTTGTACGAGAATCATAAGACAAGAACTTGCTTAAATAGTTGCCATAACATATACCTTTGCACCTCAATTTTATTCTACTACCCGAAATCCTGATACACAAGGAAAAATGGCAAGACAATAAAAGGGAAAAATATAAAGGAAAAAACAGCCAAAAGAAAAATAGCTATCTTCTCTTTTGGCTGCAATAATTCGTTTAGTTTGGTTTGTTAGCTTTATATATATGCTAAACTAAACTAAACCATATATAAACAGGCTAAAATGCTGGTTTAATAATTATAAAACAGTACTTGTGACGAAATAAGATAAAAAGGTTAGAACTGTAGTACCTCAAAATCTATTTTGCTTTTGTGACTTTATATACTGCTTAGCATCTGACTGAAGTTCTTCAGGTGTCTTTATCTTGGTTTCATACAACCATAAATTTATTTCGGATTTCAAAAACATAATACGTTTTCCCTTCTTATGAAATGGAATCCGATGACAACTGGTCCAGCCATATACAGTCTGTTCAGCCGGATGACTCGGGAGGTATTCGCACAATTCTTTCAGATTCATCCACTGATCAGTGTCTGGATATTTAATTGTACCAGTAAGGTTGTCAATTTTCACTTCAAGCTGATTAAGCTTGTCTATTACCCATACCAGAGCCTTGGGCAAGTCTTCAAATGTAATGTTATTCTCTTCCATATTATCCGTTTTTCTCAGTTTAATATGGCTGTAAAGAAAAACATGATTATATTACTGATTTATCAATGCCTGATCTCACATAAAAAAGCATAGATAATTCATAGCAAACATAAAGTTATATAATTGGTTATCAATATATTCTATTTTATATTAGATTATTGATTTTTTTGTATAATGATTAATATCATAAGTAAATCATAAACCATCCATTATATTTAGGCATAAATAAACATAACAGCATGACAAAGAAAAACATACACACCTTTCACCATATCTGGTAGTTATTCAGCTTGCGACAAATCCAACTTGATAGCATTGGCGGCTTTCTCTTTTTTTGCGTCAATAACCTTTGCATATATCTGTGTGGTCTTAACATTGGTATGCCCAAGCATTTTACTAACAGTATATATGTCTGTACCTCCGGCAAGTTGTAGGGTAGCGTATGAATGACGGAAGCAATGGAATGTTATATGTTTTTTTATACCTGCTGCTTCAATCCATTTTTTCAGCGGACGGTTTATCCAGGCTGGATCTGGAAGTCCGGCAAAAACAAGCAGATTTGAATCCTGACGTTCACCACAAAGTTGATATGCCTGTTCTGAAATAGGCATATATTCTACACCTTTTGTTTTTTGCTGCGTAAAATTTATACGGTAGCTACCATTGTTTTCTTCAACCTCAGACCATTTCATTTTTTGAATATCACAGTGCCGAATACCAGTTAGGGCTGAAAATAGAGCTGCACGTTTGATAGTGGAGTCACAAGGTGTCTGGGCAAGACGATTAAGCTCATCAATAGTAAGAAATTCACCGACTTTCTTTCTCCTGAATACCTTTAACTTTGGCCGAAATATCTACATTCAAATATCCGTCTATAAAAGCCTGTTTTAATGCAGCTTTGAAGATTGAAAAGTATGTTGCAGCCGTGTTCTGTGACACAGTGCCACTTTTGCCGCCTCCTTGAGGTGCAGTTATCATAAAATTGCGGAACGATTCAATCAAATGCAAGTCAATTTGGGAGAATGTAATAATATCGCCATTGGCAAAGATTTTCAACAGTTCATGCACACGCCTCCAGTTGATAATAATTGATTCCGAACTACGGACATGGCGTGTCTTCCGAACATGATCAAAATAATCGATAAAATTACAACGGGAACGTTCCTGCATTTCTGCCTGTTGAGCTTCGGTGTCTGAATAGAGTGCCGCATTATCGTATTCCTTTTGCCGAAGGCTTCTTACCTTATCTGCATAAATACAATTTTCTTGATCCAATTGTGATTTACACATTATGATACCATTCATATCGCGTTTGGGCTTATAAGTAGTTTTACCGTCAGCATTTGTACGGGATTTTCTAGATTTATCCCATATAGGTGTAGTAATTGTACGGTTTAGGTATTCCCTCACTCTTTGAGGAGTAGAAGAGCCATTCTGAAATACTGGATATGACTCAATATAAAGGTACCATTCATCACGATATTCAGTTTTTCTAAGTTTCACAGAAACTCTTGTATTTACCATAGCTTTTTTCATTTCTTTGCTCCTTTATATAGTTCATCAATTTCAATTTTAGGTACATAAACGAAATTACCAATTTGTCTGGTAGGGATAGAGTATTTACGGATGTGTAGATATACTGTACTATCATTCAAATGGTATTTTTCTGCTATTTCACCAATAGTATAGCAATCTTCTGGTTCCAAACTATATTTCTTACGAGGAGTTTTTTTCTTTCCCTCTAAAGGCGATTCTCGAAGAGGGTAAATTTTCATTAGTTCTTTTTTGCTTACATGAGTTTTACGCACTCCAGAATTAATTGCAGTCAAAGTTCCCTTCCGAATTAGTCTGTATATGGTTTTCTGGCTTACTCCAAACAAAGCAAAGGCTTCAGAAATCGTAATCATTTCCTTATCTTGTGGAATTGTCTTTACGATTTCATCAAGTAATTGCTGTTTCTTTTCTTCAGCCTTACGTCTTTTCCAAGCTACTTTAGAACAAGTAGATGAGCAGTAATAAGATTCTATAGTTTTAGCTATAAATTCATTCCCGCATATAGGACATTTTCGGAGTATTTGAAACTTTGCAGCCGGCATATATTGTAACTATTTATAATTCAGTTATTTAATGTTTTCAAAACTACCCTCATTTGGAAATAAGTGTCACATTATCTACCATTAAGGGACGGTACAAATATGGTACAAATATACAATAAAAAAACAGCAAACAAGCAAAATCAAAGAAAAAAATAAAAAAAGAAAAGAGGCGTAACTTATTGAGTTACACCTCTTTTCTTATGGATGTTTATTGTTGTTTATATGCCCTCATTTGACTTCCTCAAATTTCACTTCTTTAATCTTAATGTCTCCCCATTCTGTTTTTACATAAGCATCCTCAGAAGGATAAACATAGCCATCATCTTGCTTGGAATTTTTAGGCAACCCATCTTCCAATTTTTGTATATCTGCAATAATCTTACCTTCAGAATTCCTAATCTTATCCTCCTTAGTAGTTAAAGGGATATGGGTAGCATTAATCCATTTACCACAAACGGGGGAACAGAGCCAATCTAATCGTTGCTTATATGATTGGATATTTAAATCATGTGCTTTAGCCCAATCTTCATCAACCTGAAAAAGTCTATGTCTAACAGAACTATCAATAGTTAATGTGGTTTCAGCAACAATTGCCTCTCCATCTTCTGGTTCTCTTAATTCCATTAAATCAATTCCGTAATGCTCACCAAACTTATTTGCCCCCTCTTGATAACCCTTCTTGGTAACCATAATGCCTTTTACTTCTTCTAAGTCATAAAGGACACCAAAAAAGTCTCTCACTTTACCAATAGATACTGTATGGTTATAATTCTTACATTCTATTGCAATCTTGAATATAGTATTATCATATTGATATTCCCAGTACACATCTATTTGATGCTTCTGGCCTGACTTTCCTATCAATTTCACATTATGCATAACCTCCATATTCTTTACGTACAAATTCTTCAAAATCTCATTATAAATCTCTTGAGCAAATTTCTCATATTCAATATTATCATTCATAAAAATCAATTTTAAAATGGTCTATACTCCAAAAGTAAACAATTTATCTTAATCAAAATCTCCTAGATACATTGTTTTCGACCATAATACAGTACAAAATTGAATTATACGCAATAAAATTTCCTTTTACAGCTAATTATTAATTAAAACTCAATTGCTTTTTTAGGTAAAAGGATTATATTTGTATAATTGTTAATTAAAGATGAGATATGTCCAACAAAAAAATAAACCGAATCAAGGTGATGCTAGCCGAAAAGGCAAAGACCAATAAATGGCTGGCAGAGCAAGTGGGGAAAGATCCTGCTACTATCTCCAAATGGTGTACCAATACGGCACAACCCAGTTTAGAAATGCTACTTCAAATAGCTAAAGTGCTTAATGTAGAGGTTAAGGACTTGCTCAGAGAGTCTGATGAATAAGATTTCTATATACTAAGTATTCTCAAATAAATGCAGAATGTCTGCATTCTTAATTTAAACCTTTGCTTATGATATTCTCATATAGAGTAAGCTAAATTCAAAATTGATTTTATGAACAAACAACAACTTGCCAATAAAATATGGGCATCTGCCAACAAGATGCGTTCCAAGATAGAAGCCAACGAATATAAAGACTATATAATTGGCTTGATTTTCTATAAATTCCTGTCAGACAATGAGGTGAACTATCTGAAAAGTATCGGATGGACTGATGAGGATATTGTGACACTTGTAGAAAATCATGAAGACCAGGAAGCAATCATGATGATGGAATATTGCAGAAACAACATCGGCTACTTCATTGAATACAAAAATCTGTTCGGCACATGGCTGAAGCCCAATTCTGAATTTAGCGTGGCCGACTTGAGCGGAGCCCTCAACAGCTTCGACCGCCTGATCAGTCCTAACTACAGACATGTATATGAAAACATCTTCAGAACATTACAGGCTGGATTGAGTAAATTGGGTGAAAATACGGTCTCACAAACACGTGCACTGAAGAATCTGATCAAGCTGATAAAAGATATTCCTACCGACGGCAGTCAGGACTATGACGTGCTGGGGTATGTGTATGAATACCTCATCAGTAACTTTGCAGCCAATGCTGGGAAAAAGGCCGGAGAGTTCTATACGCCTCACGAGGTGGCTATCCTGATGTCTGAAATTGTGGCTGAGCACCATAAAAATAAAGACAAAATCGAAATCTATGACCCTACAAGCGGTTCAGGTTCGTTGCTGATTACCATCGGTAAATCGGTTGGGCGTCATATCGAGGACAAGAACAAGGTGAAATACTATGCACAAGAGCTGAAGGAAAACACTTACAATCTGACCCGTATGAACCTGGTGATGCGTGGTACCAAACCGGATAATATAAATACCCGTTGTGCTGACTCTCTGGAATAGGACTGGCCTTTGCAGACTGACGGTGGAGACATCGGAAAACCGCTTTACGTGGATGCTGTTGTCAGCAATCCTCCCTATTCTCAACAGTGGGATGCCAACGACCGTGAACTTGATGCACGTTTCAAGGATTATGGGGTGGCTCCTAAAAGCAAAGCCGACTACGCCTTTCTGCTTCATGAACTACACCACCTTAAACCGGACGGAATCCTGACAATTGTACTTCCTCACGGGGTTCTCTTCCGTGGCGATGCCGATGAAAACAGCGAAGGGGAAGGCAAAATCCGTCGTAACCTCATTGAGAAGAATAACATCGATGCCATTATCGGACTGCCGGCCAATATCTTCTTTGGCACAGGTATTCCTACCCTCATCATGGTGCTCAAACAGCATCGTGACAATGACGACGTGCTGATTATCGATGCCTCGAAGGGTTTTGTCAAGGAAGGAAAAAATAACAAGTTGCGCGAATGTGATATCAAACGTATTGCCGATACAGTACGCGACCGCAAAATGATTCCCGGATATTCCCGTACAGTGTCCCGCGATGAAATCCGTCAAAACGGTTACAATCTGAATATCCCTCGTTATGTAGATTCCAGTGATCCTGTTGAGAAGTTCGACATCTATGCCACCATGTTCGGAGGCATCCCACACAGTGAGATTGACGAACTTCAAAAATATTGGGACACATTCCCTTCTTTGCGTGAAGAGTTGTTTGTAGCCGATGCAGACAAGCCATATTCACAGCTTAAGACCGAAGATACTCAATCGGTTATAGAACAGAATGCAGACGTGAAATCCTTCCAGCATAGGTTTGCACAAGCTTTCGAAGGTTTTGTCGATAGTGTTCATCATCGGCTGATTGATCAGATAACGACTGCAAATCCACAAAAAGAACTGGATGCTATTTCCGATGATATTTTTGCCCGTTTGCATGAAACACCACTTATTGACCGGTATGCAGCCTATCAAGCTTTGGCTGACAACTGGCAGGGCATCACCAACGACATTGAGACCATACAGCAGGAAGGCATTGGAGCGGTAAGAGTAGTAGAACCTGCTTATAAACTGGTAAAGAAAGGCGACGAAGAGATTGAAGTGCCGGATGGTTTGAAAGGCCGCATTATTCCTTTTGAATTGGTACAACAGGAGAAATTCCAGGACGATTTGAAAGCGATTGTCGATTTGCAGATGCGAGTAGAAGAAATCTCCGGTGAACTGGATGAAATCCGTGAAGGTTTCTCGGAAGAGGAGTCTGAGGCTTATTTGGATAGTGAAAAGGAAAATGCTTTTGATAAGAAAGCCATTACTACGGGAGCAAAAGCCAAAAAGGATGAGGTGGAAGCGGAAACTAAAGAGAAACTGAAAAAGATTGTCAAACTTTGGGATGAACAGAAAAACAAGAACAAACAAATCAAGGAGGCAAAGCAGGCTCTTGTTGACAAAACGGTAGAAGCGATAGAGAACCTTTCAGACGAAGAAATTTCTCTGTTTCTGCATAAAAAATGGATTGATCCTATTATCAGAGGTATCGATGAAACGCTCACTGAGGTTTTATCGGCTTTTGAAACAAAAGTGCTTGTATTAGGTAAGAAATATGCTGTAAGTTATAAGCAATTGAATGAGGATTTGGAAAAGTCTCAAAAAGAATTGTCTGACCTTATTGGTGAACTGACTGGAGATGAGTTCGCCATTCTTGGACTTAATGAGTTGATTAATAATTAAAACATTATTCTATGAATACAAAATATATACATATAGGTAAATCAACAATATTATGGGAAAAGACATCTTTTTCTAGAGCATTCAAATTCCTCAAAAACAATAGTCTTTCTAGAGCAGAACTTTCAGATGATAATGGTAATGTAAAGAATATTCATTATGGTGATATTCTAATTAAATTTAGTGAATGTTTATATGCTGATGAAAGGAATAATATACCATATATCATAAATGATAATATCGCATATAAGTTATTGAAGTTATCACCATTAATAAATGGCGATATCGTATTTGCTGATGCTGCAGAAGATAATACAGTTGGCAAATGCACTGAAATAATAACTCATAATGATACAGATTTAGTTGCTGGTTTACATACAATTCCATGTCGGCCAACTATTAAGTTTGCAGAAGGTTACCTTGGTTATTATCTAAATTCTACAGCATTCCATAATCAATTATTACAATATATTCAAGGTACAAAAATTTCAAGTATATCTAAAAAATCTATATGCCAAACTATAATTAGTTATCCTTCAGAAATAATTAATCAACAAAAGATAGCCTCCTATTTCCAGTCATTAGACTCATTAATTCAAACTACTTCAAAAGAACTTGCGTCTTTAAAACAAATAAAGGCGGCAAGCCTACAATCTATGTTTCCACAAGAAGAAGAAACTGTACCTAAAGTAAGATTTAAAGGATTTGAAGAAGAATGGAGTCTAAAATATGTCTTTGAACTTTTATGTGAAAGGAATGAACTTAGTCCACAAAGTCCAGAATTCCCATTAATGGCATTTATTGCTAATAATGGTATTGCAGAAAAAGGAGAACGATATGATAGAAGTGCATTAGTAAATGATGTTATTAACAAACAGTATAAAAGGACATATTATGGGGACTTCATTTACAGTTCAAACAACTTGGAGACAGGGTCAATAGGTCTAAATACATATGGCAAGGCTACAATATCGCCAGTTTATAGTATTTTTTATTGTACGTTAAATTCAGATTCTAATTTTGTAGGTTATTGTATGACTAGGAAATCATTTATTAAGGAAATGATAAAATGGCGACAGGGTGTTATGTATGGTCAATGGAGAATTCATGAGAAAGACTTTCTTAGGATAAAAGTCTTAGTACCATCTTTACCCGAACAACAACAGATAGGTACTTACTTCCGTAATCTAGATCAGCAAATCTCTCTCCAAACCCAGCGCCTTGAAAAGCTAAAACAAATCAAGACAGCATGTCTGGATAAAATGTTTGTATAAATATCTCATTCAAACCTTTAATGGAGTAAATATGGATAATATAAACGACATACAATATTTCGTCAAGGAAAGCCAGTTTGAACAAGCCTTGGTTGACCTTCTCCCCCATCACGGTTGGGAAAAGGAAGTCCTTGTACAACCCACAGAAGAAGATTTGATTCGGAACTGGGCCAAGATTCTCTTTGACAACAACCGGGACATCAATAAATTAGGCAATTATCCGCTTACCGCAAGCGAGATGCGCCAAATCATTGATCAGGTAAATCTGTGCGACAGTCCATACGCCATGAATATGTTTATCAATGGCGGACAGGTGTGCATCAAACGCGACAATCCTGCCGATACCAACAATTACGGCAAGGAAGTTTATCTGAAGATTTTCGATGCACGTGAAATCAGTGCCGGACAGAGCCGCTACCAGATTGCCCGACAACCTCGCTTCAAGGCTTCTCACCCGTTGGGCGGTGACAGAAGAGGCGATGTAATGTTGCTCATCAATGGTATGCCTGTGATTCATATCGAATTGAAACGTTCCAAAGTAGATGTAAGTCAGGCTACTTTCCAGATTAAGCGCTACACCCATGAAGGCGTATTCGGCAACGGCATCTTCAAGATGGTGCAGATTTTCGTGGCCATGACTCCGGAAGAGACACTCTATTTCGCCAATCCGGGCAAAGAAGAGAATTTCAAGCCGGAATTCTACTTCCATTGGGAAGACTTTAACAACACCATCATACGAGACTGGAGGCGAATTGTGTCCGATTTGCTCAGCATCCCTATGGCACATCAGCTAATCGGTTATTATACCATTGCCGACGATAAGGACAAAACACTGAAAGTACTTCGCAGCTATCAGTATTTTGCAGCCAGCAAAATCAGTGACATAACGAATAAAACCAACTGGGATACTCATCAGCATCGTGGAGGATACGTGTGGCATACCACCGGTTCCGGAAAGACCATGACCAGTTTCAAGTCGGCACAGCTCATTGCCAATTCCGGCGATGCTGACAAAGTTGTGTTCTTGTTGGACCGTATCGAGCTGAGTGTGCAATCGTTGGACGAATACCGTGGATTTGCGGGAGAAGACGAAGCGATTCAAGATACGCAGAACACGGCTATCTTGTTGAACAAACTCAAAAGTACGGATAACGACGACAGGCTGATTGTAACCTCTATTCAGAAGATGTCGAATATCAAGGCCGGAAAAGATATTACGCAAGACGACATTGATTTGATAGGCCGTAAACGATTGGTATTCATCATAGATGAATGTCATCGTAGTGTATTTGGCGATATGCTGATAGGAATCAAGAACACCTTCAAAAGAGCCCTGCTTTTCGGTTTCACAGGAACACCAGTCTTCAAAGAAAACGCCAAACATGAAATCATGACCGAAACCATATTCGGCAGTATGATTCATAAATACACTATCGCCAACGGAATCCCGGACCACAACGTACTGGGATTCGATCCGTACATGGTAAGAACATACGACGACAATGAACTTCGCGAAAAAGTGGCATTCTCTCAACTGAAGGTAAACAGCATAGAGGAGATTGAAAATGATGAGCAGAAAATGGCTATTTACGACAGATTCATGAATGAACTGGAAATGCAAGACACTTATAAGGAAGGAGATGAAACTATACATGGAATAGAACATTATCTGCCTAAGGACTTGTATCAGCAGCCTGTTCATCATCAGGCTGTCGCTGCCGACATCGCAAACGGAAGGGATAAACTGAGCAAGAACGGTAAATTCCACGCCATTCTGGCTACGAAGAATATACCTGAGGCAATAGCTTATTATCGGATATTCAAGGAGCAATATTCTTCTCTGAATGTTGTGGCCGTATTCGACAACAACATAGATAATTCTGATGGTGGAATCGCCAAGGAAGATGCCTTGCTGGAGATGCTGGATGACTATAACCAAAAATTTGGAACAACATTCCAACTTTCCACATACGCCAAATACAAAAAAGATGTGGCCAAAAGACTGGCACACAAGAAGCCTTATCTCAATATAGAACATGATCACGCACAGCAGATAGACCTGCTTATTGTGGTCTCACAGATGTTGACAGGTTATGATTCCAAATGGGTAAATACGCTGTATGTGGATAAAGTAATGAAATATGTAGACGTTATCCAATCGTTCTCACGTACCAATCGTCTGTTTGGTCCGGACAAGCCTTTCGGAATTATCCGCTATTACTCTTTCCCTTACACCATGGAGCAGAATATCAATGACGCGCTTGATGTGTATGTGGACAGACCGTTAGGCGTTTTTGTCGACAAACTGGAAAGCAATCTGACAAATATCAACCAAAAGTTCTTGCATATAAGGGATATATTCCAGGCACAAAAAATCGAGAACTTTTCAAAATTGCCGGAAGCAAGAGAAGACAAGAATATGTTTGCTAAAGATTTCAGCCAGATGACACATCTGCTGGAAGCTGCCAAGCTACAGGGATTTACATGGGAGGAGGATGAATATGAGTTCCAGCATGGCGATACTTATACCTATGTCAAAATGGAACTGGACGAACAGACTTACCTTATTCTGCTGCAACGATACAGGGAACTGTTTGAAGGCAATGGAGGTGGCAGTACGGAAGGAAATGATTTCGACTATCCTATTGATACCTACATCACAGAAACAGGTACAGGTACGATTGATGCCGAATATATCAATTCCAAGTTTGTGAAGTTCATCAAAAACCTCTACATGTCCGGTCCGGGAAGCGAACTGACTAAAGAAGCCTTTAAAGAGTTACACAAAACCTTTGCTTCTCTATTACAAAAGGATCAGCGTACGGCAATGATTATCCTGCATGACCTGCAAAGTGGAGATTTACATCTGTCGCCGGGTAAGACGATTTATGATTATATCGCAGAATACCAATTCCGTGAATTACACAAACAAGTAATGATTCTGGCCGAAGCAACCGGTTTAAATGCCAGTCAACTTGAGCACATCATGAGTCGTAATGTAACGGAACAGAATCTGAATGAGTTCAGCCAGTTTGACAACCTGAAGCTGACATTGAACATGACTAAGACCCGTGAATTCATTGCCAAAGTAGAAGGTACAGAAGTTCCGGCTCGTATGGTTATTCCCAAAGCAGACAAATTACTTCGAGAATTTATTCTGGACAGCGGTTGTAGAGAACGCATTCTGAAAGCGTACTTGAATATGGAGGAGAATTATCAATCCGAAGAAGAACAGGTGCCGCAAGACGAAGACGTTATTACAGACGAAGTACAGCATGTAGACGTGACCGTCATAAAAGATAATATCCGGAGCATTCTGAAAACAACTTTGACCGCAGTGCTTCCACAAATGCGTCCTATCGACGAGATTATAGACAGCGTATTCTATGTAATAGACACACCGTCAATTGACTCTTTGGACAATGTAGGCATGTTTATCCAGCGGGCATTTACAAATCTATACGGTAAGAAAGCAACCATCGTAGATAAGTTTGTTGCATTTAATTTATTAGTCACCAAGTTTGAGGCATATCTGAAGAAATTGTATTATCTGATGAAAGGCCATGAAGTTCCTGCCCAAAATCCCGGTGGAGATGTAACTTGGAAAAACGTGATTTATGCTCATAAATGTCTGTGGAATCTGAAATACAGCACGGATGAAGGAAAGCAGCAGCTATATCAATACCTCATGCTCATTAAAGGTTGGAGAAACAGTGAATCACATATTTCTCCTACAGCTTCAGAACAGGAAGTTGATACTGCAATCAGCATCATCCTGACCATGTATTTCTATGCTACAGGTTCTTCTATTACAGATTTGGAAATGAATGGGCATGAAATACAAAAGTCCGAAAGTGTTCACAAAGAAAATTCTTATGTCCATAAAGTAATTCAGTTGCATCCATATTATAATGAAGAAAATGATGACCAACAACTGGTCGCTGAAGCGAACGTAAAGGATTGGCCAGAAGAAAAACGAATCGCAACTCTGAAAAAGAGCATTTGCCAGCTTATTGGATATGAACCTAAAAGGTCACCCTTGAGCAAGCAAAGACATTGGATTGCGATTTATCGTATAGCAACAGATAAGGGATTTATCATAGAAGGTGATTTTGCTTATTTCAAAAGAATCATTGATGATATGCAAATAAGTAATCTTCCTGTTCCTCTTAAAATAGAATTGCTACAAAGCTCCATCAAAGATGTGTATGCAAAAGATATTGAAGATTGGACAGACGATAACCTTAGTGGCAAAAAACTAGCGGAGTATGAAGATATTAAGAAATGTGCTGATGCGTTTACCAAGATTGTAGGAAATAATATTAATACGAAATAAGACGATTATCATGAAACATATATCAATCCGTGTGCCTTGGCACGATAATAAATGGAATGGAACTATTTGTCAATGTCCGAAAAATAATCCATTCTGCATGATGCTTCACAATATATCTGAAAAAAAAGATGAGAACAAAGAAGAAACTTATGCAGGAAAGAATTGGAATTCTCTCAAGCAAGATCAATTACCTGCTTGTGTTGGCGAGAATGGTGGTTTTATGAATGAGAAGCCATATAAAAGAATCTTCAAACATGTTTATGCTTTTGGAGAGACTCCACATGCAAAGCTCTTACCTACAACAATAGAACTCAAACCATATAGCTTTTTTGGAATACCTTTCCGATATCTATCTCGTAATTATCAGGAAGAACTGAATCATAAATATCCGAATATGTCTGATGATGAAACTGCACCGTTTCCTACATCTTGGGTATATGGAAAAGAGAGACAGTTTGAAATATTAAATCACTTTAGATTAAATATAGAAGCTGGCACTTCACTCGGAGTTTTCTATTGCAAAAGTGGTAATCCGATTGATGAAGATGCAAAATTAATCGTTGGTATAGGTGAAATTACTAAAGTTTTACCGCTACAAACATATGAGACAACAACTGATTATACATATCCTTTTTGGGATTTGATTTTTGAACATGGTATAAGAACTGATTTGAAGAAGTCAAAAGGATTTCTTTTGCCATATCATGAATATATGTCACTTGATGAAGACTATGTAAAAGCCCAAACAGGAAAATCAAAACAAGAAGTAATTGATGAAATAAAAATTACCATTCCAAAGCTAGGCAATAGCCAGAAAATTTTTAACGAGTTGTCGTATGGTTGTGAATATGTTAGTAACCATAGCATGTTGATTATTTTGAATGTAGCCAGGAAATGTTTAGAATATGTCATTAATCATGGACTTGTCGGAGGAAACTGGAAACAACAAATTTTGTGGATAGATTCCCAAATTGCAAAGGTGAAGGATATGATAGGTCCTTTCCCAGCTTTCGCCGAGGCTTTATCAGCAATAGGTGTAAATTATGCATTTATAATTGAACAGGATTTACGAAATAATGGATATTGTGGGGTTAAAGATAATCCATGGGAAGCCTTTGATAAATTGATGAAAGGTGAATTGTCTCTTCCTGATTCCGTATATAAAAATGAACTTACTCATTATCGTATTCTTTGGAAAAATACTCTAAGTAACCAAAGACAAGTACTGGAACTGCTATCACGTTTTGAAATAAATTCGGAAGTAATAAAATGGTGGTTTGATAGTCCTGGCTGCTATGATGAATTATTAAATAATCCATATATTATCAGCGAGGAGAGTCTTATTGAAAATTATCTTCCTGTTACAACCGAAATGATTGATCTTGGCATAATGGCTGACCCTAAGATTCAAGGCAAATGGACTCCAAAAGCTCCTTCACTAGTGGAATCCGTAATTGATAATAGAAGGATCCGCTCATTTATCATTTCAAAACTTGTGGCAAGTCTCAGTGATGGTGATACATTAATTTCTGCAAACGAGATTGAGTTATATATAAAAGATTGTTTGGCTGCGGACAATCATCAACTGCCATATAATTATTTAATGTCAAACAAAGAGTTCATTGAAGAAAAAACTATATATCTTAATACTGATGACAGGTGTGCACTGCAGTTGAAGGAATATAAAGAAATTGATGATTATTTGCGTAAGATATTCAAAGGTCGTGCTTCAAAGGATGTCAAATCACCATTAAAAGAAGACTGGAATACGATCGTTAAAGCATCTATTGATGGTTACAATGAAGCAAATGAGCGATGCCGTAATGCTGTAGCTGACCAGGTAAAGGCATTGGAAATGTTCTGCAGTAAGCGCCTTTCTGTGCTGGCAGGTCCAGCTGGAACAGGCAAAACTACAGTAGTCAAAGCTTTCTTAAAATTGCCACAAATAAAAGCAGAAGGTACACTCCTTTTGGCTCCTACAGGGAAAGCGCGAGTTCGCTTGGGTAACATGTCTGCAGATATTCAAGCCCTAACTATTGCACAATTTCTGACGCGCCAGGGTTTCTTTGACTGGGATACAATGACACCTTGTGTTCCTGAAGATGCAGAAAAACGTAAATACTGTGGAGCCAAAAATGTCATTATTGACGAGTGCTCCATGCTTACATGTAAGGACTTTTATGTCTTAATGAAAGCATTGGATTTAAAGAACATTAATCGAATAATTTTAATTGGAGATCCATTTCAATTACCTCCTATTGGCCCTGGCAGACCATTTGCAGACTTATTTAACTACCTAAAGGATAATAAAGACGAATATTTAAGATCGGCAATAACAAAATTGCGATATGTTGTAAGAACTATTAATACAGGAGACTCTGACATATTGACTTTAGCATCATGGTTCTCTGGAGAAAAACCTGCAAAGAATTCCGATCTCATTTTTGAGCAAGTTGCCAAAGGAAATCTTAATAATGACTTGGTTGTTTATACTTGGAATGATGAAAACGACCTTAAAGACTGCTTGAAAGAGGCCATTGAAAAAGAGTTGCCAGAAGAGGAAGGTAAATCTTTATCCGATAAGATTCGTAAATCTATAGGACTTGACGATGTAAATAAAGCCTTAAATGATCCGTCAAAGGTTGAAAGATTTCAGGTCTTATCCCCGGTAAAAAATCCGGTATGGGGAACATTCCAGATTAATTCGTATTTCCAAGAGTGGGTTGGTATAAATAAAAATTTTTCAATAGAAATAGCTCCTATTACCATATCTGCTCTAGATAAGGTCATTCAATTAAAGAATGAACGCAAGAAATCTACGAGTAAAGAAGAATGTCAACTTTCAAATGGTCAAATAGGTTTTGTTAATTATGCAAACAAGAGGGAAAAGAAATCGACAGTTGTTTTTACCGGGTTACCCAACAAGAGATTTTCATATTATTCTTCTAAGTCGGATGAGGCTGATAATACAATAGACTTGGCTTATGCTATAACTGTCCATAAGAGTCAAGGGAGCGATTTTGATACTGTGTTGGTTGTTCTTCCTAAAAGCGGACGTATACTTTCACGTGAACTAATTTATACAGCTTTAACACGAGCAAGAAAGAAATTAATTCTGTTGATACAAGATAATATATCGTGGTTAATCAAGTATACTAAACCTCAGATGTCAGTTCTAGCTAAGCGAAATACAAATCTTTTTTCTACATCTGTTCGTGAAGATATTTCAAACATTCCATATGTGGAAGGATTGATTCACACAACCTTAAAGCCTGGTTTAATCGTACGTAGCAAGTCTGAAGTAATTATTGCTAATATGCTATATGAACGAGGTATTGACTTTGAATATGAAAGAATGATAGAAGATAACGGCCGCCGATGTATTCCTGATTTTACTTTTGAAGATGCATCTGGAGATACCATCCTTTGGGAACATTTAGGAATGTTAGATAATCCTGCCTATAAGGAATCATGGGAAAAGAAACGAGATTTTTATAAATCAATCGGTTACATAGAAGGAGTAAATTTATTTACTACAGTTGACCATGAGAACGGAAGTATTGATTCTACAGAAATTGCTGCAATAGTAGATAAATTAGAAGATTTAATATAAAAGATTATGAACAATGCAGAAAGACTGCATTGTTCATAATTAGCTTTGTATTATTTGATAAATAGTATTGCCTATGCCAACGAATAAGAATGCACAGTTAAGATACCAGATTATAGATAAATGCCTGAGCAATTGGTCTAGGCGTTACTATATTGAGGATTTAGTAGGTGCCTGCAATGAAGCGCTCTATCTGTACAATGGAGAAACGAAAGATGGTTGCGGAGTTAAAAAACGTCAAGTGCAAGAAGATCTAAAATTCATTGAAAGTGAAGAAGGATATGGTATGGATATAGATGCCATTCGAGATGGACATAGAAAATATTACCGATACCATACCAAAGGGGCTTCCATCAAAAATCAACCTATCAATCAAGAAGAGCTCAATTTGATTTATGATGCATTGATACTTCTTAAACGTTTCGATGGAGTACCACAATTTGAGTGGTTAAACGACCTTGAAAAAAGACTGTATACGACCAGTAAATTAGGAGATAGTCTGGATTCAGTTGTAAGTTTTCAGCATAATCCCTATCTTAAAGGAATGGATTTATACTATAAACCCATTTTTAATGCAATTGTTAACAAAAGGGTAATTGAAATTATATATCATCCATTTGGGAAGGATGCTAGAATTGTAATTGTTACTCCTTATCATCTTAAACAATATAATAATCGCTGGTTTCTGATTGGCAAACATAAAGACTCGGATTATCTATCAAACTTTGCAATTGATAGAATCGAAGGAGTAAAGGAAACATCTAAACCATACATAATACAACCTGAAGGAATAGATTTTAAAGAATACTTTAGCGATATCGTCGGCGTTTCGCGTTCAAATGCTCCTGTAGAAGAAGTCATTTTAAAGGTTAGTGATAAAGCCATTGGATATATTGTGACTAAGCCACTTCATGAATCTCAATCAGCAGTGACAACACCTCTTGAAGATGGATATTGGAAGATAACCTTAAAAGTCCAAAATAATTATGAGTTACGTTCTTTGCTCCGTTCGTTTGGTGCACAAATAGAGGTTATTGCCCCTGAGTCATTACGACAAATAATGAAAGAAACAGCCGAGACTGTGAGTCAGATATACGAGAAATAATAAAATCACGATAACCAACGACTATGAATATGCCCGAAAATTTATATTTAGAATTTGATGCTTTTTTACGATCAATCAAACAAAATTTAGATGGGTCATTTGGTGTCCTATTAGGTGCCGGTGCATCCATCTCATCTGGTATTCAATCGGCAAATGATTGTATATGGGATTGGAAATTTTTAATATATCAATCATTATCAGGTAATCAAAAAAAATTAGTAGATCCCAAAAAATCTGATTTAAGTAAAGACATCATTCAGAAATGGTTAGATGTGCAAGGGAAATATCCACAATTGGGGAGTCCAGAAGAATATTCTTTTTATGCCGAAGCTTCATATCCAATAGATGCGGACAGAACTAAATATTTTGAAAGCCTGTGCAATGGAAAAAGTCCGTATGTAGGATATAAATTGCTATGTCTGTTGAATAAATATGGAATTGTAAAATCTGTTTGGAGTACAAATTTCGATGGACTCGTGGAAAGAGCTGCACAACAAGCCAATATAACACCTATAGCTATAAATCTTGATTGCGTTGATCGTATATATAGGACAGAAAGTTCAAGTGAATTACTTTATATAGCATTACATGGAGATTGTAAATTTAGAACACTCAAAAATACAGAGAAAGAACTAGATTCACAGAATAGTGAATTTGTTTCAGCTTTGCGACGTTATTTTGTTGACAAAAATTTAATTATCATAGGATATAGTGGAAGAGATAAATCCCTCATGTCTGCTTTGAAAGAAGCTTTTACGGATAAGGGAGCAGGAAGATTGTATTGGTGTGGCTACGGCAAGGATATTACACCAGAAATAGCAGATTTGATTCAAACTATTCGATCTGCTGGAAGACAAGCGTTTTATATTGACACAAACGGATTTGATAACGTCATGTTATCTCTTGTAAAATTCTGTTTTAATGAAGATTCTAATAAACAAGAGGAAATCAATGAAATACTTAAAGTAATAAGTATAGACAATACAACAACTCCATTTTACATACAGGATGGAAGTACAAAAAAATATCTGAAAAGTAATCTAATTCCAGCTACTTTTCCCGATGAAATATTTCAGTTTCAAATTTCATACGATAAGAATGAAAACAGATGGAAATATCTTAGAGAAAAGATTAAAGAAAAACCCCTTATTGCTGTACCATATAAAGACAAAGTATATGCCATCTCAACTGTATCTACTATCAATGAAGTTTTTGGGAAAAATTTAATTAGTGAAATTGAGCGTGTTCATATTTCTATTGATGAAATAGAGAAGAATAGCCATTTTAAAGAATTATTTCTCAAAGCTACACTTTATGGAATCTCTCAAATTAGAGGGTTAGGTGTTGATTACAAGCGTTCTATGCTATATAAAAAAGATATTTATGCAAATAAGAATAATGTAACAATACATGAAGCTATTGAATGTGGATTATCATTTGTCCCACAAAAGAAATATGTCTTGTTTTCAATCACTCCAACAGTCTATTTTATTTCTAATGACCAAATAAAAAAGGAGATCAAACAACAATACTCTCATGAGTATTTGGATAAAATGAGAAATCAGCAATATGAGAAGAAATTACAAGAATGGTGTAATATAATGTTTAATGGTAAAAGATTATGTTTTGAGATACCTGTTAATTCACGAAGTGGTTTTATCTTTAAAATATCCAATAATCGTGGTTATGCTGAAATACACCATTGCGGACAAGGTAACATAACGATATATTCTCCGAAGGGATATAATATAAATCAAACATTATATCATGGCATACACATTAACGAGCCCAAGCTTGAATTTATAAATCCATACGTTAATAAACCAGCATATGATGACAATCCGATGAGAGGATTATCAAAATACAGACCTTTCGATGCGAATTATTTTGATGTATTCCCTAAAGATGTATGCATTGGCAGTATCTGTCCTACTTCTTATTCTTTAAAATTTAGTGAATTTCTAAAAAGACTAAATTCTACAGTATCTGCAGATAAATTATCCGACTATGTACATCATTATACCGGTTTTAGTAATATTTATAACTGTAGACTTGATATTCCTGAAATACATTCTGAAAAATGGGTATCAATAAATGATAATCCTAAAAGTGCCATTAATTTAGCAAAAACTATTTGTACAGAAGGGCAAAAACTTTCAGAACAGTTCCCAGGAATTGTGCTATTAATATTTGTACCTAATTCATGGAGTAACTATAGACAATTCAATTATCATGGAGAAACATTTGATTTGCATAACTATATTAAAGCGTTTGCCGCCCAACATAGATTCACGACCCAATTTATAGAAGAAAAGACTTTATATGACAAGATGGTATGTGAAATTTCATGGTGGCTCTCTTTAGCTTTATTTGTGAAAGCTTTAAGAACTCCCTGGACTCTTGCAGACTTAGATCAAAATACAGCATATGCAGGAATTGGATATAGCATAAAAAAGCAATATTCAGGTAAAGCTGAAGTTATTTTAGGTTGTAGCCATATATACAATGCACAAGGACAGGGATTAAGATATAAACTGTCAAAAGTTGAACATCCGCAATTTGACAAAAAGAAAAATCCTTATTTAAATTTTGAAGAAGCTTATAAATTTGGGATGGATATACTGGCTCTTTTTCAAGACGCTATGGAAAAGTTACCTCAAAGAGTTGTAGTTCATAAACGAACCCCTTTTAAGAATGATGAGATTGAAGGTATAACAAACGCATTAAAGCAAGCAGGAATATCAGAAATTGATTTGATCACAATCACTCAAGAATATGATTTAAAGTTTATTGCAGAGAAGATTATGTATGGTCAATTTCTTGAAGATGGATATCCTGTTGATAGAGGAACTTGCATTAAACTATCATCGAGAAATGCTTTGTTATGGACACATGGAGTAGTTCCCTCAATACAGTCAAATCGTAGATACTACCAAGGAGGACGTTGTATTCCTGCTCCTTTAAAAATTACCAAATACTATGGACATGGAGATTTGGAAACTATTGCTAAAGAAATTCTAGGATTTACAAAAATGAATTGGAACTCGTTTAATCTATATACAAAGTTACCTGCTACAATTGACACTTCTAATACATTGGCGCAGGTGGGAAACTTGTTAAGACAATATAATGGTGTAACATACGATTACCGTTTCTTTATCTAAAAAGTAGCTCGCCATAAACAATCTTCATTTATGTCGGGCTACTCGATTATAACTTTTGTTGTATATATCTATGCATTTTATTTGAAACTGAATTAAAACATCAAATATAGTGAAACTAATAATACCCTCAAAAAAATAGTTTTAAACGCAATTTCATCAATAAAAGGCACTATAAAACAAACTTACAGCTGAATCCTGTTTCCATTTACACAAAATTTTGGACAGTTTAATTTGCATCCTCTTTTTCTTCAATATCAAATCATAATTCAGATGTTATTTTATTATTATCCCCCAACTGAATATCAACTGAATTTTCATCTATTCTAACCTCATAACGCTTTACTGCCTTTGTATAAACATTAGTAAGCTGATGTGAGGTAACAAATGCATTATTCTCAATGAAGAACGTAAGCATCCGATAAAGTACACATTGTATTTTCATAAAATAGAAAACTCGAT
>ERZ791744.777-NODE-777-length-26822-cov-2.895580_pt1 | contig 26822 bp, 19 predicted proteins | sample MGYA00510039_ERZ791744 | MGnify/ENA primary metagenome ERZ791744 (study PRJEB30046, sample SAMN00791969) | human gut metagenome | study: EMG produced TPA metagenomics assembly of the A metagenome-wide association study of gut microbiota in type 2... | reverse complement strand
TCACAAGAATGCTTCTGGCTATCGAGACTCCGAGATCCGCATCACCCACAGCTTCGACGTGGTGGGCAAAAAAATTGGCCCGTACGCACCGGTCAGGGCTCGATACCGTACCCGGCAGCATATGTTCGCCTTCTATCCTGTTCCAGTAATCGATGATAGCCGTCATGGAAGGCCACTGAGGATCATTTGTCATGGCAAGATAATCACCCATATCATAAATATTTATTTTGCCATGATCAAACTCAAAAATAATGCTCTTGCCGTTAGAGTCCGTCACTCCCCAATGCAACGTCGATACGGTACCTTCGTCGAAGGCTGCGCCCTGAATGTCGAACTGTGCGCTCTGAAGGAGTGTCTTCACTTCATCGAGATCGGCGCACTGATCAAGAATCCATGCCGGAAAAACAGCAAGCGACATAGTATACGGCTTGTCAGATTTAGAGTCATTATAAACCGTTCCCTTACAAAACAGGCCATTGACCACCAGACCTTTTTCATTCATTCCTTCAGTAATGCCGCCGTCATAGCCAACAGCATAGACAGATCCGTATTTCGAGATCCATCTCAGAGGATTGTCAAGATTCGTACTCGTTTTCTCCATACCGCGCGGATAGACATAGAGATTGGTAGGAATAGGAGTTTTCCAGTCAAGAGACCGAGCGATGACAAACAGATTGTCTGTTCCTTTATAAAGCACGCGCGTGCATGCATCCGAAGCAAAAGGTGTGGTGACAGAAGAGGCAAGTATGGCCAATGCCGCAACAGAGTGTAATGATTTCATAAATACGATACGTTTATAGTTACTAACTATAAACGTATCGCAGTCTGCTTCGGTTTATACGAAACCGGAATTTGTTTAAAGATCAATGCGCTATCAGTACCGGTGCACCCGGCAGTCCTACAAAAGGATATGCCGGGAAACGCGCGACAAACTCTTTTGAGATCATCCTGGCGGAGTCAAGCGTACCGGCTGTCGCCACCACGGGATAATACCGTGATCCCGAAGCCTTGGCCACAACCGCGTCCATATATCCCTCGGCCCGCATATCCTCCACAGCAGCCTTGGCATTGGTATCCATCTTGAATACACCCACGCAGACACTCCATTTGCCGGGCAATCTCGTGCCGTCGAGCAGGCGGAGTCTCTCTTTAAGCACATAGACAGAATCTCCTTCCACCACCCGCAACTGAGGTCCGTCATCGCTCAAAAGGCCTGTTGCGGGACGCATCTGTTCCTTGGCGGCCTCCTGACGCCGTGCGAGCGCGGCATCATAGGCCGCCTTGTAATTCTTTTCCGTAGGCTTGCATCCTACAAACATAAGCGCGACCATGGCCGCGCTTATTACTATATATATTTTTCTATTCATTTCCGATTGATCAGTCTGTCTGAATGATGAGATGTGAAGCAAGAGACCAGAACCTGTCGGGGTTTACGATCTCGATGCTCTTCGGACCGTCCTTCTCGCCTACTATTCTATAGGAACCTTCAGGCATATTGCTCCAGATCTTTACTTTCTTTGCATTGGTAGGAATGCTCTTCAGAGTTCTCTTGTCGGCAGTAACGAAGTAGGATGCGTCAAAATTGCCTTTAAGGACCTTTGTAGTACCCAGGAATTTCTTGGAGAGCAGACCTTTGTCCTTCAGCTCCTTGTTGGATCCTATGGCGTAATAAACCTTGTTGGCCTCGTTTTCGGCGGCGACAGTGGCGGCCTGCGCCTCTTCCTTGGCCTGAGTCTCTACTTTCACCTGTTCCTGAGTCTCGGCCACCTGTGTATTGAGATTGCCGATTTCCTCTCTGGCTTTGCTCAGATCACTCTCAAGCTGGGCGATCTTTGCGTCCTGCTGTTCGATGTGCTGGCGCAACTGGGCGATGGTCTTGGCCTGGACACTGTTTTCATTTCCTGAAGCCTTTACCTTGGCCTCCATGGAAGCGAGAAGCTGCTTGTTGGCGGCGAGACGGGCCTTGATCGTCGAAAGATTACGGCGGATCTCGGCACGGCGGTCCGCCGCATCCCCGCTGCCCATATTATAAAGCAGACCTTCCTGGGTATTGATCGAATCGAGACCCGTATAGATGTCGCCCATGAGAAGGATAAGGGAATCGTTGAAGTTTGTCGCCTCTTCATATTCCGCTGTAAGATCTGCGATTTTTACAGAGTCCTCATCAATTTTTTTCTGATCTTTGCCGGCGCATGAAGAAAGCAGGAGTGCGCCGAGCATTGAGAACAATAAACTTTTTTTCATAGCAAACTGTATTAATTGGTTATATAAATTAGTCAGATATAGACACTTGGAGATATTATAAAGAGGATTATGCCGTCTTTTCCCCCGGTGCTACGATAATAACAATCTCTCCTTTGGCTTGGTTCGCTTCGTAATAAGATGAAAGTGCGGACAGAGATTCCCGTTTTATCTCTTCATGGAGTTTCGAGATCTCGCGGCATACGGCCGCCTGCCTGTCCGGACCGAAAATTTCGGCAAGCTGACGCAACGTACGGGCAAGTCTAAGCGGAGACTCATAGATAATTACCGTCCGAGGATCGGCTGCAAGCTGCCCCAGTCTTGTGGCGCGCCCTTTCTTAAGAGGGAGAAAGCCCTCAAACACAAATCTGTCGCATGGCAGTCCGGAGGCCACCAAAGCAGGCACAAAAGCGGTCGGCCCGGGCAGACATTCAACTTCTATACCCGCATCCCGACATGCCCGTGCGAGCATGAATCCGGGATCGGAGATACCCGGAGTTCCCGCATCAGACACAAGAGCCACATTTTTGCCGCCAAGAATCTCCTCCACAATTCCATCTACGGCACGATGCTCATTATTGCGGTGATGGCTTCGCATCGGAGTGTGGATATCATAATGCTTCATAAGAACCGCACTCGTACGCGTATCCTCGGCCAGAATGAGATCAGCCTCCTTGAGAGTGCGTATCGCCCGGAAGGTCATATCCTCGAGATTTCCCACCGGGGTGGGTACTATATGGAGTCGTCCGCTCATCACCCGAAATATTCCTTGATTATATTCATGAAATCAATGACATCCGGATCTTCCGGATCGAGAGCCATGTCTCCGATAAAAAAAGCCTCGGCCTCGTCATAACTGTCGAGAGTGGCGAGATGGTCCATGGCTGTATTGAAATCTTCCTGACTTCCAGCAAAAATGGCACGCCGGAACCGGAAACGGTCATTAAGACAGAAAGCCGGCTTGTTGCCCTTTACCGCAGCAGCGACGACAGGCTCCGGAGCCGGGGCCGAGACTGACGTCTCCTCAACTTCCTTTCGGACGAATGAGACGAATCCGGATGGTTCCGGTTCCGATACATCTTCAGTCTCTTTCTCTTCCTTGACTTCAAAGTGGGCATCAAGCGCGGCTATACGGGTACGGGCCTCATCGATACGGGCGAGAATCAACGGTTTCAGATCACCAAGTCTGTCTCCGCGCAACTGCAACAGTTCCAAAAGGCCCTCGGCCTCATATATCCTGTCTTTGATCTCGTTAATTTTTTTATTCATATTATTCTATATTATCTTCTGCGAAAACATGCAGAAGCAGTTTCTCGAGTTCCGACCTTGCGACGGAACGGTTGGTCATATCATTCATCATGACGACCACGATGTGGGTCGGAGCGTAATCCTCATCGAGCTTGTAACCGGCATAACACTGTATTCCGTTCATGGATCCCGTCTTCATGGCGATCATCCCTTCGAGTGGAGTCCCGGCGAGAAAACGTTTCAAAGTACCTTCCTGGCCTGCCAACGGGAAAAAGGAGGCATAATAAGGATTCTTATACATATGTGTCAGCACATCGGCCATGAATCTGGCCGTCACTCTGTTGCTGCGGGACAATCCGGAACCGTCATGTATCTCGACTCCCTTCATACGGGCTTTGTGTCGCTTCCAATATTTTTCCGTTTCTTCCGTACCTCTGACTACAGAGCCTTCGTCACCGTATGTCTCCCCTATCTTGCGCATCAGCGCCTCCGCAAACTGGTTGTCGGAACGCATCATGCATGACCGCATTATCTCGTCGATTGTGGCGGAATGGTGCTCGCCGAGTCTATGACGCCTGGTCTGATTCTCGATTTTCGCCTGCGACACGGCAATTCCGCGGTTTGTCATGGCCGATCTGAGACGCGAACGGAACACGGCGGCCGGATCGGATACGGAGCGCTTGCCCGAAGCATTGTCTTCAAAATTGAATCCATGCGTGCCGGTGCCGTAGGAATGCGACAGATCGCCGGAGGCCCAGAGAGGATTGACAGCCGGGCCCGGAAACGCGCTCTCGTCCACAATAATGTCCCCTCTGACTTCCCTTATATCACGTGACTGCAACGCATCGATGATTTCCGCGACAAGATCGCCCGATGCCGGCTCATTGCGGGAATTTATGCTTGGATCGCCCGTTGCCTCGACAATAATATTTCCTTCGAGAACCCCGCCTTTGATATTTCCCGTATAATATACCGGTGTGTCATAACGATATTTGCTTCCGGTCTTTTCAAGAAGAGTGGCCGTGGTGACACATTTCATTATGGATGCGGGAATCAGAGGAGTATCGGCATTGTGCGACAGTATTTCATCCCCATCCTTGAGATCAATCACCAGCAGGGCCGTCTTTGCGGCGCTTAGTGCCCGACTGCACGTAAAATCATCAAGAACGTCCGCGACAACAGGTATGGCAGCCGAAAGCACCATCACGGAAAACAGTATGTATCTTTTTAAGATATTCATTCCACAAAATTAACTATTCCCCTCCGTTATCCAAAATTATTAACTAATTTTGTATTTTAGCCAAGAAGCGGCTTAAATAGAAACAATGGTCGTTACAAATTGTTAAACAAATAAAACAATAAGATGGAACGTCAACCATATACCTTCGACCGGGTGGTGCGCATCGTATTCTCGATATGCGGCATTCTCGTCGTAATATATCTTCTCGACGTGCTCAAAGGCGTGCTGCTCCCATTTCTTGTAGCATGTCTGATAGCATACATGCTTGAACCTATAGTGAAGTGGAACATGCGGTGGATGCACCTAAGATCCAGATTTATTCCTGTGGTGACCACTCTGCTTGAGACATGTCTCGCCGTCGGGATATTCTGCACATTGTTTTTCCCATATATAGTCAACGAATGCTCGGAAATGACAGAAATGGTCAGGGCATATGCCACCGAACAGATCAAGATACCCTACATATCGGAAAACATACACCGTTTCATACGTGATAACATCGATTTCAACCAGATCTCCAGGCTGCTTTCCAAAGAGGAATGGCGAGAGATAATCAAGAAGGCGCTTACGTCGTCATGGACATTTCTTACCTCGGGCGTGGCGCTTGTAGCCAGTATAGTAAGCTGGCTCGTGGTGATAATATATGTATTGTTCATAATGCTCGATTATGAACGGCTCATGCTCAGTTTCCGCCAGCTCGTGCCGCATTCGCAGCGGACCCGTGTCTACCGGATAGTCTCCGACATAAAGCACACGATGAACCGTTATTTCCGCGGACAGTCGCTGATCGCCTTTCTTGTCGGCATTCTTTTCTCGATCGGATTTCTGATCATAGGACTGCCTATGGGAGTGGTGCTCGGATTGTTTATAGGGCTTCTCAATCTCGTGCCCTATCTGCAGCTGATCTCTCTTCCGATCTGCGCGCTGCTCTGTCTCGTCTGGACAGCAGGCACCGGCGGCAATTTCTGGGTGATATTCTGGGAATCGATGGCAGTATATGTGGTGGTGCAGTGCATTCAGGATCTTATCCTGACTCCACGTATCATGGGTAAGGCCATGGGACTCAATCCGGCCATCATTTTGCTTGCTCTCTCCGTGTGATTCATGGGGCTTATCATAGCGCTGCCTCTCACCACTCTCCTGCTGTCATATTACAATCTGTTCGTCATCGAACGCAACCATCTGCAATGACATTTATAAATGCCGCTTGACATTCCGCTTATGACAACACTCCCCATAACCGCCGCATTCGCGGCATTGCCCGAAGAACATACCACGGTCTCCGACATAAAACAGATACAGGAGACCATCGATCCGGGAGCGGCCTCTTCCGAAAACAAGGAAGAGGAGCATACCAACGGTCTTATCGCCGACCTCGCTTGGATACTCCTGCTCGGAGCGATCGTTACGCTGCTGTTCAAGAAACTCAAGCAGCCTGTAGTGCTTGGCTATATCCTCGCCGGCTTTCTCGCAAGTCCCAAATTCGTATATCTGCCTTCGATCGCCAATCCGGAAAACATAACTTTCTGGGCGGACCTCGGCATCGTGGTGCTCATGTTTTCGATCGGACTGGAATTCTCTTTCCGCAAACTGCTGAATTCAGGAAGTTCGGCGGTCGTGACGGCATTGATCGTGATCACAGGCATGACATTCGCAGGTTTCGGTGTCGGGTATATCCTGGGTCTCAACATGATCAACCGCATCTTCCTCGGCGGCATGATCTCCATGTCATCAACCACTATAATCATGAAGGCGCTTTCGGATCTGGGCCTGCGACAACGCAAATTCGCATCGCTCGTACTCGCCGTGCTGATCATCGAGGATTTGTTTGCGGTGCTCATGCTCGTGCTTCTGTCTTCGCTTGCCATGGGAAATGTGGAAGGTTCGGAATTGCTGTTCAGTATCGGCAAACTGCTGTTCTTCCTGATCATCTGGTTTGTAGTTGGCGTATATGTGCTGCCTACGTTTCTGACGCGCACGCGCCGCTTTCTCAACGATGAGACAATGCTTGTCGTGGCAATGGGGCTATGTTTCTCCATGGCCGTATTCAGCGTGGCCTGCGGCTTCTCGCTTGAGCTGGGAGCGTTTGTCATGGGGTCCATACTCGCCGGGACAGTGATGGCCGAGAGAATGGAAAAGGTCATAACTCCGGTCAAGAATCTGTTTGGCGCCGTTTTCTTCATTTCCGTGGGAATGATGGTCGAGCCCGGAGTACTCGTGCAATACTGGTGGGAAATCCTGCTGCTCGCGGCAGTCGTGATAACAGGCATGATAATATTCGGCACACTCGGCATGCTTGTCACTGGACAGAATCTGCGGGTGGCGATCCAGAGCGGCTTCACCCTGACCCAGATCGGAGAATTCTCTTTCATCATCGCATCGCTGGGTATGAGTCTCGGGGTGCTTGAACCTCGCGTATACCCTATCATCGTGGCCGTATCTGTGCTGACAATATTCACCACACCATATTTCATAAAAATGAGCGACGGAGCGGCAAATCTTGTGGAAAGACATCTCCCGAAGGGATTGAGATTCCTTATCGACAGATATTCCGGCCAGAGTTTCGACTCCAACGAGACAAAGAGCCTCTGGCGCGCCGTGCTCAGCCGCTATTTGTGGCGGATAGTGCTTTATTCGGTCGTTCTCCTTGCCGAAGTGCTGGTATCGGAAGCCGTATTGTTCCCTCTGGCTGAGAAATATTTCGGCAGTTTCGGCCATCTTGTGGCAACTGTCGTGACCCTCGTGGCCATGCTTCCCTTTATCATAGCACTGACCTTCAGCAGCACGGAGCCAAACGAGAAAATACGTCTGCACCAGACAGCGGCGTTCTACGATGTGCCGTTGCTTGCAATGCGTATAATACGCTATCTCGTGGCCTTGTTCTTTATAGTATATTTCACCACGGTAGCTTATTCATCGCTTACCGGATGGCTCGTCGGAGCGGGATGTTTCATTCTGGTGCTTGTATTCGCAGGCACAAAACTTATGCGACGTTACCGCACGATAGAAAACAAATTTATCAATAATCTTAACATACGCGAGAACACTCGGCTGGGAATCAACAACAATCTTGTCGATGACATGCACCAGGCATTTATCGAGATTGACCAGGACACTCCTTTTGTAGGAGACAGACTCAAGGATTCCGGACTGAGACGTGACTATGGAGTAAGTGTGTCGAGCATACAGCGCGGAGAGAATTATATGCCTCTTCCGTCAAAAGACGCACGCGTATTTCCGGGTGACGTGCTCGGAGTCATCGGATCGGACGAACAGCTCCGGCGTCTTAATCAGGATATCGAACTGGCGCATCAGGCTTCGCTGCAGGCAGGAATGCCGCATCAGGAACATGTCGTGCTGTCGAGCATAAAACTAAAGGAAACTTCTCCTGTAGTGAATCGCTCGCTTCGCGACACGGACATTCGTCACGACTTCTATTCGATGATCGTCAAGATGCAGCGCGGAGAGGAGTTCTTCCAGCCGGGACCGGATCTTATTCTTCAACCCGGCGATGTGATCTGGGTGGTGGGAGACCCCAATTTCTTTCCGCAACTTAAAGGTAAATAATGACACCAACTATAATTATGATAATATGAAGAACATTTTCTGCATTGCCGCACTGCTCATGCTTCTTGCATCATGCGGCAACAACAAAAAGTCTGAGACTGCCGCTGCATCTGATTCCGCACAGACAGAATCGATGGAGTCTCCAGTAGCGGGACCGACTGATTTTTATCTTACCCGGGATTCAATCGGCCCCGTCCGTGTCGGAGAAAAAATAACCGATCTCCCTGCAGCGGTGGCAAATCTGTACGATGCAGTCCTCACCACTGAGACTCCTGACGCAATGGCTTATACCTACCTTTTGGCTGATGTGCCGCAATTCACCATCTATGATTTTATGGAAGGGAAAGTGGACGTGATCGCTCTGGAAGGCAACGCCCGCTCGGTCATGACTCCCGAGGGAGAGATCAGGACAGGCGATGAATTCAGTAAAGTACTTGCCCTTAACGGAGTGGAATCGGAATTCCAAGGTTTCGATGACATGGGTATATGGTACTGGAAATGGAACGGTCTCTATTTCGGCGTGGACGAGACAAATATCCCGGAGAGTCTCGGGACCGCGCTCAGCGACGGCAAACGTCCTCCGCGTGCCGCGGATTTCACGCCCGACGTCAAAATCGGATATATAGCGACAGGTCTGCCGTTCTGATCCTTCTCTGATTCTTTAAAATTAAAAAGTCATGGCCGTGCCACCGGGTGCGGTCATGACTTTTTATGTATCTTTCGTACAGACAGCAATGTCCGGAATCGGACACCTGACCGTTTACGGACGGCGTCATACACAATTATAATATTATCAATCAGTATATTAACACAATTGGCACAATAAATGAAGATTATCTATCACAACATTTTAACCGATCTACATGGACAGAGACATACCCTTGAAAGAGAAACGAAGACAGTCACGCCGCAAATGGTACCGTATCGCTGCCGGAGTGTCGGTCCTATTTCTGATAATCGCCATAATATATCTTGTCGGAGGTTCATCCGTCAAGGCTTCTGACCTACGGTTCGGGAAAGCCGGCCGTGGACGGATCGAAAGCAGTGTCTCCGCCTCAGGCAAAGTCGTGCCTCTATACGAGCAGGCAGTCGTCTCTCCGGTTTCGACCAAGATACTTGAAGTGTATTGTGAGGAAGGAGACTTCCTCGAAGCCGGACAATCCATGCTCAGACTTGATCTCGCGTCTGCCGAGACCGAACTGCGGCGTGCAGGCGATGAAGTCAGCATGAAACAGAACGAGATCGAACAGACAATGCTCGGCAACGCCACGAAACTGACAGACCTCGAGATGCGCATCCGGGCCAAGGAAATGTCGGTCAGCCATCTTATGGCGGAAGTTGCCAATGAACGCAGACTTGACAGTATCGGAAGCGGTACAGGCGACCGCATCAGAGAAGCCGAACTTGCCTACGAGACAGCACGCCTTGAACTCGAGCAGATGCGTACGCAGCTTGTCAACGAACGCAAATCCGCAGATGCCGCCTACCGCAGCAAGCGGCTCGAAAGAAACATAAGCCGACGCAACCTCACGGAAATGCAACACACGCTCGATGACGCAAGGATATGCGCTCCGCATCAGGGAACCGTGACCTATATAAACCGGAATCTCGGCACAAGCATTGCCGCAGGCGAGAAACTCGCCACTGTCGCCGATCTCTCGCACTTCAAGATCCTCGGAGAAATGCCGGAAACAAACGCCACGAAACTGACGGCAGGGTCGGAAGTCAACATACGTGTGAACCGACTTACACTTAAAGGTCATATAAGCGGTATCTCGCCGCAAAGCCAGAACGGAATGGTAGAATTCTCGGTGCTTCTCGAGAATGACGCCACACAGGGACTGCGTCCCGGCCTGAGAACCGATCTAAATGTGGTCTTCGACATACTCGACGATGTGATCCGCATACCTAACGGACCTTATTTTCAAGGAGCCGGGAGCTACGTGATGTTTGTAAAAACCGCCGACAACAGGCTTGAAAGGCGCAATGTCACACTTGGAGACAGCAATTTCGACTATGTTGAGGTGAAAAGCGGCATCTCGGAGGGGGAAGAGGTCGTCATAAGCGACATGAGCATCTACAAAGAGAAAAGACAATTGAAAATAAAATAGATATAACAACTACTGAAACCACCACAGTCATGGCAATAATCAGACTCGAAAATGTAGACAAGGTCTACAGAACGGACGAGATAGAGACTCTCGCTCTTGAAAATGTGAACATTGAAATAGACAAGGGGGAATTTGTAAGCGTCATGGGCCCGTCGGGATGTGGCAAATCGACTCTGCTCAACATAATAGGATTGCTTGATTCCCCGAGCAAAGGCGAAGTGACTATCATGAATGAACAGACTGCCGCGATGAATGATGCGCGCCTATCCGCTTTCCGCAACCGCAACATAGGTTTCGTATTCCAGAGCTTTCACCTGATTCCTTCGCTCAACGTGATCGACAACGTGACCCTTCCTCTTGCATACCGACACGGTGTAGGGACAGAGGAACGTGAACGCCGCGCACGCGAAGCACTTGAACGCCTCGGGCTCAGCCACAGACTTAAACATTTCCCGGGACAGCTCTCGGGAGGACAGTGCCAGCGCGTGGCGATAGCCCGCGCGATCATAGGAGACCCCGAAATCGTGCTCGCCGACGAACCCACCGGAAATCTCGATTCCAGAATGGGGCAGGATGTTATGGATATTCTGCACCGTCTCAACCGAGAGGACGGACGTACCATCGTAATGGTGACACACAACGAAAATCAGGCACGGACGACTGACCGCATAATACGGTTCTTTGACGGCCGCCAGGTAAAATAACACTCAATACGGACACTTATGCGATATTTCAATCAGATACTTTTCGAAATGCGTCATCAGAAGATGATGATGTGGGTCTCGATCGGAGGGACTGCCCTGTCGATCTTTCTTGTGATGGCATTTTATATGAGCAATCACGTCACGACTGCCCCTGTCGCACCCGAACTTGACCGTGCGCGTATCGTCAGCGGTCAGAACATCGAGATGGAATCTCTGGATGGTGAAGGGAGATCCATGTCATCCGCACTCGATTATGAGACTGCCAAAAGGCTCTATTACGGTCTCGAAGGCGTGGAAAAAGAGGTTTTCATGAGCAATTGGCCGGAAGATCTTATGGTCGGAGAAAATATCATGGATGCCGAACCTATGGCAGGAAAATATACCGATGAAAATTACTGGAAATTATATCAGTTTTCATTTATCGACGGCAAGCCCTATGACAGAGCCGCATGTGAATCAGGCGACAAAACAGCAGTCATATCCAGATCTGTGGCAAGACGCCTGTTCGGGACCGATCACGCCGCAGGACGCGACATCCGTATAGACGGTTCGACATATAAAGTCATCGGAGTCACCGAAGACGTACATCCCCTTCTCGAATCAGCATATGCCGACATATGGCTTCCATTAGGTCCGGATCAAAGAGAACCCGATCCGTTATATCCTCTCATGGGCAACATTCAGGTCAAAATGCTTCTTGAAGAAGGGATGGATCCTGAAGCATTGCGCAAGCAGGTAAGACAACGATATGCCTCTCTCAATGCCTCAATAAAGGAAGATAACATGAAAGTCATCTATCATGAACAGCCATATACCGACAAAGTGGTCGCGACCCATGAGTACGGCAGCAACACGACCCCGGATCCCAACCCGGGTTTTAAGGAGAATCTAATAATATACGGTCTGTTGCTGATTCTCCCGGCCATCAATCTCAGCAGCATGACCCGCGGACGTCTGCGTAGCCGTGAATCTGAAATCGGCGTGCGACGAGCATTCGGAGCCTCGCGCAGTGCGATTGTACGTCAGCTGCTTGGCGAGAACTTTATAATAACATTGGCAGGAGGCGTGATAGGACTTGTCTGCAGCTTTATTTTCATGATGTTTATGTCAAGACTTTTTCTTGATTTTTCAATTGAATTTGACTCTGTAATGATCGACAAGGACGGTCCGTCACTGAGATTCGACATGCTCTTCTCATGGAACGGATTTCTGCTGGCACTCGGATTCTGTTTTGTGCTCAACCTCCTGAGCGCGTTCGCGCCCGCCTGGAAGGCTTCCCGTGTGACTCCGGCAGCTGCAATAGCACGCAATCGCAACAATTGACTTAGAAGCTTCTTAATTTTCAATAATCATGAAAAGAAATTTATTCAGACAGATGTGCAATGAATGGCGTGAAAACATCTGGCTTATCATAGGACTCGCAATTGTCAGTATCGCCATATGGCTCCTCGGACTGAGTATGGACAGCGCGATCGCATCTCTGTTGGAACCACGGGGATTCGACCCTGAAAACGTAGTGATCGCACAATTCGCGGCTGTTCCCGATCAAAGTCCCGACTATATCGACTATGGCGAGAAGCCTTCGGAATTATATCTTCGCGACCGGAAAGCGATTCTGGCAGAGATACGCAAGAGTCCATATGTCGAGGCAGTTGGAATCGGCAAAAACGCATTGCCCTATTTTTTCAGTTATTTTGGTACGGCCCTCGTCAGGACTGATGTAAGGAATGACTCCCTTACTTTCCCGGGCAATCTGCGAGTCATGTCGCCGGATATGGCAAAAGTCCTCCGACTCCAGGACCTTGACGGGAAGAGTCCGGATCAACTTTCCGAAATTCTGTCACGCGGGGATTTGCTTGTATCGGAAGGGACATATACACAAGGTATGCTCGGTATTGAGGACATTAAAGGACATCTCCTGTCTGTCTATAGCGACACAATAAACAGATACAGGTTAGGAGGAGCAGTCAATACAGTCAAACGCGGTGATTTTGAACCGAATTTCAGAGGAATGATAATCATTCCCTTCGATGAGAATTCTCCCGTTCAGGTAAATGACATCGCAATACGCGTGAAAGAGGGATGCATGTCCAGATTTCTGGAAGAAATACAAGACAACAAATCCATGCGACGCTATGGAAACACGCTTGTAACAAAGATCCAGCCACTTGTTTCGGCGGGAAAGACGGTCAACAAATCTAATGTTTTAAAGATAAGATTCACAATCATAGTAATGTCGGTGTTCCTTCTTATCATATTCCTCGGACTGTTGGGAACATTCTGGTTCCGCGTGCAACAGCGCGTCAAGGAGATAGCTATCCGCAAAGTCTGTGGCGCCACATCGGGCGATATCATGCGGCGTATATTGGGCGAAGGCATGATACTTCTGCTTCTGGCCACTGCTCTTGGAGCCGCCATAGGATGGCCGCTGATCATCGAGGTACTTAACAAAGATGAAATTGTAAATAAGGGATCTATACTCATATTTGAGACACTGACTCTCGCCGTCATGTCCGCCGGAATCTGCCTCAGCATATGGCTTCCGGCACGCAAGGCTATGGCCATCGAACCGGCAATCGCCATAAAGGAAGAATAAATCCACCTGACAGGAAAGCCAAACATACAGAACAGTCCAATTGTGAACAAAAAAATAATTTTTCTCATACTTTCGACAGCAGGATGTGTGGCGACTGTCTTCGGACAGGAGCCACAGCCTCTGTCAATATCGCTCGAAACGGCGATAGACCGCGCACGCACAAACAGTGTGGAGGCCGAAATGGCCGTCAATGAACTTCGCACGGCCTACTGGGGCTATCGTACCTATCGCGCCGAACTTCTCCCAGAACTGTCGTTTGCTGCAACTGTACCGGCATATTACCGTCAATTCAGCGCATACATGAATTCGGACGGAAGCTACAGTTTCGTGCCTAACAATTATCTGCAAGTCAACGGCCAGCTCTCCGTGACTCAGAATGTATGGCTGACAGGAGGTCAGATTTCACTACGTTCGAATCTTGATTTCTACAGGCAGTTCGGAGATCCGACATTCAACCGGTTCATGTCGATCCCGGTCTCCGTGACATTCACCCAGCCTATATTCGGATGCAACAACATAAAATGGGACCGCAAGATCGAACCCGTGCGCTATGAAGAGGCAAAAGCCGCATATATAAGCGCTACGGAAGAGGTGGCAGCGAAAGCGATACAATATTATTTCTCACTCCTTATGGCCCGTGAGAACCGCGACATAGCGCTGCAGAACACCCGCAATTCCGAACGTCTTTATGAAGTCGCAAGAGAGAAGCGCGTCATGGGCAAGATCAGCGAGAATGATCTGCTGCAGATGGAACTCAATCTGCTGAACGCGCGTACCGAACTGACACAAAGCGAAAGTGACTTGAAAAGCAATATGTTCCAACTGCGGACATTCCTCGACTTGGGAGATGACGCCGAACTCGAACCCGTCATTCCTCTCGACATCCCCGAAGTGGAGATCGTATATGGCGACGCGCTCGAAAAAGCATTGGCCAACAACAGTTTCGCAAAGACTATGCTCCGGATGCAACTGGAAGCCGATTATGAAGTCGCCAAGGCAAAAGGGGCACAACGCGAAATCAGCCTATTTCTTCAATTGGGTTATACAGGCACAGGCAATGACCTGGCAAACTCCTACGGCAGACTGAAAGGAAACCAGATAGCCCAACTTGGCGTGGATATACCGCTTGTCGACTGGGGTCGCCGCAAAGGGAAAGTAAAAGTAGCCGAGAGCAACCGTCGTCTTGTTGAAAGCCGCATAAACAAAGAGCAGGCGGACTTCCGCCAGAATCTGTTTATCCTTGTGGAAAAATATGGCAACCAGCTCCGCCTGCTACAGACGGCAAGGAGAGCCGACGAGATCGCCCGAAAACGTTATGCCACCAACATGGAGACTTTCATAATAGGCAAGATCTCAACCCTCGATCTCAACGACTCGCAGGTAAAGAAAGATGAGGCAAGACGTGAATATGTGAACGAACTCTATCTCTTCTGGCTCTATTATTACCAGATCAGAAGCGTCACATTATGGGATTATCGGCAGAATGCTCCTCTGACTCTTCCTGAAGGAATAATTTAAACAGTTTCTCAAAGTTGCTCATCCGGAAAAAATCAAGTATATTTGAATATGGAATTTATTCTGATAGTAGACGATGACCCGGTGGTGCGCCGATCGCTCGGGATGCTGCTGAAACGCGCGGGATACACCCCGGATGAAGCAGCAACTCCCGAGGAGGCTCTTGCCAAAGTCCGCGCCTGCGATTATTCGCTTATCCTCATGGATATGAATTACAGCAGGACCACCACCGGAGAGGAAGGCCTTGAACTTCTCAGGAAAACACGCATTTTTCAACCCGACACTCCGGTGGTGCTGATCACGGCATGGGGCAGCATCGAACTCGCGGTGCAGGGTATCAGAAGCGGCGCCTTCGATTTCATAACCAAACCATGGAACAATCTCGTTCTTTTGCAACGCATCCGGACGGCCATCGATCTGAACAGAAAGGAATACGCGGAGACCGCCGACGGATTTGACCGTTGCGGCATAATAGGAAACAACCGTCGTCTCAACGAGCTGCTGGATACGGCGGCACGCATAGCCCCGACGGACGCCCCGGTGCTGATACTCGGAGAAAACGGCACGGGCAAGGAAATGATAGCCAACGCGATTCATGCCAACAGTCTGCGCCGGCAAAAGCCTTTCGTAATGGTCAATCTCGGGGGCATATCCCGTTCGCTGTTTGAAAGCGAGATGTTCGGACACACCAAGGGAGCATTCACCGGTGCTGTAAACGACAGAAAAGGACGCTTCGAACTTGCGGACAAAGGCACGATATTTCTTGACGAGATAGGTGATCTCGACCCCGGAAGTCAGGTCAAGCTGCTGCGTGTGCTCCAGCAGCATACTTTCGAACCGCTCGGAGAGTCACGGCCTCACAAGGTGGATATACGTGTGATCTGCGCGACCAATGCCGATCTCGCCTCTATGGTGCGTGAGCGTTCCTTCCGGGAGGATCTTTTCTACCGCATAAATCTTATCACGCTCAACCTTCCCTCTCTGCGCGAGAGACGCGATGACATACCGCTGTTAGTGCGGCATTTCACCGCGGGGGCAGCCGCAGCCGCAGGAATGCCTGTGCCGGAGATCCCGGCGGACACTATGGAATTTCTCACGCGTCTCCCTTATCCGGGTAATATCCGCCAGTTGAAAAACATGATGGAAAGAGCCGTGCTGATAGGAGGTGCAAGACTCGACAATACACTATTCGCATCTGACGACTGCTTAAACACAGACGCGGAAACACACCCGACAGGAAACCTGAATGATACCGAACGCAGTGTCGTGGCCGAGGCGCTGGCGCAGGCGGGAGGGAATCTGTCACAGGCAGCCAGAATCCTCGGCATAACACGCCAGAGTCTTTATAGAAGAAAAGAGAAATATGGGTTATAAATTTCTTCAGGCCTCACTCTTTATGTGTTTCGCGGCTATTATCGTGCTGGCATTATACGCGATGCCGGCATGGACGTTCTATACCGCAGGTGGCATTGGCCTTGTCGTGACTCTGTTGATTTCAAGAAGTATAATCCTGCCTTTAAGGTCTGTATCAACCGGTATCGACCTGCTGAACGGCCAGGATTTCAACAGCCGTCTGGCAAAAGTCAATGAACCGAATGCAGACAAAATAGTCCGGCTTTTCAACACCGTGATAGGACGGCTTCATGAAGAACAGCTGCACAATCTGGAACAGGAAAATCTTCTCAGTCTGATTGTAGAGGCATCCCCCATGGGAATAGCGATGCTCGATTACGACGGACTGCTGACGATGGCCAACAATTCGTTTCTCAAGATTTGCGGATTCAATGACATTGAGAGTATAAAAGGGAAACATCCCCGGGAATTACCTTCCGTCATCACACGCCACATGGCCGGAATGTCGGTAGGAGAAAGACGAATAATCCGCATAGACGGTGCGAATATGTACAGATGCTGGTATCTGTCGGTGATGCAGAAAGGCTTCCCGAGAGGATTTTATCTGATCGAGAGTCTGACAGAAGAGATCATGCTGGCCGAGAGACGCGCATATGGCAAGGTCATACGCACTATCTCACACGAAGTTAACAATACGATGACCGGCGTACGTTCGCTGTTGCAGATGCTTTCTGAAAGTTCGGTAGCGGAAGATGAACGCGAACTGATAGAAAGTTGTGACGCGCGGTGCGAAAGCATGTGCTCGTTCATAACAGACTATGCCGATGTGGTGCGTCTCCCCGATCCGGTGAAGAAACGTGAAGACCTGAACAATACCATCGAGACTATGCTGCCCTTTCTCCGCAGACTCGCCGGAGAAAAAGCCGACATAATATTCACACCACAGGAGCGGGAGCTGGTTGTGGATATGGATTCTTCACTCATCGAACAGGTGATTGTGAATATAGTCAAAAATGCTGTGGAAAGCATAGATAGACCGGATGGTCATATAGAAATAAAAACGGCGCGGGAAAACGGACCGGCCGTATTATCCATCAGCAATAACGGGCGACCCATAGATGAAACAGTGTCAGAACAGATGTTCAATCCGTTTTTCACCACAAAACGCGACGGCAAAGGAATCGGTCTGACGCTCTCTTCCGAAATTCTGAACCGACATGACGCGGTGTATTCATTACGATCGGAAGAAATCTCCGAAGGGTGGTGGACCACCTTCAGAATCCGTTTTCAGTCCTGATCTGAAACCTGCCCATACACATTGGAGAAAACTCCTAATAATTAAATCAGCAATTGCAGATTGCATTCCACCGTTTAACGCAACGCCTCGGAGATGCGCTGCTCCGACCGGACGTGCGACCTCAGTCGGAGCAGCGTCTTTCCAAGACGGTGATCCCGGTTGGCCGGACATGAAAAATCGGAAACAATAGTTTCTCGATCTAACTCTTTCTGATGTCAAGTATTTCAATCTGCAGGGTGTGGAGGTAGAGAATCCTGCCGACGGTATCTACATCCGCATTGCAAACGGCAAAGCAGAAAAAGTCATCAAGTAATCGCAGACTGATCTGTTTCTATAGAAAACCGAAGGAGAGACGGAGATTAAAACCCTCACGTCTCTCCTGTTTGTTTACAATGCATAATTGATTTTGAAATTTAGAATTTTATTCGTAATTTTGGAATATAATTCTTTAGGACTCAATGCAATTACTCACCGGAACAGTTTTGAGAACCGAAGCCGGATATTAATGGGAAGTATGCTGAATTTAGAGTATAAGGTTGTTTTGAATTATATTTATGGGTAAAAAGTCTTTTTCGTGCGGAGATGAAGTGTCTTCGCCGCAGGGATGGCTCGCGCTGTCTCCTATTGTTCTGTTTCTCGTCCTTTACGTGGCGGTGTCGATAATCCTCGACGATTTCTACAAAATGCCGATCGCCGTGGCTCTGCTAATCGCTTCGGCGTGGGCAATCATCATATCGCGCGGAAAACCTCTGCTTAAACGCATAGAGATATTTTCCCGTGCAGCCGGACATTCGAATATTCTATATATGATCTGGGTCTTTATCCTTGCCGGAGCTTTTGCCGCCATGGCCAAGGATATCGGCGCAGTGGAAGCAACCGTATCACTGGCACTTCACGCGTTTCCTCCTGGATTCGTAGTGCCGATGCTCTTTTTCGCGGCATGTTTTATCTCACTCTCCATCGGGACATCGGTCGGCACAGTAGTAGCGCTCGCGCCTCTCGCCACGGAAATAGCCACAGCTTCCGACGCATCAGTCGCCTTTTATGTGGCAGTCGTACTCGGAGGGGCATTTTTCGGAGACAATCTGTCGTTCATATCCGACACGACAATTGCCGCCACGCGGTCGCAGGAGTGCAATATGGCCGATAAATTCAAGGCAAACATATGGATAGCGCTACCGGCCGCCCTGGTCACACTCGGAATATATATCATGACCGGCCTCGATACTCATGCCGTGGAATTGCCTGCCTCAAAAAACTGGACTCTCATAATACCATATCTTGTGGTGCTCGGCACGGCGATAGCGGGAATCAATGTGACAGCCGTATTGTCTCTCGGCATCATTTCGGCAGTCATCTTAGGTCTGACAACAGGATTATCACTTACTGACCTCGCCTCTTCTGCAGGAGCCGGCATCGACGGCATGGGCAACCTCATAATAATTACATTGCTTGCAGCCGGAATGCTCGGCATGATCAAGAGCGCAGGCGGCATAACATTCATCCTCCAGAGTCTGACGCGCCATGTGTCCGGACGCCGTGGCGGTCAGGCTGTAATCACAGTGCTCGTAGCCGTCGTCAACATGTGCACGGCCAACAATACGGTCGCCATCATAACCGTGGGAGGCATATCCCGCGACATATCGCAACGCTTCGGCATCGATCCGCGCAAGACCGCCTCGCTGCTCGACACAACATCATGCATCGTGCAGTGCCTCATACCCTACGGCGCGCAGACACTTCTCGCCACATCGCTCGCAGGCATATCTCCGGCCGCGCCGTTCCCTTATCTCTATTACCCCTGGGCTCTCGCCGGGATGACCGCCCTCTCGATCATATTTCTCTTTCCTCGCCGTCTCAACTGACCGGAACTATGCGACGCGGCACAGTGGTGTTGATGATAAGCGGAACCGTCTCGAGCGTGACAAGACTCGTGTCGAGGCCGTAGGCATCGCGGTCGGATATTCCGAGAGAGCGCAGTCGGTCGTGCATCCTCATCAGAAAAGCCTCGCTTCCCTTGCAATTGCTCGTGGTCGAGAAGATGCGGTGAAGTATGATAAACCGGAAGTCGCCGGCTATATCCTCGCGGCGCAATGATTCGTAGCCGCTGCGGAGGTCAAGGCACCCGGAAGCGACAAGATCCTCGACCACATGGCGAAGATAGAGGCTTACCCTCGCCTCGACGCGGAATCCGAGACGCATGGTGACGGCGTAGATGGTTTCAGGTTCGATTATATCGACAGAATATTCGAGTGTGTCGGGCGAATCGACATAGTCAATGTGGATGAACCAGTAGTGGTCGGCACGCTTGGGGCTTTTATGGATTATGGAGTAGATTATTTTCGATTCCACCATGGCGGGATGGGGAGAATTGCTCAGATACACGAGATTGGAGGCATACTTGGGTATGCTTTCGTCGCGTTTCATCTCGCATATGAGCGGCGAACTGCCGGCTATCGGCTTGAAATCTATGAAACCGACATGGACCGCGTTTGATTTATGCCAGACGATCATGATGCCGGCGACTATGCCGGCCGCGAGAAGCGTGTACCACCCGCCGTGAGAGAACTTGAACATGTTGGCGGCGAAAAACAGCCCTTCGAGCGCTATGAAAAACGAGAAGAACGCTATGCAGAGTGGCAATGCCACTCCCCTGCTCCGCATCCAGAGCGAAAGGAGGACCGTGGTCATCAGCATCGCGACGGTGATGGCCAGACCATAGGCCGCTTCCATGTGGCTCGAATCACGGAACATTACAGCCGTCAGGAGACACCCGGCCAGCAGCCCCCAGTTGACGACCGGAATATAGAGCTGCCCCTTCACCTCGGAGGGATACTTGATGCGCAGTTTCGGCCAGAAATCGAGATTGACAGCCTCGGAGAATATCGTGAACGATCCGCTCAGAAGCGCCTGACTCGCTATCACAGCCGCCAGAGTCGCCATTATGACACCGACCACGGTGAATCCATGAGGTATTATGCTGAAAAACGGATTGATGCCTGCCATCGGACGACCTTCGTTCATGATCAGCCATGCTCCCTGACCGAGATAATTGAGAATCAGCATTATTTTGACGAAAAACCAGCTGACGGTGATGTTGCGCCGACCGCAGTGCCCGAGATCCGAGTAAAGGGCCTCGGCTCCGGTGGTGCAGAGAAAAACGGCACCAAGTATCAGGAACCATTCGGGCGACGAGAACATCAGCCTGACGGCATACCAGGGATTGAATGCCCGGAGCACTGAGGGACAGCCGACCATGGCCACCACGCCGAGCACACCGAGCGCGAGGAACCATACGAGCATGTATGGTCCGAAACAACGGCCGATCCGACCGGTGCCCATGCGCTGCAGCAGGAAGATTATGATTATGACGAAGATCACCACCGGAAGCACAGGCACAGAAGGCGCGACTATACGGATCCCCTCGATGGCAGACGTCACCGTGACCGCCGGAGTGATCATGCCGTCGGCCACGAGAGCGGCGGCGCCAATGGCAGCCACAGTGTATAGCCACTTGCGCGGCAATTTGCGCAGCAGCGCGAAAAGCGCGAGGATTCCCCCCTCCCCCTTGTTGTCGGCACGAAGTGCGAGCAGGACATACTTGACTGTGGTCTGCAGCGTCAGTGTCCATATTATGCAGGATATGGCACCGAGCACATAGTCCGTATCTAAATGAGGATTGACGGCCACTATCGCCTTCATGACATAAAGGGGCGATGTGCCTATATCACCGAACACAATGCCGACCGTGACAAGAAGTCCGGCCAGCGTGAGACGGTTGTGTATGGAATGATTTGAGTTCATAGCGGCCTATCGGTTTTTATTTCAACCTCAATAACCTCAAAATGGTTCGGTCAACAATATGACATATAAAGACGTTCGATACTGTGATAACACAAAAAGTATATATTCGACACGAGCAACGGCGTATTATTTCAATATTTCGAATGGAATCTGCCCGACGACGGGCAGCTGTGGAACCAGCTTGCCCGCGATGCGAAGCATCTGGCGGAGATCGGCGTGACCTCGGTGTGGATTCCGCCGGCATACAAGGGGGGCGGCACGCAGGATGTAGGTTATGGAGTGTATGATCTCTATGACTTCGGAGAGTTCGATCAGAAAGGGACAGTCAGAACCAAATACGGCACGCGTGCGGAACTCGAGGCCGCAGTCAAGGCGCTTCATGACAACGGCATACAGGTCATTCTCGACACTGTGCTCAACCACAGGATGAACGGCGACGACACCGAACGTTTCCCCGCCCAGCCCGTAGCGGCCGACGACAGGATGAAAAACATCGGCGAACCGAGAGAGATCGAATCATACACGGCTTTCACTTTTCCGGGCAGAGGCGACAAGTATTCTCCGTTCAAGTGGCACTGGCAGCATTTCTCGGGAGTGGACTACGACAAGCTGACGGGATCGAACGACATATTCAGGATCGTCGGACCAGGAAAAGGATGGAGCCAGGGCGTTGACCACGAGAACGGCAACTACGACTTCCTCATGGGCAATGACGTCGATGTCAACAACCCGGAGGTGGCCGACGAATTACTTTCCTGGGGGCACTGGGCTCTCGACACGTTCGGTTTCGACGGATTCAGAATGGACGCGGTGAAGCATATCGACAATGTCTTCACCCGCCGATTTCTTGAGGAAATGAGCAAGCAGAGGAAAGGGGAACTTTACGCCGTGAGCGAATACTGGAGCGAGAAGCCTAAGCTTCTCGAAGATTTCATCGACGCAACCGGAGGGATGACCGACCTGTTTGACGTGCCGCTACACTTCAATTTCCATGAAGCCGGAGAATGCGGAGAGAAATATGACATGAGAAAGCTGCTCGACAATTCGCTTGTGGCGTGCGATCCGCTGCACGCCGTGACATTCGTGGACAATCATGACTCGCAGCCGGGAGGCAGTCTGGCCTCGAACGTGCAGGACTGGTTCAAACCGCTCGCCTACGCACTGATACTTCGCATGAAAGAGGGCTATCCGGTGATATTCTACGGCGACTATTATTCGGTGACGCACACGGAACCCGCCGATGACAGCGATGATCCTGAACAGGAGGATGAAACCGTCAGAGAGGCGTCACCACACAGAAAGATCATCGACATGCTTCTCGAATGCCGCAGAAAATATGCCTATGGCGACGAGACACGACTGTTCGACCATCCGGCGACAGTCGGACTTGTCCGCCACGGCGACGGGGAACACCCTGGTTCGGGACTCGTGCTGCTTATGAGCAACGGAGATGTCGGCACGAAGGATGTGTGCCTCGGCGAAGAACATGCCGGCGAAGTGTGGCGTGAGTTCACCGGAAGCATAGACGACCGCGTCACTCTCGATGAAAACGGCAAGGGAACATTCGGTGTCTGCGGCCGCAACGTGGCGGTGTGGATACGTGAGGATGCCGTCAGTCAAGAAGAATGAAGGGCGCCCAGTAGAACGGAGAGGGGAACTCGGATCGGACCGCCGCGACAGCCTTTCGGTAGGCGTCATGGCGGTCGCCGGTATCTATCCAGTTTCTATAGAACGCGGACATGAAGGCAGCCGTCGACTTGTCGTTGACACTCCAGAGGCTGACAAGCAGAGATTTGACTCCGGCCTGTTTGAATCCGCGCGTCAGGCCATGCACTCCCTCGAAATCGTATGATCCGAGGGCACTCTCGCAGGCCGACAGGGCGACAAGACGCGTGCCTTTCAAATTTATGGCAGACACCTCCGCTGCGGTGAGTATGCCGTCATTGTCCTCGGGCATGTCGGTGCCCCCCTTCCACGTGGCTTCGGCACCGGCGAGCGCGATTCCCGACCTCATCATGGCCGAACCGGTCTGAGAGGCAAAGCGCTTCATATAGGGCACTTTCATGGCCTCGGCATCAGAAGAAAGGAAGAAACCGTGGGTGGCGAGATGAAGCACTTCGGGCGAAGACGCGCAAAGTTCGCGGAATTCCTTTTCGGTGGCCCTGTCGCGCACCGACGTCCGAACCGGGCGATCGCCGAATGTCGCTGATATATCGGAGAGTTCCGTGGCCGTGAAAGGAAGATAACGGAAGTAATGGCGCGAGACTCCGCGACTGTCGAAATCATCAAGCGAGTAATCATCGTCAACAGAACGCTCGCCCGACTGCTCCGGCATCTTTCCTGCCCCGGAAGCCTGCGACGGATCGAAAAGCACATCGCCAAGCAATCCGGCCGAAAGCGGGGCCCGCTCTTCGGAGGGGAAGGTCAGCTGAGCGGTGGTGGTGACCTGACGCAGGTCATAATGATCTATCAGATAGTCGCCTTCAGGAGTCTGAATGGCATTGAACGCGATGGAATGCAATATGCCCGGAGCATTGAAATATATGGTCGAGACTCCTTCGAGATTCTCTTCGAGGGGCTTCCATAACATGGAATAAAGATCGAGTGCCGAATTTTGTCAATAGAGCTTCTTTGCGAGAGAAGCCGTGTTTTTTGCATTCAGGGCGTCAAGACCGTCGGAAAGATCCTTCCAGAGGCAAAGCCTGACAGCCACAGGAGCCGAGGCATCATGTCTGAGCAGAAGCGCCATGACATAATCATGAGTGAAGAGAAATTCGACGGCTGCCTGCGCGGGCTTCAGTGAGTCGCGGATCATCTGCCAGGTAACATCAGGATTGATCTTCGACCGTTCGTCGGCCGTGAGATCAAGAAGTTCCATCTCAAGGCGGTGGGCCGCGAATGTCAGCGCCGAACTGCGGTTGTAGCTTTCGGTTGCCTCCTGTGAAAGCCACTGGTCGGGCGTGACGTTGATCTGCTTCAGCTGATTGTGTATGCGTGCGATCGAATCTGCAAGAAATCTGGCATCAGGATTCTCGCTTCGGGCGATGATCCGCCTTGCCTCCTGCTGGGATCTGAGTTTCATGCCCGTACGATAAACTATGGCGTCGTAAGTCTCGCCGGCCATTTCGAGGGGTTCCTTTTCAAGCATACAGGCGAGAGCCCAGGCCGGATCACCATATGTGTTGAAGATCTGCTCCTGATCGGACGATGACAAGAACTGGAAGTTCCCGTCGAGCATCTTACGGTTTTCGGCATAAATCTTTCTTGCGGTTTCGAGAGCTTCCGCCGAGTCACCTGCGGTAAAACGGGAATGGAAAAGATACGACAGAGCCGCCATGCGCTCGCCCTGACCCATGTATTCCGGATGCCCGAACACGATATCGTATGCATCTGCGAGATATTTGTCTGCACGCACGGAATCTCCTTTGTGGCGCATCAGACCAGAAAGCGAATAGTATGCGTTTTTCCGGTCGATCGGGTGTTCGGAAAGCTTCAGAAATCTCAGAGCATACTCCTCCGCCTTGTCAAAATCCTTCTCACACACTTCATAAAACGTCGAACAGGATGCGAGCAAGGAAAGGTATTTGGGATTACTCTGATAATCGGGATCATAGCCCGGAAAATTCCGTTCGGCATCAAGTATCGTCGCCTTTATATCCGGATACAACTCTGACATACGGCCCATAAATTCCTCAAGCCGATCGCTGAACTCTCCATAGTCGCCGGTAACCATCATATTTCTGGCAGACTCATATTGATCCCACAAAGTCCTTAAGAGCGAGACATATGCCTGGATAGCGTCTATACCGAGAGTGAATTTTATAAAATCCGCACCGTCTGACGATGCGCCCAGATCAGAAATCACCTTATTGAGACCGTTCATGTAAAATGTTGCGGCACCCCAGTCCTGACTGCCCAACGCGCGATAATATCCTTCAAGCAGATAATTCGCAAGTCCGACAGAAGGTGCGAAGCTGGATTTGCCGGACATTATGGCGCGGTCATTTGCGATGAGACGAGAGGCTGCGGGACGATTGCCCGTAGCGTCATAGAGACGCGCAAGATCACCTGAAATAGCCAGATATTCATCGTCAAATGAGTAATTGGTCTGATCATTGTGAGCTTCGAGAGCCAGCTCAAGCAATTCAACCGCGTCCGGCTGACGATTGACAAGATTATAATATGTGGCCAGTTCCTTCAGAAGATCGGGCGGCGCATTATCAGGCCCATATTCGGAGAGAGACTTTCTGATGCCGGAAACCAGTGTGTCCGTCTCGGTCTGATCCAGCCCGAGCCGGACTCGACATATGGCGTCATAAGTGCGCCAATACAGTGTCTCCGCACCCGAATCTCCTGCATACAGGATTTCGAACAGTTCGTGAGCCTTGCCGTAATCATTATTATAATAATAGTTGGCCTTGGCACTTCTCAATCTGGTCATTATCCGTTTTTTGCCGGGGTATTCCCCTTTTTCGGCATCATTTATGATCTTGTCGAGATATGTTATTTCTTCGGGATTTGTACCTGTGGCCGTTACGTCGAACACGTCAAAACGCGCGTTATAGGCAAAAGAGGACTTCTTTCCGTATAATTCGGCGACATCACCGGCTACTGCTTCATAAATCTCTTTGGCAGAGTTGAAATCGAGTGCCGCAATCTTGTAATAGCGTCCGAGTTCCTCTCCTATCCTGACAGACAGTATGCTTCCGTCATGATTCTGCAGATAGGATTTTTTTAATTCCGACATTCTTGACGCACCTTCCGCAGGATCGCGAAATATGATCTGCATGTGGGTGAACATTTTCCAGTATATACGGGCAAGAGAATCGGAAAATATCTCATCGCATTTTGTCTGGTAACCATCAACACTTTGTCGGAAATCAGAACCCGTAAATATATCGAAGACCGCAAGCCGGGAAAGAATATTCAGATAGAAGAGACTGCTGTCACCATATGAGATACGGGCAGCCTCGATCATATCAGGGGCATCTGAAGCTATGCCGGGATCTCCGGAATAACGGAAATCGGCATTCGCCTTGAGCAGACGGCAGAGCCGGCTTTCAAGCGAACGGCGGGGATAATACGCACTCATGGTATAACCGTCCGCGATAGCGTATTGACGAATATCGTGTTATTGATGTATTTT